>Ga0307479_10000484_pt1 | contig 35498 bp, 32 predicted proteins | sample atmos_gasesECM4C_FD_203743 | JGI IMG/M metagenome (GOLD analysis project Ga0307479, IMG submission 203743) | Hardwood forest soil microbial communities from Morgan-Monroe State Forest, Indiana, United States - atmos_gasesECM4C_515 | ecosystem: Environmental > Terrestrial > Soil > Temperate...
CGTGCTCGACTATGCCGGAGATCCTGAACTCGTGGTTCAGTACTTCAACGTTCTGTCCAACTTTTAGGTGAGCAGAGTTCGCGAAATAGTCGTCCACGATGATGTCGTCCGGTCCCTGAAACGGTCCGCCGGAAAGATACTTGAAAGGGGACCCCATGCTGTCCCAGGTTGCCAGATCAATGCCATAGATGGTTTCTACAGCCGGTTTGGTAACTGACTGCAGAAGGACCGGAGCGACCGCTTTCACGTGCGCAAGTTTTCTGAGGACATCGCCGACTTTGATTGAAAGAGGCGATCCGCTGGCGCTGAAAATGATTGACGATCCCGGCGGACGAACCATGGCATCGGCTCCAATTCCGGCTTGCCGCTCTTTGTTGTCGTTCAGAATGCCAAACATCAGCCCAACGATCACAAGCATGAGTATCACCTCGATGGCCACCGCGAAGATGCTGATCAGCGAGCGAATCGGGCGGTGTACGAGGTTGGAAACGATCATCTTGTTCATGGAAGCTATTCTATGGGACGCGAGCGAGAAGCAATAGGCGGTAGGCAATGGCAGTAGGCAAAACCAAGACATCAGCGCCTATTGCGATTCGCGGTTCCCTAATCCTATTGCCTATTGCTTATCGCCTACTGCCCTCTTGTTCTTACCACCCTCGCGTCCAGACCTCCGCGCGCCAGGCGCACCTTCAATTCGTCGCCAGTGGAGACGCGCGAGGAGTCGGTGAGCGGTCGGCCTGCAGGATCGAATACCACTGCATAACCTCGCTCGAGAATGTTCAGCGGAGACAAAGCGTTCAGTCTCGCCGCCGATTGTTCCCACTTGGCGCGGCGGTTCAGCAGGACAGCTCGAATCGCACGCGGAAGTTGCGATGAAACCGTCCGCAAGTCCTTCTGCATGCCTTGAAAGACTCGGCGCAGATCGTGGTGGCGAACGCGAACCGCGGCCAACTCCAATCGGCGGCGATAGCTTTGCAGTTTCTCTTTTTCCGAGGTGAACAGCCGGCCCGAAAGATCGTCGAGGCGTTGTTGTCGCCGGCGGATAGCGTCGGTGATTCGCAATACCGCGCGATGCTCGCTTAAGTCCTGGAAGCGCTGCCGGTTCAGTATCAGGCGATAGCGGATGCCATGTTCCAGTCGTTGAGCAAGCGAACCGATCTGTTGCTCGAGCTGCTGCCGTGCGGAGATCACCATTTCGGCCGCCGCCGAAGGCGTGGGCGCGCGCAGATCGGCGACAAAGTCGGCGATAGTGAAATCGGTCTCGTGTCCGATCGCCGAAATAACCGGAAGCTCTGAAGCGGAGATAGCACGTGCCAGTCCTTCGTCGTTAAATGCCGCAAGATCCTCAAGCGATCCGCCGCCGCGCGCAATGACGATTACGTCCACTTTGCGCGACTTGTTGAAGTAGCGAATGCCAGCTGCCACTTCGCTGGCCGCAGCCTCTCCCTGCACCTGCGCGGGATAGATCAGCAGACGCGCGGTCGCATGCCGGCGCTGGAGAACGTTCAGCATGTCGTGAACGGCGGCGCCGCGCGGAGAGGTCACCACCCCGATGGAGCGCGGCAGCACAGGAATCGGCTTCTTTCGCGCCGTATCGAACAATCCCTCGGCCGCCAGCTTCGCCTTGAGTTGTTCGAAGGCGATTTGCAGTGCGCCCGCGCCTTTGGGCTCGAGATATTCGGAGATAAGTTGCAACTCGCCGCGGCTCTCATAGACGGTGACGCGTCCGCGGGCAAGGATTTCCATGCCGTTCTCAGGACGAAAGCGCAGCAAACGAGCCTGCATGCGGAACATCACCACCCGCAGTTGAGCTTCGCCATCTTTCAAGGTGAAGTACAGGTGCCCCGAATCTGCAGGACGATAGTTGGAAATCTCTCCGCTAATCCAGATGTCGGTGTATTCACGCTCGAGCGCTGTTCGCACCGTGCCGACCAGGTCGCGCACCGTATAAACGCGGCGCTGCGGCTGAAAGCTGAAGCCAAGTTGTTCGAGCGTGGACATGGCTTGTGAGCCAACTTACCACGGAGACACGGAGACACGGAGGACTGCAAAATACAACCCGAGAATGTCTGCTGCTTAGAACGGCTGGTAAAAGACGGAACGAGGCGGCGGAAATATCTGACTCCCAAGTTTTCAACCGTTCTCCGTGTCTCCGTGGTGAGGCGCCTTTCACCGCATTAGTCGGTTTACGAACCATAGGACAAAGCTCAGCACGATGCTGAGAATGATGCAGGTCGTGATGGGAAAGAAAAAAGCTGCGTTCTTTCCCCGATAGCTGATGTCCCCCGGCAATCGTCCCAGCGGAATATTCATTCGGCCCGCAAGGAGAACGATTACGCCGATCAGGATCAGTACTCCTCCGGCGCCGACCAAAACTTTGCCCAGAGAGCTCACAACTCGATTTTAGGCCGTACTCTGGGTGGCCGTAGAGCTCGGGCGTAGGAAGGCATCGTCTCATATTGAGCAGCTCTCGATTTTTCCCAACGCTACTCTGTCTTTTGGCAATCTAACAATGAATGCGGTTGAGAATGCAGTCAGGGAAATGGTTCGGTGTCCTCGACACCGCGATCGGAACACTGCTTTGCGCGTCGGTGGCTCTGGTTCTAGCGCTGATCTTCCATCGCAGCCGTTTGGAACTCACGCTTCCTCTCATCTGTCTGGCCGTCGTAATCGCCATAGCTACCCGCTTCGGAGTTGCGACCGGCGTACTTGGCAGCCTTATCTCCGCCCTGCTGCTCGCCTACTTCGTATATGCTCCCCAGCATTCGTTGCGTGTGGCGAGTGCGGATGCGCGCGCGAATCTTTCCTGGCTGCTGCTGGGCGGGATCTCGCTTAGCTTCCTCTTCGCTCCGCGAAGGCAGATCGCCGGCAAAAACGAAAACCACGATGATACCCAGGAATAGCGTGCGCTTACTCTTACTATGTCGGTGACCGACACCTCGTTTACCCGATCCTCTCAGGCGGAAAGATATAAACCTGCAGAAACTTCGCAAAGTGCAACATCGGCCTCGCTACAGGAAGTTCAATCCCGTTCGCACTGGCCATAGTATTGCGTTCGAACTCTGCTTCTGCCGGCTGCAGCGGCCAGAGCAGATGGTGGATCTGCACGCGATCGACTCTGCCAGTGCGAACCACATAAAGGCAGTAGCGTTCGGTGAGAAATTGCTCCAGATCGGTCTTGTCGGGTGACGCCGGTCCGGTTGGACGATAGCGCGCAATCAATTCTGCCGGTCGACGATTCGAGCGGCGGATGCTTCTGTATTGGAGCTCCTCTCCAACATCATCCACGCGCATATCGGCCCAGAAGTATGGCAATCCGGCTCCGGCCTTGGCTCCGAGCACAGCCGACAGACTGGCGGCGTCCAGGCTGAAGAAAAAAACACCTGGTTTGTCCGGCTGATGGGGAACTCGGACATAGGTGCGCACGTTGAGTTCAGGAAACGTTGAGGCAGTGGGTATTGGAGGCAGGCCGCGAAAGCGCACACCGCTCATCCAGAACGGAATCACTCCGACCCAGGCTTTTTCCGCGAAGATATCCAGCTGCAGTTCACTCGGAATGAGCGGCCGGATTCGCTCCGGCGGTAGCGCCCAATGCGCGAACAACAGATCGTGCCAGCGCTGAATCATGATCCACCGACGTTGGGGAAGCGGCCATGGACGATGGGAAGTCGCATCGAGAATTTCGCGATCTTGCGATTTCATGATTTCGCAATTTGCCGTCATTGTTGAGAACCTGGAACCATCACGAAATCACAAAATCACGAAAATCGCAAAATCTGAGCTATGCTGGCCTCCTTATGTCGCATCCGAACGGAAGCAAACCTGCCGACACTCCTCATTCGTCGCCGACTCAGCAAGACACTACTGCGCAAACCGAAGTCTTCGCCGTGCATGGCGTCGAGCCCGAAGTGCAGGCTTACGCGATGGCCAAGTATTCGCGTTCGGCACTGTCGATGAAGGAATCCCTCAAGGAGATCAGCGAGCAGAAGGCGGAACAGTTCCTCAACACCTTCTATTTCCAGTACGGACATCGCTCCATTGCCGACCTGGCGCACATTCCCTTTGCTATCGAGCGGCTTTCGATTCTAGCGGCGATCGCACTGGTCGATGAGCAGCGCTGGGACGGGCAGGAGCGCTCGACTCGCTATCAGAACTTTAAGAAAAGCGGCTTCTACATTCCCGATTTTGCAAGCGTGGCAGACCGCGACTTGTACGTCGAGACGGTGAAATTTCTTTTTGCCGAGTATGAGGCTATTTCCGACGAGATGGCGCGCTATCTGGCGACTCAAGTGGCAAAGCCCGACGACATGACGCCGGAGGCTTACCAGCGCACTCTGCGCGCGCGCGCCTTCGACATCTCCCGCTACCTGTTGCCGCTTGCGACTAACACCTCGCTTGGACAAATCGTTAACGCGCGAACTCTGGAGACTCAAATCTCGCGTCTGCTTACCCATACTCACTCCGAGGTTCGGCAGCTCGGCGAATCGTTGCGGCAGGCGGCACGTTCGGCTGCCTGGAACGTGAATGAAGCGTCATACCGCAAGCTGGTAGAAGAGATTGCCGCGGTGGATACCGGGCTCGGCGACAAAGCGCGAGAAGTTCTGTTGAAAGAAGTAAAGGCTGCGCCGACGCTGGTGAAGTACGCGGAGGCGAGTCGCTACGAACAGGAGACGCGCCGTGAGCTGCAGCAGGCTGTACGCGAGGTGATGGGCGCGGATACTCCCGTGAACAGCGGCACTTGGGAACAGAACTTTGTGGTCGATTTACTCGACGATGAGCCCCTTGAGATCGAACTCGCGACCACGCTGCTCTATGGTGCAGACCACTATAGCTATCGCCAGCTTCGCGAGGCGGTGGAATCGCTATCGGCAGCGCGTCGCGCAGAGATCATTGATTTGGGCTTGCGTCATCGCGGGAAGCATGATGAGCTGCTGCGTCCGTTCGCCGCAGGTCAGGCATTTCGCTTCGACATCCTCATGGACATCGGCGGCTTCCGCGACATGCACCGTCATCGTCGCTGCATTCAAATCGAGCAGGGATTCACGAACCTTCACGGCTTTGATACGCCGGAAGAGCTTAGGGCCGCCGGCTTGGAGAACCGTTTCGGAGAAACCATGTTGCGCGCATCCGACGATCACGATCATTTCTGTGCTTCGGACGATCCGAATGCGGAGTACAACGCGCAATATCTTTTGCCGCTTGCCTTCAAAAAGCGCACGTTGTTCAAGATGGACTTTGCCGAGGTGCTGTACATCTCCGAACTGCGCACGACGCCGGCTGGGCATCGTTCGTACCGGCAGGTAGCATATGCGATGTACGAGGCGGTGGCGCGCAAGTATCCGTCACTCGCGAAACATTTCCGCGTACATGACGTGCGCGAGCCTGTGGATTTATTGAAGCGCTGACGGGGGAAGAGCGAACACGAAGGCACGAGGGCAAAACAAGAGGTCACGAACAAAACTCAACTGCCTTCGGCTTTCCCTGTAACCTCTCTAATTTGCCTTCGTGTTCGCTCTTCTCCCGGGCGCTAAGCTCTCTCCACCTGCGCGATACACTTCTCCAGCACATCTAGGGCGTGATCGCATTGCTCGTACGAAACGATCAATGGTGGCGACAACCGAATCGAGGTCTCACCGCAGCCCAGCAACAAGAGACCATTTTCGAAGGCAAGACTTACGATCCGATCGCGATCGCCCCCCGCCGGAGTTTTGCTCTGCTTGTCTTTCACGATCTCGACGGCGAGCATAAGGCCCTTGCCGCGCACGTCGCCTACCATCGGATGCTTCGCGAGCCAGCCCGACATGCGCTGCTTCATGCTCTCGCCGAGCACAGCGGCGTTCTCCATGCCCTCCCGCTCGATCACGTCCATACTGGCCAGAGCCGCGGCGATTGCGACTGGATTGCCGCCGAAAGTCGAAGCATGAGAGCCCGGCACCCAATCCATGACATTGGCGCGAGTCATGGTGATTCCTAGCGGCATGCCAGACGCAATGCCTTTGGCGATACAAACGATGTCCGGTTCCACGCCGGCGTGCTCTATTGCCCACCACTTCCCGGTGCGGCCTGCTCCAGATTGCACCTCATCAGCCACCAACATGATGCCGTTCTCGTCGCAAATCCTGCGCAGCTCGCGCAGAAACTCCGCAGGCGCCGGCACGTATCCACCTTCGCCTTGAATAGGCTCGACAAATATGGCGGCAATCTCCTCCGGAGGAACTGTGGTTTTGAACAGGCGTTCTTCGATGAACTTGGCGCAGGCCAGGCCATATTCACGCTCGGTTTTGCCTTCGCCAAAGCGGTAGGTGTAAGGAAACGGAACGTGAGTTACACCCGGCACCAGCGGCGCAAAGCGGCGGCGCTGCTGCGGCTTGGAAGCGGTGAGGGAAAGCGAACCCATGGTGCGCCCGTGGAATGCGCCGTAAAAAGCAATCGCTCCCTGCCGCCTAGTATGGTAACGGGCCAGCTTCAGCGCGCACTCGACGGCTTCTGTTCCAGAGTTCCCAAAATAGAACTTGTGCGGCCCGGGCATTGGCGCAACCCGACTTAGTCGCTCGGCGAGCTGCGTCATCGACTCGTAGTAAAAGTCCGTGCCCGACATGTGAATCAACTCGCCTGCCTGGCGTTGAACGGCGGCCACGACTTCAGGGTGGCAATGCCCGGTGGAGGTCACGGCGATTCCGGCGGAGAAATCGAGGAACTCGTTACCATCGACATCCTCGATAATCGCGCCCCGACCGCGCTTCACCACCAACGGATACGACCGCGTGTAGCTGGGAGAAATTAAACGCTCATCAGCAGCAATGATGCGCTTCGCGTTGGGACCTGGAAGCGGAGTCTTGATTCTTGGCAAGCCAGATTTCCCCGCCTGTGCGGCGTGGCTCATTGTCTCAGTAGTCATTGGAATTCTCCTCGCGAAATGGCACGGAGTTCGTGCACGCTTGAATTGTTGGGTTGGTAATAGCCAAACCCAGACGACCGGAGGAGAGCCGGAGTTAGTCGCCGGCGAAGAGATTGGGACGAACGTGCGCCGGTAGCACGGCCAGGTAGCGGCGTGGTCCGGCCAGATATTTCAGCCAGCAGGCCGCAGCGCCCAAGACACTGAGCCCGATGCGCGACAGGTTGTAATAAACCGCAAACATAGCTGCTGACGTTGATTATAGCTGGTAAACGAGAACTATTCAGTAGTCAATTGTAAGTAATCAGCTCGGATTATTGGCTTTTGAAGTTACAGAACACTGATAGCTGCATACTCAAAACCTCTCTTACGCCACGTGCGCTGAATGGGCGGCACCGGCATTCGGGGCAGGCTCGACCTCGGGTTCGTGCGTAGCCGTGGGCGCCTGTTCCCCCTGGAGAAGATCGTGCAGTTTCGTCACAAGAAAACTGAGACTACCCTTCGGGAGGGTGCAAGTGACATTCACAAGCAGCGGATCGTCGATCTCTTTATATCCGGTATGCAAGATGATTGGGACGCTTTGGTTTTCCTGGCGCAGCACGCGAGCCACTTCGCCGCCGGACATTCCCGGCATCGAGTAATCGAGGATCACCGCACTGAATTTTATTTGCCGGAACAAGTCGATGGCGGAGTTCCCGTCCTGGGCCGTCACTACGTGGAACCCTTGGCGTTTCAGCATGATTTCCAATGGATGGAGAACAGCAGGCTCATCATCGACGCACAAAATTACGAGGTGGGTTTCGGCCATTTAATCCCCTGTCCGGATTGACGTAAGAATATCGCCCCACGTGAGCAGCCTTCAAGGAACAACAGGTCATGTCCTGTGCATAATCCGGCAAAAACTATTTTGAAACTCTGGGTCGCTTTTCTGCTCAGATGAGAGATAAGACGATGTGGCTACAAGTCCTTTTGACGCGCCCGACGCGGGATAAGTTTGCACAGCAAAATGGTGTAGTTTGCGATGACACATTTTGTAGCATCGTCGTGAAGCGATAGCTCAAATGGCCACGCTCACACAAGTTCCAGTAACCCCAGGGCACAGCCCCGAGGAGCATGCAAGCCATCGCGTGCGCGTTGGCGTCAGCTTTGGACTGGTTTATTTCTTTTGGGGATCGACCTACCTGGCGATTCTGATTGCCGTGCGTCACTTCCCGGCAGCTCTGCTAGGCGCTTTGCGCTTTCTCATTGCCGGAGCCCTGATGCTTGGCTGGTGTGCGCTTACCGGCAAGAAAATCGCAATCTCCGCAAGAGACGCCCTACGCCTGTTGCTAATAGGTGTGCTGCTGCTAACCGGTGGCAACGTAGTACTCGCTTGGACAGAGAAGTTCATCAATAGCGGATTAGCCGCGATGATTGTCGCCGTAGTTCCAATATGGATCGCTTTGCTAGAGGCGCTAATCGGAGGCGACCGCCTCAACCGTCAGGGATGGATCGGGTTGTTGCTCGGAATTGGCGGGCTGCTCGTGCTCCTCTGGCCCGACATTGCGACTGGCGGCAGCGTTGGCAAGAGAGATTTAGTCGTGTGTTTTGTGCTGATGCTCGGTTCCTTAAGCTGGGCGCTAGGATCGGTTTTTTCCCGTCGCTTCCAACTCGGAATCGGTCCATTCGCTGCAACCGGATGGGAGATGACTTTGGCGGGTGTTTTCAATGGTTTGCTGGCGCTTAGCCTCGGTGATTTTCGTCACGCTGACTGGTCACGCGCTGGTTGGCTGGCGATTGCTTATCTCGTGACTTTCGGGTCACTGGTCGGATTTACTGCATATATTTGGCTGTTAGAACACGTGCCCACTCCCAAAGTGGCCACCTACGCTTATGTCAATCCGGTGGTGGCGGTATTTTTAGGCTGGCTGTTCCACAACGAGCACATCGACCGTTACATGCTTCTCGGCATGGTGGTGATCGTCGCAGCCGTGGCTCTGGTTACGACTTCGAAGCTACGAGCAGCAAAGGCCGTTTCGGAACAAGGATGTCCATGCGAGGCGGGCGCGGATTAGGATCTGAATTTTCCGAAATGAGCATCTCAGCCCGTCCCAGACGCTCTGTTCTCGGGCTTTCTTTGTAAGCCTTCGCTTGCGCCGCAGCGCAGAAGACAAATAGCGGGGTGAGATATGCGTTAGCGGATTGGCTCCGCTTAACCATCGATCGCAGAACCGGCACTCCGAAACAGAAAGATACAAACGAAGCCGCCAATGTAACGCCTGTTACTTCGAAGCTGTAGCCGGGATTAAGCGCATCATGCGCGAAAAGAAATCGGAGGTAAAGCGCCATTCCCAGGAGGCCCAAAACGGTAAAGACCGATCCGAAAGAGACGCCAAGGACGAAACTGATACGGCTTGCGAGCAACGAAAGTTGCTGCTTCTCGTGGTCAGAAAGTGAGCCACTTGTTGGGACTGGTAACGGCACGAGGGAGACTATAGAGCCAATGCGATCCGGCTAGAAGCGAAAGACCCCTGAACTTCAGTCTTTGGTAACTGAAGACCCGGACCATCGGAGGTAACTTATTCGGGAAGAATGGCGAACGACTTGCCCTCAGATCGGCATCCGTCCTTTACGGCACGGCTGCAGCCATTTACTCTTGGAAGCGCGGTTCCTGACCCAGAATGACTCTGCGCATCCTGCTGGTTTTCCTGCTTGTCCCACTGCCATTTTCGTTCGCACAAGACAAATCGGCATACACCGACGCTTTTCACGCCGGAGCGAATGAGTACCAGATATGGAGCGGATATTCCCCCACTTCGCCTACCTGGATTGGCAAGAGTGAAGCTCGACACTTGTTTATGGCCGGGGCGGGTTGGAGACGTGTGTTGTGGACAAGCGATAGAGTGGCATGGAAATACACGCTAGACATCGTTCCGGTGGCTTTGGTCTCGCAGCCAACACTGAACGGAATGGAGACCGTTCAGGATTTTCGAGACCCCGGCGCATTCACTGCCGCATGCCAGGCTGCGGGACTAACAAACTGTCCGATATTCGGCCGCAGAACTACGTATGGAGTGGGATTCGCGCCGATTGGGTTTGAGTTCAACTTCCGTCGCCGGCGCCGAGTGCAGCCCGTTGCCGGAATTAATGCCGGATTGTTGCGATTTTCCCGAGAAGTTCCCATCGCCAACTCCGCCGCGATCAACTTCACCTTCAGTTGGGGGGCCGGACTGCAGGTTTTTACCAGCGAGTCCCGCTCAATCACGATCGGATATCGCTTTCACCATATCTCGAATGCCAATTCCGGAACCCCATTCAATCCGGGAATCGACTCGAATTTCATGTACGTGGGTTACAGCTTCCACAAGTAGCTACGCCGCATTCAGCGACACGCCGTGACGGGCTGCAGGTTCGTCAAATTAGTGTGGAATTTCGGGCACATCGAGACTCACCGATTTCCCTGCTTCAGGGAATTTAGCAGCGATTTTTTCGACTTTAACTGCGAGATTTCACAAATTCCGCCCAGAATCGGTGAATTCTTGCCGATGAGCAGGGAACGATGCAGGGAATCCAGGGAATTTGCGATCTAAGTCACCGTGCTCAAACGACTTACGAACCATTTTTCCTCCGATGACAGGCAGGCCGCAGCGAATTAGCAGGGAATCTTGGTCGCTGTCTGTGGGTTGGTCGATCTCCGGAGGCTCCTGGGCCTATTTCCGCTTCCATCGCAGGCCGTCTTTGGTGTCTTCCAGGATGATGCCTGCATCGGCGAGTTGTTTGCGAATGGCATCGGCCTTGGCAAAATCTCGTGATTTGCGCGCTTGTTGGCGCTGCTCGATGAGCGCTTCTATCGCTTCATCCCTCAAAGCTGGATCTTGTACAACAGTGTTGTCCACTTTGCCCTCAGCGTGCGCCCATTCCAGCACCTGCTTCATTTTGGACGCATCATCGTCTTCGAGCACGGCAAATACTTCGTCGAATTGGGCGAGCGCCCGCTGCAATTCGGGAACATCGTTCCGAAGAAGTTTGCCCATATCGGCAGCGGCGTTGGCTTCGCGCACCATGTCGAACATCGCCGCTAAGGCTTGAGCGGTATTCATGTCGTCCTCAAGCGCGGCCTGCATCGTTTCGCGCGTCGAAAGCGCCAGAGATTTCATTTTCGGATTGGAACCCGCAGGAAAGTTGCCGGTATCGAGGCGCAGCTTAAAATTTCTCAGCCGTTCCACCGAATTCGCCGCCTGCTTGAGTCCATCGAAGGTAAAGTTGAGCTGCTTTTGATAGGGAACGGATGAAAGCAAATACCGGATCGACGATGGCTTGTGGTCCTTCAATATGAGATCGCGCAGGGTATAGAAGTTACCCAGGCTCTTTGACATCTTTTGTCCTTCGACCAGCAGGAAGCGCACATGCATCCAGTAGCGGGAAAAGGTCTTGCCGGTCGCCGCCTCCGATTGCGCGATCTCGTTTTCATGATGGGGAAAGATCAGATCCTCACCGCCAAGGTGCACATCCAGCGTGTCTCCGAGGTACTCCATCGCCATAGCAGAGCACTCAATATGCCACCCGGGACGGCCTGAGCCGATCTCCGTGTCCCATTTCGCCTCACCCGGCTTGGGTGACTTCCAGAGAGCAAAGTCACGCACGTTGTCCTTCTCGTACTCATCCACATCGACGCGAGCGCCATCGCTAATGCCGGTCATGTCTTTCTTGGACAGCCTTCCGTATCGAGGGAAGTTCGCGATGCGAAAATAATAGGAGCCGTCTTCAGTTTTATAAGCAAAATCTTTCTGCACCAGGCGCTCGATCAGTAACACCATTTCGGGAATGTGTTCGGTGGCTCTGGCGATGTGCTCGGGCTTTTCCAGTGACAATATCTGCATGTCTTCGAAGAAAGCCTGTTCGTATTTCGCAGCGTAGTCACGCACGCCCATGCCCTTGGCCGCCGAGTTACGAATGATCTTGTCGTCCACGTCGGTGATGTTCATCACGTGGTTGAGCTGGTATCCGCTCTGCCGGAGAAACCGGCGAAAAAGATCGACAAAGACAAATGTGCGGAAGTTGCCGATGTGGCCATAGTCATAGACCGTCGGCCCGCAGGAGTACATGCGAATGCGCCGGTCGTCGAGTGTTTTCAGCTCTTCGACGCCTCCCGAAAGTGTGTTGAATACACGCAGGGCCATGCGTAAATTGGACGGCTAGACGGAATCTTCGATTCTAGGGAAGGAATGCGGGAGGGTCAACGAACGGTCGTAATTCGAGCCCAGCAGTTGGTAGAGACGCAGCATGCTGCGTCTCACGGTGTTCGGTGGTTTAGATATCCAGGTTCTTTACATCCAGCGCGTTTTCTTCGATGAACTTGCGCCGGGCTTCGACGTCTTCGCCCATGAGCGTAGTGAAGATCGTTTCTGTTTCGGCAATGTCTTCTAGTTTCACTTGCATCAGACTGCGCACGTCGGGATTCATCGTCGTTTCCCAAAGCTGGGTTGACGTCATCTCGCCCAAACCCTTGTAGCGCTGGACGTCATAGTCCTTCTTGCCTTGGCTCAGAACGTAGTCGAACAGCTCTCGTGGCGACTGCTTCTCCACCGGCTCCGCCCCAGGCTTGCTCTTTGCCGTGCCTTTTTGCTGCTTGGCAGCTTCGGTTGCAACAATCGGCGTTTCTCCCTCGTCGGCTTCGCCGGTTTTTGCTTTCTCGGCACGAGGAGCATGCTCAATGATGAACGGGGGCTCCATGTAGTTCGCGATCTGCTTGTACTTGGAGATCATTTGCCGATACTCGGGCGATGTGATCAGCTCCCAGTTGACCACGCGCTCCGCGCCTTGAGAATCGACGACGCTCACCAGCCAGGTATTGTGTTCCTCCTCGTGGCGCGTCTCTACCGACTTGAGTCCCAGCTCTTTCACCAGCGACTTGACGCGTTTCTCGAGATCTTTGACTTTTGCGGGAATACTTTTTTCGGAGCCTTCGAAATCTGCGCGACTGGTGAAGTCCACTTTTGCCAGCAACTCGGTGATGCGCTCCTCGCGAAGACGCTTATTCACCTTCTCGAAGAAAGCCAGATACTCGTTGAGTTTGGTCATGAACTTCGTGAGTTCAGGACCCTCAAGCTTAGCCGCGCCTTCTCCATAACGGATGGTCATGCCATCGGACGCGCGACGAACCATGACCTTCACGAACTCGCGGTCGTCCTTGATGTACTGCTCGAATTTTCCTTTCTTGATGCGATAGAGCGGAGGTTGAGCGATGTACACGTGTCCGCGTTTTATCAATTCGGTCATGTGCCGGAAGAAAAACGTGAGCAGCAGAGTGCGGATGTGCGATCCGTCCACGTCGGCGTCGGTCATCAGGATTACTTTGCCGTAGCGCAGTCTGGCCGGATCGAAGTCTTCCTTGCCGATCCCGCAACCGAGTGCAGTGATCATGGCCCGAATTTCTTCGTGGCCCAGCATCTTGTCGTATCGCGCCTTCTCCACATTCAGGATCTTGCCCTTTAGCGGCAGGATGGCCTGGAAGCGGCGATCGCGTCCCTGCTTGGCCGTGCCTCCGGCAGACTCACCCTCAACCAGGTAGATCTCACAACGGTCGGCGTTGCGCTCAGAGCAGTCAGCAAGCTTGCCCGGAAGACCTCCGCCGTCCAGGGCCCCTTTGCGGCGCGTGAGATCGCGTGCCTTACGGGCCGCTTCCCTAGCACGAGCCGCCTCAATGGCTTTGTTGATGATGCGCCGGGCAACGGTCGGATTCTGTTCCAGAAATGCCCCCAGACGCTCATTGACGAACGCCTGCACGATGCCGGCGATGTCGGAGTTCAGCTTGCCTTTCGTTTGTCCTTCAAACTGCGGCTGCGAAAGCTTCACGCTCACCACGGCCACGAGACCCTCGCGGACATCGTCGCCCGAGAGATTCTCTTTTAGATCCTTGAACAGCCCGAGCTGCTGTCCAGCGTAGTTGATGGTGCGAGTAAGCGAGGTGCGAAAGCCGGAAAGATGCGTGCCGCCATCGACTGTGTTGATGTTATTGGCAAAGGAGAAAACCGACTCCGAATAGCCGTCGTTGTATTGCAGCGCGATTTCCATACCGACTCCATCGCGCTCGGCTTCCATATAGATCGGCTTGTCGTGCAGCACCTGCTTCCCGCGGTTGAGGTGCTTGACGAATTCGGCGATGCCGCCTGTGTACTTGAACTCCGCGTGCTTAGCTTCACCACTCTTGCTGTCGGTGGAGCGCTCGTCGGTAAGCGTGATGGTGAGGCCCTTGTTCAGAAATGCGAGTTCGCGCAGGCGCTGGGCCAGAGTGTCGTAGTTGTACTCGATGGTTGCGAAGATTTCTTTGTCAGGCAGGAAGTGAACTTTGGTTCCACGCTTCTTAGTGGTACCGGTCTTCTTGAATTTCGTGGCGGGAATGCCTTTCGCGTAACTTTGCTCCCAGACGAAACCATCGCGCCAGATTTCAAGATCGAGCTGGTGTGAGAGACCGTTTACCACACTCACGCCAACGCCGTGCAATCCCCCAGAAACTTTGTACGTCGAGGAATCGAACTTACCGCCTGCATGCAGCACCGTGAGAACAACTTGCGCTGCAGGAAGTTTTTCGCCGTGATACTCCATGTCATCGACAGGAATGCCGCGACCGTTATCGACCACGGTGATGGAATTATCGATGTGAATGGTGACATCGATGCGGTCTGCGTGCCCTGCGAGAGCTTCATCAACAGAGTTATCGACCACCTCATACACGAGATGGTGTAGGCCCATCTCGCCGGTGGATCCGATATACATGGCCGGTCGCAGCCGCACTGCTTCCAGCCCTTCTAGAGCCTTGATGTTCTCGGCAGTGTAGTCACCGTTGCTGCCGTTTACCTTCTTGGGCTTAGGCTCTTCTGCAGAACTTTGCTTTTTGTCCACTTGCGTCCTGGTTGCTGCTGTTTCTCTCAAGAGACCCCACTTGAATCAAGGCAGGATTTGGCCCTGCAAATCACCCGAAAAATGTGTGCGAAATGCGGCGGAAAGCAGTTGATTATTCAGGGATTTATCGCCCTTTTAGACTACCTGATTTTAGCACATCTGCAACTCGGTTTTCGAGAGCGAATGAAGTGCAAAACTCCCGACATTCCCATAGGAAGCTCGTAAAGCTAAGTACCCAGTTTTCCACAGGCGTCCACAGAAAAAACTGTTTTCAAATTCGGTACCCGTTGATATTGTGCATCACTAAAGTAACCAGTTACCAGATTACGTCGGTAATGTCGATTACTGAGAAAACTTAGGGGGATTCCCATGAAAAAGTCGCTCCGTCTGCTGTTCGCAACCATCGTTATGGCCGCTGCTGTGGCTGCTGCTTCTACTTCTAGCCCGAAACACCAGGTCAATAGTGGCGTCGATCCGTGCCCGTTGTGCCCTCCGGGAACGTGCGCGATTAACTAGTCACCATTTGGTACTGGTTACTTAAGGACTGAGATTTCCGCTTGAAGCGGGGCGGGTTAGGAGCTATTCTCCTCCCCAATAGGTGATTTATGCCTGCCCTTACTCTTCGGATGATGCTGATGTGGGCCACGGCACCAGTTCTACAGGTGCTGTGTGTCTATCTGCTTTATCGACGTAAGCTGCTGAATCAATTTCCTTTTCTCGCTTCTTTTTTGGCTCTTCAGACGATTAACAACGTAGTCCGCTTCTTTTGTTTCCGTCACTTCGGCCCGTATTCCTGGTGGTACTACTCGGTTTATTGGGTGGGGGCGGTGCTGTCAGATTTCGCGGTAATCGCAGTTCTCTACGAATTATTCTGCGCAGCTTTCAAGCCCTTTGCCGGTCTGCAAGACTTGTCAAAGATGGTTTTCAAGTGGGCGGCCGCCTGCATTTTCCTTATCGGTTTCGTATTCTTCGTGACCACTCCGAATTCCGTTCTCAAAAACGGTTGGCTATTGGTTGGCATCAACGACTTTGAGCGAATCGTTCGAGTGATGGAATGTGGTCTTTTAGTCTTCCTGTTCCTGGGCGCTCAACACCTTGGAATTTCAAAGAGAAATCGGGTGTTCGGAGTCGCTCTGGGATTCGGAGTTGAAGCGTTCTTGCAGTTGCTGGTTTTCAGTGCCGCGGCAAAATCGCACGTTTCCAAGACTTCGATTTGGTCGGAGCTTGTATCGATCGTGTATTACGTCTCGCTGCTCACTTGGGTTGCTTACCTGATTCAACCCGAGCCTGCTCGCGAATCGCTGCACATACCTGTGACATCGCCCCTTCTGCGTTGGAACGAAGTCGCTCTGGCTCTAGGGCACAGCGGTGGTCAGGTAGCCCTGATGAACTCCGAGCCATTTATGCCGAACGTCGAGCGCATGGTGGAACAGGTGATGCAGAAGGAGATGTTCGTCGAGCGCCGCCAACCGCGCGCTGTGTAGTGGGTCTATATAGCAGCAGAAGCCGCCTCGCTGGCGGCTTTTGCTTTTTGCGGCACCTGACTACGCGCCCGCCACAACCGTGAGTCCCAACAATAGACTGGCTCCCGATAAGACAAGTGCGGTTGCGGCTACCAACCTTCTGAAGCGTCCGGAAAAGAACCCTGGTTCGAGAAGGTCTGCATAGACTCCCCCCACAAAGACAAACGCAAAAGGAAGAGCCCACACCATGGACGCTCCTGAAGCAAATCGTCCTGGCCAACAGGGAAGGAAGGAAGCGACCATGAGTGGGGCGGCGTTCCCGAAATAGCGCGTGCGCTTCCAAAAGAGGAAGACCAACACGCAGACCAGGAAGGCAAAGATTTCAAGTAATCCTCCCGGAACAGTTCCAAAAAATTTGAGGCGTTCAAATGTCAGCCTCACAATCTCGTGATTGGGAAAGACTGCGGCGGCCCTGAGATCTCGCAGGTTGAATCCAAAGCAGAGCAAAAACACAAGTGCTCCCAGAGCGCAGCTCATTGCTAAAATCGCCAACGCGAGAAGCCGGCGGTGCGGCGAAAGATAGATCATGAAGACCGTCGCAAAAATCAAACCAGCTATTGCTGCATCGATATTGGCTGCGGCGGTAAGTCCAATTGCTGTTCCCAGGAGAGCGATCCTGAGACGCCACTTTCGGGCTGGGGCATACAGTGTATGTGCGACTCCAGTAGCGGTGAAGATCAATCCGAAGAGTCCCCATGCCGCGAGAATCGCCGAGTTGGCGGTTGCGCCTGCGATCAACATTGGCGGACTGAAGCAATAGAGCGCCAAAGCGACGTAACCGCCAAGATCGCTGAATAGGCGGCGCGCGACCCACCACAAGGCAGCGCCCAGCCACAGGCCGAAGAACGCAAACGGAAGACGCACCAGCCATCGGTTAGGCGCCGCATAGATGCTGAACTCGGCCGCGCTCGTCTGCCAATGTCGTGCGATGGATGGAAGCAATCCCGCGCATCGCAGCGTGAGAACGCTGTCGCCCGGAATCAATGGCGAGCCGTTAGAAACAAGCTGGCGTGAAGACCACAGTTGCTGCCCGGCGAGAGTACTGCGCGTCTCGGCAAGACTAAGCGGCAAGTGCGCCATCAACCAGAGCGTCTGCAGCAGGAAAACCAGGAGGAATATCGCAGCGGTTTTCTGTGCCCGATGGATCTCAAACCGCGCCTGGCGGACTTTCATCTGGAAACTTCAATCTATCACGCGCACTGAGAAGTAAAGCAGACAGGTGCAATGAAGGACGCCTGTGTTTACCTCGATCATCATGCCAGGCGCAAAGAAGCTTCTGCCGAGAACCGTTCGTCCGCGAACTCGTGCGCGAGAAGCCGGGGAAAGGCGGCTGCCGCGATCATAGCTGCGTTGTCCGTGGAGAGAGCGCGCGAAGGAAACAAGACGCGCAAACCTTCATCTGTCGCTCGGTGTTGAAATTCTTCGCGCAGTCGATTGTTGGAAGCGACTCCTCCGGTCACGATCAGTGACTCAACTTCCAACTCTGACGCCGCGTGCAAGGTCTTACGAACAAGATCCCGCACTACGGCTTCCTGAAATGAGGCGATCAAATCCAAAGTAAGTTGGTCGAGGTGCGGCAGGAAGTCTTCCACTCCAGGATTTTGAACGCCTTCGACCGCAATGTGCCTGCGTCGGATCGAGTCCTGCATGGCGTGAGTTTCGACAAAGCGCAAAACCGCAGTCTTGATGCCGCTGAAGGAAAAGTCATAGGTCTGCGGGAGGGTATCTCCCATGGCTTGCGCCTTCTGGCGGACTTTTATCTGCGCTCGCGGCAGGGAAATAGCTCGCGGGTTGCCGTGAGTTGCCAGCTTTTCGATAATCGGACCACCTGGATAACTCAACCCCAGCAGCTTCGCTACTTTGTCAAAGGCTTCGCCTGCCGCATCGTCGAGTGTATGACCAACATTGCGATAACTCCATCCGCCGTTTGGTAAACGGTTCACGAGATAAAGATGCGTGTGTCCGCCAGAGACGATCAATGCCAGCGCAGGGAAATCGAGTTCCTCAGATTGCGATTGCCGTTGCTCGAGCATTACCGCGTGTATGTGCCCTTCCAAATGATTTACTGCAATCACCGGCTTCGACAGAGCAAAGGCAAGAGCCTTCGCATAGGTAACTCCTACCAGAAGAGATCCTGCAAGTCCCGGGCCTTGGGTAACGGCAAATGCATCCACTGCTTCCAGACCGATCTTGGCCTCGGCTAACGCCTGGCGCACCACGGGAACGATGGCGCGCAGGTGCTCGCGTGAGGCCAGCTCGGGCACGACTCCGCCATAGGGAAGATGGGTTGCGATCTGCGACGAGACTACGTTGGAGAGCAATTGCTGTCCATCGCGCACCACTGCTGCCGCTGTCTCATCGCAGGAACTTTCGATTCCGAGGATCAGCATTGTCCAGTTTCTTATCATAAGGGCAGTTGATGTTCGGGCAGCAGAGTCGATAATTCGAACGACTGTGAAAACACAACCAAATACTTCTTCACGCGAGCGCGCGGAAATGGCGCAGGTTTCCGCCCTGTGGGTTCTCCAGCGCCTCAGGGAGCATGGCCATGCGGCATATTTCGTCGGTGGATGTGTTCGCGACCTGCTCCTCTCAGCTTCTCCTCAGGACTACGACATTGCCACGAGCGCCCATCCGGAAGAGGTTATGTCACTCTTTCCGAACACGATAGCCGTTGGCGCACAATTCGGAGTGGTGCTGGTTGTTATGGGAGTGGAAGGTGCTGCCGACAACAAGCCGATTCACGTTGAAGTAGCGACTTATCGCAGCGACATCGGATATAGCGATGGCCGTCATCCGGACGCGGTGCGCTACTCCGAAACCGCCGAGGAGGACGTACAACGCCGTGATTTCACCATAAACGGTTTGCTGCTTGATCCGATCGCGAATCAAGTGCTCGATTACGTCGGCGGTCGTTCCGATCTGGAACGCAAGATTATTCGCACTATTGGCGATCCGATCCAGCGCTTTCAGGAAGACAAGCTGCGAATGATGCGAGCGGTGCGCTTTGCGGCGCGGCTCGGATATACGATCGAGCCGAACACGATGTCGGCGATCCGCGAGCTTGCGCGCGAGATTCATCAGGTTAGTCGCGAGCGCATTCGCGACGAGTTGGACAAAATGCTCAGCGAAGGCCAGGCGCGACTCTGCTTTGAGCTGCTGGATGTCAGCGGGCTGCTGGTCGAGGTGCTGCCGGAGATCAGCGCACTGAAGGGCGTCGAGCAGCCTCCGCAATACCATCCGGAAGGCGACGTGTGGATACACACGATGATGCTGCTCGAAGGCTTGGAGAAAGGGTGCAGCAAATCTCTGGCGTGGGGCGTCCTTTTGCACGACATCGGCAAGCCGCCCACCTTTCGCGTGGCGCCCGATCGCATTCGCTTCGATCAGCACGCGGAGGTTGGAACGAGCATGGCCGAAGCCATTTGCCGCCGGCTGCGATTTTCCAACGACGTGACCGACCAGGTGTTGGCGCTGGTCGCCAACCACATGCGTTTTGGCGACGTAAGGAAAATGAAAGAATCGACGCTCAAGCGCTTCATGCGCCTGCCGCGATTTGAAGAACATCTCGAGCTGCACCGGCTCGACTGCTCCGCCAGTCATCGCGACCTGTCGCTGTACGACTTCGTTCGCGAGAAGCTGGCAAATACACCGGAACAGGAAATACGGCCCGCCCCTCTCATCAGCGGCGAAGATTTGATCCAGAGCGGACGACCGCCTGGTCCGCAGTTCCAAACCATCCTCCAGGCCGTGGAGGATGCGCAACTGGAAGGAACGCTGCACACGCGCGAAGAGGCAATCTCATTCGTCGAGACTAATTTTCCAAAACAGAATTGAAACAACAGCGGAGCTCATCCCCCGACTCTGCTCAACGCAGCCGACGCAGCTCGAGTAAAGAGATCAGGAGAATTCATCCCGCGACAGTATTGCTCGAAGCCTGGTCGCGGCCCCTTCCAACGAAGATCCTCGATTGAATCGAAGACTGGAACATCCAGGCGCAAAGTTGCAAGCGTGCGAAAGAGCAGGGCGTCGTTCCATCCCTGGAACAAGGATTCCGAAAGCAAACGTGCCTTGCGGATTGTGCTGTGCCATTCTCGCCAATCTTTGGGAATGTTTTCGAGATGCGGGTATTGCGAGAACGTAAGGGCAGCAGCTTTTACTCCCCATCCGGCCAGACCTGGGTATCCGTCGGCGCTGTCGCCGACGAGCGCGAGATAATCGGGAATCGATTGCGGTTTCACCCCGAATTTGGCGACGACTCCGGCTTCATCGCGCACGATGTCCCGCCTGCGGTCCAGTTGCACCACTCGCGTCCCGACTACACATTGACAAAGATCCTTGTCGGGCGTGCAGATCAACACTTGCTTCACCCGGTCGTCCGCGGCTGCCTTCGCGGAGGCGGAAGCTAGCGCGTCATCCGCCTCAAACTCCACCATCGCCCAAACTCGGACGCCCATGGCCTCCAAAGCTTCTTCAAGAATAGGGAACTGAGAAAGTAATTCCGGTGGTACGCCTTCACTCGTCTTATATCCGGCGTAGAGATCGTTCCGAAAGGACTCCACAACATGGTCGGTAGCGACGCCGAGATGAGTCGCGCCGCGCTCAATCATCGATAGGACTGAAGCCAGGACTCCTCGTACCGCCCCGACTTCCTGGTCGTTCACATCGGCGGCAGATGGCAGGGCAAAGAAGTGCCGAAACAATTCATACGTCCCGTCGATCAGGTGCACATCCATGCGGCTCGCCCAGACTTATGCAAGGCGATGTTATACGATGACAGCTACGGTTCAGTGCGACCCCCTCGGAATTGGAAGCTGACTCGAAAATCCCCTTGCAGCATTTAATTGACTTTTCTCTGCTGCGACAGGCAAACTACCGGTTTCACTTGAGCAGGCAAGGCCGAACGCAACTAAGGGTGCCGGAGGTGCAATACTGTCGGCTCGGAAAAAAGAGTTCATGACCTTAGAGCGGGTCTCATACACGCTGGACTCAACACTCGACAGCGTAAATAAGGCCGAACAGGCGGCGGAACAACTGGCTGCCAGAATGCCTTTCGAGGAAGAAGATTGCCATCGGATCGCGATGGCCGTGCGCGAAGCAGCGGTAAACGCAGTTCTACACGGCAACGCCTACGATCCTGGGAAGAAGATGACAGTCTCATTTGAGAACACAGGCAAGGCCCTGGTCATCAAAATCTCCGATCAGGGGCGTGGACTCAGGGACGAGGACATTCCCAATCCGCTGGCAGAGGAAAATCTGCTTAAGCAGTCTGGGCGAGGCATCTTCCTCATCCGTTCTTTCATGGATGAGGTGCGGATTCGCCATTTACAGCCCGGAACGGAAATCACGCTGGTCAAACACATCGGCCAATCTTCAGGAACGGCCACGGAGGGAACACAGTGACGATGAAAGCTAGTAGCCGGCGCGTTGACGGCGTCACCATCCTGGATCTAAGCGGACGCATCACTCTGGGCGAAGGTAGCGTGGTGCTGCGCGACCAGATCCGCGATCTGCTCGGCAAAGGCGAAAAGAAGCTTTTGCTGAATCTGGGCGATGTCACTTACATCGACAGCTCGGGCATCGGCGAACTGGTGAGCGCCTTCACCACGGTACGCAACCAGGGGGGCGAACTCAAACTGCTCAACCTCACCAAGAAGGTTCACGATCTTCTCCAGATCACGAAGCTGTACACGGTCTTTGACGTGAAGGACGACGAAACTTCGGCGATTAAAGCCTTCGCCAAGTAAGCTGCTTTCAGAAGTTCGCAAGCACGCGAGTCAGAGTGGAATCCGCCGCTGACGGGACTCCACTCTGCCATGCGTGCCGCGTCCCTCCATGCGCATCTTCCTCGAGACCTCTCCACAGTCGATGAGAAGACAGCGGAGATTTTCGCCCATTTCCAGCAAGTCCGCGGCAACGTGCCTAAGATAGTCCGCACCGTGGCGCCTCGTCCCGAGATCACTCGCACTCTGTTGGTTCACCTCGCGCGGTGATGGAAACCGGAATAAGCCGAAGCAATTTGGATTCTCAGGCGGAGACACAGCAATGTTGCGTCTCTACAAATACGCCGGTGATTGCAGACTCGACCTCCGCTTTGCGCTTCCCCTCTCCGCTGAGTACAATTCGAGCGCTTCTACGTCCGCTTGCGCCACGGCTAGAATCCTTTGCGTAAGTTGAGTCATCTATTATCAAGTTTTATAAAAGGCAATAAAAAATGGCAGAAACACGTAAGAACGAAGGCCTTTCCGATGCCGCAAAAGAGACGCAGGCGGTGCAGGGCGAACGCTCTCTACCCATCCTTCCCGTACGTGACACTGTGCTCTTTCCCCATGCGGTGCTGCCCCTAACGGTTGGCCGGGAAAGCTCTGTACAGCTCATCAATCAGCTTGGCGAAGAGAAGTCTATTGTCGTAGTCGCGCAGCGGGAAGCGAGGGTAGATACTCCGCAGCCCACCGACTTATACGGCATTGGCACTTTGGCCACCGTCCACAAAGTGGTCAAGATGCCCAATCAGAGTCTCTTCGTCTTTACCGAGGGTGTGGAGCGCGTTCACGTGCGCGACTATCAACAACTCACACCTTTCATGCGGGCTACGGTCGAGGCGATAGCCGAGCCCAAGGCGGAAGGTGGACCTGAGATTGAGGCCCTCCAGCGCAATGTGCTGACGCTGTTTCAGCAAATCGTCACCGGTTCTCCTACGCTCTCTGATGAGCTGCAGACGGTTGCAATTAACATTGAAGAGCCTGGCCGGCTGGTTGACTTCATCGCTTCTTCCTTGCCGTCGCTCTCGACCACAGACAAACAGGAGATCCTCGAGATCACCGACGTAAAGTTGCGGCTGCAGAAGATCAACAAGCACCTCGCCAAGGAGCTGGAAGTTCAGCAGCTTCGCAACAAGATCCAGACCGAGGTTCAGGACCAGGTGCAGCAGTCGCAGCGCGAGTATTACCTGCGCGAGCAGATGAAGGCCATTCAGAAAGAGCTGGGTGAACAGGACGAGACCCAGCGCGACACCGAAGAGCTAAGAAAAAAGATCGAAGCCGCGGGCATGCCCGAGGACGTAAAGAAAGAAGCTCTTAAGGAACTCACCCGGCTCAGCCGCATGTCTCCTATGGCGGCGGATTATTCCGTCACCCGCAGCTACATCGAATGGCTGGCGGTGTTGCCGTGGAGTAAGTCATCGGGCACAGACGTCGATATTGTCAAGGCTAAGGAGATCCTCGACGAGGATCACTATGACTTGCAGAAGGTGAAGGACCGCATCCTGGATTACCTTTCTGTCCGCAGGCTAAAGCCCGGCATGAAGGGGCCGATTCTTTGCTTCGTCGGTCCTCCAGGAGTGGGTAAGACGTCGCTTGGCCGCAGTATCGCGCGCTCTCTAGGCCGCAAGTTCGCTCGCATTTCGCTGGGCGGCATGCACGACGAGGCCGAGCTGCGTGGTCACCGGCGCACCTATATCGGAGCGCTGCCCGGACAAATCATCCAAAGCCTGCGTCGCGCGGAGACCAACGACCCAGTCTTCATGATGGACGAGGTCGATAAACTCGGACGCGACTTCCGCGGCGACCCCGCGTCGGCGTTGCTCGAGGTACTCGATCCCGAGCAGAACAACACCTTCCGCGACAACTATCTGGATGTGCCGTTCGATCTTTCGAAGGTGCTCTTCATCTGCACCGCGAACATGCTCGATCCCATTCCGGAACCGCTGCGCGACCGCATGGAGATCATCGAGCTTCAGGGATACATCGAAGACGAAAAAGTACACATCGCTTTCCGCTATCTGATTCCGCGGCAGATCGAAGAGAACGGCCTTAAGCCGGATCAGATCGAGTTTCCGGAAGATGTGGTCCGCTACATCATCCGCCATTACACGCGCGAAGCGGGCGTAAGAAATCTCGAACGCAATATCGGAACAATGTGCCGCAAGCAGGCCCGCCGCATCGCCGAGGGCAAGACCGACAAACTGGTTTTGAGTCGCGAGATCGTACAGGAATTCCTAGGTGGCATTAAGGTGCGCGTGGACACGGAGATTGCTGAACGTACCAAGCGTCCCGGAGTGGCTGTGGGTCTGGCGTGGACGCCGGCCGGCGGCGACGTGCTGTTCATCGAAGCCAACAAGATGAAAGGCAAAGGCAGCTTCAGCATGACCGGTCAGCTCGGCCAGGTAATGCAGGAGTCGATGCAAGCGGCGCTCACCTGGGTCCGATCGAATGCCAAGCAGCTTGGGCTAGATGAAGAGTTTCTCAAGGAACTCGACATCCACATTCACGTTCCCGCCGGCGCCGTTCCCAAAGACGGACCGTCAGCCGGTGTGACCATGGCGACCGCCCTGGTCTCGCTTCTGACTGGAAAGCAGGTGCGTCCACTTACCGCGATGACCGGCGAGATCACACTCAGCGGCAATGTTCTACCGGTGGGTGGGATCAAGGAAAAATTTCTGGCCGCGAAGCGAGCCGGCGTTCGACATGTAATCCTGCCTGCGGAAAACCGGCAGAACGTCGAAGAGGATTTGACTCCAGAGCAGCAGGAGGGCGTGCAGATTCACTTCGTGAATAGCATCGATGAAGCGCTCGCCATCGCGCTTCCTCATGACGAGGCCGACGTGCGGCATGACGCCGAGGAGCGCGAACAGGTGCTCCAAAGCGTCAGCTAGAGACAGCTCAGCGGTTTCCAACCGATCGTAGAGACGCATGACATGCTGCAGGCTTGTCCAAATTAAATTCCCTGCTTCAGGGAATTTTGCAGCGAATTTCGTCCTTGACTGTAGAGATACCTTTTGCCGCATGGTCTCACCGGGCGGCGCGTGAAAATGGGCGGTTAGGTTCAAGGTTCTCCCGACCGTGGAGCGCATGCGTAAACAGCCTGCTCGCCCTATCAATGTGATGGCCTCGTCTAATTGGACAGCCCTAAAAGCATGTCGCATCTCTTCCCCCTCATAACTAAACGACTTATTATCGTTAACTTACAGGCATTTATGAACTCGTTCAATTTTTCGCTTGACTCAATTTTGAACAAGTTCTATTATTCTCATTGAACACGTTCAACTTACATAGGAACGAAGGTTCAAGGAGAACGGACATGTACATCGTTTACAGCTATTTCGTTTACCTGTTTATCAGCGTGAACCTCACTATCTGGGTAGCGCGCACGCTGCACAAACGCGGGGCGATCTTCCTCGTGGATTCCTTCCACGGCAATGCGGAACTGGCAGCGTCAGTAAACCATCTGCTGGTGGTTGGGTTTTATCTCATTAACATCGGATTCGTTGCCCTTGCTCTTAAAACCGAAGCGGTCATTGGCAACACGCGGGCAGCTATCGAGCTAGTGAGCGACAAGATCGGGTACGTGATGCTCATTCTGGGTGCGATGCACTTCTTCAACCTGTATGTCTTCACGCGAATTCGTCATCGCGGGAACGGAACGCCGCGTCCGCCATTCGCTCCCGACGCCATCCTGCGCCCTGCACCGGCGCGTTCGTAACCGGAAGGAGAAGCCATGAAGACGCTATATGTGCTCTATGACGAGCGCTGCGCGCTGTGCAAACAGCTCAAGGAATGGTTGCTGGTGCAGCGCTCTTGGATCGGACTGAGCATGATTCCCGCAGGCTCGGCGCGGGCGAAGTCCATGTTCCCGGCGCTGGAGAAAATCGCCGGAGCCAACGACCTGGTAGTGATCAGCGATGGGGGTGAGGTTTACCTGAACAATCATGCCTGGATCATGTGCTTGTATGCGCTCGCGGAATATCGCGATTGGGCGCTGCGCCTCGCAAGTCCGCTGCTCCTGCCCCTGGCGCGACAAGCCTTTGAGACCCTGTCGAAGAACCGGCAGACGATCTCGCGCTGGATTGGTTCGGACGAGCGAGCAATAGCGACAGAATTGGGCGAAGTCGCGCTCGATACATGCCCAGCGCAATCGACCAAACCGGTTGGGGTAGAGGGAGGCTCCAAATGTTCTGGGGTATGACCATTTTCCTTGGCAGTGCTCTTGTGCTTCTTTGCTCGTTGTCGGCTCTGCTGCAGGCGACGATTTCTCGCACGAATAACTGCGATCTTTCGGCCGCTCGCCTCGGCGTTGTCGGTTTCGCACTGATTCTTTCAGGAGCGGTTGTCCTTGACGTGCGCGGGAACGTGTATATGAGGGCTGGCCAGTTCTTTCTAGACGATTTTGGCTGGCTGCTGGTGATTTCAGGTCTCATATACCTGTTTATTCTGCTCTGTGCGAACCGGACGAACGGTGTGACCAGGACAGCCGGCAAAGGGAACGCAACGCCGGAAAACACTATTAGCGAGTTTTTGAAATGAGTACAACGATGCCAACAATCGAAGCCGTGCGTGCGCGCTCCACGCCCAAAGCGGATGCTACACGCCGGCGCATCTACGACGCCGCACTCGAAATGTTTCGCGAAAAAGGCTTCGAACAGACAACCATGCGGGACATCGCGCGCAAGGCCGGCGTAGCTCTGGGCGCGGCCTACTACTACTTCGCCTCCAAGGACGCCATCGTCCTTGCCTTCTACCAGGAGATGCAGGAGAGCGGACACCAGCCAACGCTGGATGCCGTTGCCCAGCAGCACAAGCTTCGAGATCGCATCCGCGTTGTGCTGGAAAAGCGCTTTGAACTGCTCGCGCCGAACCTAAAGTTTCTGGGTGCGCTTTTCAAGCACTCGCCGGACGTAAACGATCCGTTATCTCCATTCAGCGAAGAGACGCGTTCCATCCGCGACAAGGCCATTGAGCTGTTTCGTCAAGCAATCGAAGGCAGCGACATCAAAGTCCCCGCCGATTTCATCTCGCATCTGCCTCGTCTGCTTTGGCTCTACCAGCTCGGGCTGGTCCTCTTCTGGATTTACGACCGTTCCGCAGATAAGACGCGAACCATGGCACTGATGGAAAAGAGTCTCTCGCTGGTGGTGAACCTGCTCCGTCTCTCCGGTCTGCCTCTCATGCGCCCCGTGCGCCGGACTATTTTGGAACTACTGGAGACAGTGGCGGCTTAAATTGATGTCCCAGACTGAGTTCGTTTCCCCTCGACACTAGCTTGATTTAACGATCTTGCCTTCCGAAGCTTCCATCGGCGCTAGAAGGGTGTAGAGCGTGGATCTGCTGATTCCAAGAATTTCTGCCGCGCGCAGTTTATTGCCTCCTACCAGTTCCATCACGCGGCGAACATGGTTGCGTTCCACTTCGGCGAGCGAGATCAGCGTGGTGTCGCCTGTCGCAGCACCGGGCTGAGATAGTTCTGGCGGAAGATTAGCTATGTCGATCATGGGTCCATCCGACATCATGCAGGCATTGCCAATCACGTTCTCCAGTTCGCGAATGTTCCCCGGCCAGTGGTAGCGCGAGAGAAGGTTCTGCGCGCGCCGGCTGATTCCGCCAATGTTCTTGTTGTACTCAGATGCGAACTTCTCCACGAAGTGGCGCTGCAGCAGCGGAAGATCCTCTTTGCGCTCGGCCAGCGACGGAAGTTTCATTTCTACGACGGAGAGCCGATAGTACAGGTCTTCGCGAAAGCGTTTCTCGCGCACCTCCTGCTTCAGGTCGCGATTGGTGGCGGCGATTACCCGTACATCCAGCTTGCGTGCGACCGGAGAGCCGACTCTTTGAATCTCGTGCGACTGCAACACACGCAATAACTTTGCCTGAAGATTGAGGGGCATCTCTCCAATCTCATCGAGAAAGATGGTGCCGCCGTTGGCGTGCTCGAAGAGCCCCATCTTGTCCTGATTGGCGCCGGTGAACGCGCCCTTTACGTAGCCGAACCATTCGCTTTCGGCCAGACTCTCGGGCACACCAGCGCAATTGCAGACGACAAAGGCGCTAGACCCCACCGGCGACATGGCGTGCAGGGCTCGCGCTACCAATTCCTTTCCCGTTCCGGAAGGTCCGCCTACGAGAACAGTGCGAAAGTGCGGGGCAATGCGCCGCATCTTGGAGAACAGGTCGAGCATCCATGGACTGCGCGCAACCATGCCTTGAAACTTGAACGACGAAGCCAACTCGCCATCCAATTGAAACGTGTCGCGCTTGATTTGAATTTCTTCGAGAGATTTGGCCACGCGCGCGGTGAGCGCGTCGATCGCGATTGGTTTGGTCAGGTAATCGGCAGCACCCTTTTGAATCGCTTGTACCGCGGAACTCGTTGAATAGTCTCCGGTGAGGAGAAGAACCTCAATAGCCGGATCGAAATTTACCACCTGCTCAAGGACCTCCATGCCGTGTAGCTTCGGCATGTTCAGGTCAAGTAAGACCATGTGAGGACGATGCTGCTTAATGATTTGAAGCCCTTCTTCGGGATCAGCAGAAGTGATCACGCGAAGACCCATGTCACTGAGGGCATCCTGCAACAGTTCGAGCATCGCCTGCTCGTCGTCAACAACCACAATCAGAGGTTGACGAGCGTTTTGCGTGGTATTCAGGAACTCCTCCTACTTCGAAGGCCACGCCGCTAGCCTTCCGAAGTGGCATCAGGTTTAGACAATGAGAATAGTAGGACGTTCCTGAGTCGTTGTCGAGATGTAATAAGTTGTTCGGCAGAGGCACTTTTGCCGAAATGGGAAAGCAGCTCCTAAGCTGCTAAGCTTAAGAATTAATAGCCGGAAATGTTGTCCGACACCAAATAAGTGTGGTGGGTTACTTTGAGTCAGGTAGTGACTCGCAATACCCCTCGTGGGAGTCGTACGAGCGGAGGGCGGAAAGAGCGGTAGCATGAAAAGCCGACGCGATTGTGATTGTCCTTGCCATTCTGGCGGCGCGCTCTCCATGTGGTTCCCTGCTGCGATGGTTTTATCGGGCACGACAAGAAATCGTCTAAAGTGGGCGGAGCCAAAAATCAAAAAAGAAGAAGAATTCAAAGTAGCCACAGCCCAAATAAGACTTCACTTGACCAAGTGGCAAGTGCGGAGTTTTTCTGCGGGGTTTAAAGCTTAGGAACTTAGCAGCTCAGAAGCTTAGAAACTGCTTTCTAATTTAGAATAATGGGACTGTCGCTGTCTCATTCTCGGCGGCAGATCGCAACATTTACTTATGTCCAAGTCAAAAGCTGACGCCATTTTCCCCGAACAACAGCAGAGCACCATGGCGGTGATTGCTCCGGTGGTTGGGTGGCTGGTTCCCGGAGCCGGTCATCTGATCCAGCGCCGCTGGATTCGCGGATCGCTATTGATGATTTGTGTGATCGCCATGTTCGCATTGGGCGTGTTGATGGAAGGCAAAGTCTATGGCCTGAATGGCGGAGACCTTCTTGACATGCTCGGCTTTGTCGGTGACCTCGGTGCCGGATGCCTTTATTTTGTGACACGCCTAATGGACTGGGGCCACGGAGCGATTCAACTTGCCTCGGCCGATTACGGAACTAAGTTCATCATCGTCGCTGGTCTGTTGAATGTAATCAGCGCTGTGGACGCTTACGACATTGCCATTGGAAAGAAAGAATGAGCATTCAACTTTCACACTTCACGGCGGCAATTACCTTTTCTTTTTTCGCTTCGATTGTCTTCGGTATCACCCAGCGCACGACCCGCGATGAGATGATCCGCTACGGCGCGAAGTGCTTCGCCTACTTCGTGGCCGGCACTGTGGTGGCAAGCTGGGCAATGTGGGTGATCAAGCACTGACCTGGTCCAACGTGGTGTAGCATGAAACGCCGATATGCTAAGCAGCTACAAGGAAATCGTCTATGGAGTTGTATTTGGAGTGGGAGCGGCTGCCCTCGACACCTTGATCGACGCCCGTGGCGCAGGCGAGAGCTTCTTTGCCGGGATCGGCAATCATCCGGGCATGATTCTGTATCGCATTCTCTTTGTCCTATATGGGTTGCTCATTGGATGGCTGTTGTGGAAGAACAACCAGCGGGAGCGAGATGTGCGGCAACTCATGGAGAGACTCCACGGCTTCCATCAGCAATATGAAGCCCTGGCGGTAGTGCTGCATTCCGATCTTCAGGTCCTGCTAACCAGGAACCTAAACTTGCCGCCCGAGGACGAAGCTGTGCTGCGCAATACCTATGAAAAGTCGCGGGAGTTGCAGACGGTCGCCCGTCAGAGACCCTCGGTTTAGCCCCGGATTCTTTTTGCATTCGCACATCAATTCTTTTTCCTACCAAGCGATAATCGTTCCATGAAATCCATCCAGCTTGAGCCCATTGGTCGCGTAGTGTCCCCGGTCAAGCATGACCGTGACGATTCCTGGGGTAGTGTTCTGGCTGAAGTTCATCTCGACGAAACTCGATTCGAGGCTGAGGCCCTTGCCGGAATAGAGGAGTTTTCCCACGTAGAGATACTGTTTGAATTCGACCAGCTTACGGAAGCTGAGATCGAGAGCAAAAGCAGACATCCGCGCGAGAATCCCAGGTGGCCCAAGCTCGGAATCTTTGCCCAGCGTGGGCGCAAGCGTCCTAATCGCCTGGGTGCGACTATTTGCGAGCTCGTTTCCGTAAGCGGCCTCGCGATTCGAGTGCGCGGACTCGATGCCTTCGACGACTCTCCCGTGCTCGACATCAAGCCGGTAATGGTCGAATTCCTTCCCGATAAACGGAGCGTGCGCCAACCGCCATGGTCACGGGAGTTGATGAGTACGTATTTCTGAATGGCTGTTGCGCAACCAATTAGGCTCGTTTCTTGCGCGCAACTTTTTCCCGCAGCGGCGCTTCTTCCAGGATCGCGAATTGCAGCTTTCGTTGTACGCGATCAATGCGGTCAAGAATCACGCGTATGCGGTCGCCGATCGAGTATGCGTGTCCGGAGCGTTCCCCGATGATCTGCCGGGTGTTCTCGCGATAGGTATAGCGGTCGCCGGGAAGCGTCCCGATTGGAACCAGACCTTCGACGAAGAGGTCTTCGATCTCGACGAACAATCCATATTTTGTGACGCTGACGACGAGCGCAGGAAAGTCGTCGCCCACTTTGTCTTCCATGAACTTGATCTTTTTCCATTCGATCAGTTCGCGCTCGGCTTCGTCCGCGCGGCGCTCGGTGAGGCTGGAGCTCTCGGCAATGTCGTGCAGTTCGTCCACGGGAATGATTTCCGTCAGCTTCCCTCGAAAGGCGCTACCCGCTGCCCTCACCCCACCAGCCGCAAAACCGGCGGCTGCCGGGGGCCCCGACGCAAGTGGTTCTGTTCTGCTCTTCGACCAAGGGGAGGGTTGATGGTCCTCTACAGAGACACCCGGCCGAGGGCGGCCGGATCCACGTTGGCCTGTTCCACGTTGGTCAGTTCCACTGTCGCGCAACGCTGCCTTGAGGATGCGGTGGACGATCAGATCGGGATAGCGACGGATGGGCGAGGTGAAGTGCGTGTAAGTCGGGGCGGCCAGCGCGAAGTGCCCCTGGTTCTCTTCGGAATAGCGCGCCTGCTTGAGCGAGCGCAGCATCAGGTACGACAGAATGCGCTCTTCCGGCTTGCCGGCAATTTTCTGAGTGAGCTTCTGGTACATGCGCGGTGTGATGTGCACCTCTTGCGGAATCTCGTGCTCCCGCGGATTGCGTCCAGTGCCATGACGCTCGCGGCGTTCACCGCGGGTTTGAAAGCGCTTGATGGGCAGAGCGCCCACTCCCAATGAATATCCAAATGCCGCAGCTAACAATTCGAAGTCATAGACCTTCTTGGCATCGGGCTTCTCGTGGATGCGGTACAGCGACGCGATATGGTGACCCTCGAGATATCCGGCGACGCATTCATTGGCCGCCAGCATGAATTCCTCGATGACGCGATGCGAGAACTTGCGTTCAGAGCGCGTGACGCCCTGCATGAGCCCGGCCTCATCGAATTCGATCACCGGCTCAGGCATGTCGAAGTCTATGGAGCCGCGCTTCACGCGTTTGCGATTGAGTATCTTTGCCAGTTCCTCCATGCGAATGAACTCGTCCGCCAGATGAGCGTATTGGGCGCGAATGCTCGGGTCGCCGTCGAGAATGGCCTGCACTTCGTTGTAGGTCATGCGCGCTGCCGAACGTATGATCCCCTCGTGCAGCTCGTAAGCGACCACCTCGCCTGCATGATCGATTTCCATGAGGCACGAAAGCGCCAGCCGTTCCACCTGCGGGCGCAGGCTGCACAAATCGGTTGAAAGCTCAAGCGGCAGCATTGGCACTGCCCGGTCGGGAAAGTACACCGAGGTGCCGCGCAGGCGGGCTTCGCCGTCAATGGCAGATCCTTCGGTCACATAGTGGGCCACGTCGGCGATATGCACCTGGAGCTCGTAGTTGCCGTTTTGGCGTTTGCGGACCAGGACAGCATCGTCGAAGTCGCGGGCGGTTTCGCCGTCAATGGTCACAATGGGCAAATCGCGATAGTCGGCTTTGCAAGCGACCTCGTCACGAGAAACAACTGCGGTCATCGATTCTGCTTCCTCCAGCACCTCAGCGGGAAAGACATGAGGAATGTGGTGCTTTCGAATGACGATTTCGACATCGACACCAAAGTCGTCTTCGTATCCGAGGACTTCAATGACTTTTCCACGGGCGCTCTGCGACCCCGACGGCCACTGGGTAATTTCGACATCGACAACCATGCCTTCCAGGTCGGCGCCCTGTTTGCGTCGCGCTTCTTTGCCGATTACTCGATGCCGCGATTCCATGTGCTGCCTACGAGGAGACGCAGCATGCCGCGTCTCTACGTTGGGCTTCTCGCTGCCGCGAGGGATAATTACCGCATCGGTGATCTTGTCGTCTATGGGCTGGACATAGTTGAAACGGTCGCCGTAATGGAAGATTCCGACGACTGTCGGATGCGCCCGGCCGACCACCTTAACAATGCGGCCTTCCGCCCGGCCGTCGGCGCGAGTTGGGCCGACTTCCACCAAAACCTGATCGCCATGCATCGCGGCATTCATCTCTCGCGGCGAAATGTAAATATCGCCCGAAATTCGGTCGCGAAGGCCGGGATCGCGGGGCCGCACGAAGCCATAACCATCACGGTGCAGGGAAAGCTCTCCGGCAACCAGATTGTGCTTGGCCGCCGCTTGGGGCAGCGCGAAGCGGTCGCGACCTGTATTGACCAGATCGCCGCGATCGACCAGCCTTTGCAAACGCTCTTCGAGACGCCGCCGTTCCTCTCCGCCGCCGAGGCCGAGTTCACGCACCAGGTGTTTGAATCCCGCCGCCTGATTGGGCTGACGCGAGATGCGCGCCAGGATTTCGCGATCTGTAGGCATCAGATGGATTCTACGAGAACAACTGCCTGGGAAAGGCGTTTCGAGTTTCAAGTTTCAGGTTTCGGCAAAGCCCGCTATCAGTAGCGTCTCAAACTTCGACAGAATGGGTGCATTCGGCTCTGCCGAAACTCGAAACTCGAAACGGCTTTTCTAAGGTTTTCTTCCCACGAAAGAAGTGCCGCGTTTGAGCAAGATTTACACCGCCGAGTTGGCAGGCAAAACACGCACCTTGGCGGGTAAAGGCGATTACAAACTGCGGAAATCTTCGATTTCCAGCGCCAATGGGCCTAATTCGGAGTTAAGAGGAAAACTTCGGCAGTTTAGGTGCTCAGTTGGTTTCCATTACTCACGAGCAGCGGTACACTCAGCTAGACTTTGCAAGACGCCAGCACCATCCGGCTCGCTCCTGACAGAATTTGGGAGCTAAAAAGTTAGCGTTGGAGCTTGCGACACGTGAACTCGAAAGAGATTTGAAAGAGATTTGAAGGAGACAGAAAACTCAATGTGGAAGCCAGCTAATCCCCCAACGCCGAACCAGCCCAACACCCCGGTCAAGAACCCGGCTCAGGGCGCACCAGCCGCCGCCCCTGCGATGGAAGCGCGTCCCGCACAGACCGCCGAACCAACCCCGGCTCCTGCCAACCGGAACGCAGTTCTCAACACCCAGGAGCAAGCGACGATCGGCAAGAGTCTTGTGATCAAAGGCGAAGTCACTGGTTCCGAGTCGCTGTACATCGATGGCAAAGTGGAAGGCTCCATTAATCTCCCCGGCAACCGGGTAACCGTGGGCCGCAATGGGCAGGTAAACGCTAACATCAATGCCCGTGAGGTGGTGGTGCTCGGCAAAGTTCGTGGAAACCTGAACGCCAGCGACCGCGTCGATATCCGCAATGAAGGTTCGCTCACCGGCGATGTGGTGGCCCAGCGCATCAGCATCGAAGACGGCGCCTTCTTCAAGGGCGGCATCGACATCCGCAAGCCCGGACAGCCGCAGCAGAAAGACGGCAAGGAGCCGGTTTCGATCGAGTCCTCGCCAGCGGCCGCTGCTCGCGCCTGATTCGCTCGTTTTAACTTTGAACTGCCTGTCCCAGGATAATGGGGCAGCCTTGCACGTTCGCAGTTCCATTGTTGACGCACTTCCCCCGTAGAGACGCAGCATGCTGCGTCTCTACAATGCTTCGCGAGAAAGGAACAGATCTAGAGGTAGTCGATGTTTCACAAATTTTTGCAAGTCTTGTCGCTAAGCTGTCGTCATCGCAATACATCCAAGCCGTTTGCGGCGGCGAGCGCGAGTTCGAGCCGCAACTCAGACTGGGAACCAATCGGAAACGGTGGTCACTACGTTGTTTGCCTGGACTGTGGAAAGAAGTTCGACTACGACTGGAACACGATGCAGGTCGTACGCAAAGTGAGTTAGAAACAGTCGGGTTTTGGCAATCGGCAATGAGTCAAAGGCGAAGTCGCGAGATGTTCGCCTTTTGGTTTTTGGAGAAACTCTTCGATCCGACCGCGATGATGGCAGTCTTCATTGGTGTGTCCTTTCGCTCGGCTTTGCAGGGTGGAGCAGGCCGGTTTCGGCCTGCGGTCCCTAATCCTGAGTGAAGCCTGGCTTCAGCCGCCGAGGTATAGCTGCCGACGCAACAATGTATCCCTGGCTCAAGCCGGTTTCTTGGGCTAGCCCATAGCCGCAGGCCTAGAACGGCCCGCTTCCACCCTCTTGACGCACAATTTCGGAAACACCCATGGCGAGACCGCCTATTAAGAACTCCTATTTCGGGTACGATTTCTTGCTGCTTCAGTTCGATAAACCATTACTGGTTGGCGTGCTTCAACGGCTACCTTGATTTGATTGCCCTCGAACTTCGGCTGGAATTCCTGCGGACCATTTGCGGAAAGTCTTGCCGCGCGAATCTCATCGGCTTGCCATCCGGCCGGCAACTGCGTTGTTATTTGTCTAGCTGACACGGAGTAGAACGCGATGCGGTCCTCACCTAGCGGACAGAATGTGCTCGTTTCGGAGAGGATCGGCGCTCCGCTGAGCGAAGCCG
>Ga0307479_10000485_pt1 | contig 35435 bp, 26 predicted proteins | sample atmos_gasesECM4C_FD_203743 | JGI IMG/M metagenome (GOLD analysis project Ga0307479, IMG submission 203743) | Hardwood forest soil microbial communities from Morgan-Monroe State Forest, Indiana, United States - atmos_gasesECM4C_515 | ecosystem: Environmental > Terrestrial > Soil > Temperate...
AGTGGTGGCGGAGGATTGGGCGGGACGGGAGGGTTTGGTGAGAGCGCAGTATTAGGGGAGAAGGAAGGACTCCCTGTCGGCAGCGGTGGGAGTGGATCACACTGGTCTGGTCAGGGGATCACCGGTTCAGGTACAAGCTTCGGTGTAGGCGCAGGCATAAGTCCCGGTTTGGGGCCAGGTTCAGGCTCCGGTGTAGGTGTAGGCACAGGCTCTGGTGAAGGTGCAGGCGCAATCCCAGGTTTGGGGCCAGGCTCAGGCACGGGTTCTGGCCAAGGATCGGGCTCAGGTTCAGGCCCAGGCCCAGGCAGCATTCGCGCTGGCGCAGGCGGGGGCGGACGCAGCGCAGTCACGGTCTCCGGCGTGGTGGCCAGCCTCGCAAAAGCTAGCGCGGAAGGTGCAGGTGCCGGTGGCCATGGGGCCCAGCGGGGAACAGGGAGCCGCAAACTCGGTGAGGCTACCGAAGACCAGATTCTTGGGATACTCGGCGCCCTCTCCAGTTTCGGGCGTATCGGAAAAGGCCAAGGAGGAATTGCCGCGGCCGCCGCTTTCCAGGACAAGATGACAGAGCTCCCCGGGACAGCCCGAGAGACGCTCAAACAGGCGCTAGCAGCCCTTGCCGCACAGGCTCCCAGCAACAAGCCGGACGAATCCGTTCTCATCCAACTTGCCGAGCATCTGGCCATCCGCTTCGCTCTGGAGCGTTTTGAACGCGGAGAAGTAAAAGTCAATTCCGTGCGCATGATGCTCGATCGCATGAACCACGAGATCGACAATCTCCGCAAGATTCTGGGTGCGCATGAAGAAAAGATGACCGAGGCGGGCATGCTGGTGGAATCCCACCGCGAAATCCTGGATCGCCAGTTCTGGGCGGCCGTGCCGGAAAGCGGCAAGCGCGAAGTGCTGCTCTCCTCGGACGCTTGGTGCATTCCGCCGCGCAACGTGCAGTCCTTTGTCGGCGACCTGATCAAGAAGGGAAACACCGGGGAAGCCATCAGCATTCTGGAGAATTATGCGGCTTGTGCGGAGAGCGAAGATCCGGATGCACGCAAGAAAACCGCTGTGGGGCTGGCGGAAATGGCGGAGCTTTATGCGAAGGCGGATCCCAAGCTGCTTGGCGGAGCGCTGCGCCATCTGGGGCCGCGCCTGAGCCTGGAAAAAGATGCCGAGGTCCAAGGGTTGGTGAACGCCGCATTTGTGCGGTTGAGCCAGGAAGCCGCTAGCACCCGGCAGTACCCTGCCATGGAGCAGGCCCTCGATCTTATCGCAGGCGTGGACACGCACAGGCCAGGGATTGCCCGCGACTTGCGCGGCAAGATGGGGATCGAGGAACGCGTGCCGGAGTTCGTGGAAGAGGCGCTGCACGCACGGCAGGTGGCTGCCGGGTTGACCAAGGTCCTGAAGATGCTGCCCCACACGACGATGCAGCAGCTGGCAGTGCGCATGAACCGCTGCAGCCTGCGTGATGAGCTCGAGCACATCGCCAATCTGGCATCCGATCTGGGCGAAGAGGGCCTGCAGTATCTCCGTAGCACCGTGCGTGGCGGGCCGGTGCGCGAAGCCGTGGAGATGACGGGCCTGTTGAGCCGCCTGGACGCACAATCCGCGATGGTTTATCTGCCCACCAGGGTGAAGGACTTTCCAAGCGCAGCCCAAGACCGCATCGTGCGCCAGCTTTCGGCCTGCGGCGCACCGGGCAGGTGCCACATCTTGTTGGAACTGCTCCCACACGTGGACCCTCTAGTCATGTCCTTGGTCATCGATGAAATCGGCGTCACCGGCGATCGCGAGGCGCTAGGCAGGTTGTTGAACGTTGCCGACGGCGATTTGCCGGCGGGCGGCGCAGAGTTCTTGCGCGTCAAAGCCATCGAAGCCCTGGGCCGGATCCGTGCGCCGGAAACGCTGGCCACTCTGCAGCGCCTCGTCCAGGCCAAGAAATTTTTCAACTGGAGCTATCCACAGGAGCTACGCATCGCTGCCATGCAAGCGCTGGAAAAGCTGGACCCGGAATGGGTACGCGATTTCTTGCCCCGGAGCGGCATGGACAAAGAAGACCTGATGCTTGCGCCCTTGGATGTTCCCAAGCGTTCGAAATTTGTGCGGCAACGGCGGCATCCGCGTGTGCGGCTGCAAAAGCCGGTTCGCGCCATCAGCACTAACCTCAAGGAAAGCTGCACGCTGGAAATCAAGACGGCCAGCCTCAGCGGCGGCCTCGCCGCCGCCAGCCGCCACCTCGCGCCCGGCACACCGGTCCAGTTAAAGCTGCAGGTGGGCATGCGCAATCTGCAGGCCACCGCGCTGATGCGTGACTATCGCGCCCAGGACATTGCTTTCGAGATCGTGGACATGAACCTGGAAGAGCGCAGCAAATTCCGGCGTTTGCTCGCGGGTATTCTCGCGCACAGCCTGTCAGATTCTGACGTCGCCTCCGCCTCCGAAGAATTAGCGTCACATCCCACGGATAACCCGCAATGAAGCGGGGAACCTCTCGCCAAGTATCTTGACAGAGTCCCGTTTTTCTTCACTCAGGACATACAACTCAGAACTTACAACTTCCCTCGACTTCACCCGTTTCACTAATGGAGCGATTTCAGGTGTACTTCCAGTGCGGCGACTAACTCTTTTTCCAGCGCGCCGTTCGAGTCCAAGTCCCAGGACTCGCGTGCCGGCGCGAAACGGTCCACGCTGTCGCCTCCGCCCTGAAAGCGCGCGGTGATTTCCACGCGCGCAAAGCCGCCGTCCTGTTGGCGGACGATGATTTGAATTACCGCTTTGCCTTCGGTCCAATGGACGCGTCCGGCAAGCGGACCTTCCTTGGTGTACAGAAGGAGTTCGTCTTTATCCAAGGTACGCGAAAAAATCCAGCTATCCTCCGCGTATCTTTCGTCAGCGATGCGCCAGCGCTGCCGGCGCGCATAAGACTCGAAAAAGTCCTGGAGGTCCATAGCGGAGCCTTTGGCTTCCACACAGACGGAAACAGGCTCTTTGGGATGGGCGGCCTTTGGCTGGGGTTTAGATTTCGCCGGGCGGTTTGTCGTTGAAGCTGGACACGCGCGCGTCAGCGCCGCCTCGGTGGCTGGTTTTTCCGCAGGCTCTTGCGCGGGACCACTAGCTTGGAGCCAGCCAAAAACCAGCACCATTATAATCACGGAATTGTGCATTGGTTTTACGTTCGGTTTTTCCATTAGAATCGTACCATGTCGTGTCTTCCGCTGGTGGGAAGAGAGGGACCTACAGAAAACAGGGCTGCTCCACGCGAAATTGGTTCTGAGCCTCGCAGGACACATTAACCAAGCCATTTGGAGTTCGACGGCTTGCCGCCTTCTCTCAGATGCCGGAGAGGAAGCGTCCGGGGTTGAGCGTATTGGTCGGATCCAGCTGATGCTTGATAGCCTTCATCAGCGGCAAGGAATCGCCGGGGGCACCCCATGCATCGAATGCAGGCATTTTTGCGGGAAAGGACACAGCGACGAGTGAGCTTTCTGCGCGCTCCAGTTGCTTGCGCAAAGTTTGCAGAGTGGCGCGCAAAGACGAAGGCTTCCCTTCCAAGCGAAGCCATCCGATTCCCGTGCCATACATGAGCCCTTTCCAGCCAACCTGGTTTTCGCGCGCGTCGCGGGATACCAACTCCATCGTGCGAGCAATGCTCGCCGGCAGGATGCTGATCTTGGCGATGGCGAAAGAAAAGGCCCCTGAGCTGTCGCGCGCTCCCGGCTCGAGGTAACCCTGAGTGACAGCACCCTGAGCCACAGATGAACCGACAGAATTGGGCGCAGACCAAAGTCCCTGGCGCGCGGCCCAAACGGTTGGCGAAGCCTCAGAGATTTCAGCGGGTTTGCAGAGAACGCGAAACTGCTTGGCTTGAGCGTCGAGGCCCGCTTCCGTGCCCTCGAACAAAATATCGATGTTGGGCGGGCCGTCCCCAGCGAAACGCGCTTGCAGCGCGGTATGCGCCAGCTTTGCGTCTTGGATGCTCAAGATGAGGCTTTGGGCTTCTTCGACACCGGAGACCGAAAAAGAAAAAGAGCGCGTGTTGTGCGGCAATGGATGAATGCGAAACACGGCCTGCGTGATGAAGCCAAGAGTGCCGAGCGCGCCGGTGACGAGTTTCTGAAGATCGTAGCCGGCGACATTCTTGACGACCCTGCCTCCGCTGCGCGCCAGCGTGCCATCGGGAAGGGCGATGGTCACCCCCAGGATGAGGTCGCGCAGTGAGCCGAAGCGCAAACGGAGCGCCCCGCTGTCATTGGTCGAGAGAACGCCACCGACGGTGGCTTTTTCCGGCCACAGCGGGTCGAGAGCGAGGCGCTGGCTGTGCCGGGCGAGAGCTTCTTGCAAGGTTTGCACGGTGCAGCCGGCTTCCACGGTTACAGTGAGGTCCGCCCAGGGGTGCTCGACGACACGGTTCAGTCGAGCTGTCGACAGGACCAGATCGGCGCGCGCGGGGGGATTACCCCAGCCAAGTTTGGTGCCACCGCCGCGGGGGATGACAGAAAGGCCGGCCTCATTGGCAAGTCGAAGAACTCCCGCAAGTTCAGTCTCGTTCCCTGGTTCAATGACGAGTTTTAGCTGGATCCCAGACACTGTCTCAGAAGCCGCGGCAGGGATGACATGATCACGGCCAACGAGGGCTGTTAGTTTTTCGCGGAGCTCGATCGATATAGCGGGGGAGGCAGATCGGGCGGCGATGTCCATAGATCAGAAGCGCTCCGCCACGCCCGCGGATTCCAGCGGGTGGGGAACGTATTCGCCGGGCTTTTCACCGCAAAGGCGCGGCGTGGGGAAAATTTTCGTCGGGTTCGACAGGTGCAAAGGGTCGAAGGCGCACCGCACACGTTGCATCGTGGCCAGGTCCGGTTCCGCGAACATCTTGGCCATCGAATGCTTCTTGTCTTCCCCGACGCCATGCTCCCCGGTGATGGAGCCGCCGGCGGCGATGCACAAATCCAAAATCTTTACGGAGAGGACCTCCGCGGCTTCGTGTTGGCCCGCAACGCGGTGGTCGTACAAAACAAGCGGGTGAAGGTTGCCGTCGCCGGCATGAAAAACGTTGGCCACACGCAAGCCCGCCTCTTTGCTTAGGCGGTTGATCTCGCTCAGCACCTGCGGCAGCGCCGTGCGCGGAATCACGCCGTCCTGCACGATGTAGTCCGGCGAGATGCGCCCCATGGCCGCGAACGCCGATTTGCGGCCCTTCCAGAATAGCGCGCGCTCGGCGTCGGATTGCGCCAAGCGGATTTCCGAAGCGCCATTCGACCGGCAAATTTCGTTCACCCGCGTCATCAGCGCTTCCACTTCGGCCAGCGGGCCGTCGAGCTCGACCAGCAACAGGCCCCCGCAATCGGGATAATTCGCGTGCACCGCTGCTTCCGCTGCCTGGATGGCAAGGTTATCCATCATTTCGATAGCCGCGGGGAGCATCCCCGCAGCGATGATGCCGCTGACGGCCGCGCCGGCTTCGTTGGTAGAAGCAAACGCCGCGAGCAAGGTGCGCACGCATTCGGGGCGCTTGACGATGCGCAGAATAATTTTCGTTGCCACGCCCAGCGTGCCTTCCGAGCCTACAAAAACTCCGGCAAGATCGTAGCCGGGAGTGTCCAGCGTTTTCCCGCCAAGATGGACGAGCGAGCCGTCCGGAAGCACCACTTCCAGGCCCAGAACGTGCGTCGTCGTGAAGCCGTACTTCAGGCAATGTGCCCCGCCGGAGTTTTCCGCCACGTTGCCGCCGATACTGCAGATGGATTGCGAGGAAGGATCGGGCGCGTAGAAATATTCCCGGTGCTGCACGCGGCCGGTAACGTCGAGGTTGATAACGCCGGGTTCAACAACCACGCGCGCGTTGGGTATATCGACTTCGAGAATGCGGTTCATGCGTGAGAAGCTCAGCACGACGCCATTCTCGACGGGAAGCGCGCCACCACTCAAACCCGTGCCGGCCCCGCGCGCCACAAATGGGATTTTCTCGCGGTGACAGACGCGCACGATGGCCTGCACCTGTTCGGCCGAAGAGGGAAGCAACACCGCCCGGGGCATCACGCGGAAATTGGTCAGGCCGTCGCACTCGTAGGTGTGGAGCTCTTCGTCCGAGGAAATGAGGCCCCGCTCGCCGACGATGCCGCGAAATTCTTTGAGGATGCGGGCGTCCATACGAAGCAGCTTACCTCATCCTGTTCCGGCGTGTACGACTTCCCTCTGGAACCATCAATGGATGAAATTCAAACCGCTGGGAATGAACTGGGGCAAAACGTACGCGTACACCATGACGATAACGCCGACGATGGCTGCCAGCGCCACGGAATGCCAGAACACGAGCCGGAAGATGGATCCTTCGTTGCCTACTTGATTGGTGGCCGCCGTGGCGATGCAGATGGATTGCGCGTCGATCATCTTGCCCATGACGCCCCCGGCGCTGTTCGTGGCGCACATCAGAATGGGGCTGAGGCCCAGCTGCCGCGCTGTGATTTTCTGTAGGCCGCCGAAAAGCGCATTCGAGGACGTGTCGCTGCCCGTGAGCGCAACGCCCAGCCAGCCGATGTACGTGCCGAAGAAGGGAAATAGCCAGCCGGTGTGCGTGAACGCCAGCCCCAGGACCGCGTCCATTCCCGAGTAGCGCGTTATGAAACCCAGCCCGAGCATGCACGTCATGGCGATGATGGCAAAACGCAATCGCACCAGCGTGCGGCCAAAAATCTGCAAAATTCTTCCTACGCCTAGCCCAAGGATGAGCCCCGCAAGAATAGCCGCGAAGAAGCACCCTGTTCCCGTCGCGGTCAGCCAATTGAAATCGAAGCGCGCGGCTTCCGCGGCGGGTTTTGGAACCACGGGAGTAGTTCTGTAAACCTTGTTGTGCAGATAGGGCCAGTCCCATCCCGGCGGCCCCGTCCGATCTTTGCCGTCGGCCATCACCACATGGAAGGAAGGTGTGGTCGCTTGGTTCATGGCCAGCTTAACTTTCGGCAATCCCCACACCAGGACGAACAGCGTGAGCATTGCGAAGGGCATCCAGGCCTTTGCGATTTGGCCGCCGGTGTAGTTCTTGACGGAGTCACGCGCTTCTGCGGCGGTGACCGCTGGCTCATCACGGAAACGCCAGATTTTTTTCGGCTGCCAGAAGCGCAAGAAAACTAATGCGGCCGCCAGTGAAACGACCCCCGCGATGATATTCACCAAATTGCTGTCCATGTAGTTGGCCCAAAACCACTGCGTCCCTGCAAAGGAAACGCCCACCACCAAGATCGCTGGAAAAACTTCGAACGTTTTCTGCCAATTCACCATGGTGCGCACCAGCCAGAAGGGTACGATAATCGCAGTGATCGGCAGGATGCGGCCAATCATCGCGCTCAGGTCGCTTTCGTTCAGTGCCGTGACCGCCGCCAGCGTGTGCACAGGAACGCCAATCGCGCCCCAGGCCACCGGCGAAGTGTTGGCAATCAGGTTCAGCGCTGCGGCTTGAAACGGTTTGAAGCCCAGACCAATCATGAATGCGCCTGCAATCGCCACCGGCGCGCCGAATCCCGCCGCCCCTTCGATAAACGCCCCGAAGCAAAACGCCACCAGCAGGAGCTGCAGCCGCCGGTCGGGAGTGATGGCCGCAACCGACTGCTTCATGATCTCGAACTGCCCGGTCTCGACCGATATGTCGTACAGAAAAACCGCGGCGATGACGATCCATACGATTTTCAGTAGCCCAAAGGCGCACCCGTAGAAAAAGCTGGTAGCGGCCAGGAGCGCCGGCATCTTAAAAGCCGCAATCGCGACGATCACGGCCGTCGAGGCGCCTGCAATCGCGCAGAGATGGGGCTGCACCTTCAGGCCTGCCAAGAGGCCGAGCAGAACGACAATCGGCAGCGCCGCAATGAGCGTTGAGAGCCACCAATGGCCGGTGGGATCGTAAGCTTGTGTCCAGGTCATATCCTGCCTTCACAGCTTCACGGACGCGATTCGCTGACGGGCGCCATTTGGCACGCCGGAATCCTACCGGAGATGGCAGGAAATTTCAGTGGAATTCGAGATTCGGAGAGAGGCTGGAGCGGTGCGTCTTGCCTATATTCCTTAGTCCGCGGTGTCGTGTCCCGGCACGGGTGCGCCGGCAGTCGGACGCGAATGTCGCGCTCGGAAGAAGGCAAAGCGATCCAGGACCTTCTCCTGGAACTCTTCGAGGTAAAGATAGATGGCCGGAGTGATGAAAAGGGTGATGAACTGCGACACAATCAGCCCGCCGACCACAACGAGTCCCAGCGGCCGCCGTGAAGCGCCATCCGCCCCGTACCCAAGCGCGATCGGCAGCGCGCCCATCAGCGCGGCCATGGTGGTCATCATGATGGGCCGAAAGCGCTCCATGCTGGCTTCGTGAATCGCCTGGTCGTCCGGGGCGCCATGCTCGACCCGCTGTTGCGCGAAGTCCACGATCATGATTCCGTTTTTCTTCACGATGCCCATGAGCATGAACATGCCGATAAATGCGTATAAGGAAGCTTCCGAGCCGAACAACCACAGGGTCAAGAGTCCGCCTACCAGCGCAACCGGCAACGAGGAGAGCACGGTAATCGGATGCAGGTAGCTCTCGTACAAAATGGCCAAAATCACGTACATGACAAAGACTGCCAGGAACATCAGGATGGTGAGGCTCGATACCGTGTCTCGGAACGTAAGCGCCTCGCCCCGGAACTCGCCGCGAATTCCTGGTGGCAAAGCTTGCTTTGCAGCTTTCTCCACAAAGTCTGTGGCCTGCCCGATGGAATAGCCGGGCTTCAGGTTGAAGAACAGTGTGACGCTCGTGAATTGGTTGATGTGATTGACGGACTGCTCGCCCAGGATCGGATGCCAGGCCGCTAGGGCGGTGAGCGGAACCATGCGCGTGCCGTCGTCGCTCTTGATGTACAGCAGATGCAGATCCTGAGGCTCGGAACGCTGGTCGTCGGCAACCTCCAGGATGACCTGGTATTGGTCGGTGGGCTTCTTAATCAGATAGACGTAGTTCTGCGAGTACGCTTCGTGCAGAAGATTAAGAATCCGGGTCTCCGAGACTCCGTAGGTCTTTGCTTGCTCGCGGAGGATTTCGACCCGTAGATTCGGGGTATGGTTGAACAGGTCGGAGTTGACGAACAGGAATCCCGGGAACTCGGACATTTTGCGCATCAGGGTTCCGGCGCTGGCATAGACCTCATTCGGATCAATCCCGGAAATCGAATAAGCAAACTGGCCTTGCAGCTGCGCCGTGGCTCCGGTGCTAATCTGCAACACTGGCTGGGGCTTCAAGAATGTGATCAACCCGGGCACTTTGGAGTTCAACTGCCCCATCAATTGCCCGGCCACGGCTTGAATGGGCGGTCGCTTATCCGGTGGTTTCAGAACGGTGAACACCAGGCCTTGGTTGGCGGGGAAAAAAGAGCTGTTGCCGCTCATAGTGAAGGTCATGTCCACCGCGGGGTTGGCATGGAGGACCTGCTCCACCTGCAGCTGGTGGGTATGCATTTCGTAGTGCGACGTGCCCTCCTCAGCAACGAAGACGCCGATGGCGAAGGAACTATCGCCGATGGGCAGGAAGGCCTTGGGAACGGCATAGAAAAAGTAGACGGTTCCTAGCAGGCAAACCACCCAAATCGCCAGGGAAATCCAGCGATGCCGAAGAAAAAACCACAACGAACCCCCGTAGACCGATAGCACCCTTTTTTCCGTGCCGCCGATGACACGCTCGATCCAGTTCTTTTTCGCGCGCTCTCCGCGTTCCTGGAGCAGCCCGGAGCACATCAGCGGTGTAAGTGTCAGCGACACGAGGCCGCTGGCAAAAATCGAAACGATGATGACGATCGAGAACTCTCGAAAGATGCGCCCAACCAGGCCGCTCATAAAAACAAGCGGAAGGAATACAGCGGCTAGGGAAATGGTCATGGCCAGAATGGTGAAGCTGATTTCCCTGGCGGATTGCAGAGAGGCTTCCAAGGCACTCAAGCCGCTCTCCATGAGGCGAACGGTATTCTCCAGGAAAACGATTGCGTCATCGACCAGGAATCCGATGGCCAGCGTCAGGGCCATCAGGGACAAGTTGTCCAGGCTGTAGCCCAGTATATCCATCACCACGAAGGTGAGCAGGAGCGAGAGCGGAAGCGCCACCACCGGAATCAAGGTGTCGCGCGCGCGGCCTAGAAAAAAGAAAATCACCAGGACCACCAAGACGAACGCGATGGACAGTGTCGCCTGGACATCCTTGGCGCTGTTCACGATGCCTTGAGAACGGTCATAAATTGGAACGATTCCAACAGAACTGGGGAGTTGCGCTTGCACGGTGGGAAGCAGGTCGCGGACGGATTTGGCAACCTCGACGGCGTTTGATCCCGCGCGCCGGAAAACCGCGACCACGACCATAGCGGCTGGAACTTCGTGTCCGCGGTACCAAAACCGCATGCTGATGCGTTCGTCCTGCAATCCATTTTCCACCGTGGCGATGTCTTTCAAGTAGACCGGAGCGCCGTTGTCCTGGCGAACGATTAAGTTCTCGTACTGGCTGGCTTCGCTCAGCTGTCCTTCGGGCTGCAGCAGAAAGGTGTGATGTTCGCCGTCAAATTGCCCGGCGCCGGTATAGCTCGTTCCGTTCTTCAACGCCGCGGCCAAGTCATCGATGGTCAAATTGCGCGCGGCCATCGCGGAAGGATCCGCCTTGATGCGCACGGCCGACTGCGCGCCATAGAGGGCCACCTGGCTCACGCCGGGGAGAATGCTAATGCGCTCGCCGACTTGCGTATTGGCGTAGTCGTACAGCTGGCCCTGCGTGGCTCTGTCGCTGATGAGCCCCACGTACAGGATGGGCTGGTCGTTCGGATTGGTCTTGGTGAAGGTGGGCGGGCTCGGTAAATCCACGGGAAGTTGCGCCGTCGCGCGCGTAATGGCCGCCTGAACGTCGGTTGCCGCAGCATCCACACTCTTTGAGAGATCGAACTGCAAGACGAAACTCGAGTGCCCCTGTCCACTGTTGGACGTCACCAACTCAAGGCCGGGAATCTGCATGAACTGGCGCTCGAGCGGCGTGGCCACGTTGTTCGCCATGGTTTCTGGCGTTGCGCCGGGATAGCCGACGCTTACCTGAATGACGGGATAGTCGACCGAGGGCAGATCGTTGACCGGTAAGGAAAGATAAGCGAGTACGCCAAACAAAATGGCCGACACCGTGAGCACTGCGGTCATCACCGGGCGGCGAATAAATGGTTCAGAGAGATTCATCGATCTTCGTTCTCGTTACTTTGCTTTCGTGGGCGCGCCCGGCTGCGTGCCTGCTCCGGAGGTTGTGCCGCTCGTATCCACGCGCACCTTGCTGTTCGGAGCTACCATCATCTGGCCGGCGACGACGACGTCCTCCCCCGCGGCTACACCTTGGCTGACCACGACGTTATCGCCTTGCCGCTGGCCCAGGGTCACCAGCCGCAGGTCCGCCGTGTTGTCGGGTTTCACCACGTAGACGAACGGACCTTTCTGGCTGATTTGCGTGGCTTGGTTGGGGATCAGCACCGCTCCCTTTTGCGTTGCCAGCACCAGCCTGACGTTGACAAATTGCCCGGGCCAGAAATGATGATCGGGGTTGGAGATGGTGGCGCGCAAAGAGACCGTGCCGGTACCGTTCTGAACGGTGTTGTCGAGAAAGGTGAGCTTGCCGCTGTGGGCCTGCCCTTCCGGATCGGAGGGAAGCCTCACGAAAGTCTTCAGCGCTCCGCGAGTCATATCCTTCTGCACGTTGGGGAGGTCGCGCTCGGTTATCGTGAAGTCCGCATAAATCGGATCCAGGCGCTGGATTAGCAACAACCCGGTTGTGTTTGCCTGCACCACGTTTCCGACGTCCACGAGTCGTGCGCCGGCACGCCCCTCGATGGGCGAGTGAATAGAGCAATATTCCAGGTTGAGCTGGGCGGTTTCGAGCGCCGCTTCCGCCGATTCCACCTGTGCCTGATCGACATCCACGGTGCTCTTCTTGGTGTCGTAATCCTCTTTGGAGCTGACTTTGGATGCGAATAGCGCCGAGCTGCGCGCGAACTCCACCTTGGCGAGTTCCAGCCCCGCTTTTGCCTGGGCCAGAGCGCCCTTTGCCGAATCGAGTTGGGCCTGATACGGACGCGGATCAATCACAAAGAGCAGCTGCCCCTTGGTCAAATCCGCGCCATCCTGGAATTGCCTCTCCGTAATGCGTCCGCCGACTTGTGGGGTTACAGTCACGGACTCAAAAGCGTAGCTCTTGCCGATCTCGTCGAGATAAACGGGCACATCTTGGGCTTGCGCCTTGACCACACTCACCAGGGGAGGAGGCGGCACTTGGGGACCAGCAGCCTGGGAATTTCGGTTACAGCCCGACGCTGCCATTTCCAAGGCAAACAGCGGCAGGACCAGCAAAAATCGGAGCTGCAACTTCATTCTCGCTCCCCCCTCGTCTTTCTACACACTACAGGCCAACGATAGATTGCGGGCCGAGCCCAACAGGCCATACTCGACACCACGCCCTGCAAGTATCTCTGAACTTTGTGAGGCGCGGTTCCACTCATAAGCGAGGCACACCCTACACTAGATTAGACGCCAACGAGGGGAACGCGTTACTTTTCGCGAGTTCCATTGTGCGCCGGTGGCAATCTGCGCCTCAGAACCCGGGGCGCCAATTGTGCCCCGCCGGCAGCGACCTCGGCGGGCCCACTCTTCCGGAGTCGACACTCAATAGAAATCACGCGAGTCGATGCGTTTGCTGGAGAGCCCAAGTTGCAGCACGTCCATCTGGCCCGGTCGGTCGAAGACTTTTCCAGGGAGGAAAGTTTTGATCAACACGCGAATGATTCCGAATGTTACTCCCACGGCGACGGCGACGCCCATGAATAACAGCGTCAGGACGATAATCCTTCCCACGATCACCAGCCACGGCGGGTCGGTGATTTTGTGCGAAGGCTCATTCCACGTGACTTCCGTCTCGTACCGGAGCGCGTTTCGCAGCGAGTTGGCGAACGCCTCTGAAGAGGGCTTTAGCACCACGGAGAGCAATGATCCCTTCCGTTCGACCGACGTTCCCGCCTGCTTCGCGGCTGGCGAAAGCGCCGTCTCCAGGTGCCGCAGGTGCTGCTCGGCCAACTGCGGATTTGGATACTCGATCAGCAAGAGCGCCCCGTTTTCTTTTCCCCGCTGGTAGCGCGCAAGCATCGCCTCCGCGCCTAGACCAAATCCAATTTCGTCCGCAAGGGTGGCGAACTCGCCGCGGTCCAACTCATCGAGGGCCGCCCGAAACCCGGCCGGCCCCTGCGTGTAGCGCTGCGTGCCGTCCAAAAATCCTTCCGGCAAGTAACTGCGAATCGGCGGCAGCGGCGTGGTATCGGCAAATTTTCGCACCGCGCCCGCAAGTTCCCTGAGTTCCTCGTTGGACGCAAGCTCGGGCTGACTTACTTCCATCAGATAATTTCCAATCAGCATCACCAGCCGCTGGTGGCCTATCGCAGTGAGCGCTCCTACCGTAGAAGGCTGCATTTCTGGATCGAACGCGGCGGTGTATACCTCGTAGGCCCCCGTGGGATCCCGAAATCGCTTCAGGCTCACACGGATGCTCTGCAGCCCGTTCGCGTACGGCCTTGCAAACCAGTCCTCCATTCCCGCCTCGCTCAGCAGCGCAGCGTCGTGGCCGCTGGGCTTCACTTCCGCTGGGGGAGTCGACGCCACCCACGGGCCGAACCGGTCGGGGAGTTTGCTTTGCGGGGCTTTTTGCGCATGGCTCGGCGCTCCAGCGGCGAGCGCCAGTAAAAGAATCGCAATGAGGTGAGGCTTACGCATCCCTACAGAGGTATTAGACACCTCTAGGTTAATTCTGGTTGCGAGATTGTTCAACCGCGGCCGCCCCCGATCCGGGGTGCGCCACGTGGTTCTTTGGCGGCAAATTCACGGTCACGCTGTTCATGTTTTCTAGGTAGCTGGAAATCCCCTGATACAGCCCTTCCGCCACTTTTTGCCGCTGCTCCGGCTGCTTCAGCATTTTCTCGTCCGCAGGATTGCTCAGGAAGGAGATTTCCGTCAGGATCGACGGCATATCCGCGCCAATCAGCACCACAAACGGCGCCTTCCGCACGCCGCGGTTTTTCGCCGACTTGCTGGACCGCTGGATCCGCTTCGCGAGCGAATCCTGAATGTCCAGGGCAAATTCCTTGGACTCATCGATCTTTTCCGTCTGCGTGATTCGCTTCACCAGATTTTCCAGGTCGTGCACGCCTTCCTGCGCCGTGGCGTTTTCACGCGCCGCCACTTCCATGGCTTCCGCATTGCCCTTCAGATTCAGGTAATACGTCTCGATGCCCCGCGCGCCGGTATCGCGGCTCGAATTGGCGTGAATGGAGATGAACAAGTCGGCTTTTGCCTGGTTCGCGATGTTGGTCCGCTCTTCCAGCGGGACGAACGTATCATCCGAGCGCGTGTAGATTACCTCCGCCCCCGGCAGCCGCTGCTCGATGATTTTTCCCAGCCGCAGCGCTACGTCCAGGCACAAATCTTTCTCCATCAGGCCGCTCGGCCCGATCGTCCCGGTGTCGTGCCCGCCGTGCCCGGGGTCGATTACGATCCTTCCGATTTTCAGCCCCAGCGTGCGCGTCAACGTCGATTGCCCGTCGTGCGTCGGTAGCGGCGCGCTGGCCGGCCGGATCAAATCCGGATTCTCATTGGCCGAAGCGGACCTAAGCGCTCTTGATTTCGCGTTCTTGCCGCTCGATGCGCCGTTCGGCGAGAAATTGCCCGCGCTCGCGACTGTATTTTTCTCCGTGTTTGCCCGGCTGGTTGAGCCGGCAGTGCCGTTTTTTGAATTTGCTGACGACGGCTGCTCGGACCCGTTCGCTGCGTCACCGGTGGGCGAATCGCCCGCGCCGGCCTTCTGCCCGTGCTTCGCCGCGGCCGTTTCTACCGGCGCAGCGGCTGGAGCGCTCCCGTACAGGTCAATCAGAAGCTGCGCGGGATTGTTCGTAAGCATCGCGCTGTAGTCCTTGACTCCGTTTACATCCAGCACCACCCGCACGACTCCCTCGTGGTTTTGCGCCACGCGCACCGCGGTCAGCAATCCCCCGTCCACGTGGATATTTCCGCGCGCCGCTTCCGGCGTCAGCCGCGCCGCGCGCAAGTCGAAGAAAATGCGGTCCGGATCGGTGATCCTTCGCGACGTGAACTTGACTGTGTTCTCGAGCTCGATGGTCACGCGGGTAGTTTCGCCGTTCGTTGTTGCGCGGATTCGCTGCACGCGCGGAATTTCCGCTCCGTTTGAAGGTTCTACAGATTTTCCGCCCGAATGCACCGTCACGGCCGGCCGGGGCTCCTCCGCCGCCGCTTTCTTAGCCGTCACAGCTTCTTGTCCCGCAGTGCTCCTCGCAGACGGCTCGGAGCCGTTGCCCAGCAGCGCCAGTTCCGCCAGGGCTTCCTGTGCCTCTCTCTTCCTTGGCGAGCGCGGATAGCGCTTCACGAACTCTTCGTAGGTTTTCTGCGCCTCTGCCAAATCCGCCAGTTGATCGCGCTGCAGTTTTGCGGCCCGCAGCATGGCGTCCTGGCAAGACTTGTGTTTAGGGTACTCGCGCAGCAGGAATTGGTAGGAATCCACCGCCGACTGGTAGTAGCTGCGCCCGAAGCGCCCTCCCATCTCAGTGTAAAGTTCCGCGACCGCCAGCAGCGACTCCGGAACTTCTGGCGCGCGCGGCGTGATCAGCGCCACGCGGCGGTAGCTCAGCACCACCTGCTTGTAATCCGCAAGCGTGCGCTTTTCGCTCGGCTTGGCGTTTAGCGCGACGCGCTGCTCTTCCGCTTTGGCGTATTGCGCGGTTGCGGATTGCCTCCGCACGGAAGCAGTCGGTTCCGCCGCTTCTGCCCTTGGCCTTATCCGCGCTGAAACCGCAGCGCACAGGACAAAACCCAGCGAAACGGGGGCGAGGATTCTGCGCCAGATTCTATTTCGCGCCATCATCTTCGCTCATCCCCCAAGCCATCCGTCTGCATATCCCAATCATCGCCCGCCAGCGTTTCCAAAAATCCTTACCTTCTAACGTCCCATCCTTACCTTCTACCGCCCATCCTTACCTACCGCGCCCATGAAGTTGTAGCCGCTTGGCTCCAACCCTTTATCTCAGCTTCCGTGGCACTTTCGTTATTCCCCCGAAATACTAATCCATTCTCTCTCCGGTCCGCACTCATTTTGCAAGACTTAATCCAAATGCTAAACATGGTTCCGTTCCTCCCGATGATCGGAGGCGATCCTCAAAAGCTGACGACTAATAACGGAAGACTGAGAACTGAGCGCTGACAACTGAGGAGTGGCAGCTATTTCAGTCGTTCGTAAATATGATGCGGCCGTTGGAGGAAACGTCCTTGCGGATGGCACGAGGGTTAATAAAAGCGTCCGGCATTCGGCCCGAGCCCGGCCGGAAATAGGCGTTTTGCACGCGCTGCACGTAATTGCGCGTCTCGCGATACGACGGAACGCCGTGGGCGCGGTCCACCGCTCCTTCTCCCGCGTTATAAGCTGCCAGCGCCAGGTCCAGGTTGCCATTGTAGCGTTCCAGCAAGGTCCTCAGGTACTTAACCCCAGCGTCTATATTCTGTTGCGGGTCGAACACGTCGTACGCGCCGTAGCGTTGCGCCGTCGTGGGGATCAACTGCATTAGGCCCCCGGCGCCTTTATGGGAATATGCCTTGGGATTCCAGTTCGATTCCGTTTCGATCACCGCGCGCACCAGCGCCGGATCCATCCGGTGGCGTTCCGCGGCTTCCCGCACCAGCTTCTCGACGCCGTCGCGGTCCACGTCCATGGCCGGGCGCGAGCGTCCGGTCACGGAGGCCTCTGCAGGCAGATAAATGTTGGTATGGGTCTTCGGTGCGGCTGAAAGCTTGGCTGACAGGGGAGGGTTGGCATTGATGAAAAAGCTGCGGCCGCTGTCGTCCACCACCTTGGCGATCTGGGCCTTGGCGGGACGGGCACACACAACCAGCGGACCTAAAACCAGACAGGCCGTAAGTGTCGCGCGTCTATTCATGGCTCGGGGCAAGCTCATGTCCTTGTTGGATTTAGCCCCCTTCCCACATTGATACGCCGCCAATGGTTTGGCGTCAATGAACCTCGAGTACTACCCACCCTGGGGCTGGTCAAGGCCTACTGCGGCACGGTTTCCGGGCCCCCTTGGCCACAAATCCACCTGCCGCGGATTATAACAACGCCTCAATCAGGGAGGGAACTGACTGCAAGGCGGTTCTTAGGCCAGCTGTGTCTTTTCCGCCAGCCTCGGCCAAATCGGGCCTTCCGCCGCCCTTACCGCCAAGCTTCTCAGCCAGGGCTCCTACCAATTTGCCGGCATGGACTTTAGCGGTCAGGTCCTTGGTGACTCCGGCAATCAGAGTGACTTTGCCGTTGTCGGGCATGCCTAGCGCCACCACGCCAGAACCTAGCTTCTGCCGGAGGCTGTCGACAAGCTGCCTAAGTCCTTCGCGGTCAACGTTTTGCACCTCGGCGGCAATAACCCTAATGCCCTTAACAACTTGCACGCGGGCCGCCAGCTCGTCCAGTTGCCCGAGGGCACCCTTGCGCTTTTGAGTTTCTAGCTCCTTTTCGAGTTGCTTCGCGGTCTGCGAAAGCTTTTCGACCTGGGCCAGCACGGCGTCTTCGCCAACGTTCAGTTGCGAGGCGAGCTGCCGCAAGGTTTGCGCCTGCTGTTGGCAGTGTTCCAGGGCGCCGATGCCGGTGACCGCTTCGATGCGGCGCACGCCGGCGGCTACCGACTCTTCGCTGACGATCTTCAGCACGCCGATGTCGCCCGCGCGGGTCACATGCGTGCCGCCGCACAGCTCCTTGGAGTAGAAGCCGCGGGGCGAGCGGAGATCGGGAATGGTCACCACGCGGACGTTCGATTCGGGATATTTGTCGCCGAAAAAGGCGAGCGCGCCTGAAGCGAGCGCTTCTTCGAGCGAGGTGACGGTGGTTTCGATCTGCGAGTTCAGGCGAATCTCGTCGTTGACTTGCTGCTCGATGTCGCGCAGCTCTTCGGCATCGACGTGGGCGAAGTGCGAAAAGTCGAAGCGCAGGCGCTCGGGGGCGTTGAGCGACCCGGACTGCTTCACGTGCGTGCCCAGGATGTTGCGCAACGCGGCGTGGACGAGATGCGTGCCGGTGTGATTGCGAATGATACGCGCATGGCGCCCGGCGTCGGCGACAACGGCGACGCGATCGCCCACGCGCAGTGTTTCCTTGGCCACGACTTTGTGGGCAATGAGACCGGCGACGGGATAGAAGGCGCCCTTTACTTCGGCAAGTTCCTGCGACTCGGAGTTGTCGTAAAATGCGCCGGTATCCGCCACTTGCCCGCCCGATTCGGCGTAGATCACCGTGCGGTCGAGAACGACTTCGCCGCTCTCGCCCGCTTTCAATTCCTTGATGGATCCGTTTTTCGTGATAATCGCTTCGATGCGGCAATCCTTCGTCCTTGTCGCACAATAAAAGTCCGGCTCGGTCTTGAAGGTTTCCGCCAGCTTGGCATACGCCGGATTGGCCGCCTCTTTCGCCCCGCCCTTCCAGGACGCTCTAGCTCTTGTCCTTTGCTCCTGCATCGCCTTTTCAAAATCAGCTTCATCGGCCTCACCGAAAGGCACGCCTGCATCGCGTGCTGCATCCCGGGTGAAGTCGAGCGGCAATCCATAAGTGTCAAGCAGTTTGAAAGCTTCTACGCCCAGCAGCGGTAGAGGAGTAGATGGGAGGTGCGGCTGATAATCACCCTGGAAGCTCCCTGTGTATTTCGCAATGATGCTGTCCAGCTTACTCAGCCCGAAATTGAGAGTGCGCGCGAATCGTTCTTCTTCTGCGAGAACGATTTCGGGAACGCGAGCGGCAGTGGACTCGCGCAGTTCGGGATAAGCGTCCCCCATCAAATCGCGGACTGTGTTAACAGTTTCGGCGAGGAAGGGCTTGGTCGCGCCAAGAAGCCGCCCATGACGGATGGCCCGGCGCATGATTTTGCGGAGGACGTAGCCCCGTCCCTCGTTGGAGGGCAAAACGCCATCGGTGATAAGAAAAGTCGTGGCACGGGCGTGGTCGGCGATGACGCGCAGGGACGCCGCACCGCCTTTGCCTTCTTCGAGTTTTTCCTCACGCGCAAAATCGACGCCGCAAAGTTCGGCGGCGCGCTTCATTAGAGGGACGAAGAGGTCAGTGTCGTAATTGGAGATGACGCCTTGGAGGACGGCGGCGGTACGTTCGAGGCCCATGCCGGTATCCACGCAGGGCTTGGGCAGAGGAGTGAGGGCTCCCGAGGGGTCGCGATTATATTGCATGAAGACGAGATTCCAGATTTCGACGAAGCGGCCGCAGTCGCAAGGGAATTTGCATTCCGGCGCGGTCGTGCCATGGCCCAAATCGGACGCGGCGGGGCCCATGTCGTAATGAATCTCGCTGCAGGGACCGCAGGGACCGGTGTCGCCCATGGCCCAGAAATTTTCTTTGAGGCCAGGAATGGCGACAATTCGGTCTGCGGGAACCTTTTGTTCGAGCCAGAAGCCTTTGGCTTCTTCATCCACACCAAGATGACTGCCAGAAACCTCCGCGCCGCCGAAGACCGTGACGTACAGTTTGTCCTTCGCGATGCCGAACCATTCGGGCGAAGTGACCAGTTCCCAGGCGTAGGCGATGGCTTCCTTCTTGAAATAGTCGCCGAAGGAAAAATTGCCGAGCATCTCGAAAAAGGTGTGGTGGCGCTTGGTGAAGCCGACGTTTTCGAGGTCGTTGTGCTTGCCGCCGGCGCGCACGCATTTCTGAGCGGTGGTGGCGCGGTTGTAGTCACGCTTTTCGAGGCCGAGGAAGACGTCCTTGAACTGGTTCATCCCAGCGTTGGTGAAGAGCAGCGTGGGATCGCCATGCGGCACCAGCGACGAGCTGCGCACGCGGCGGTGCCCTTTGCTCTCAAAAAAGCGCAGAAAGGCCTCGCGGATCTCATTGCCGCTCCAGACCTTCGGGCTTTTCTCGTTCCCGGTCACGTCAGCCTCAATTTCTCAAAGTGGCGGATTAGCCGCCGCGGATTCGGGTAGCTCCAGTACGACGGCATTATGGCAGAGGGAGCGGGCGCGCGCCAACGCCACGGGAAGGGAAGCCAAGCCCCCCGGGGGGTCTCGGATGTGTGGCAAACAAAGGGGTTACAAAACTCGTTTTCGGAAGTGTGGCAATGATTGGACTTAGAAGGTGATTTCTCGGATCTGTGGCAACTACAGGAGTTAGCGGATTGTGGGGTGCGAGTCACGAAAAAGCATAGCACAGAAAGTGTTATAAGTCAAGAGCTATTTATGTGGTAACTATGACACAGTGTTGGGGCGATGCCTCCGAGCAATCTTCGGTTTCAGAGGTCGGATGTGAAGTTTACGCCCGGTGCGCGGCGACGGCGCGAGCTAAGGCAATGAGATCGACAAGCGCGGGCCGGAGGGCGGGAGCATAGGGCTGGCGGCAGGAGGTCGAGAAGCGTCTTGGGTAGCGGGCGGGCGTTCGATAATCGTGTAGTTGCCCGCAGGAAGCGTCCAGATGACTGAGAGGTCTCCCTGATCCACGACTCTTAAGGAATGTGGCGGAACAGTGAGCATGATACAGCAGCTACATCCTTCGATGTACTCCACGCCCGAACCCCCATGCTTTTCCGGTGCCAGGTCTAGCTTGGGTGGCACGCGATGACCGGACGAGCCATAGATGTCAATGTGCGATGCGAAGGTCACACTACAGATATCGAAGTAGGACTGGGGATCATCTGTTTGGTTGTCCATCCAGATGTGAACGGTGAGGGGCTTGTCAGGTATTGCGGAGACTCCATAGGCGATACCATTCCGCTCTGGAAAGAGGACTGGGGGGCCGTAAAGAGCGACCTCTGCACATGCTTCGGGGGTGCGGCGGTTCGCGGGAACGGCCGTGATGCCTGAGCACGCTGCTTTAGAAGCCACAGGCGTTTGCGGCGATTTCTGGGCTGGTTGCCCAGAATGACCTGCTTGGAAGAGCAAGATTAGAGTCAGGAGGAGAGCCGACAAAGCTTTGGACATAAATCCTCCTTTCGAGGCATAGGCTGTTTATTAGAACGAGGAATACGCAAGTTCTTGCAGCGTGGCCAATAAAGAATTGGACAACCCTCGAGAAATGGCCCGCGGCTAATTCTCGGGGGCATCGGCGTCAGTTTGCATGCCCGGGAAGTCTTCGAGGGCAAGCGATTTGAGTTCGCGGCGGATGACGTCGGAGGAAAAGCCGGAACGGAGGAGGCTGCGGTAGAGGGAGGCGAACTTGCGATCATCGATCTTTTTTCTTGTATCAGGGCCGCGGAAAGAGCGGAGCTTGCGCTCGATGCGCTGGCGGACGACGGCGGCCTCGTTGGTGTTCTGAGCGGCTTCTTCGAGGGCGGCTTCGATGTGGCGGTCGGGAACGCCGCGGGCACGCAGGTCGCGTGCGACGCGAAACTTACCCTGCTTGCGCCCTTCGGTGCGCTGCCGGGCGAACTGCTTGGCGTAACGGGCGTCGTCAATGTAGCCGTGCTGTTTGAGGCGGGCGATGACTTTTTGGATGAGGTCTTGGTCGGCGGTGCGGCGGATGAGGGCTTTTTTCATTTCGGAGACGGAATGCGCGCGGCGCATGAGGATTTTGATGGCGGCGTCATAGAGGGCGGGTTCGGAGTCGAGTTGGCGGGGCTTGGGGAACACGAGAAGAAGATGAAGTAAAGAAGTAAGGAAGTAAAGAGGCAAAGACGAAGAAGTGGCTAGCGGCGAGACACCGGAACGGAGAAGAGAAGATCAACACAGAGGACACAGAGTCCGGAGCACCCCGACCGGATCGGGGCAGGCGCCGATCACAGAGAAGAATACGGCAAGAGCAGAAACAGAAAAGGAATTTAACACAGAGGACACAGAGGCCGGAGCACGGAGATCACAGAGAAAAAAGAGCCAAACGCAGAGACACAGAGAACGCAGAGAAGAAGAAGTGGCGAATGGCTAGTGGCGAGGAGAAGAAATGTCAACTAGTGCTCTTTCAAGTCTAGGTCCCCACGTTCACGTGGGCCTTCCTCGACGAAAGCACCATTTCGCCAGCGGTAACGCGCACGTATGTAGCCCTCTGAACAACAATCGCCTATGCGTCTCTCCGGGTCTGTAAAGTCCAGAACCAGTAGTCCATGCTCAATAGCGGTGCGCACGAGGCCTCCATAACCCCTCGAACCGCACTTCATGATGCCCACGGGCTTGGCGCGACCACCGGCTAGCTTGTAGACATACACGTAATCCCAGTTGAGCGTGCCCCCAGTGCTGTAGTTTAGGTGAACTACAGCTTCATCCCCTTCGCCGGCGTTGAGATCTCCATAGATCACGGAATCGACGCTGATGAGCGGAGCATGGCTGTGTTCGAATTTGTCTTGCTCTGGTGAGTAGAAGTGGTGGAGCCCATTTATGATACGGATGCGGGACACTGGCAAGGAATCTAACCAATGCCAGGGAGTGTCAAGATCTGATGGTGGAGTTGCCGTTTCGTCATCCCAGGAGAACGAAAAATTTTTGAAATCGATGTCCCGAATGCTTCCGGGCTTGCGGTTTTGTGGCGAAGCAATGGCGGCGAAAAACACGGCCACGACCAGGGCGCAAGAAGGAATTCTCAATGTGACTAGCAGAGTCTTAACGGATGCCATCGGCTATTCGCCGGCGGGCTTAGCGCCGGGGAGACGGCTCTTCAGGAACTTGATTTGGCCGTCGTGGTTGGATTCGTGCTCGGCGACGTGGAACCATTTGCCGTAGTTGTTTATGCCGTCCATGTCCTTGTCCACGAGGGTGAGCCACTTGTCGTCGCGCTTGCGGAATTCCTGGAGGTTTTTCTCGCGGGAGTCGTGCAAGATGTTGAGGTAGTAATCGAGATTGTTACCCTTGATGGCTTTGCGGGCAGGCTCGTTAAGGTTCATGGGGATGTCCCACTTCTTCTTGATGTCGTCCGACCAACTGCCCCACTTCATGCCGCCAAAGGTGTTCAGCCCATAGTAGGTCTCTGTCGCGGCGAGATGGAGGAGTAGCGCACCGATGGTGTTGGCCTTGGCGTCGAAAAGGAAGTCGAGATCCTGTTGCGACATGCCTTTCACGTTGTGCAGAAGTTGCCTGCGCGTGAACGCCAGCATGGACGTGAGCGTGCCGATTTCGGGAGTGAACCCCGACCGCGGGCCGATGGACCAGTCCTCTTCCTCCTGAGCGGCTGAGGATTGAGGGAAAAGAGCCAGGCTGGAAACGCCGGTGACGATGGCGGCGCCGGCTCTTAGGAAGTTGCGGCGTGTCGGAAGACATTCGAAAGGAATCATGGTTTTGCTCCGTAGGGCATGACGGCGGAGATGATACTGCAAAGGGTGGCGAATGGCGAGATGGAGGAAAGCAGAAGACTTAACACAGAGGACACAGAGGCCGGAGCACAGAGATCACAGAGAGGAACTACTGAGATGGGATTGCGTGCCGGTGATAGGCCACCTTGCGGCTGTGCGCGTTGACTAGAGGCGTGGCAACTGCTGTGAACAGGAGAACGAGAGCTGCTACAAGAATGAAGTAGCGTTGTAACCAAGCCAGAAAACCCTTTCCCCAATCGTAAGAGGAAAGCCGTGACTCAATAGAGTTTCCAATTGCGAGCCACTGGCAAGAAGCGAATAGAAGCATCAATGCTGCGTCCACATACGAGCCTGAGTAGAGATCCATGTGGGAGGGCCTGAGCAAAGGCATTGCTAATAGACCGACTGGGATTTCGACAAGCTCGGCAGGCAGGTCGGCTAGGATCAAAAGTTTCATAGCAAGTGAAGCGTAATAGAAATGAAATGGGCGCCCAGCGAAAAGGGTCATGTCAGACCAGCCGCTTTCGAGCCATTGGGCAAAGGCCCGAGAAGGCGGGGCCATATTGGCGATGGCGAGAAAGAACCAAGCGGCGTGAAGACAAACGAGAATCCATGCTAAGCGGCTCCGCAGAGAAGCCCGGACAAGTACGGCAATTCGATTCAAACGTAGGGCCACGCGATTACCTGACGGTAAGTTTGACACCGGTCTAGCTATAAAGTTCCAATTCAGTCGTTGTCACTAGCGCCTTTGTTGGTCGGAAAAACGTCAGCAAGGCTACTGCACTCAAAACGATTTGCAGGCGAAGCGCTCAGATTCGGCCATTTTGAGTTGCACTCTAAGCGCGGGTGACGGCGGGAGAACGCGGGGGCGGAAAGAGGAAGACAAAAAAGCCTTTCAGGGAGGCAAGGCCGACGATAAGGCCAATGGCAAAGAAGGGAGCCCAGGGTAGCCAATTCCAAAGCCCGCGATCCAGCATGGCGACGGAAGGATCCGCGGGATCATAAATGATGGGTGCGGATGAGCCAAGCCCGACCCTGGATTCCGACCCTTTCCATTCCTGCACACGGAACACACGATCATTCACGGTGAACTCGACGAGAGGCTCGTAAATGGTCGAGTAATAAGAGCTACTGGACCCAGAGCGATGGGAAATCTGCGCAGACTTGAAGCCGACTATGGTTCCCTGTACTCGCGCGCTCCTGAAAAGAAGGCGCGCGTGAACTTTCCCGGTGACGTAGCCAAAGCTCAAAAACAGGACCGCTGCAAGGAATTGCAGAATGAAAAGGTAGCGAAAGATTCTTTCGCGGTTAGCGAGCACCCAGGCGACCTGTTCTTGGGGGAAGGGCATTCGGCACACCTTAAGAAAGGGCTAACACCTCACTTGAGGGCGCGGAGCCCAAGTCGGTGGTTTTTCGTATTGAGACTGAGCGGGAGATCCATCTTAGTTGGGGTTGGTTTGGGCGGACTGGAGGGCCTGGGTGCGTTGCTCCAGTTTGGCGGCTTCTTCGTTGCGGCCGAGCTGGCGGAGAGCTTTCGCCTGCGCAGTGAGATCGCGAATGAGGTAAGGACTATCGGGGCCGAATTGTTTTTCCGCCATGGCGACAATGCGCGCGTGGCAAGGCGCGGATTTGTCAGGTTTGCCCCACTGGTCGTAGATATAGCAGAGACTGCTCAGGGCTATGCTCATGTGCGGGTCCTCGTCGCCGTAGGTGCTCTCGTAGACCCGCACGACGCGGAGCATAGTGGACTCGCTCTTGGCAAAGTTCTCTTCTTTCAGGTAGACGCTGGCCAAGCCACGCAAGACATCGGCGGCGGCGGTGCTGTCCTCTCCGAAAGCGCTCGCGTTCAAATCCTCGGCACGAGAGAAGAAGGATTCGGCCCCGGCGAAGTCTTTTTGTTGCGCGGCGAGCATGCCGAGGCTTTCCAGCGCAATCGTGATCAGTGGTGATTTCGGTCCATAGAGCTTCTCAGACAGCGCGAGCTGGCGTTTATAGGCTTCCTCCGCGTCTTTGAAGTCCATCCGCCACGCGTACGAGCCCCCGAGCATGCCAAAGGCGTCAGGGAGGCGGGCGTCCTGAGGCTGGATTTTCTCGGCAATCTCGATGGCTTGTTTGGCGGAAGTTTCTACATCGCTCCAGCGATTTTCCATCATCGCCTGCTTTCCGCTTGCCATGGCGTCATGGTATTTCTCGTCAAGACCGGCCGTTGAGTTTTTGGAATGCAGCGCGGCTTCCAGGTTATCGGCTTCTGCGGACTTGCCCGTGGAGCGCAAATCGGCAAGATGCTGCTGGAAGCGCTGCTGCGCGTTGGCGTACTTGCGCTGGGCGTCAAAGTAAGCCTGAGGGATGCCTTCTTTGAGGGGCGGCTCGTCCAGAGCAGCCTGGTGGTAATTGTCCAGAGCTGCTACCCAATCGCCTTTTTTCTCCAGAGCCGAAGCGAGATCGAGACGCCCTTGGAGTTCTTTAGGCGCCAGGGACACCGCTTCCCGGTATTCGGCAATGGCGGCATCGCGGTTGCCGGAGTTCTCGAGCGACTGCCCGAGGAGATCGTGATTGCCGCCGTTCGAAGGGTCTGCTTCGATGGCCTGCTTAAACTCGGCGATGGCGGCGGGAAAATCCTTTTTCAAGGCAAGCATGCGGCCCACGTCTGTGTGAGATTCGCCAACGGAGGGATCGAGCTTTTCGGCGACGGAATATTCCTGCAGGGCTTCGTCGTATTTCTTTTGGCTCTCGAGAATTCTTCCCAGGCCGGCATGGGGGCCGGGTGATCCAGGGTCGAGCTGTGCAGCGGCGCGATACTCCTTCTCTGCTTCTTCCATTCTGCCGGTCTGGAGCAGCGCGTTTCCCAGGCATTGATGGCAGAGCGGCCAATCAGGGAAGAGGGCGGCGAGTTCGCGAAATTCAACAACGGCTGCAGCAGGATCGGTGTGCATCAGAGCGGCGCCAAGGTTCTGGCGTGCCTCAGCCATCTTGGGGTCGAGTCGCTTCACTTCACGGTATTCGCGTATCGCAGAAACAAAGTCGCCTTTGTCGCCGTAGGCAACGCCCACGTTGTAGTGCGTGTTGGCGTCGTCGGGATTTATGGCGAGAGCTTTCCTGAACTGTTCGCTGGCGCCTTGAGAATCATGGAGGTCGTCCAAGACGTTGCCCAAGGCGACATAAGCGCGTGCGTAGTCGGGCTTGGAGCGAATCGAGGCCTGTAGCTCGGACCTGGCGGCATCAAACTTGCGCATGTTGGCCAGCGCGAGCCCGGCGTTGAGGTGGGCTGCGGGATTGTTGGGATTCTCGGCGATAGCGGCTTTGGCTTCGCGGAGGGCGTTCTCCAGGTCGCCAGCCTGAAAGTAGATCATGCTGAGCCGGGTATGAAGCTGCGGGAAATCGGGATCACTGGTCTGGATTTCCGCGTAAAGGCGCCCGGCTCCTTCAAAGCGGTCCTGATCGATCAGGATCACGCCCATCACGAAGCCGGCTTCCGATTTTCCAAAGTCGTTGGTGACGGCAGCACTCAGCTCAGCAGTAGCCTCGTCAAACTGCTTTGCGCGAATCATCTTTCCAGCGGCGCTGAGATGCTGAAGAAGGGAAGAGTTTTCCGGGCTGTGCGCCTGGCTAGCGGGAGCGATCTTCGCGGCGGCCAGCGCAGCAAGAACCGTGGCGTCGGCACCGGCCGTCTTGAGAAGGGACTTGTAGTTGTCGTCGGGAATGAAGGCGAGCCCGCGCGACTGGATTTCACTGACGACGTTTTCGGGCAGGCTCTCGCCGGCAACCAGAGCAAGAAGTTCGCTCTTGCTTAGAGAACGAGGAGAAGAGTTCGATGGGATCGCGAAGAAGAATCCGAAAAAAAGAAGTCCAAGAGCGAACAGTGACAAGCGCAGCGTGTGCTTTGGCATTGGGTCCTCCAGGAGCGGAGAAAATCGTTGGCTTCGGAGCCCCTACTTGCGGGCGAAGCGCTCGAAGTCAGCCATCTGGCGCTCCATTTCCTCGCGGGCAGTGTCGGAGGCGGAGCGAATGCCCTGGATGCGCAGCTTGAATTCGTCGGCGTTGGAGGCGCGCGCTAAAGCTTCATCGAGCGTGATGAGCTGCTTGGAGTAGAGGTCGAAAAGCGATTGATCGAAAGTCTGCATGCCGTACTGGCTGGTGCCGGCGGCGATGGCGTCGTGGATCAGGCGGGTCTTGTCCGCGTTGATGATGCAGTCGCGGATGTAGGCCGTGGCGATCATGACTTCGACGGCGGGGACGCGGCCTTTTTCGTCGGCGCGGCGCACCAGGCGCTGGGAAACGACGGATTTGAGCGTGGCGGCAAGCTGCAAGCGAATCTGCTTCTGTTCGGGCGGCGGGAAGACCGCGATGATGCGCTGAATGGTTTCCGTGGCGTCGAGAGTGTGCAGAGTGGAGAGCACCAAGTGGCCGGTTTCCGCGGCGAGCAGCGCCGTAGAAATGGTTTCCAGGTCGCGCATTTCGCCGACGAGGATGACGTCGGGATCCTGACGAAGCGCGGCGCGCAAAGCCGTGGAGAAATTCGCGGTGTCCACTTCGACTTCGCGCTGGTTGATAAAGCTCTTCTTGTCGCGGTGCAGAAACTCGATGGGGTCTTCGATGGTGATGAGGTGGTCGGCGCGGCCGGCGTTGATGCGATCGATGATGGCGGCGAGAGTGGTGGACTTACCGGAACCGGTGGTGCCGGTGACCAGCACCAAGCCGCGCTGCTCTTCACAAATCTTGTTGACGACCGCAGGAAGATTCAGCTCTTCCACGGTGCGGATTTTCGTGGGAATGACGCGGAGCACCATGCCCACGTTGCCGCGCTGCTGAAAAACGTTCACGCGGAAGCGTCCAAGGCCGGCAACACCGTAGGCCATATCCAATTCCGCCGTTTCCTTGAACTTTTGCTTCTGGCGGTTGGTCATCATGCTGAAGGCCATGGAAAGCATTTCTTCCGGCGTGACGCGGGGCACATCGGTGAGCGGGTTGAGCAGGCCGTCGATGCGCAAGTAAGGGTGGTTGCCGACTTTCAAGTGCAAGTCGGAGGCTTTGTTTTCGACGGCACGACGGAGCAAATCGTCAACGCTGATGGCCATGAGGAGTTCTCAGTTTCCTGTTCTCAGTAGTCAGTATGAAGTTCGGAAATTACGTTCCCAACGCTAGCCTGGAGAAAAAGTAGCATCGGGAATGGCAGTGAACAAGGAAGTCGGAGAGAGAGGTTGCGCGGTAGTAACCTGCCCGGTTGACTGGTGACCCGTGATTCGTGACTGGCGTGAAGTAGTGAGCTGAGAAAAACGGCGGGGTAAACCCGCCGCTACAGGAATATCACGGCTTTTTTAGGAAGAGACCGTCGTAGAGCAGGCCGGCGAGGAAGCCTCCGGCGAGCGGGCCGATCCAGTAAACGCTCTGATTCGCCCAATGATTGGCGACCAGTGCGGGGCCAAAGGCGCGCGCGGGATTGAGCGCTGCGCCGGTGAGAGGGCCGGCAACTAAGATTCCGAGAGTGATGGTCAGGCCGATGCCGAAGCCGCCGATGGCCTTGAACGCGCCTCTTTCATCGATGGCGGTAGCGAAGACCACAAGGACCAGGAAGAACGTGGTCACAGCTTCGAGGGCCATGCCCGCGCCCACGCCAAAGTCCCGCGCCAGGGCCGGGGCGCCGAGAGAGACCGCGCGCCAGGTGTCCTCCGGGATGACGGCTTTCAAGACGAACGCGGCGGCGGTGGCGCCGGCGAGCTGCGCCCCCCAAAAGAGGATGGCATCGAGCGTACTCAGCCGCTTGGTAACCCAAACGCCGATGGTGATGGCGGGATTGTAATGCCCGCCGGAAATGTGACCCATAGCGGAAACCATGATGGCAATGGCAAGCCCGTTGGCCAGCGCAACTCCGAGGAGGCTAAAGTCGCCGTTGGCATGCACATACTGATACGCGCAGATGGAGCCGGCGCCGAAGAAAATCAGCGCGAACGTGCCGATGAATTCCGCGACGAGTTCTTGCGCTGTGTTGTACATGCAGTTCCTCTCTCAATGAAAAGGGGATGCACCGGAATCGGACGGCTGCATTCTAGCTGCAATGCGGTGAAAAAAGCCAGTCCTGCAGGAGCACGACTCGTCTGTACAGCCAGACCCAAATTGGTGCGAAAAGACGGCGCTAGCGCGACGCGACGCTGACGGGAGCGCTGATGGGCGTGAGCCAGTTGTGGCGGTCGGGCTTTTTGCCGCTAGTCAGGGCGAAGAATTCGTCCTGCAGCTTCAGAGTGATTGGTCCAGCGACGCCTTTGCCGATCTGAATGTGATCGACGGAGCGAATCGGAGTAATTTCCACGGCCGTGCCCGCAAAGAAGACTTCATCGACAACGTAAAGCATCTCGCGAGGTATGACGGCTTCCTTGCACGGGATGCGAAGGTCTTCCGCGAGCTTTACGACGGCGTCACGGGTGATGCCGGGAAGAATGCTGGTGGCCAGCGGGGGAGTGTAGATCGTCCCCTCGTGCACCAGGAAGATATTCATGCCGGAGCCTTCGCTGACGTGCCCTTCGGAATCAAGAGCTACGCCCTCGGTAAAGCCGTTGAAGGTGGCTTCCATGCGAATGAGCTGGGAGTTCATGTAGTTGGCCGCGGCCTTGGACATGGCGGGCAGGGTGTTGGCGGCGATCCGCGTCCAGGAACTGACGCCAACGTCCACGCCCTTGGAGAGCGCTTCGGGACCAAGATAGGCGCCCCAGCTCCAGCACGCCATATACAGATCGATGGGAGAATTCAGTGGGTTGACGCCGGCTTCGCCGTAGCCGCGGAGAACGATGGGCTTGACGTAGCAGGAATTCAGTTTGTTGAGGCGCACCAGCTCGCAGGCAATATTCGAGAAGTCGTCCACGGAATAGGGAAGCTCCATGCGATAGATCTTGGCGGAGTTGACGAGGCGCTGCATGTGCTCGCGGAGGCGGAAAATGGCCGGGCCCTGCTTGGTGTCGTAGCAGCGAATGCCCTCGAAGACAGCGGAGCCGTAGCTGACGACGTGAGAGAGGACGTGAATCTTGGCATCGTCCCAGTTAATCCATTTGCCGTTGCGCCAGATTTTTTCGGTTGCTTGAATCGGCATAAATGCTCCTATGCGAAGTCGTCAATCGCTGTGGGCAGCTCCAAAACGCAGAATACGGTAGGCGGGGCGCAGCGTCAATGGAAGGGGCGAGGCGAAGGGAAGAGGTGCGCAACCAAATTGGCGTGGACGAGGGCACGATGTGTCGCGCTCCTTCGAGAAGCTTACGGCCGCAAAATTATGGAAACTATTTCCCGGATACGACACTAATTCTGCCTAGCGCCGGAAGGAGTCTTGTTTTCTGCAGGTGTTGCCGGCATGGCAAGCGCCGGAGGCTTGGGAGAGGAAGGGTCAGAGGTGAACTGCTCGAAGGCGACGTGAGCTTCCCGTAGAGTGCGGTCCGACAGGTTTTCCACTACGCCGAGCAAGAGAAACGGGATGGCTGTGGCGGCGACCAGGAACTTGGCGCGGCGCGGCACTTTGGCTTCAGGTTCCCAGCGGAAGAGCTGAGCGGAGAGGAAGAAAGTCAGGGCGGCCCAGGCGGCAAGCGAGAAAAATTCCACATACCGGCTCCACAGAGTGGCCGAGTTGAGGATGGTTTGCTGGAGGCCGTTCACGAGATAGGTGGCGGGGAGAAACAGCCCGATACGCTGCACGGTGCTCGGCAAGTAGGCCAGAGGAATTGTTGCTCCGGAAAGAAAAATCAAAGGGAGCCACAGGAGCTGGTTGAGCACTTGAGTTTCCTGCATAGTGTTGGTGACGCTGGTAACGACCAGGCCCATGGATCCGAAGGAGATGATGCCGACAGAAATCAAGACAAAAAGAGAAATGGGATTGCCGAGGCTGGGGACATGGAAAAAAACGCGCGCTAAGACCAGTTCCAGCACAACGATGGGCAGAGTGATCGCGTAGTTGGCGACAATGCTGGAGGCCAGCAGGTCGCTGGCAGTCACGGGCGCGACGTGAAAACGCCTGAGGATGCCTTGCTCGCGAAACTGCACGAGCGCGGCGCTGAGTCCCCAAAAGCTGCCCATCACGTTGAAGGCCACGACCGGGCCGAGGTAAAAAGCGCAGCGCGACGGAATGCTCTTGGCAAAAACGCCGAGCCAAAGAAAAAAGAAGGTGAAGGGCATGAAGATGACGAAGAAAAAAAACATCTTGTTGCGGAAGGCCAACTGGATGCGCATGCGCGTCAATGTAATAAAGTTTTTCAATCGCGGAGCCTCCTTCCGGTGAGCTCGATGAACGCGTCTTCCAGAGAGGGCGTGGCAATTTCCAGGCTGACAAGCTCGTTACCCTGGGCTTCCAGATGCTTGACCAGAGACACGATGGTTTGCGGCGGGCGCTGCGAATGCATCACGTAGCCGCCATCAACCTCACGCGCGTCCACCACGCCTTCCAAAGCATTCAGCGTGCCGCTGGATTCCGCCTTGGAGAGACGGACTTCTATGCGCGTGGTGCCGCTGGAACGGTCTTTCAATTCGCGAGGCGTGCCGATGGCAATCACCACGCCGTGGTCGACGATGGCCACGCGGTCGCAGAGGCGCTCGGCTTCCTCGATATAGTGCGTGGTCAGGAGAACGGTTTTCTTGTCGTGCCGCAGCTCCTCAATCACGTCGTAGATTTCGCGGCGGACCTGTGGGTCGAGGCCGGCCGTCGGCTCATCGAGGAAGCAGACCTGCGGGTCGTTAACCAAGGCCAAAGCGAGAGCCAGGCGCTGCTTTTGTCCTCCGGAAAGCTGGTTATAGAAAGAATTGCGTTTTTCATCGAGGCCGAAGCGCTTGAGCAATTCCTCGGGATTGCGATGGCGTTTGTAAAACCCCGCGAATAACCGGAGAGCCTCAATCACGCGAATTTTGTCGGGTAGAGAAGTGGCCTGCAACGCCGCGCCGATTTCGTGCTTGAGCGCTTCGGGCTCGCGCTGCGGGTTCAGGCCACAGACGGATACGAAGCCGCCGTCGGGATCGCGCAGGCCTTCCAGGATTTCCACGGTGGTGGTTTTGCCGGCGCCGTTGGGGCCGAGCAGGCCGAAGACTTCGCCTTCTTCGACACTGAAGCTCACGCCGCGCACGGCCTGCACGTCGCCGTAGCGCTTGACGAGGTTCTCAACTTGCAGAATGGCATTGGCCATGATCGTTGTCCCACCACCCGGGGTCGAGTTCCAATGAGGAATCTATAGCATACCGCAGAGAGCGCCCCCGCTCGCAATGCCGGCAAAACGTGTTAGCGAAAGCTGCGGGTGCGGGTTCACTTGCGGATACGTTTACGTGAGGATTTTTCTTTCAGGCGGGCCGCCCGGCGCGGGTGCCAGAGATGGCGCTTCAGGTCCACGCGAAATTCGATGAGGGCGACGCCTTCACTTTCCAGAAGCTTTCTTTGCAGCAGGGCGTGGGGCCCGCGAATGAGGATTCTTCCGCGATCGCCGACGACGCGGTGCCAGGGAATGCCTTTTCCGGAAGGAGTGCCCGCCATGGCGCGTCCCGCAGTGCGCGCGCCGCCCGGCAGGTGCAGAGCTCTAGCGAGGGCTCCGTAAGTTAGAACCTTTCCGCGGGGAATTCGTTGTACGAAGCGGTAGACGGCATTCCAAGACATTTTTTATGTGATCTCCCGGAAGTCCAAAAGTTTCGCAGAAGAGAGAATTGCCATCGTAGAGGCATGGGAAAGAAAGAACAAGATAAAAGCGGGGCCAACGGGTTTAATAGTATGGCGGGTTTTGCGGAGCGAAGGAGGAATGAGGAAACGGCGCGGAATATCAAGCATCGAATGACAGTATAGAGAAGTGAGAAGAAAAATGATGAGGATGCACGAGATCGATGCAACAGAGAAAAAAAAATGGTTAGCAAAGGCGCGCCGCGGCTTGGCGATTCGAGGCGTTACTGATTCGCGGCAACTTTTTAAGAAATAGCGTGTCTAATGTTGTAGAGCGTAGTGGAACAAGAATACACTACGCCAACTGATGGGAGCACGAGGTGGAGTGATGGCTTTTGTCCGCCGCAAAGGGAATTCGTTTTACCTGGTGCACAACGTGCGCCGCGCCGGAAAAGTGCAGCAACTGCATCTCGCCCGGCTGGGACAACGCGCGCGCATTACCGAAGAGGTGGTTAAAGAAGTCTCAAAGAAGCACCCCTTCATGGAACTCAATTGGAAGGCGCTGCGCGAATACTGCAATGCCCGCTTGAATCTGGCCGATGCCAGCTCCCCTGCTGTACAAGGGCTTATGACTTCGCTGCGCACACTGCATCTGGAACTGGCGGATTTGTTTCCGCCGCTGCTGCGAATTTCAGAGTCGCCCTTGGTAGCCAGGGAACTGCTGGTTCAACTGCGGCTCCTGCAGTCGACCATCCAGGTGAAATTGGGACAATTTGACCGCGGACGTGGGCGTTTTGGCACCGTGAACCCGCAGGGCCGGGCCCGCTAGGAGGCGGCCATGAGCGACTATTTGCTTCCGCTGGATCCCAGCAAACGCAGCACGGACACCATTGACTTTCAGGCGGCGCTGAAGTCCCGGATCGTCGGGCAGGAAGAAGCGGTGCAGGCCGTTGTGGACCTGTACCAAGTGTTTCGCGCGGGCCTGAATTCGCCGGGCCGCCCGGTGGGGAATCTGCTGTTCCTGGGCCCGACGGGCTCGGGAAAGACGCGCATCGTGGAAGCGGCGGCGGAAATCCTGTTTGGGGATGCGCGGGCGGTCATCAAGGTGGATTGTGCGGAGTTTCAGCACTCGCATGAGATTGCCAAGCTGATCGGGTCGCCTCCAGGCTATCTGGGGCACCGGGAAACGCATCCGCTGATTACGCAGGAAGCGTTGGCTGCCTGCCACACCGAGAAGCTCAAGCTCAGCTTCCTGCTCTTCGACGAGATTGAGAAAGCCAGCGACGCCTTGTGGCAGTTGCTGCTGGGCATGCTGGATAAGGCTACTTTAACCTTGGGCGACAATCGCAAGGTGGACCTCTCAAGAACGGTCATTTTCCTCACTTCCAATTTGGGAGGCGGGGAAATCACCGAACTAATGGAAGGCGGCATGGGTTTTGTCCAGCCCAAGGACAAGCCGGCCGGGCAGCTCGATGAAAAAGTGGAGCGAACCGCCGTGGAGGCGGCGCGCCGCAAGTTTTCGCCGGAATTCATGAACCGGCTGGACAAAGTGGTCGTATTTCATCCGCTGCGGAAAGAACAGTTGCAGGAAGTTCTGGATATCGAGCTAGGGCAGGTGCAACAGCGCGTGCTGGATACGGCCAAGGGACAATTCCTTTTCCGCGTAACTACACCAGGGCGCGATTTTCTGCTGCAGGAAGGCACCGACCAGCGCTACGGCGCACGGCATCTGAAGCGGGCCATCGAACGGTACGTGGTTTATCCACTCGCTAACCTCCTGGCTACCGATCAGGTGAACCTCGGCGACCTGGTGTGCATTGATTGGGACAAATCCCATAACCGGCTCACCTTTGTGCGTGAAGGCGAAGGCGCATTGGTGGAAGCGGCGTCGAAACGGACACCTGGCGCGGCAGCGGGCTTGGAAGCCATTGACGGCAAAACTGCTGACGCTCCCGAGGAGACCACGGCCGAGGAGCGAAAGTCGCGCGCGGCCCAGCCTGGCGCGGCACCCGCGCCCGCACCGGTTAGTCGCAAGAAGCAAGATCGCTCCAATTCGTGAAAGCTTTCAAGTAAAACTTTAAGTGCCGGAACAAAGAGCAATTCCGTACGCCTCTTTTTGTCTCTTTGCGGCTGACGTAATTTGTTCGGGTCTCTCACTTTTGACCAAGATGACACATTGTCCCCGTGCTTGAGACAGTCTATGGAATTTCAAATCACGTATGTGCTTGAAATCAGAGCCTTTCCTATCTAGCAACACTCCTCAAAAGATTGGCATTAACCATGCAGTATCTCACTTCCAGCGCGAGCCTGAGACGCGCGACGGCGTTGGGGAATGCAATAAGGGAGAGAGAGGCTGATGCCATGAAGCCTGCCGTCCGCCACCAACTGGATCCTAGCATCCGGAGCAACGAAACCCGCGATTTTCATTCTTCACTGCGCGCCAAAATTGTAGGCCAGGACGAAGGCATACAGTCCCTGGTTGATATGTACCAGGTTTTCTGCGCAGG
>Ga0307479_10000486_pt1 | contig 35430 bp, 31 predicted proteins | sample atmos_gasesECM4C_FD_203743 | JGI IMG/M metagenome (GOLD analysis project Ga0307479, IMG submission 203743) | Hardwood forest soil microbial communities from Morgan-Monroe State Forest, Indiana, United States - atmos_gasesECM4C_515 | ecosystem: Environmental > Terrestrial > Soil > Temperate...
GCGCCGGCGCTTGCCTCCATGACCACACGCGCGTCCTCAAAATCGATTCGCAAGGCGCCAACGGCACGCGCAGATTCTCGTTGCAAACTTCACGCGGTCCGCTCTCTGCCCGCGAAGTCCTCCTTGCCAGCGGCGCCTATACCACCGGCGTCACGCCCGCCCTTCGCAAAAAAGTTATCCCTATTGGTTCCTATATCATCGCCACGGAAGTTCTTCCGGAATCCCTCGCCCGCGAGCTGAGCCCCCGCAACCGCATGATCTACGATTCGAAACATTTTCTCTATTACTACCGCCTCACGCCGGATCGGCGCATGCTCTTCGGGGGACGCGCCGCGTTTTTTCCCGAAACCCAAAATACCGTGCGCCAGAGCGCGGAAATCCTGCGCCGCGGCATGATCCACGTTTACCCTCAGCTTCGTGACGTCAAAGTGGAATACGTCTGGGGCGGCACGCTCGATTTTGCGTTTGACGTCATGCCCCACGCTGGAAAAATCGGCGGAATGTATTTCTCCGTGGGCTATGCAGGCCACGGCGTCGCCGCTGCCAGCTATCTCGGAACAAGACTCGCCGGCGTTATCTGTGGCGAGCCCAACGACATTCCCTTCGACGGCATCCCCTTTCGCGCCGCCCCTTTGGGCCTTCGCAGCGGACATACCTGGGCGCTGCCTCTCGCCGGCGCTTACTACAAAATCCTCGACTGGCTAACGTAGGTTCTCGTACGCGTCTGCTGTAGAGGCCCTCTTTAAAGAGTGGCTCCTTTCTCTGTCCCGCCCGTGATGGATTTCACCTTGCGCAGCGCGAGATACGCCACAGGCCCCAGCAATACGGCCACAGGTCCCCACCGCTTCGCGAAGGGGTCGCTTCCCACGAGAGCCACAACGCTCATCACCAGCGGCGCCCCCACAACATAGATCATTCCCGCGCGTCCCCAGGGAATCCGGAACGGCCGCTTCATCTCCGGAGCCGTCTGCCGCAGCTTCCAGCCAGCCATCACGGTCAGAATCGTTACCCCGATTCGCAGCCACATATACACGGTCAAGAGCTGCACCAGCGTGTGAAACGCCAATAACGCATAAATGGCGCTCGACACCAGAATCGCAATCCACGGTGTACCGTACTTCGGATGCTTTTGCGTGAGCACCGGCGTCATGTAGCCGTCCTCCGCCATCGCCGAGGGCATGCGCGTGCTCGTCAGCACCGTCGCGTTCAGGATTGAAATGTTTGTCACCATCGCCGCCAGCGTCATCCAGAATCCCAGCCATGGCCCGCCGATTAACTGCGCGGCATCCGAAAAGTAGCGTGTTTTCCACTCCTGCCAGTTGCCCAGTGCCGCCAGCGATAGCATCGTCGGCAAAAAATAAGTCGCGATGGATAGCGGCACCACGATGGCCAAAGCCAGCGGATAGCTCCGTTGCGGATTCTCCACCTCCTCCGCGACGCTGGACATCTGCTCGTAACCGGAGTAAAGCCAAAGGCCCAGCGCCAGTCCCACGCCGAACACCTGGAACGGCGGAACATGCGGCGGGATAAACGGCACAAAAGGATTGTGGCACCATTTCGTTGCGGCGATCGCGCAAAGCGCCGCCACCGGAAGCAACGCGAGAATCTCCAGCACCGTCGCCACCACCCCTACCATCTGGATGCCACGCACATTCACCCACGCCAGCAGCGCCACGATCCCCACAGCCACCGCGTAGTGTTTCCATCCCACCATCCACGGAAAGTAGAAGCTCAGATAATCGGTTCCCAGTACCGCATACGCACCGCCCAGAAGAAACGACGCGCTCCAATTCCACCACCCGGCCAGGAATCCCCAGAAGTCGCCGTAGCTCGCGCGCACCCAGCGATACGTGCCTCCTTCCACCGGCAGCGCGGTCGTCAGCTCCGCCGTCACCAGCGACACCGGAATGCACCAGAAGAACGGGATCAAGAGGTGATAAAGCAGCGTCAGCCCCGGCCCGCTCGTCGTGACCTGGTCTTCCAGCCCAAAGGGTCCCGCGGTCGTGTATGCGTACATCACAAAGACGAACGGCAGCAGCCCGGCCTTGCGCACGGCCGCCCGCGCCGCATCCGTCTTGCTCTTTACGCTGGGTATCGTCGTCAGGCTTGCCTCGCCTTAGGGGGGAAATTTGCTCTGCGGAGGGTAGCGTATTCTAGCCCAGGAGCGCACTTAAATCTGGAATCCGAAGCTGAGGTGAAGGTGAGCAGTGTAAGGAGGATTCTGGGGCAGAACGTGTGTTTTTCATTGGCAGATTAGACAGTACGCTGCTGCAACCTCACGCGGATGCCGTGTTTGGGCCGCAGCGTCACGGAGGCGAGAGGAACGACTGGATGCTCGGGACCGACGGCCAGCCGGTATTTTTGCGCGATCGTCGCAAGCAGCAGCGCCGCCTCCATCAAGGCAAACGACGCACCGACGCATACGCGCGGGCCACCGCCGAAGGGAAAATACGCAAATTTCGGCAATTGTTTTTCGAACTCATCGGTCCAGCGCTCCGGCAGAAACTTTTCCGGCTGCTCGAAGTACCGCAGATCCCGCTGCACCGTCCACTGGCTGATGAACACGTTTGTGCCCGCAGGCACGCGATATTCGCCGAGTTGAATTTCGCGCAGCGTCTCCCGCCCGACGCCCCACGCCGGCGGAAAAAGCCGCAACGATTCTTTCACCACCATCTGCGTGTAGCGCAGCCGCTGCAAATCTTCAAAGCGCGGTGAGCGTCCCCCCAGCACTTCTTTAAGCTCCGCATGCAGCCGAGCTTCGGCCTCGGGATTCAGCGAGAGCAGGTACCACGTCCAGGCCAGCGCGTTCGCCGTCGTTTCATGCCCGGCCAGGAAAAGCGTCATCACTTCGTCGCGCAATTGCTGGTCGGTCGTCTGGCTTCCGTCTTCCGCCTGCGCCTTCAGTAGAATCGACAAGAGATCACCCGGATCCTTGTTGGTTTCCCGGCGCGCGCGAATGATGCGGTAAATAATCGTATCCAGACGGCGCAGCGTCTTGTGAAAGATCCAATTCCAGGGCGCCATCACGCTCGGCGGCAAAAACACGGCGAGCCACGCCAGCGCCGAGTATCGTTCCATGGCCACTTCCAGCGCCTCGCCAACCTCCACCGCATCGGATGTCACGTCGGCATCGAAAAGCGTTTTGGCCACGATGTCGAGCGTGAGCTTCATCATGTCCTTGTGCGCGTCGCGCATCTCCGCGTCGCGCCACCCCGCAATCGTGCTCTCCGCGTAGCTCACCATGACGTCACCGTATGCGGCGATTCGTTCACGATGGAACGCCGGCTGCACCAGCTTTCGCTGCCGCCGCCAAAACTCTCCCTCGCTCGTGAGCAGGCCGTTTCCCATCAGGGTCTTGAGCGGCGCGTAGTCCTTCGACTTCGCAAAATCGGATACGCCGGAAACCAACACGGACTCGATGTAATCCGGCCGGTTGACGAAACAAATCGGAACGTTGAAGAGCCGAAAAAACGAGATGTCGCCGTATTCTTTCCCCAGGCGCCCAAGAAAACGCAGCCAGTTCTTCGGAGACCGGAGCAAAGAAAAATAAAACCGCAGCCCCGAAGGTCCCGGCGGGAGCCGTCTCTGCGCCGCTTGTTCGGGAACCCGTGCTGTTGCCGTGCTCATACGCTCTATGATGCAACATGGAACTACCAAGTAGCCACTCTTCAAATGGAGCCGACCTCACCGGCTCGCGCGATAGCTCCCGGCTCGCGTTCCCTCGTTGTCTCTTTTCCCGCTCCGCGCTTACCCTGGCTCCCTGACCGTGCTGCCATATTTCCACAGCACCCCAGACGCTCGTCCGGGCGTATAATCCTTCGCCAGCACTGCAGGAGGTGCCGACATGGCCAAGACCAAGCAGTTTACAATCTCCGTTCAGAATCAACCGGGCGCAGTCGCCGAGATCGCCAGAACCCTTGGGAACGCGAAAGTAAATATTCTCGCCCTTTTGGGAACAGCTCAGGGCACGACTGGCACGGTGCAACTCGTCGTGGAAGATGCCCGGCGCGCGAAGAAGGCGCTCGACGCAGCCAAGCTCGCGTACCAGGAAATTCCGGCGGAGGAGTACGAGTTGCCGAACAAGCCCGGCGCGCTGGCGCAATACCTGGAAAAGCTCGAAGCGAAAGGTGTCAACTTGAATTCGATCTGCGCCACGGCGGCGAAGGGCGGGAAAAAGGCGGTAGTGGTTTATACCATCGCGACGGCGGAAAAAGCGGCAACGGCAACCGCATAGGAACGCGGAGCATCACGACTTCGCCTTATCGGATTCCTGAATCGCGATTTCGCTGGGTTCTGTCGGGACAACCTCTTGGTGTGCTTGCATTTCGTTTGGGGAGCAAACACTTTGCAGTTTTCGCGGCGGGCAGGAATTCGCAAGCGCCTTACATTGGGCGTGACCGAACAAAAAGATTTCGCCTCGGGTAGATTTCTCTTAATGACTCGACGAAGGAAAGTCTGATGACCACGAATCGACGCGATTTCTTGTCGGCTGCAGCGGCGGCGGCGGGGGCGGCAATGACGGGCGACCTTTCCCGCGCAGACCAGCACGACCACGATCATGAGCACCAGGCGGTTCCTTCGGACCTCACGCTGCGGGTCAAGGCGCTCGAATCGTTGCTCGTGGAAAAGGGGCTGGTGGATCGGCCGGCGCTCGATGCGTTGATCGACACCTACGAGCACAAGATCGGCCCGCGCAACGGCGCGCGGGTGGTAGCGCGGGCCTGGGTTGATCCCGCGTACAAGCAGCGGTTGCTGACCAACAGCTCCGCCGCGATTGCGGAGCTCGGCTATGGCAGCCAGCAAGCTGAACGCGTGGTGGTGGTCGAGAACACGCCCAAGCTGCACAACCTGGTTGTCTGTACGCTGTGTTCCTGCTACCCCTGGGCGGTCCTCGGTCTGCCGCCGGTGTGGTACAAGTCAGCCCCCTACCGCTCGCGTGCAGTGATCGACCCGCGCGGCGTATTGCACGAATTCGGGCTCGAGCTGCCGGAGGATACGGAGGTCCGCGTCTGGGATAGCACAGCGGAGCTGCGTTACCTTGTTCTTCCCGAGCGGCCGGCTGGCAGCGAGGGACTGAGCGAGGAGGCGCTGGCGGCACTGGTCACCCGCGATGCGATGGTCGGTGTGGCCAAGGTTACGCTCTCGCAGGCGGGAGGCACCGCATGAACGGAATACATGACATGGGCGGCATGCACGGCATGGGCCCTGTCCAATATGAGAAAAACGAGCCCGTGTTCCATGCCGACTGGGAGTCACGAGTGTTCGCGCTGACGCTGGCGATGGGAGCCTGGGGCAAGTGGAACATCGACGCCTCGCGTCACTCCAGAGAGGTCATCCCCCCGGCCGAATATCTGCGCATGAGCTACTACGAGAAGTGGTACGCGGGGCTGGTCGGGCTGCTGATCAATAGCAGCCTGGTCACGCGCGCTGAGGTTGAGAGCGGCGTGCCGTCGCCGGGATCGGCCAAGGCCACACCGCCGCTCACGGCCGACAATATACCGGCGATGCTCGCCACACGCATCAATGCGAGCCGGGACGTAAAGGTCACTCCGCGTTTTCAAGCAGGCCAGCGCGTGCGCGCCCGCAATATGCATCCGGTAGGTCACACGCGCCTGCCGCGCTACGCTCGCGGAAAAGTCGGTACGATCGAGCGGGATCATGGCGTGTTTGTTTTTCCGGACACCAACGCCCATTTCCTCGGCGAGAAACCGCAGCATGTATACTCGGTGCGCTTCGCCGCGCGTGAGTTGTGGGGAGAACAGGCTGCGCCGCGCGATTCTGTATATCTCGCCATGTGGGATGACTACCTTGAGCCGGCTTGATCCCGTTCCGGAGCCCGAAAACCTCGCGGCGCTGCCGAGTCTGCCGCGCGACGAGGGCGGGCCCGTGTTTGCCGAGCCCTGGGAGGCCCAGGCGTTCGCACTCGCCGTCAAGCTCTCCGAGCAGGGGCATTTCACGTGGAAGGAATGGGCGGCTGCGCTCGCCGATGAGCTCAAGGCGGCCGCAGACCGCGGGAAGCCCGACGATGGTTCACGTTACTACCAATATTGGCTGGCAGCGCTCGAGCGCCTTGTCGCCGCCAAGGGCCTGAGCGATCCCGCCGCTCTGCTCGCGCGCAAGGAAGCCTGGGCCGAGGCCTACCGGCACACGCCGCACGGCAAGCCCGTCGAGCTTGCCGCCGCCGCGCAGGCGCCTTCACAGAGTGAGCAGCCCTGAGGTTTCGGCGAACGTTGCACGCAAAGTTGCGACGCGCATCTGCGAGTGCCATAATTCCACTTTACAAACACGTGCTGATTGAGTGGCGTCCTGTACCGTTTTTAGCGTTGAGGGGGTTTTTATGGCACTGCGAGATGGCTGGATTGAAAAAAGGGAAGCGGAATCAACCAAGATGAATGGAAATCGCAACATGTCACAGATGCGTCTGGCGCGGCAGGGAGTGATTACGGAAGAGATGCAGTACGTCGCGAAGCGAGAAAAGCTGGAGCCGGAACTGGTGCGCAGCGAAATCGCGCGAGGGCGTGCGATCATTCCCGCCAACATCAATCACCGAAACCTGGAGCCGATGGGAGTTGGCATCGCGTTCAAATGCAAGATCAACGCAAACATCGGAAATTCCGCGACGACTTCGAACATCGACGAAGAGCTGAAGAAATTGCACCACGCCGTGCATTACGGCGCGGACACGGTGATGGATCTTTCCACCGGCGGAGAAATCCCGAAAATCCGTAAAGCCATCATCGGGTCTTCACCTGTTCCGATAGGCACAGTGCCGGTGTATGAAGCGATTTCGCGCGTGCGGCGGCCGGAGGACTTGACGATCGATCTCATGCTGGAGGTAATCGAAGAGCAGGCCGAGCAGGGCGTGGATTACATGACCATTCACGCCGGCGTGATGCGCGAACACGTGCCGTTCGTACGCAAGCGCATTACGGGAATCGTGAGCCGCGGCGGATCGCTGATGGCGCATTGGATGGAGCATCACAAGAAACAGAATTTCTTGTATGAGCGATTCGACGATATCTGCAAGATTTTCAAGAAGCATGACGTGAGTTTTTCACTAGGCGACGGACTGAGGCCGGGGAGCATCGCGGACGCGAGCGACGAGGCGCAATTCGCGGAGTTGAAAGTTTTGGGCGAGCTGACGAAGAAGGCGTGGGAACACGACGTGCAGGTGATGATCGAAGGTCCGGGACACATCCCGATGGACAAGATCAAGGAGCAGGTGGACAAGGAGATGGAGTGGTGCCACGAAGCGCCGTTCTACACGCTGGGGCCGCTGGTGATCGATATCGCGCCAGGGTACGACCACATCACGAGCGCGATCGGCGCGGCGATGATCGGGTGGCACGGCGCGTCGATGCTGTGCTACGTCACGCCGAAGGAGCACCTGGGGTTGCCGAATCCGGAAGACGTAAAGCAGGGAGTGATCGCGTACAAGATTGCAGCGCATGCGGCCGACGTGGCTCGGCATCGTCCCGGCGCGCGGGACCGCGATGACGCACTTTCGTATGCAAGGTTTTTGTTTGACTGGAACAAGCAATTTGAGCTTTCGCTCGATCCGCCGACGGCGAAAGCCATGCACGACGAGAATCTTCCCGACGACTTCTACAAAGAAGCAAAATTCTGCTCGATGTGCGGGCCGAAGTTCTGCTCGATGAACATCACGCAGCTCGCCGAAGCGGAAGGCGGCCACGACCAAGCGGAGCGGAAACAGAAATTCGTTGAGCTCCTGGCTCGAATCGACAGCTAGGCGGATTCGTGGTCGAGTCCCGCTGAAGTATCTATTTCCGAGTTCCGCCCTCCACTGAGTTTGTTTGCGCGCTGCGAACTATGGTATGAGTTCGTGGGCGCGTGTTCTTCCGAAGGGATAAGCGATTCACAAAGATGGCGTTTTTGAGGGACGGGATCGCGGTAGTGATCGGCGCGGGATCCGGGATTGGGCGCGCGCTGGCGAAGCAGCTATCCGCCGCTGGATGCGAACTGGCACTGGCGGATATTGACGAGAAGTCCTTGGTCGAGACTGCCGGTATGCTCCCGGGAAAAGAAGCAGCAGTCTCGACGCATGTTTTGGATGTTGCGGACGAGGCCGGCGTCCGCGCTTTCGCGGAAGATGTTCAGAGCAGGCACGGCCGCGTGACGCTGCTGATCAACAACGCGGGAGTGGCGCTGCACGGCACGTTTGAAGAAATTTCGCTGGATGATCTTCGCTGGCTGATGGGAATTAATCTCTGGGGAACTGTTTATGGCGTGAAATATTTTCTGCCGATTTTGAGGCAACAGCCGCGCGCACACATCGTGAATCTTTCGAGCGTATTCGGGATTGTTGCGCCTGCGGGACAGACGGCTTACTCCGCGAGCAAATTTGCCGTGCGGGGATTTACCGAGGCTCTCCGCCACGAATTGGAAGGCAGTTCCGTCTTTGTTTCCTGCGTGCATCCGGGAGCAATTCGGACGCCGATTGCAGAGCGGGGTAGGCTGGGGGCGAACGCGCCAAAAACGAGAAAAAACGAAAACGTTTCGCGGTGGGCGCAACTTGCAAAAACCTCGCCGGAAGACGCAGCGGCACGCATCCTGCAGGGAGTCGAGCGCCGCGAGCCGCGCATTCTCATCGGCTTCGATGCCCACCAGGTCGACATCTTACAGCGGCTTCGCCCCGCAACCTACTGGAAAGCGCTCTCTCGCAGAATTCAGGATCCATCCCGTACCGGTAGATGACTTTGACGGGGTTTTCAACCGAGGATATACTCCACGGCAGGAGCCGACAGGTCGTTCACAAGGAGAAAGAATGGCGTTTGCGCGCGCAGCGAAGACGGCAGAAATTGCCCCTGGCACGATCAAGGAATTACAGGTGGAGGGCAAGACCGTTGCCGTAGCCAACGTCGGGGGAAACTTTTACGCGATCAACAACACGTGCCTGCATCGGGGCGGGCCCCTGGGAGAAGGGCCACTCGAGGGCAATATTGTTACCTGCCCGTGGCACGGCTGGGAGTATGACGTGACCACAGGGAAGATTAGCCAGAACCCGGCCGTCGGGGTCGATTGCTATCCGGTGGAAGTTCGGGGAGACGAAATCTTCGTGAATGCCGGGTGAAAGACCTCCCAACCTTAAGAAAACAGGTCAGTTATAGTCTCTTGGTTCTCCCCGATTGTTCGCCTCGACGGATTAAAGAGGCATCCAAATCCCCCTAAATCTAACATTTTGTTTCGCTTTTCCCTCGACGACGTGTATATTGCTGCCGACTCGAAGCCTCAATGGCGATTCCGACCGCGCAACGACACTACTGGATATTCAGCGCCGACCCGCATCACTACCACTGGGATACGCTCTTTGTGAAGGGCAAAGAGATGTGGCACGGCGCCAGTGCAAAGCCCGACGCCATTCGTGCGCTCAAGCAGGTACGAAGAGGCGACCGCGTGCTCTGCTACCACTCGGCGCCCGAGCGTTCGCTGTATTCCATCGCGGAAGTAACGCGGGACCCGTACCCGGATCCGCACAACCACAAGGGGAAGAATTTGGTGGCGGACCTGCGCGCGTTCGAACGGCTGCCACGGCAGGTGACGCTGGCGGAAATGCGGGGCAATCCCGCACTGCGAAAAATGAAGCTGTTGAAAAACGTGCGCCTGCTCGTTTCACCGATAACCGACATGGAATATCAGGAAATTCTGCGCATGGCCGGGATCGTCGCCACGCCGGGGATTCCGCTGCCCTGACGCGCCCTTCCGCGTTGGCATGGCGCGGGAATGCTTGCGACAGAGATTTTACCGAGGTGAGAGATGGCTGCGACCGGCCGCTCCGGTATCATTGTGCTTTGTCTTACCGTGTGTATGACACTCCGTGCCCAAAATCCGCTGAAAGACGGCGTGCTTGAAGGTGTTCCTTCCGGAAAGACGCGCGTGATTGATTTGAGTTACGCGATCAATGACAAGCTGGTGCCGTGGCCGGGCGATACGCGGTGGTTCGAAGCCAAGGTCAACGCCACGGTGGAGAAGAACGGCTATTTCACGCGCAGCTTCTGGATGCTGGAACACTACGGCACGCACCTGGATGCGCCCATCCATTTTCCGCCAGGGAAAATGACGGTGGATGAGATTCCGGCGAAAAAATTGTTCGGCCCGGCGGTGGTGCTGGATGCGCGCGCCGAGAGCGCCAAAGATGCGGATTACCAGGTTCCCGCGGTGCTAGTCGAAGAGTGGGAGAAACGCCACGGACAAATTCCTGATGGCGCCATCGTCCTGCTGCGGACAGGCTGGGCGTCGCGCTGGCCGGATGCGCAGCGTTACCGGAATCAGGACGCGCAAGGGCGAATGCACTTTCCGGGATATTCGGTAAAGGCTGCGAAACTGCTGATCGAACGGAAGGTCAGCGGACTAGGTTGCGACACGATGAGCGCTGATTATGGAGTTTCTGAAGATTTTGCAGTGCATCGGGCGGTACTGGGTGCAGGTTTGTACCAACTCGAAAATCTTGCCGACTTGAGCGCAATGCCGGAAACGGGTGCGTTCCTGGTGGTGGCGCCCATCAAGTTGGAAGGCGGGTCAGGTGGAGCCGTGCGCGTATTCGCACTGCTGCCTTGACAAGGTGCAAGTTTCGCAGGGGCTGGCACGCCGGAGACCTCCGAAGTTCGAATCTAAGCACGAGTTTTTCGAAAACGACGCGGAGAGCCGCGAGCACTTTGCGAAGCGCGCGAACAGAGAGCACTCGTCTGGGCGTCTGTGCTATTTTGGAAAGCGAATCTCCTCATGCCCGAACTTCCCGAAGTCGAGACGATCGCACGTGGGCTACGCCAAAGTGTTCTTGGCCGGCGGATCCTGTCCGTTACGCTGGGGAAAATGGATTTCATTGATGACCCGGCGGCGCTGGAACAACACCTGCCCGGAAAACAGATTACAGCCGTCGAGCGTCATGGAAAATTCATGCTGCTGCGGTTGACCCCGCCCGTCACCAAGGGGAGCGGTGCCTGTGCGCCGAGCGGCACAACCAATGGAGATGGCGGTTCCGCGTCGCTGCTTGTCCATCTTGGGATGACGGGGCATATCGCGCCGCATCCTGGGTCGCAACCCTGCAAGAAACATACCCATGCGTGTTTTCTGCTCGATGACGGGCGGGAGCTGCGTTACACGGATGCACGGCGCTTTGGCCGCATGGCCTACCTTTCGGGAGCGGCGCTCGAAGAGGAGCTATACGGGCTCGGGGCCGATCCGCTCGAAGTGAGCACGAAGGAATTTGTGGTGCGAATGCGAATGCGGCGGGCACGGGTCAAGGCTTTGCTGCTCGACCAGGGCGTGCTGCGGGGCGTGGGAAATATTTACGCGGATGAAAGTTTGTGGAGGGCCAAGATTCATCCTGCGCGCCTGGGAGCGGGCCTGACGCGAAAGCAGGCCGAAGCGCTGCATCATGCGCTCCGCGCTATTCTGGAAAAAGCAATCGCGATGCGCGGGTCGTCAATCTCTGATTTTCTTGACGCCGAAGGCGAGCCGGGAGAATATCAGCGGCGCCATCGGGCGTATGGACGCGAAGGGAAGCCTTGCTACCGATGCAGAACGCCGATCCGGCGAACGATTGTGGCCGGGCGAAGCAGCTATTTTTGCCCGAGTTGCCAGCGGGCGCCCCGAGCTTCCGCGGTGACACTTCCCTTGCCTAAGCAGAAAATCAAGCAGCAGAAAACGGCTGATCACTCGAAGCGCAACAGGCAAAGACCTCTTCTTTCTTGAATTTCAAATGATCCATGTGAGGGAAAACGCATGAACACACGCCGTATTGCTCTGCTCGCGGTTGTCGCTGCGTCTGTGCTCGTCGCAGCGCGCGGAGGGATCGCGGGACCACCTGCGGCTGAAGCGAATCGCATCGCCGCTGCGGACGCGAAAATTCTGGGCGAGATTCAGGAGCACAGCGAGGCAATGCAGAACCTGGAATATCTTTCGGACAACATCGGGCCGAGACTCACGGGCTCACCGCAGCTGAAGCAGGCAAACGAGTGGACCCGGGACATGTTCCGGAAGTACGGGCTGGCGAATGCGCACCTGGAACCCTGGATGATTTCGCATGGTTGGGTGCGAGGGACGGCGAGGGCGGGCATCGTAAGCCCCGCGCAGCATCCACTGACGATCGCGGCGGCAGGATGGTCGCCAAGCACGCCGGGGGCGGTGCGCGGGCCTGTCGTTTATTTCGACGCGAAGAAGAGAGAGGACTTCGCGAAATTCCACAGAAAGCTGAAGGGAGCGATCGTCATTTATCAGGAGCCGCAGAGCCTGTCGCCGCCGCGAAGGAACGTGCCATCCCCCATTCTGCGGCCGATGCAGGCGCCTCCACCGGCGTATGGAGAGCCGCCTGTGCCTTCGCCGTTCGCCGCCGAAGAGGAAGCGGCAAACGCGCGAACAAAATTTCTCAAGGAAGAAGGAGTGTCGGCGATACTGCGCGATTCGAACAAGCCCCACGGTTTGCTGAACATGACCGACGTCAGCAAGGAACCTTTTGACATTGGTGAGATTCCAACGGCGTTTGTCACCGGAGAAGGCTACCGGATGATCTGGCGAATGATGAAGCACGGGACCGTGGAAATTGAAATCGAAATGAATAATTCATTCAGCGACAAACCCGTAGAAGTTTACAACACGGTCACGGAGATTCGCGGGAGCGGGAAGCCCGAGGAAGTGGTGATGCTGGGCGCGCATCTTGACTCGTGGGATCTCGGCACGGGCTCAACGGACAACGGGACAGGCTCGATGGCCGTGCTGGAGGCGGCGCGGGCGCTAGCCAAGCTCGATCTAAAGCCGAAACGCACGATCCGGTTTGTGCTGTTCACCGGAGAAGAGGAAGGATTGGTCGGGTCGGTGAAATACGTGGAAGCGCACAAGAATGAGCTCGAAAACATTTCCGCGGTGCTGGTGCATGACACGGGAACGGGCCGTGTCCTCAAGCTCGGGCTGCACGATAACTATCAAGACCGCGAACTGGTGGACGAGGTGCTCGCGCCGCTGCACGAGTTGAAATTGCTCGAGCCGAGCACCGCGCGCTCGTTCGGTACGGATCACGCTTCTTTTGATGACGTGGGACTGCCAGGCTTCTTCTGCATCCAGGACGCCGGGGAATACTTCCAGACGCACCACAGCCAGTCCGACACCTTCGACAAGGTGTGGAAGGACGATTTAAATCAAGGCGCGCAGCTTCTAGCGGCGTGGGCGTATAACACGTCCGAGCTGCCGGGAATGCTCCCGCGGCGGCCGCTGCCGTACCGGCCATCGAAGGATTCCGCGAAGGTGGAAGCCGCCAAAGCGGAAGCGCCGAAGCCGGATCCGATAGCGGAAATGGATGCGAAAATTCTGGAGCAGGTGAAAACGGACGAAGCAGAATTGAAAGCGAACTTGCAATATCTGGCGGATCACATTGGCCCGCGGCTGACAGGATCGTCGCAACTGAAACAGGCGAGCGAGTGGACCAGGGGCATGTTCCAGAAGTATGGATTTTCAAACGTGCGCCTCGAGCCATGGACGATCGCGAATAGCTGGACGCGCGGAACAGCAGCGGGGCGCGTGGTTGCGCCAACTCCCCAGACGCTGACGCTCGCGGCGGCGGGATGGTCACCAAGCACGAATGGGACGGTGCGCGGAGTGGTGACGGGCATCGCCGTCGAGAAGGCGGAAGATTTGGAGCAATACAAGGGAAAACTGAAAGGCGCAATCGTGCTCGTGGGACGTCCCGCGGAGATGGTGCCGCCGCAGAATCCATTGCTCACGCCCTGGGACGAGAGCACGATTCCCGTAGCGCATCCAAAGAGCGAAACGCCGTTCGATTTCCTGGCTTACATGCGGCTAGTCCGGGCGGAATCGGAATTTTTCTCACAGGAAAAGGTAGGCGCAGCGCTCTTCGCGTCGGAGAAGGCCTATGGACTGTTGAATATGATTTCGGTCAGGCGAGACTACCAGCCTGGGTCGTATCCGGCGGCGGTGATCACCCAGGAAAGCCGGCATCTTTTGTGGAGATTACTGGATGCGGGGCCGGTGGAAGCGGAGATAAACATTCAAAACGCGTTCAGCGGGAAGCCGGTGGACGTGTATAACACGGTCGCAGAGATTCGTGGGAGCGAAAAGGCGGATGAAGTGGTGATTATCGGCGCGCATCTCGATTCGTGGGACCTGGGGACGGGCGCGACGGACAATGGCACGGGCTCGATGGCGGTGCTCGAAGCAGCGCGCGCGTTGCAGAAGCTGGGCGTCCAACCCAGGCGGACGATCCGTTTTGTGCTGTTCACCGGAGAAGAGCAGGGGTTGAACGGTTCGAGAGAATACGTGAGGGCGCACAAGGATGAACTGGGGAAAATTTCCGGAGTCCTGGTGCACGATAGCGGCACGGGAAAAGTGCTGACGGTCGGATTGATGGCGAATTACGTCGCGCGGGAAACGATGGACCGCGTGCTTAATCCGCTGGCGAGGGCCAAGGATGTTGGATTGGCCGAGCCGAGCCTGCGCACGGAAGGCGGAACGGACCACGTGCCATTCGACGAGGCGGGCGTGCCGGCATTCTGGTGTGTGCAAGACAACGTGGATTATGACCTGACGCACCATTCGCAGGCGGATACGCTCGACCGCGTGCGGTGGGACGACCTCACAGAAGGCGCTCAGGTGCTGGCGGTTTTCGCCTACAACGTGGCGCAGTTGCCGGAGATGCTGCCTCGGAAGGCGGCGCAAAGCGCACCGGGAAAGCGCTGACGGCAGGAATATGCGAGCCGTCGTGCAGAGGGTGGGCCGTGCGCGAGTCATGGTGGAAGAGCGCGTGACGGGGGAGATCGGCGCGGGGCTGATGATCTTGCTCGGGGTCGGCAGAGAAGACACTTCGGCGGTGGCGGTTTCGATGGCGGAAAAAGTCGCAAACCTGCGAATTTTTGAGGACGAGCAGGGGAAAATGAACCGCTCGTTGCTGGAAACGAAGGGAAGCGCGCTGGTTGTGTCGCAGTTCACTCTGTATGGCGATGCGCGCGGGCAGCGAAGGCCAAGCTACATTGCGGCGGCGCCGCCGGAAAAGGCGAAAGCGCTGTACGAAGAATTCAGCGCCGCCCTGCGTGGGCTTGGCGTAAACGTGGCAACGGGAATTTTTCAGGCGATGATGTCCGTGGAGCTGGTGAATGAAGGGCCGGTCACAATCCTCCTCGATTCGGGTAAGACATTCTAAGAGCCGGCGTTCTTCCCAAGAAGAGGAACGGTGGACGAAGCGCAGTGTGCTGCGGGGATTGAAAAATCTCGCGAATCCCAAAGTGCGCGCGAAGATGGCCTACTTTGGTGTGAACGTTCCAAAGGCCCATGGAATTTCCGCGCCCACGTTACATGCCCAGCGACGCAGTTCAGGCGCGATTGCGCCGGAAGGTGGCGTGACAATATGGCGACGGTAGCTAGGAGAGGGGCAATGAAGATTCGGCGAGCGCAGCGCAGCGATGCGGCACGAATTGCGGAGCTGAGCGGGCAGCTGGGATATCCTGCGACCGCGGCGCAAATCGCGAGGAGGCTAGGAAAGCTGGCGCCCGCGTCGCGACATGCCCTGTTCGTCGCGGAAGTGAAAGATGCGGGCTCGAGCCAGAGAGCGGCCGGGAGTCTGATCGGCTGGCTGCACGTTAGCATCACGAATCTCGTGGAAGTGGACACGCGAGCGGAGGTGAACGGGCTCGTAGTTGCCGAAGGACAGAGGAGCATGGGCGCCGGTGCGCGGCTGCTGGAAGCCGCTGAGGAATGGGCGCGGAGGCATGGCTGCGGCAGCGTCAACCTGAGATCGAACGTGATCCGTGAACGCGCGCACAAATTCTACGAGCGCCAGGGTTACGAGCATTACAAATCGCAGAAGGCTTTCCGCAAGTCGTTGTAAATCCGCACAAATAATATCCGGCGGTTGCGATTGCCAACCGCGCCGGTGCCTGTGGCGCACTATATCGCATTACGATATACTGAGAATATGGCGGCGGAAATCACCACAGCGGAATACCGCGCATTGGCCGAACTGCGCTACCGCCTCCGGCTTTTTCTGCGCGAAGGGGATGCCGTTGCCCACGCGACGGGCCTCGAGCCGCAGCAGTATTTATTGCTGCTGGCGATCCGCGGGCTGCCGGAGGGCGAAGAGGCGACGGTCCGTACGCTGGCAGAAAGACTGGCGCTGAAGCACCACAGCGTGGTCGAGCTGATTGATCGTCTCGAGATGCACGGGTACGTGCGGCGGACTCGTGGCCGCGAAGACCGGCGGCGTGTATTGGTCTCGCTGCTGCCCCGAGGCGAGCGCATGCTCGAGCAAGTGGCACGGGATCGCATCGGCGAGCTGTGCTCGAACGGTTATGAACTGGTTCGCGCGATCGATGAATTGCTGAAACGTACGCACGGAACGCGACGTCGGAAGCAGCCAAAAACCGCGGCGGCGAGGGGAGCACGAACCAGGCGTGGGTAAAGATCGCGTCACGGACTTGCGGAGCGCATCACTAAAAGCCGCTGCCTCCACCTCCGCCGAAGCCGCCGCCGGAAGAACCGCCTCCGCCGCCACCTCCGCCAAATCCGGAGCCGCCTGAACTGCGCGGAGCGGAAGTCATGATGTTGCCTGCCTGCGAGGACATGACGCTGAGGTCGTTTACGAACAGCGCGGGATAGAAATTGGGACCGTAGCCTCCCTGATACCAACTGGGCGGCTGGGTGTAGATGTTCTGAAACGCTTTGCTCCAGTTTTTCTCGACGCCGAGCGCCATGGCGAACGGCAGAAACTTTTCAAACATTTCCGGCGTTTTTACCAGGCGGTTAAAGCGGTCGGATTCAACGTGAACGAGGAAATCCTCGAACCCCAGGACGCCTTCGAGGGCGCGCGCGCCCTGATCGGTGTGCGCAGGCATGAACCAGCCGAATCCGCAAATGATTCCGCCAGTAAGGACACCGGCGACTAGGAACGTCAGAGGCGCCATGCCCAGGCTGCTCGCCATCTTGAGGCCGAGAAATACCGCAATGAAGCCGACGACGAGGCCCATGCCGATGTAGGTGGAGCGAACGCTGTCCGGGCGGCGGCGGTAGTAGCCATGCGTGACCAGGGAATCGAAGATGCGGCTCCTGATGCTGGGTAGATATTGGTAGAACTGGTTGTGCAAGTCGGCGAGGGTTACAGTGTCCACTCCAGTGGCGAAGATTCCGTTAAGCAGTTCCTGTTCGTGCGGCTTGAGCGAGGACCATTCCGTGCGCGGCTTGCGGAGATGGAAGACGTAATCCTTGTCATGAATGAGCCCCAGCAGGTGATCTTTCTTTTTTTCTTCGATGAGGATGTAGCCGCGGACCGCGAGATCCACGATGGAAGCGGTGATGTCGCGCAGATTAGCGGAGTTGTCGACAAGCGTGCCCGCTTCGCCGGGCGTGAGCTGGTCAGGCGGTTCATATTGCGCGGCAATGGGCCGGAGACGCGGATCGCGGCCTCGCGTCCACCACAGATAGAACATCAGGAAAAAAGTAGCGATGGGCAAACTCAGGGGCCAGTTGCTGCGGAGGAAGAGACTCAGTTTGTCCGCCGCGGTCGGTTCGTGAACGAAACCTTTGTCGAAAGCCACAGCGATGGTCAGGCCCTCGTGATAGCGAAGAGGCCCGCGGGTATGGACATCCACGCCGCTGCCCGCGATTTCGGCGTCGGCCTCTTGCGCGCGGGAGCCATAGCCGCCAGTGAAGAGATTGGTGCGGATGTTGGTGGTGCCGGTGGGAAGAACGATGTGGGCGCTGGCTTCTTGAATGGGGACGTCCCACTCGTCGCCGGTGACGTTCCAGTAGAGCTCGTCGTGGTCTTCGAAGAAGCGCAGAGCGTCGGACACGGTGTATTCGATCGAAATGGTTTGCAGAGAATTGTCGGCGTCGGGCACGTAAATTTTCAGCTTGCGATAGTGGCGTTCGCGGCTGGATTCGAACTTGAGCTTGTTGCCGTTGCTGTCGGTGACCCGTTTCACGCTGAGGAAGAGCGAGTAGTTGAAGCCCTGGGGGCTGACGTACTCGACAGGAATTGTGCGGTAGAGGCCGTGCCAATTTGTGCCGATGAAGTGAGCCTGAATATTTTCAGTCACCTCGATGGAACTATCGGCCATGACGGTAATTTCGGCGTCGAACTTCTCGATGCGCAGTTCGCGCGTCGTGAGAGCCGATGCCGGAGGGAAGAGAACGGCCGTAAGGAGTGCGGCAGCGAACAGCCAGCGGAGCCGATTGGGGCGCAGACGCATGGTGTGGGCCATGGTCCCGCGCTTACGCAGTGGGCGCGTTGAAGCTGACCTTGGGCGCTTCGCGCTCGGCAGGGGCGGAAACCTCGAAAAACTCGCGGGTCTTGAAGCCGAGCATCCCGGCAAAAATATTTGAAGGGAATTGCTGGATCTTGGTGTTGAGGTCGCGGACGACCGCGTTGTAGTAGCGCCGCGCGTTTTGGACGGTGTCCTCAATTTGCGTAAGGGAATTTTGCAGCGACGTGAAACTCTCGATGGCGCGGAGTTGAGGATAAGCCTCGGCAAGTGCAAAGAGGCTTTTCAACGCGCCGGAGAGCATGTTCTCCGCCTGGGCCTTGTCGGCGGGGCCGGTGGCGGTCATGGCGCGATTGCGGGCATTGATGACCGCTTCGAGGGTGCCCTTTTCGTGAGCGGCGTAGCCCTTCACGGTTTCGACGAGGTTTGGAATCAGGTCGTAACGGCGTTTGAGCTGAACGTCGATGTCGGCCCAGGCGTTGTCGCAAGTGACCTTAAGCCGCACCAAGCCGTTGTACATGCCGATGAGAAACACGACGATCAGAAAGAGGACGCCCAGAATAATCCAGCCAGTCATCGGACAACCTCACGCAGAGTAGAGTTCGTGCTCATTTCCCGCAGGGCAAATATACGTGGCGGTGGCTTGGGTGTAAAGCGAAGCAATCCGAAAGCGTGCTTTCCGTGAGGATCGCGAATATTTCTTGTCCGGCCACGGCAGAGCGCTTCGCTCCTGGGATATTGGGTTATCAGGCTCTCTTAGCCAAATATGCGGATGTGATCTTATCAATCGAGGTTGTGCCGGCCTGCCGCATGATCGTCTGTAGCTCGCGCCGGAGTATGGTAAGCACCGCTTCGACTCCCGGCTGGCCAAACGAAGCCAATCCCCAAGCGTACGGCCGGCCGATGCCGACCGCGGTGGCCCCGAGCGCCAGAGCTTTGAAAATATCGGTGCCGCGGCGAAATCCTCCATCAACGAGCACGGGAATCTTTCTGGCGGAGCCTTCCAGCACTTCCGGCACGCACTCGATCGTGGAACGGAGAGTTTCCTCGGCTCGGCCTCCATGGTTCGAGACGATAATGCCGTCGACTCCGTGCTCGACCGCGAGTTGAGCGTCCTCGCGCGTGACGATGCCCTTGAGGACGAGTTTCATGGTCGTCGTATCCTTCAGGCGCTTCACGTAATCCCAGGTCAATGCCTGGGAGATCAAGTTGGTGGCCTTTGAGATATCGAGTCCGGCAAACATGGGGCGGGCGGCGACCCTGCCGAATCCCATAAATCCATTTGTATGGCACATGCTGCACTGCCGAGAGTCCGCACGCTCCGCTCGGAACAGCGTCTCTCGGTTACTCCCCTCCTTTAAATCCACCGTCAGCACAAGTACCGGACAGCCGGCCGCTTCGGCGCGCTTGATCATCGCGCGCACGATGTCCCAGACATTGCTTACGTAGAGTTGGAACCAAATGGGCGCGCCCCGGGCGGCTGTGACGTCTTCCACCGAATAAGACGTGACCGTGGACAGAATTTGCAGGTGCCCCTTCGTTCGGGCAGCTTTGGCAGCCGCGATCTCACCCTCGGGGTGGAATGCTCTTTGATCCCCAACGGGCGAGAGCACGATGGGGCTGTCCCAGCTGGTACCGAACAAACGCACGGACATGTCAATGTTGCTCACATCGACCAATCGGCGCGAGCGAATCTGCAACTTCGTGAAGCCCTCTCGATTGGCGCGCACCGTGGCATCGTCATCTACCCCGGTCGCCAGGAAGCCGAAGTGGGCGGGAGGAAGGTTTTTGCGCGCGACCGGTTCGAAATCCATGACGTCAAACGCTTGCTCGGCGCTGGTAATCAGAGTTTCGCCTTGCTCGAGGCTTTCAAATAAAGTGAGTGCGTCTTTCGTTCCCGCGTGCCCGGATGCCAATAGCTCTTGCAAGAGAAAGTGCGCGCGTCCCGGCAAAGCCAGCAAAGGGCTGGCCGCCAGCAACCGCAAAAACCTGCGGCGATCTTTGATTTGCAAGGAAGACCTTTTCATGCGTTCTCCTGTCGTTTTCCGAGTCTTGCGCCGCACCTAGATCAGTCGAAGGATTCAATTGTCGGGCATTTTGCTCTCACCGGGTTTGGCAGTCAAGAAGGCTTGCACAGATGCGTCGCTTGCGCATTGCCGATTGAATTCAGGAGCAGGCTCCCCCTGAACTCTGCGGAGCTGCGCTGCTGCCTGCCGCAACAGGAGTATCTCTGGCGTATCGTGGTCGATTGATTTATGCTGCGCGCGACGCCGGGCCACGCGGCTTCCCTCGACCATGCTCTTCAAGACGCTCAGCGCTTCCGTTTATGGCATCGACGCTTACCTCGTCGAAGTTGAGGTAGACGTGGGCTCGGCGCGGATGCAGGACTTCAACGTGGTGGTTTTGCCGGATAACGCGGTGAAGGAGAGCCGCGAGCGGATCAAGTCGGCGCTCCGAAATTGCGGGTTTGAGTTTCCGCACGGGCAGGGCGTGACCATCAATTTAGCGCCAGCGGACGTGCGGAAAGAAGGCTCGGCATTCGATTTGCCGATGGCCCTGGGACTGGCCGGGTGCATGGGGCAATTCTTCGGAAAAGTCTTGGATAAGTGTATGTTCCTGGGAGAGCTGTCTCTCGATGGAAGCGTGAGGCCGGTGCGCGGGGCGCTCTCCGCTGCGCTGGCGGCGAAAGAGTTTGGACTCAAGGCGCTCGCTGTGCCGGAAGCAAATGCGCGTGAAGCGGCCGTCGTGGACGGCGTGGATGTTTTTGCGCTGAAGTCGCTGCCGCAAGCCGTGGACTGGGTGAACTCGCCGGAATCGTTTACGCCGGTGCGCGTGGACGCGAAGCAGATGCTATCGGAAGCGGCGCAATATTCCGTTGATCTTCGCGACGTTCACGGGCAGCAAGCGGCCAAGCGCGCGCTGGAAGTGGCGTGCGCGGGCGGACACAATATTTTGTTCATTGGGCCGCCAGGCGCGGGGAAAACGATGCTGGCGAAGCGCATCCCCACGATCCTGCCGCCGATGTCGCTTGAGGAGGCCATCGAGACGACGCGAATTCACAGCGTCGCGGGGACGCTGGAGGACAGCCGCGGTCTTGTGGGCACGCGGCCGTTTCGTTCACCGCACCACACCATCAGCGATGCCGGTTTGATCGGCGGAGGCGCCGTGCCGCGGCCGGGAGAAGTTTCGCTGGGGCACAACGGCGTACTGTTTCTGGATGAATTGCCGGAATTTCAGCGCAACGTGCTGGAGGTGATGCGGCAGCCGCTTGATTTTGACTGACTTCGTTACGACCTTCAGCAAGCAAGTTTAACATCAAAGACTTAACGACGTACTGCTCAACTCGAATCTCGGGACACAGCGTCGCGAGCAGCGTGCGCTTGTCATCGCGTTCCAAAAACTCCCATTCGGCGAACGGCTCTAGAATTTCCTCGAAGTCCGTCTCTGTTCTCACTTCTAGCAGTGCCGGAGTGGAATCGAGCAGGATCCGGCGGAAGGCCGAGAGCTCCATGTCGAGGTGAGCAATTCGGCTGTCACGCTCTTGCTTGTCAATGGCTCCATCGAAAAATGCTTCGAGTATTCGCTGCCTCTTGGCTTCAAGGTTCGCCAGTTTCTTACTGACGACAGTCCTCTCCGTGGCTGCCGTGCTGACGGAGTTTTGAATCCCCGCATTGAACTCCTCTACCACACGAGAAAGAAACTCAGGCTCGCATAGCTTTTCGCCGAGCAGGAAATCGATCTTCGGCTCCAGTTTCTTCCGCAGCATATAGGGATTGGAGCAGGGAACCAGTCCGCGGGCGGCGCGAAGCCTGGCCTCGCGGGTATTCCGCGACTTGCAGACGTAGAACTCTTCTTTCGAAGTGTGCGTGTAGAGCAGGCTCGCGCAATCGCCGCAGACCAGGAATCCGTTGTAGGTGTAGCGATTGGGCGTTTCGGCATGAGAGCGCCAGTGTTTCTCCTTCTTGAGCCCGATGATTTGCTGCACGCGGTTGAAGTCTTCCTCGCTTACGATTGCGTCGAGTACGCGGACGCGAATGACTTCATCCGGCGCACGCTCAATCTTTCGGCGATAGCCTTGCCGCCCTCCGGGCCTGCTCACGTAACCGATGGCGGAGGGATCGCGCTTCTCTCTATAGACCCGCCAGCCGGTATAAATCGGATTTTCGAGGATGAAGCGCACGTTGGTTCTCGGGATGTGCAGCTTTTGAGAGAGAACCGTGTAGCTGGTCTCGCCGGAAAGGAAAAGGCGAAACGCCGTGCGAACTTTCTCTGCGTCTGCCGTGTAAGACCATCCCGCCTTCGGAGAATAAGTGACACCGTACGGCAAGCTGGATTCACCCCCTGGGTGCTTCCCTGCCCGCCGCATAGATTCCTTCGCGTCATTCATCCGCTCAATGATTTCGCGCCTCTCCAAACCTGCAAGAGCCGCGCGAATTGTTCCGAGCAAGCGCCCACTCTTCGAGGCCAGGTCTATCGGTCCGTCAGGCAGATAGAGAACCGTCCCGGTATCGATGAACTGCTGGAGCAGGGCGTAGTCCGTGAACTTCTCCGGGCGCATCAAGCGGCTAAATTCTTTGGTCACGACGCCGTGGATCTCTGGCGACTCCATCATCCGCAAGAGTTCCTGCATCTGCGGAGAACTGAGCACCGCGGCGCCCGACACATCGACGATCTCGATGCTCCTCACGATAGTGAGGCCGTACGTCTGGGCCGTGCGGCGATTGGCCTCGCGCTGGGCAGGAATACCCGCGCGATCCTCGCCGGCCTGCTGCTCAGTTGAGACGCGTATCAGTTCGATGATGCTCTTCATCGCTCAGCCCCGTCAGTTTCCTTGCGAGCTCAAAAACAGAATCCTTGTCGCCAATACGAATCGCTTTCCGCATAGCGTCGAGATACTCGTGCCGCTTCCGCGAAATCTGCAATGCCCGTTCTATGATCTGGCGTTGCATCTTACACCACCAATGCCGTTCCTGGTTCACAGCCGATTTCGCCCAGGACGCGTTTCTTCGTACGGCCAATAGCCGTCAATCCGTCCAGGATACGAGCCCGATGGCATCTCGAAGCGCTTTGGCCCACAGCCCAAAAGCGGAGGGCCAGCGAGAGCGTCGCCACGAACTCTCTTTTCTTAGGGGTTCGTGTCGCGTGGCGCTACGAGGGTTCGTGTCGGGTTCGTGGCGATGCAAACTGTTCTTTCCGTGTTGATTTCGGAAAAACGCCACGAACCGCCACGCCGGATTATTCATCGCCACGCCACAAAGCCTCTTTTCGGTAGTTTTTGACCGCGCTTTCGCCAACTTTTATGTCCGATTTTTTGAAGCGTTCGCACAGCCCCGCGGCTGTCAGGTTGGGATCCTCCGTGAGCCAATTGCGGACCATGTCGACGCGACGGGCACGCTCCTTGCGCGATTCGGGCGATGCGCCTCCAGCGTTTCGATCTGGTTGCTCTTCCGCGAGCGTGCCGCATTCCCCGGGAGCCTTGTAGAGTCCCAAGTCACCGCGTTCGTCGATGAACGGCCTGCCGATGATTTCGAACGGTCCTGGCGCCTCGAAGTCGCGCGCCTTCACGCATTCCAGGTGCAAGAGATTCTGTGCGGCGTCGATCTGCTTTACCCCAAACGCGGTGCACATGGTTGCGCCGATATCGCCCGTACCGCGCAGCACACCCTCCAGAGTCATCACCGATTGCCCAACAAATGCCTTGGGGGAATGATGCCCGCAGACCACAGTTCTCGCGCCGGCGCCGAGCAACGCAAACATGTCGCTTGCGAGGCCGCGCTGATTATCACTCGCGGAGTTTTCTTCACCCTCGGCCGCAAAGCGAATGGCAGTGTCGAGGATCACATGGGCGCCTTTGGCAGCAGCCAATATTTTCGCGTCGCTTAAGCATGGCGCTGGCCCTTTGTCGAGAGTACGCACCCAAAGCCGTCCATCTTGCGGGCGCAAATAGTCGTACAGGCCGAAGAGTCTCAGCCGATGTTTGAATGGCGCGAGTGTGCTCTCCGGGATGAGGTACAAGATGCGTACAGCGCTCTCCTCAACGTCGAAGACATTCCAGAGTTTCGCGCCTCTGCCCTTAAGGAGCGCTTTCACGATGGACAGAAAAATAAAGGTCTTGCCGTGGCCGGCAAGGCCTCCGATCATCGTTGCGCCGCCGATTTGCAAGAACTGGCGAATAGCAAACTCGAGAGGTGGGGTGCGCTCGAACTCTTCAAAGCTGTGGAACATTGCTTGCCACGCCGGTGTTCCGGCCTCAAAGTTGAAGTCGCACAGCGATCGAATTTCGGCGAGCGCCTCGGTCACGTTCCCGTTACTGTTTAAGGCCAGCTCACCCACTCGCTCCGCGCGATGCACGATGCTGCGAAGTGCGGCTTTTTCCTTCACGATCCGGGCATAGTGCGCAACATTCGAGACCCTGGGCATGCCGTTGGCAAGGGATGCGAGGTAGGGCGCACCACCGACCGCTTCCAGCTCGCCGCGGCGCTGGAGTTCATCGGTGAGGATGACCAGGTCGATGGCTTGCTGGGTTTCGCTTAGCGCAATCATTTGCACGAAGACGCGCCGGTGCTGGTCGAGGAAGAAATCCTCAGGGCGGAGATTTTCGACCGCGTCACTGAGGACCTTATTGTCCAAAAGCACGGCGCCCAGAACGGCGCGCTCTGCCTCGAGATTTTGAGGAAGCGGCGGCGCGATCGGAGAATGTTGCTCGGCGTGTTTCATTGCCAAATCGAGACCTCGGGCGGGCGGCAAATATCTAAACCTCAGACTCTGGCTCAATGCCGGACTCCTCGACTGTCTGTCGTGTAACTCCGAGGAGGCCCACGAGTAGTTGAGACTCGTCCTCAGATGGAGTGGAAAGCCCGCGCTCGATCCGGCTGACACGCGCCGGGCTTAGCTTCCCCTTGCTGCGTAGGAAGAGATCATCCAACGTCAAGCCCTTCTGTAACCTTGCGAGCCTCAATTGACTGATCGCTACCATTGCCCCTCCAATGAAAAAGCCGGAGACTCTTGCCCCCGGCTCAAAAACCCTTCCCCTGTGAATTTGGTTACTTCGTCGCGCTAATCTCTCGCTTCAAGAATTGGTTTCGAATGAACGTTTGGGCCAAGCGTGGATCGAGGGCCTCTACCGCAGTTTCACCAACCACGGCAGAGAGTCCCCGTAACACTGGTTTAGGATCACGACGGGCTATGAATGCCATCCGATTGCGACGAGGTAGCCATTCGGCCAGTCCAGCAGCCACCCACTTCCTTGCCTCGCGCATGCTAACCGTAAGATTCCGGTTGCCAAACTCGACTATTATGTCACGCACAGTTCTCCCCTGAAATGATTCAATATCTACCCCGCCGTTTACGCCGGGCGTCGGCGAATGCAATTTTGTTGTACGAGAGAGTGTGGAATTTAGCAAGAACTTGCGCCGGACAGTACTGACCATAGTTAATTTGGTCGGCCAGTCATTTCCTCCGTCGAGAGCGACGTGAGATGCGGGCAATGGTCTGATCCGCGAGATCGTTGCCGTTTGCCTTCCTTTCCGCAATCGTTTCTTCGATCAATGCCCACGAACGCAAATATCGCGACCACAAAACTCTCGCTTCCACCCACTACCCGTATGGACCAGGGCGTCTTCCATCAGCGTAATGAGCCTTGTCCTAAGGTGCTCGGCCTTTGGCAATCGCACCGTGGGACCAGAACCGATCTCCATTGCCTTCATCATTCGTTTTGCCCGACGCCATTCTGGCGTTACTCGGCCTGCACGTTTAGGATCAGCTTTTGCCTGATCGTGCTCTCTCACCAAGACGTAGCCCCCGAGGTAGTAAGTGAAGAGCGACGCGAGTCGGCCCCCTACCCGGCGACGCACCTCTCGTCGCAAATCCTTCCACCAGAGAACGTGCTGGCGCTTAACCATCTCCTCGAAACGGCATTGATCGTACCAAGGTCGGTGAGGGTATTCGTAAGCTCGAATGACCTTTCTGGCTCTTAAATCTGCGACACATGAGGTGGGATTCTGCGCAAACCACGCTGCAACGTCGTAGAGGTCCAGGGGCTGATCTGGATCCTGCCACGGCCCTTCCCATCGATTCCTCGAAGGTGCTTCGCGGCTCATCGCAAGAAATCTTAAGATAGTTCTTGACAGGTGTCAAGTACGGTGATATATTTTCCATGATGAGCCGGAAGCTGCTCAGCACCGTTGAGGTAGCGCACGAGGTTGGCGTCCCACGAGCGACCATTCAGTACTGGATTAGAGAGGGGAAAATTGTTGCTCCGAAGACCAGGCTCCGCAACGGTGTCGCAGTGAGGCTTTGGACTTCGGCAGGTGTTGAGAAAGCTCGGAAGCTCAAGGGCACACTCAAACGTGGTCCAGAACCGAAGAAAGGCAAAAACTCTAAAGTTTAGAAGTTACGGGACCCGCCGGTGTGTATCAGACACCGACGGGCCCCTAACCAAAGCAACCTTTAAGGGAGGTCGCAATGGCTACTGGAATTCTACAGCAGCACCCCCGTGCGGCAATCTACGCGCGAGTCAGCACAGCTAACAACGGCCAAGATCCAAGCCTTCAGACTCGTGAGCTCCGCGAATACTGCGAGCGCCGAGGATGGAGCATCGCGAGCGAATACATAGACGTAGGAGTCTCGGGTTCAAAGGAAAAGCGCCCAGAACTCAACAGACTATTCGTTGACGCACACCGTCGGCGGTTTGACATAGTTCTGGTCTGGAAACTTGATCGGTTCGGCCGTTCCCTCCGCCACTTAGTCAATTCCCTAGCTGAATTCGAAACGTTGGGAATCGATTTCGTGAGTCTTCGCGACAATCTCGATCTGTCAACACCTTCAGGCCGTCTCATGTTCCAAATCATAGGCGCGATGGCGGAATTCGAACGTGCTCTGATCCAGGAGCGGGTGAAGGCCGGCATGCGCAATGCTCGAGCGAAGGGGCGAAAGATCGGCAGACCACCTCAAACCGCGCTGTCGTCGGAGTTGCGGACGGTCATTGCAAGCACTTATGCTTGTGGAGGAACCAGCCTCCGAGCACTAGCGAAGAAATTTGGCACTTCCTTAGCAACCGTTCAAAGATGCGTTGGGGTGTATCAAAGGGCAGCCAACTGAGGAACGCTTTCTGCCCGATTCCTCGACCCTACTTCAAATAGAAAGCAGTGTTTTGGTACGCGCGTACCAACTTAGACTCGGCTGCGCTCCGAGCCTGTTGAGACGAGACCATCGCACATTTCCTGCGTTTTGCAAAAACAGATGGTCTCGGCATAGGGAGGCACTCGTCCGGTTAGCGCGTTGACCAGGCACTTGTGGTTGTTCGCTATTTTATCTCGGTGTATGCTAATTGAGTTCTTCAGGAACGACAGACAATCGCAAAACAAGCAAATGAAGCATCTTCGAAGGTGCGCTGCCGCTCCGATTATTTTGGTTCTCGCAGGAGTAGTGTGCGGGCAGAACCAAACACCACTTATCCCCGCGGGTAAGACGCACGAGATTGCCGAACACATCTACGTAATACCGGACCAGAGAGTCAATCTGGTTCCAAACATCGGGATCATCGTTGGCCGCGATGGTGTGCTCGTGATCGACACTGGCATGGGGCCGAAGAATGCAGAGACCGTGCTAGGTGAGGTGAAGAAAATCACCAGTGAGCGCATCGCCTACCTGACTGTAACCCATTTCCATCCGGAGCACGGAATGGGGGCGCAGGCATTTCCTCCCGGCACGACGATCATCTACCCGATGGCGCAGAAAACTGAACTGATGGCAAAGGGCACAGACTACATCGCCATGTTCAAAGGGTTCAGCCCAGAAATCGCTGAACTGCTCAAGCCAGTGAGAATCATCATGCCCAACGTAACCTTCGCCGAAGAAGCGGAGGTTAATCTCGGCGATGTTTCGGCCCGATTGCTTCACTGGGGACCAGCACACACTCTTGGTGACGAGTTCGTTTTTCTTCCCGAAAAGCGCATTTTGTTTGGCGGAGACGTGGTGGTCAACCGCTTCTTTCCAATCATGCCGGATGGGGACGCGAGCGGCAAAAATTGGATCAAGATGCTCGAGCGTATGGAAAAACTGAATCCGGCAATCGTGGTGCCTGGGCACGGCGAAGTGGGCGATGCGGCTCTTATCACCAAGATGCGCGGGTATCTTGAGTTTGTGCGAGATCGAGTTGAGCAGATGAAGTCTCAGGCGAGCACTTTGGCGGATGTGGAAAAGCGGCTCGAGCCTGAAATCCGCGCTAAGTACAAGGATTGGGGCAATCCCAACTGGATCAAAAACGCGATCGACAATTTTTATGACAGCAGCGCGAAATGAGCACTGCTGAAGGCCGCGACAAACACTCGCCGGCGACGCGCCTCCTGGTGTTCGGCGGAATCTCCCTCATCCTCGTCGGCATGCTACTTGGGGAAGTTTTCGCGGTATTCATTTCGCACGTCGCATCCGCACAGATTCGCAGGGAATGGACCGAAAGCATGATTCCCGCAATCGCGCGGGGTGATCTACCTGCGGTGGACGCCGGATACAGTCGGATTGAGGACCTTCTCGAGCGTCGCGGGCGCATCATGGACGCGCATTCGCACATGATTGCGTTCGGATTCCTGGCCCTTGCACTGGCACTGCTTCAGCCGCTGAACAAGTATTCGGAACGCGTTCGCCGCACTCTAGCCTTGTGCGTTGTGGTTGGCGGTCTGGCGCAAAGTGTGTTCGTCCTCGTTAGCTACTGGGCCACGGAACAGGTGCGCGACTGGCCCTTGCTATCCTCTGCGGCCGGCGGCGCGCTTGTCCTCGTCGGCGTGCTCGGAACCGTCTCAGGGCTGCGCGGGATGCCGCTGAGGAGCGATTTCGCGGCGGAGACGTCATGGCTACTGTCATCGGCGAGCAGCCAGATCCTGTTAAAGACCGGGGTCTTCCTGATACTGACGGGCATGGTTTTCGGTTTCTACTACGCATGGGTGTTTGTCACGCAACACGAGCCGCAGCAGATCGCACTGCTCGATGGCACTTTCGCTTCCGCGCTGTCTCATGATCCGAGCGGGGCAACCACCTCGATCACTGCATACCGGGCACTGCAATCGCGCATTGCGATCGTAACGGCGGCGCATTCGCACATCATTGAGATGGGAATCATGGCGGTGCTGCTGGCATTCATGCAGAACTTTGTTTTCCTGAGCGACCGTTGGAAAAGAAAATGGGCCGTCTTGTTCTGCATCGGGGGAGCAGTCATGCCCATATGCACTTACTGTGCTTCGATTTTCGGGCTCGTACCTGCGGGCTTCGCGGACGCTTTCGGGATGCTGAGCCTGATTGCGTTGTTCGCGATGTTATGTGGGCTCGTGCGGCAGACCGGCGCCGAGGAAAGCGGGTATGCGCCATGAGCGACTCACAACGAACATTGACGGTAGCCGCCCTCTTGCTGGTTGCGGCGGGCATTCTGGTTGGAATTGGGCACGCGGTGGCGGTGCGGTACAACACACTGCCAGTTCTGCAGTATCGATCGCAATGGGCGGCGTCATCACTTGCTTCGCAGCATGGTCCCCATGATGCGATTCGTGCGGCCGAGCACAGGAGCTATATCTATAACCGGGTTGTGGACGCGCACACGCACATCATCAAGCTTGCGACAGTGCTGTTGCTCACTGCGCTGCTGTATCCGCTGATTGGGCTGCCCGAGAAACGGAAACGAACGCTGGCAATTCTCCTGCTCACAGGGATCTGCCTGTTTCCGCTCGGCGTCTTGGCCGAAATCTATGTGCAAGGACACTCAGCTCAGGCGGCGGCCGCTGCCGGCGCCCTGCTCGTCATCTTAGCCTTTGGCGGCATGGTCTGGGGGCTGTTGCGCGGCTCGGCTGGCCACGCAAAACCTTCCCGATGACTCTCGCAAAGTGAAGGCTGGCCGGATCCCGGCCGGTCTCGGCTGCAGTGCTCAGAACATATACTTCAGAGCGAACTGAATCTGGCGATTCGCCAAGCGCGTGTCGTGAATCTGCCCCACAGCTGGCGAATTGAAGTCATTCACCGGGATGTCGAAATTCGGATGATTGAACATGTTGAAAAACTCCGCCCGGAATTGAACGTTCTGCCGCTCGGTTACGGGAATATTTTTGAACAAAGAAAAGTCCAAGTTGCTGATGCGAGGACCCACCAAACTGTTGCGCGACACCAGCCCGTCGGTGCCCGTCGGCGGATGGACGAATGCAGAAGCGTCAAACCACTTCTGCGGCGTTCGTGTACCGGGGCCGAATGGATTGCCGACTTGATTGGGGCGATCGGTCGGCTGGCCATCGCGGTTGGGGTCCGAAGTGTCAATCAAAGTGAACGGGAAACCGGACTGCCAGGTCAGGATGCCATTGACTTCCCAGTTCCCCAGGAGCTTGGGGGTGAGTCCTGAGCCTGATTTGTAGAACGGCAGATCATAGAGGGCGCTGAGCACAAACCGATGGCGCGCGTCATACGCGGAGTTCCCGCGGTCGAGCCGCAAGTTGTTCTTGTCTTCCGGGAATATCGCTTCGCTGCTCGGATTCAGGAAGTTCACGGGAATCGATCCGCCATCGATCGAGTGGGACCACGTGTAGGAGCCCAAGAAGGTCAGACCGGCCCCCATGCTCTTATTGGCGCTAACTTGAAGCGCTTGGTAGCTGGAATTGTCGGTGGTCTGATAATTGGATAGTTGGAAGAAGTTCGGCACAAGCGGCCTGCCGGTCCCAATTTGGGTGTTCAAATCCACCGGTTGTACCAGCTTGGTGCCTTTGGTTCCGACATAGCCGACTTCGAGCACCACGTCTTTGGCGGCCTGCATCTGGTAAGTGAGATTCCATTGCTGAACGTAGGGAGTGCGCATGTTTGGGTCCATGACTTGCAGGAACGAGAACAACGGAAAGATGTTGGCCGCCGCTACTTGTTGCGCCGTCCTCCCGGCGAAGGGACTCCCGCCGGCAAAGGGATCAGCAAAACTGCTGCCGGGTATTACGTGGTTTTCGACGACGTTGGGAATGGACGGAATGATGTCGAACGGGGGATCCAAGCCAAACTGGAACGGCAGCAAACCAATCAGACGATCATAAAAAATACCGTAGCCTCCCCGTAGGCTCATCTTGCCATTGCCCTTGGGGTCCCAGGCGAAGCCGATGCGAGGGGCAAAATTGTTTTTGTCCGTTTGGATGGTGGAGCGGGTGATACCGGTATCACCCACAAACAGCAATCCCGGAGGCGCATTGGGATGAACCGTGGATTGCCTTCCTGGCCGGTAGGCGACTACTCGATTCTGCGTGTCTGTCGGCGGTATGGGCAACTCGTAGCGCAATCCCAAAGTTAAAGTGAAGTTGTGCTTAAGCCGCATTTCGTCCTGGAAATAGAAGTTGTAAGAGGAAAAACGCCACGCGCGATTGGTTACCCCGCCGGCCTGGGTAAACAGGTTGAACTGCCCTTGAAGAAAGTTAGCGAACGCATCGGGGATGGGAACGTAATTCGTCGTAGCGGTTTCGATATCAGGGAGAAACAGGAACGCGCCCTCGCCGATGGAATCGCTGCTGGGGATATTCATCTGGTTTTTAAGTATTTGCACACCATATTTGAAAGAGTGGCGGCCGTGCATCCAGGAGACATTGTCCTGGATCTGGTACGTATTCTCGCGACGAAACGAAGGAGAGTCGTTGAAGGTGCCGAACGCTGTGTATCCGGCGAGCGCGATCAGGGGCATGTTGTGCACGGCCTTGGTACTGGGCAGGTTGAAGCCAAAGGACGCCGGATCGCGCACATCCGTAGAAATGGCACTGTCGAAACGTCCGCGATTAAAGCCGAAGCGCAATTCGTTGGAAAAGGTAGTAGTAAAGAAATGAGTATCGGTCAGCGCAACGTTCTGGATCCGGTAGTTGTCCGCCAGCGGGAAATTGGGAAGGTTGATGGGAACCCCAAAGAGGGTGTTCGTAAAGTTTCTGTCGTTGGCGCCATTAATGAGGAAATAGCGGGCGGTTAGATAATTCTTGTCCGTAACCTTGTGATCCACGCGGGCGTTGACTTGGTCGGTATCCTGCGATTGCACCGGAGAAGAAACGAACTCGTTGGTGCCGACATTCGCGCGCGGAATCAGCGGCAAGAGCGCCGTGGCAGTCGGGTCAATCGTGATGACCGTTCCTTTGGCACCAAAGTTGCCGGTCCGTTGCGCGTCCGAAGGCACAGTCGCAATTTGGGTCTGTCCCTGCCGCAACCGGAACCCTTCGTAGTTGAAAAAGAAAAAAGTCCTGTCCTTGATAATCGGGCCGCCGAAGGTGCCCCCGAACTGATTTCGCCGCAACTTGTCCTTCTTAATGGCGAAGAAATTCTCGGCGTCGAGTACGTCATTGCGGAAAAACTCGTAAACACTGCCGTGGAACTGGTTGGTCCCGCCCTTGGTGATGATATTGACGATCGAACCGCCTCCCCCACCGAACTCCGCGCCGTAGTTATTAGTCAGGATCTTGAACTCTTCGAGCGCATCCGGCGAGGGAGTAGCCATAGCGGTCCCCAGGAACGGCTCGTTGTTGTCCGCGCCATCCAGAAGGAAATTGTTGGACTGGAGCCGCAATCCGTTGACCTGAAAATCCGACTTCTCGCCGCCCGGGAACTCCGGCGTATTGTTCGATCCCAACGACATAGCCGGCACGACGCCTGGCTGGAGCACCGCAAGATTAAGAAAGTTGCGCCCGTTGAGCGGCAGGTCCACAATTTGGGTCTCGTCCACTACCTTTCCCAGGGTCGCACTGCGCGTTTCCACTTCTGCCACACTAGCACTGACGGAAATGGATTGCGCCATTCTTACCAAACTGAGGGGCACGTCCACGCGAACGCTTTCGTTTAAGTTGACGACGACATCCGAGAGCTTGCGTTGCTCGAATCCTTGCTTCTCCGCGGTGATTGTGTAGCGGCCCACTGGCAGCAAGGAAATCACATATTCGCCGGAGGCGTCGGAAGTCGCCTCGCGCGAGAAGTTAGTTGCCTGATTCGTCGCCTGGATGGTGGCCCCAGGCACGACCGCACCACTGGGATCCGTCGCTTTCCCGACAATACTGCCCGTGGTTTGAGCTGATACATCACAACAAATGAGCAGCGTTAAGATCATTGCTGCTACACATTGTGTGGCGAATTGCGAAAATGTAGCGACGAAATGCTGTGGACGCTGAAGACGAATTGCCGGCATGTTCTGGGCCCTCCTATGCACTATGCACGTTCCCGCCAACTGCCGCACCGGAACGAAGGCCCAATCTGGTGCAGTGTTGAATATGGGAAATGTTAGACAATGCACGCCGATCTTGGACGAGGATGCTAGCAGTGGCAAAAACAAGAGTCAACGGCCAGCGTTAGCCAGCTATGCTGCGAGTCCTAAAGCGTCTGTTTTCGGCAATCTAAAGTTTTGATCTCGAGTCGAGCGAAAGCACGGATTCAGAGAGGCAATTTCAGCCAGATTTTTTTGGGAAGGAGAAAACGGCTCGCTGCGTAGCGCCCTTTAATTTCCCCAATGCATCACATATTTTGACCTGCTTTCTCGGAGTATCAAAGGGTGCCAGATTAGGGTGGCCTATCTATTTGATTCTTCGATCTATCGTCGGGCAGAAAATAGGCGTATCAAAAGAGGTGTTTTGATACGTGTCTGATCGCGTGGCCGGAAACCGTCGATACCGGGACCAACTTTTCCGGTAACGGCGTTAATCAGGACTCACACCTTGAGCACGTCGTTTGGTTGACCGGGCAACCCATCTTGACTCTCCGCTAAATCTCTGACTGAGGGGAGGTCTCAAGAATGAGCAGCGTTCGTCCGCCGCCATTGGCTTTTAGCCCGCGCCTAGCCACGGACGTCAAGGTCTACTTCTGCGATCCGCAAAGCCCCTGGCAGCGCGGCACGAACGAAAACACCAATCTGCTGCTGCGACAATACTTCCCCCGACGCACCGACCTGTCTGCCTATTCGCAAGCGCAACTCGACCAGGTCGCGCTGCGCTTGAATCAACGACCGAGAAAGACCCTAGGATTCCAGACCCCTGCGAGTAAACTCCAGGCAAGTGTTGCGTCGACCGTCTGAGCCGGCACGGATTACCGGTAACTTGGGTACCGGGACCCACTTCTCCGGTAACGGCGTTAATCAGGCGCTTGAGTGCTGAAAGTACCGGGCGAAGGTTTCCCGGGGTTATAATCACGGCCAATTATTGCCCTCGTTCCTGGCACACATCTTGGCCCCTACGAAATTATCGAGCCGCTTGGTTCTGGCGGCATGGGAGAGGTCTACCGCGCGCGGGACACGCGGCTGGAACGCACGGTAGCGATCAAGGTTCTTCCCGCACAGCTTTCTTCTGATCCGGTGCGCAAGCAGCGATTCGAACGGGAAGCGAAGACCGTCTCCAGCTTGAATCATCCGCATATTTGTGTACTGCATGACGTGGGCCACCAGGACGGGATCGATTATCTGGTGATGGAATGCGTGGAGGGGGAGTCGCTGGCGAAGCGACTGGAGAAAGGGCCGCTACCGCTGGAGCAGGTGTTGAAGTACGGCGCTCAAATAGCGGATGCGCTGGACAAAGCGCATCGCAGCGGCGTGGTGCACCGGGACCTGAAGCCCGGGAACATCATGCTGACGGCGACGGGCGCGAAGCTGCTGGATTTCGGTCTGGCCAAGCCAGCGGCGGCGCCGGCCAGCGTGGCTACGATGACGGCAGCGGCGACACCGATGACGCAGGAAGGGACGATTGTTGGTACGTTTCAATACATGTCACCCGAGCAAGTAGAAGGCAAAGAACTCGACGGCCGGAGTGACATATTTTCTCTGGGTGCGGTCCTATACGAGATGCTGACCGGGCAGCGGGCGTTTCCAGGGAAGAGCCAGCTAAGCGTGGCGTCTGCGATCTTGGAGAAGGAGCCTGAGCCGATTAGCGCAGTGAAACCGATGACACCACCTGCGCTGGACCACACGATTCGCCGCTGCTTGGCGAAAGAGGTCGAGCGCCGTTGGCAGAGCGCGGGAGATCTCGCGAGAGAGTTGGAGTGGGTTGCCGAAGGTGGACTGCAGGTCACGCTTGCGCCGATTCCTGGAGCCAAAGGCATCCGTTCGTTGGGGCGAAGGGCGCTAATCCTTAGCTTGGGCACCTCTCTGCTAGGTGCCCTAGTCGCGAGCGTGGCCACCTGGAATCTCAAGCCCACGTTGCCGCTTCCTATCAGCCGCACTGTGATTATGCTGCCGCCCGGTCAGCGGCTTGCGGGA
>Ga0307479_10000487_pt1 | contig 35418 bp, 30 predicted proteins | sample atmos_gasesECM4C_FD_203743 | JGI IMG/M metagenome (GOLD analysis project Ga0307479, IMG submission 203743) | Hardwood forest soil microbial communities from Morgan-Monroe State Forest, Indiana, United States - atmos_gasesECM4C_515 | ecosystem: Environmental > Terrestrial > Soil > Temperate...
CCGGGCTCGACGAGGCGATTGAACATATCAACCGCTATTCCACCAAGCACTCGGACGCGATCGTGACCGAGGATGAGCGCAATGCGCGGCGTTTCCTGAGCGCGGTGGACTCGGCTGCGGTGTATTGGAACGCGTCAACCCGTTTCACGGATGGCGCGGAGTTCGGGTTTGGCGCGGAGATGGGGATCAGCACGCAGAAGCTGCATTGCCGAGGGCCGTTCGCGTTGGCGGAGCTGACGTCGTCGAAGTATGAGATCGTCGGCAGCGGGCAGACGCGGCCATCGTCGTAGCGGTGTGCGAAAGCGCTTCGCGCGCACACCTTCGACTATGCTCAGTGCGAGTGTCGCTTCACATCCCACGTTCGTAAAACGTTCGCGGTACAATCCTGGTTTCGCAGTAGGGTGGCGTTGTGAGAGGGGTCTCATCCGAACATCCAGAGACGATCGTGCGGGCGGGCCAGTTCGCGCCTGACTTCGATCTGCCCGTTCTGGTCGGCGGGGTGAAGAAGCGCTTTCACCTGAAGGAGCAGCTCGAGCTGAGGAATGTCGTGCTGGCTTTTTACCCGCTGAACTGGGAGGCCGTCAGCGCGCGACAACTGGTGGAATACCAAGTGGAACGGCGCCGGTTCGTGGCGCGCAATACGGAAGTTGTCGGCATCAGTGTGGACTCCATCATGAACACCACGGAGTGGGAGCGGGAGATCGGACCGTTCGACTACCCGTTATGCAGCGATTTCTGGCCGCACGGCGAAGTGAGCCGCGCCTACGGAGTATTTCGCGAGCAGGACCCCTACGCTGGTGCGAGCGAGCGGGCTATTTTCGTGGTCGAGCGCAGCGGGAAAATCCTGCTGAGGAAGGTATACGATCTGCAGGAACTGCCGCCCCTTGCAGAAACGCTTGAGGCGCTGCGCGGATTGTGAACTCTCGCCGGCACGACCGCGTTGACTTGCCACGGCGTGCGTACACCTGCGGCCATCCCCAGGAGCCCCGTTGAAAACTCAGGTTCGTAATTTCCTACCGTGTGCCCTCCTTTTCCTTGCCACCACGAGTCCCGGATTTCCCGCAGCTTCCAGTTCGGACAGGGGAAAACCGGACTCGGTCATTTTCGGTTTTCGCGACGCCACTGCGGAGCGCAACATCGAGTCTCGCTTCCTGGCGGTGCCCGATCCCAAGCGCGCCGAGGAGCACCTACGCGTTCTGACCCAGGCTCCGCACATCGCTGGCTCTCCTGAGGACAAAGCGACCGCCGACTACGTCGCGCAGAAATTTCGCGAGGCCGGGCTGGATACCGAGATCGTCGAATACCGCGTGTGGTTCAACTATCCGCAGGAGATCAGCGTGGATATCACCGCTCCCGCGGGCGTCAAGATGCATGGGCCGACGCGCGAGCATGTGGAAGGCGATCCGTTTCAGGATGACCCGCGGGTGGTGACTCCCTACAACGGCATGTCTCCGTCCGGCGACGTGGAAGCGGATGTGGTCTACGCCAACTATGGTTCGCTGGAAGACTTCCAGAAGTTGGCACAGATGAAGGTGGACGTGCGTGGAAGGATTGTCCTGGTGCGTTACGGGCAGAACTTCCGCGGAGTGAAAGCCTTTGTGGCGCAGGAGCACGGCGCCGCGGGCGTGCTTATCTATTCCGATCCGGCTGACGATGGCTGGAAGCGTGGTGACAAGTACCCCGTCGGCCCGTGGCGGCCCGACACGGGTGCGCAACGCGGCTCAGTGGGATACATGTTCCAATTTCCTGGGGACCCGACTTCGCCGGGCGTTGCCGCAAGGGCAGACTTGCCCGATTCGAAGCGGACGCCGCCGGAGCAGTCGGCGCAGCTTCCCAAGATTCCCAGCACTCCGCTTTCCTACGGAGATGCCTGGCCGATTCTCGATCACCTTGGCGGTCCAGAATCACCGCGCGAATGGCAGGGCGCGTTGCCGTTCACATACCACGTCGGCCCTGGTCCGGTGAGAGTGAAGATGCACCTGAAGCAGGATTACCAGTACCGTCCCATCTGGGACGTGATCGGCCGGGTGCGCGGGAGTGAGCTTCCCGACGAGTGGGTGGTCACGGGCAATCATCGCGACGCCTGGGTGTACGGCGCGGTTGATCCTAACAGCGGGACGGCGGCCATGCTGGAGACGGTCCACGGGGTAGGCGAACTTCTGAAGTCGGGATGGAAGCCCAAGCGCACCCTGATTTTCGGAAGTTGGGACGGGGAAGAAGAAGGCTTGATCGGGTCGACGGAATGGGGAGAGGACAACGCCGACGCCCTGGTCCGCGCCGTTGCCTACTTCAATGTCGACGTGGCCGTGTCGGGCCCGAGATTTGGGGCGTCGTCGGTACCCAGCCTGAAGCAGTTTCTGCGCGACGTGACGCGTGCCGTGCCCAGTCCGCAGGGAGGCACCGTGTACGACGCGTGGCGCAAGGCAAATCAGTCGGGTTCGGAGCCGGTCAGTCCCCAGGAGACGTCGAGCGCCACGTTCCGTCCGCCCGCGGCACAGGCGCGTCCCGATGTTCCTGTCGGCGACCTGGGCAGCGGTTCCGACTACACCGTTTTCCTCCAGCATTTGGGCGTGCCTTCGACCGACATCGGGTCAACGGGGTCTTACGGCGTGTACCACTCGGTTTTCGACAATTTCAACTGGTTCAAGAAGTTTGGCGATCCCGATTTCCTGTACGAGCAACAGATGGCTCGTGTTTTGGGACTGGAGACTGTGCGGCTGGCGGACGCTGACGTTCTGCCGTACGACTACGAGGAGTATGGCCGCGAGATCCTTGCTTACCTCGACGCCGCGAAGAAAAAAGCGGAGAACAAGTTTGGGAAAGGCGCGCCAGACTTTTCTGCGGTGGCGGAAGCGGCGAAGCGCTTTGAAGAGGCGGGTACGAAGATTCTGTCGAAGGAGAAGAACCCTCCCGCCGATGCATCGCGATTGAACCGCGTACTGCGCGAGGCCGAAAGTGCCATGCTGATGCCGGAAGGCCTGCCTAACCGTCCGTGGTACCGGCACGCCATCTACGCTCCCGGGCAGTACACGGGCTATGCCGCGGTCGTGATTCCGGGGATCAATGAGGCAATCGATGCCGGCGATGTGGAGCGGGCACGGCTGCAGATTTCGGTGCTGGCGGGTACGCTACAACGCGCGGCGAAGGTGCTGGAAAGTTATCGATAGGGTATTGCAATACTTTGCACACTTCGGAAAGGTCGCACCACGAGCGATCTCACTTGGAGTAAACTGACCACACGTAGTAACTGCTAACCGTGCACGCATGTTCGTCCGGCATTGTGGCTGATGAGTTGCAGCTGGCTACTGTCACCTCCCCTGCGATAGCACCCCGGTTCGAGGCTCGATGCCCCTAGCACGCATCATTACGGATTCTGTGGACGATTCCCTGGAACTGACTATCCAGCTGCGCGCGCGCGGCTTCCAGGTGGAGACGGTTGCGCCGGGTACGATTCCGAACACGCCCGCGGACCTGGAAGTGCGCCTGGAAGAATGCGCATCCGAAGATGCCTTGAGCCGGGCGTCGCAGAATCCGACTCAGGATGACTTGTGGGTATTCGTGGCACCGGGGGCGCTGGATGAGCGCGTGCGAGTGATTCGCGAAATTCCAATCGAGCTTATGGCCGGTCCAGAGCCCAGGGTGGTTCCACCTTCTCGGCCGACTCCGTCAGTTGCCCCGGTGCTGCCATTCCTTACTCCGGAGGACGACCCGATCCTGGCTGAGCTGGTGGAACTCAAGCGATCAGGAGAAGAACAAGCACAACCGGCGCCTGCGGCGGAGCGTTCGCTGGAGAAGGCTGAGGTGGTCGTTCTTCCAATGGTTGGTGAACCTCTCGCTGCCGCCAACGCAGACGGTCGAGTCTCATTGGCTGAGTCTCGGCGAGTGCCAGGCAGCCCGGTCGATCGTGAGCCAGAATCCACGGCGAACCTCCGGTTCTGGAGGATTGCGACGGTGGCGGCCGGTTTGGCGATCGCAGCGCTGCTGGTGGGCGCCAATATGAGCCGGCAGCCCAATCTCCCGCCGGCCGAACTGCTATCCGCCACGACCACTGTGCAACCGGCTTCTTCACCATCGCCCGTGCATACGCCGGTCGTGCAGCCTTCAAAGGCCAGTGCGGCGCTGGCCTTGCCACCAAACCCAGCGAAGGTGGCCACACCGACGCGTCAGACTCCGGCTGCGAAGGCCGCGCGTGCCGCTCCCGCGAAACCGCGCCGACGAGCCACGTCGCACGCCGACAGCATCATCGCGGAAGATACCGTGGTCTTCTACGACCGCAAACAGGGCCTGCCTTCCGGTAAAGGGCCCGAACCAGGCCGCAAGCAGTCCGGGCGGAACTAGTCCTCAGCGGTTACTCGGTCTTGCCCGCAAGTGCGCGGTCCACGGAAAAGCAGCCGCTGCCCCGCGCCATCAGCACCAGCGCGATCGCGATCGCCAGCAGGTGATACTCGAAGCCTTCGCCTTTCTGCTGGCCACTCCAGTTCATGAACAACCCGAAGTGGGAGTGGACCAAGACGATCGCGACCAGCATGTTGGTGGCAATGCCGAAGGCGGCGATGCGTCCGAGGGCGCCCACGATCAGGCCGATGCCGCCCAGGAACTCCGCGCAGATCGCCATGAACGCAAATGGGGCGGGAATGTGGAGCATGCCCGTGAAGAACCCCATGGTGCCAGAGAATCCGTAGCCTCCGAACCAGCCCAGGGCTTTTTGGGCGCCGTGAAAAAAGAACACGATGCCTAGCACCAGGCGCAGCAGGGTGAGGGTCCAATCGTCGGAAGTAGCCAGCAGTTTGCGAAACATGTTGAGGTCTCCTCTTTTCAGTGAATTGTTAGTTGACTAGTCAACTATTACAACACAGAAAAATTAATCAAACCCGCCCCGCACCCGCTCCAGCAGGGCAATCAGGTGGCGCTGTTCGGTGGCGGTCAGCGGGTCCATGGCGCGGGTACCCGATTTTGTCAACGGTTGCTCCAGATCGGCCAGCAGGCGCAAGCCGGCGTCTGTGATCCAGCACAGGACCTGGCGCCGGTCGTCAGAGCTGCGCTCGCGCCGTACCAAGCGTTTGGCGGCCAGTTTGTCGAGTAGGCGCGTGATTCCTGGGGCCTTCTGGATCATGCGGTCGGCGATGTCGAGCGTGGGCGTGCCATCCTGGCCCGCGCCCCGCAAGATGCGCAGCACGTTGTACTGCTGCAGGGAAATGCCACGAGGCTCGACCAGTTGGGCCAAGCGGCGCTCCAAGAGGTCCGAGGTGCGGAACAGGGCCAGGATCAGCTCTTGTGCGGGGGACTGAAACGGCTTGTTCTGCCGGATTTCCGCGCGCAGGCTGGAGCGTTTCTCGGACATGGGCGATTACCTTACGGGGCAATAGATGACATGTCAAGTAATATGGATTCAGAAATCTCTCTCTCGCCCTTGCCGTCGAGAAAGACGTCGCCTGCACGTGAATTCATGAATGAATCCAGGCAGTGAGCGCGCGCAACGCCGATAGCTTCTGCTACCATCGGCGCGGTGCCGGCTGAGGAGTGCCCATCCGCATGAACGCTGCCCACGCCGTTGAAAATCTCCTGCACACACTGCCGGTAGCGGCGACCGCCACTTTCCTGGCGCTGTTTCCGATTGTGAATCCGTTTGGCGGGGTTCCGCTGTTCTTTTCCATGACCGCGGACTTTACGCCGCGCGACCGCAATCTCACCGCTCTGAAAACTGCAGGGTACGTGTTTGCCATCCTGGTGACGTTTCTGTTCTTCGGGCGGTTCGTCCTGAACTTCTTTGGAATTTCGCTGCCGGTTCTGAAAATTGCCGGCGGGCTGATCGTCGCCAACACGGCCTGGGGCATGGTGACGGCCGGAGACCGCTTGACCACGGCCGAGAGCGACGAGGCGACCACGAAGGAAGACATATCGCTGACGCCGATGGCGATGCCGATCCTCTCCGGTCCTGGGTCGATCGGAGTCGTGATGGGGCTGGCCGCTCACGTGGACAGTATGACGGCGTACTTCGGCATGGTGATTGGCATCTGCGTGCTCGCAGTTTCGGTCTATCTTTTCTTGCGTCTGGGCGGGCCGCTGGTGGGACGGCTCGGGCCGAGCGCGGTGGGTGCTATCAGCCGGATTTTTGGATTTCTGATCCTGGCGATTGCGGTGCAGTTGATCTGGGACGGAGTGGCGGATTTTAAGAACTAGGCACGCGAAACCATCGCAAACCCGTGCATCGGCGCACGACGACGCAACGCAAGCCCCCCTTCGACTGCGCTCAGGGCAGGCTCTCGACTGCGTTCCGCTGTCGCCTCACTGCGCTCGGGATGACAGCGCCAATTTGGTTGCGAACCGTAGGATGACCGGGAAGGCATCATCACGCGCACACCGCGCGCATGTATGGCAGGACAAGTGACAAAGTCATCGTGACCGAGATCCCGAACCGGCGTCTCCGTCTGAGTGCGACGCCAGACCACCTGCATGGGTCGTTTTCTGATGGAGTGATGGTGTTCATGTCGGATAACTCGAGCAGCGCGCTTCTTAGGGTTCGCGATGGGCGGAACTTTCCGTTCCTGCTGCGCTCTGTTCAAGGCTGCAGTGTTGGTGCGGCGCAGTTCGTCGGGCTTCCCTGCAAAACGGCTGAGCGAGTTACAGGATCGTATTCGGCGACGGTCCAGTGTGTGGCATGGTAGCGACAGGCCCATTCATTCCTGCGGTCAGGCTCGAAGTCGACGAGAAAGATTCGCGGAGCGTGGGCCCAGTCCGCCTGGTTCAGATCGAAGTGCTTGGCGACAAAGCCGTGACTCTCGCGGAGGCACACCACTCCGCTCACCGACGGCTGCGAAACCGCAGCTCGAATCTTCCGATACGGTTCCCCTTCGCGTGCGACCGTGACAGCGGTCAAGGCTTGCTGGCTTACCTGCAGGATTGCCAGCAGCCCCAGGGCGGAAGCCAGAGCATACCTCGGCAGGCTCCAGCGTTGTGCCAGCAGCGCGAGGCCGCGCGCAGCCCGCACAAAAACGGCGAAGATGCCCTTCCAAGTGAAAGCGCTCGCCGAACTAAACCCCGGAGCCTTCTGGGTGGGCCAGGTAAGTGACAAACAATGCTAAATAGATGGCCGCTAATATCCAAACCTTACGTCGATGCTCCCGCTCTTCGATGAGAGCGTACGCCGCGAGGAGATAGGTGAACGGGAACAGGCCGATCAGGCTCATTTCAAACGTTTGCCGGCCGTACTCGGCGATACCTTGCCAGATGCGCAGAGGATTGAATGAGAGCTCCGGAGGCGCTTGCGCACCGGCAGCCATCGCGTAGAGAGACACCAGCCAGTGCCCGGTATAGAGATGGTTGTACAGCGGAACTCCGGCCAGGGCGAGCCCCCCGAACAGCACGCCGATTCCGAGCACACGAGCGCACAGCAGCGGATTTAATCGCGTTTCCCCAAGTGCAGAGACCGTCACCACTGCCGCTAACACAAATGCTGTGTAAGGGCGGACCTGAAGGGCGAATCCCAGACACGCAAACATTCCGGCGAAAGTACGACAAGCGCCCGGTGGCCAATCCGCGGAACCGGCAAAGGAGCCACCTCAGCGAGCAGCGCGCACAGCGTATGCGACATCATGCCAATCGAGTTAATCAGGTAGAAGGAAGACAAGACCGGGGAAACAACGCTGAGAACCGGCGCAACCACCCAAGGAAGGGAGATGGCGTATCCGGCGGTGAGCACCAGGGGCCAGCCGGGCGGAAATTTGGGGAACCAGGCATCCGGCCGCACGATATGGCCTTCGAAATAGAGCTCTCGCGGTGTATCGAGAACGCTCGAGTGGCGCCGATCAGCGGCGCCGCCTTGAGGTGTCCGCGCAGGTAAATGCGTGCCAGGAAGGAATACCCTGACTCATTAGGGTTCAAGAGCCCACGCGTGCTAAACCAACTCAAGGAAACGGCAACCGCCGCGAAGAAGGAAATCACGAAAAGCCGGCGAGGCGGCGGCAGAGCGGGCAGGCCCGTCACCCCTCTCTTCGAACGGAGGAATAAGAAGTTGCCGGGAAGAATCAACAAGATGTTGCAGGGCGAGCACAAGGACGTAAAGATGAGGGTAGGAGTGGAGGGCCCTGGCCCAGAGAACTGCCGTGTACACCAGAGTGAGGAGAACCAGCAGCGCGAACCACATCGGGCACCAGGGTCAAGCCCCCGGTCCCCGCGTGAGTGGGCAAGAGAGTCCTCGGGCCGGGATTATGGCAAAGCGGTTCCAGAAGTGTCAATGGGCGGGCGTACGAGTTCAAATCCAGGGATTGCGCAGGAGGGTCCCAATTGGATATTTTTCGTTTAGCCCGAGAGTCAGGTCAGTAGCCTCGGCCTTGTAAATTTCACTCCCTGCAGAGAGGCAGAGATGTTTCGTAATTTGCCAGAGTTCTTGTCTTTCGTGGTGCTTCTGAGTTCCATTTCCGCCGCCGCACAGGGCATGCCCAACCTCCAGGCTGGCGAGCGTCTGGGCGAAGTGTCATTTCGGAATTCCTGCAAAGGCGCAGTCCAAGAGGAGTTCAATCGAGGGGTTGCCTTGCTCCACTCGTTCGCCTACGTTGCCGCCGAAGAGCAGTTCCGCACAGTAGCGAAGGACGATCCCCAGTGCGCCATGGCGCATTGGGGAATCGCCATGACCCACTTTCACCAGCTTTGGGAGCCGCCAATCCCGCCCGATTCCTCCGCAACCGCTCAGCACGAACTTGAAGAGGGCTTACGCACCGCAAGTACCGAGCGCGAACGAAAATATTTGCGCGCCGTTGGCCTGATTTTTCGCGACCCTGATTCTGTCCCTTACCACGTGCGCACAGCTAACTACGAGAAAGCGATGTACGACCTGGCCCGCGAGAACCCGGGGGACCCCGAGGCGCAGGTGTTCTACGCGCTGGCCCTGCTGGCAAACACGTCTCCAACCGACAAAACGCATGCCAAACAGAAACAGGCGGCCGACTTGCTCGAGTCCCTTCTCCGCTATCCGGAACACCCGGGGATCGCCCACTACCTGATTCATGCTTGTGACAATTCCGAAATGGCCGAGCGGGGCTTGCCCGCGGCTCGACTCTATTCCAAGATTGCTCCGTCGGTGCCGCATGCTTTGCACATGCCGTCTCACATATTCACACGGCTTGGTCTGTGGGATGACTCGATTGCTTCCAACCTGAAGGCCCGGGAAGCGGCCCACCGGTTGGGCGATACCGGCGAAGAGCTTCACGCCGTGGACTACCTCGCGTATGCCTACCTGCAGAGCGGACACGACGCCGATGCCGCGCTGATCGTCGAAGAACTCAGAAGGCACCGGAAACTCGACACCGCGGACTTCAAAATCGGGTACGCGGCTACCGCCATACCCATCCGGTATTACGTCGAGAGGCGTCAGTGGACCGACGCAGCCGTCAGCGTCGCGCCGGCAGGGGCCCCACCCCAGGTCGCCGCGATTGCGGTCTGGGCTCGTGGTCTCGGCCTGGTCCGGAGCGGTCGCGTCGATGAGGGTCGCCAAGCGATCGCCGATTTGCAGAAAATTGAGGAAGGCCTGCAGGCGTCGGGCAACGAATACTGGGCCACCCAGGTCACAATCTTGAGGCGCGAAGTCATGGCGTGGTCAGCGCAGGGCGAAGGCAAGGCTAAAGACGCCACAGCCCTGATGGGCCAGGCAGCGGACGCAGAGGACTCAATCGAGAAGCTTCCCGTAACGCCAGGCCCGATCGTTCCCGCCAGAGAACAATTGGCAGAGTTGCTGCTCCTGCAGGGCCAACTGGACCAGGCTGCCAAGGCGTTCCAGGCAACACTCGCGAGCACACCCGGCCGCCACGACGCGTTGCGTGGAGCGGCCTTGGTCCAGCAGTCGTTGCGCCAAAAGTAGTACGAGTCGGTGCTGGGAAGCTAATCCGGAAGAATGTGTGGAGCCGCGCTAACGTGCTAAGGAGCTACTCCCGCGATGGCAGCCTCAACCGCAGCCACATCGGCCCCGGGATCTTACCGTCGGTGCCGGAATTCCGGAAGGGGCTGGCAGGCTGGAGCTGGAAGCTCGCCGGGTCGTCTGGGCTGCCGCCGGAGAACATGACAGCGTCAAGCGTGGCGGGCGCCTTGTTGTCGCTGGGCCAGGGGCCCGTGGCGCCGACGAGAACGTTGCCAGCGAAGGTGTAAGGTTTGAAGCAACGCTCGATCTTTCCCAGCGCTCCGTTACCGAACCCCGAGTAAGCGCAATTCGTGGCGCCACCGCCGGTACTAAGGATGCCGCCGCCCGTGGCGGTAAAGATGTTATTCGTCCAACTGAACCCCACGAGCGGATGATCGGGGGCGTTTCCGACGACCAGCATGGCGGCCGCGCTGTCGTTAAGGATTCCGGTGAGGTGCGCGATGGCCACGTCGTGGATGGGATTCTCTGGGTTCGAATTTCCCTCCTGGATGAGATGGCCGCCGCCGTTGTATGTCTTGTCGTCGATGTCGGTGATGATCAGGTCGTGCAGGCTCTCGTTCCATGCCCCCTGGCTCAGGGCGCCGGAATCCGATGCGCCGTTGCCAATCGTAATCCCGTTACCGAGGTGGCTCATCGTGGTGTAGCGGATCGTAATGTCGTGCACCACGCAGAGTGGGCACTGGCCATTCTGGTTTTTCGGGGTCAGCAGAATCGAGAATCCCGTCTGGGTGAAGCCACCCCAGGAATTTTGCATCACGTTGCCCTCGACCAGAACGCGGGCGCCGTTCTTCAATTCGAAATGATTCTTGACGATGAATGGGTTGCCGTTGTGGCCGCCGACGAAGCCCGGCGTCCCCCTCATCCAGATCATCGGCTTGAAGAAGAAGTTGCGGCGAATCTCGATGTCCTGGGGAGTCCGCGTGGCCTCGCCGCCGCCAAAGATGATGTTCTCCCCCGCGGCTTCGAGGTAGTTGTTGACAATCTTGTGCGGCCCCATGGCGCGGTCACCCAGGCCGCCGGCGATGGCCTGCGAGTCGCCACACGCGCCACTGATCGCTACGCAGTGAAAGTCGCTGAAGAACGAGTCGACGATTGCAGTATGGGTGCTGCCCGCCAGCATGATGCCGCGCGTGGTTTCATCCTGCGCGGTGCCATGGAGCCAGACGCGATCGTAAACAATGTGGTCCGAAGCGCCATTGGCGTTGGCGACGAGAGAGTACACCGTCGCGGTCGAAGCCGGCCGGGTGAGTTCGAGGCCAAGCAGGCGATAGTGGTTGGCGCCGTCCGCCAGTGCAATCGGACCGCTTCCGCTATCCGGGAATACGAGCTTGGCGAGAACGTTCGTCGTGGACGAGCAAGATAGGGTAGGTCGTCCGGGTAGGGAAGAGACTCCTGCATAGCAGGGCGTAACGCGCGTCCCTTCCGGAGGTAGCGCACTGTCGGAAGCGCTGGTGCGAATGATGATCCAGTGATTGTCGTCGCAGGTCTTCGCGGGCAGAACGAACCTGCCGGTAAAGGTCGCATCAGCCTTCAGCGAAATGGTGTCGCCACAACTTGCGGAGTTGAGGGCCGTCTGCAGCGCGGCGCTGCTGTCCACGGCGCGAGTGGCGCCGGGAGCCGGTGTGTCCGCGAGTGAGCTCTTGACGTAAACCCGGGGCAGCTCCGCAGGGCCGTCAAAATTCCCGGTGTTCGCTGTCAGCACCGCGATCGAGAATTTGCCTGAGACGCTTTGTTCCGGAGGCGTCACTGACCGAGGCAGTAAAAGAAGACGTTCCCGCCTGGTGCGTGAGTCCCTGAATCGTGCCCTCGGCCGAAAGTTGCAGCCCGGAAGGCAAAGATCCCGAGGCGACCTTCCATTGCAAGGGCGCTTTTCCGCCTGAAGCATGAAGCGCTGCGCCATAGGGAACCCCGTCGGTTGCGTCCGGCAGGCTCGCACTGGTCACCGCGAGGGGCGAAAACGGAGAGGGCGGAGTTGACGCGCTCACGCTGATCGTGGCGCTACCCTGCTTGCTCGGATCGGCTTTACTCGCCGCGGTGAGGTGAATCGTGGCGGGCACATTCGCGGCTGGCCAGTGAAAACTCCCATCGACGTGATGGTACCGGCGCTGACCGACCAGACAACTGCGGGATTGCTCGTATTCGACACGACCGCCGAAAACTGATGAGTGCCGCCCGGGGCAAGAGTTACGCTGGCTGGGGACACTGCCACCGCAATCGCCGGGGCGACGACCGGAGGTTTCACCGTGATGGACAAGGCCTGCGTGCCCTCAGCATTGCCCGCCTGGTCCACGACGAAGATCGTGAAGTTGTACGAACCGGCGGTCTTCGGCGTGCCTGAGATCGACCCAGTACTCGCATTGACGGCCAGCCCCGGGGGAAGCTGGCCAACTGTAGTTTTGAAGCTGTAGGGAGCGGTCCCTCCGCTGACGCTAATTGCCGCACTGTAGGAGTGCCCGAGGGTGGCAGCCGGCAAACTCGCCGAAATGGCGATGGGTTGCATCGCACCGGCCGAGTTCAGCGTGGCACAGCCGGTGTGCACGACGGAAAAAGCCACGATCAACCCAAGGTATAGATAAAGGCTGGAGGTACTTTGACTGGCGGGGATACTCGGCCGTACTCTGGATTGGGGGCAAACCAGGGTAAACATCGCACCGTCCTCGAACCGAATCAACCAGGACTTCAATCTTTCGAGCCCCGATAACAAGACTGTAAACAGTCAGAATTTGCATACATAGATAGCTGTCGGGCAATGCCCCGTCGAGGCACGGAAGTACATTTTTGTGATTTCTTGCCGATCGGAGAGTAACAACCCGAGGACCGGCCCCGAAAGCGGCTCTCCGCGCGAGGTCTCAACTGGTTCTGACCGGGAAGCGCCCACTTACCGCCGCTTTCTGGAACTCGCTGCCGCCTTCGTTCGGCCCGTGATTTCGCGGGCGTTTTCGACCGTGAATTGCACCTTTTGCAGTGCATCGGCGGGGCTGGCCCGGCTGCCAACTCGCCGAATCCGCCTCAGGGCCCGATCGACCACGCGGGCAAGTTCGGCGCCGTAGCCCGGTGTCCGGTCCTGCCGCAAGCGCCGCTTGGCTTTGTCAGCGGTGAACCAGGTGGGATTGCGGTCAGATTCCTGGGGCGGCCCAAGCCACAACACGTCGCACAGGTGAGCGTTGACTGCGATCTCCGGCGTTGCCGGGCCTGCGGGGCTTCCGCTCTTGCGGCGAGTGTAGCGGGTGAATGAGCCCTCTTCCATCCGGCCATGAACGGTGAGGAGACAGTATTTTCAGGGGCCGCAACCCGGCCGCGAGGGATGGCTCGCTTGGAAAACTGGTCCTGCCTGCGCTGCAATCAAGAACTGGAAAGCAAAAACAAGTCGGTTGCAGTCTACATGTTCGCGCAGACCGTGGGCATCAAGCCGCGGCAAAAGTCCTCGGCCCAGAGAATTTGCTTTTGCCCGCACTGTTCGGTCTCGCTGGCGATGGGCCCTCCACCCGAAGGCGCGTTGAACATCGCCGCCTGGAACATGATCCGGGACCTGGTCGGCGCCGACCCCGCGCTGAATCAGGCCGCGTGGGACAGCCTGCGGGGAATTGTTGGTTCTTTGCCGAGCGGCGACGCAGAGAGCCTTCCTCGTCCCGCAGTGGGCGGCGCGTACTTCGAATTCTGAAGCGGTCTTTGAAGCGTGGCCAACTCGTGAGTTCGGGGACGCAGTAGGATCTACTCTCAAATCCCGCCAGTGTTCTGGATCACAAAAATAGCCGGTCATCGCGACCGGAGCGAAGCGGAGTGGAGAGCCCGCTCTGAGCGCAGTCGTAGGGGATCTTGCGTTTCCTTGGCGCGGCGCTAGCTTTTGGCCGCTGCCGCCAATTTGGTATCTGCGTTAGCCCGGTTCGAAGTCACGTCGATGACCCTCTGCAGGACCTCCACGAAGCGTTCCGTGATGACCGACCAGTCGTACTGGCGGGCCGTTGCCGCAGCTGCCGATTCATAGCGGCGCCGGACCTCCTCCTCCCGTAACAACTGAAGGATCGCAGCAGCGAAAGCTGCCGGCGTGTCTTCGAGCAAAATGTCGCGCCCATGCTGCACGTCGAGTCCCTCGGCGCCCACGGTGGTAGACACGGTCGCCTTTCCCATCGCCATGCCTTCGTAGATCTTGATGCGGGTCCCGCCGCCGATCCTTAAGGGGACCACGACGACCGCGGCTTCGCGCAGGTGCTCGACGATCGACGGCACCGTGCCTGTCACCTCCACGGAAGCAGAAGCGAGTTTCTTCACTCGCGGGTCGGGATCCCGGCCCACGATGCGAAAGCGGGCAGCAGGAACCTGGGCAAGAACCAGGGGCCAGATTTCGTTGCAGAAGAACTCGACGCCGTCGATGTTCGGCCTCCAATCCATCGACCCGGTGAAGACCACCAGCGCGGCGGATGGGCGAGCTTCGGGATCGTACTGGTACTTGCTGAGATCGACGCCGGTAGGAACTACGCTGATGTGAGCGGAATCGACCATGGCGCTCATGGCTTGGCGATCGGTTTCCGAAACGGCGACTACGTGATGGAAGCGGCGGACCTGCTCGGGTTCGAAGCGCCTCATCTTGGCATATTCGATTTTCGCCACGGACCGGTCGAACCACTTCTCCTCAAATTCCGCCCGGCGCTGCCAGAGTACACTCTCCACGTTGTGCTGAAACAGGACGGTCGGCGTGGCCAGGCGATCAGGAAAATTCAGAGTGCTCGACAGGAAATCGCAAACGGCGACATCGAAGCGACGCTGCGGGATCCAGCCCCGCAAGAGCTCTTGTACCTGGGGTGCGGCGAACTGGCTGACGGCGTAGGGAGCATGCGAAGGCAAACGCCGCAAGTAATCGAAATAGCGCGCAAAGTGTGCCGAAGCTTGCTTCGAGGTGTGGACAGGAACTGTTCCCGGAAGCTGAGCCAGAACCTCGCGCTCGTAGGCCTCATCACGTTCGCCGCCGTAGTAGGAGAGATACGTCAATTCATGCGTCGAGGCGAGGTGGCGGAGGATGTTGTAAGTGCGTAGCTTGCCGCCAGTGTCGAGGGGAATGAGTTTGCCGGGCTTGACCCAGAGAATCTTCACGGGCGCCTACCAGCACATGCCTTCGTAGGCGTCCGCAGTCTCGATGCGGCGTGTTTTCTCAAGATTTACGAGATCGATCACGACTTGGCCGGGCCGAATCTGCCGGCTCAGAGTGGCCCGGTCGATGCCGCGGGTGCCCACCACGACGACCTCAGCCTGCGCGAGGACGGTCTCGAGATCCTGGCAGAGCAGCGAGCCGATGTGAGGAATGACCTCCTCGATGTACTGGCGGTTGGAACCGATGAGCTGGCCGAGAGAAACGTTGTCGTCCCAAATCTTCAGATCGCGGCCCTCACCCAGCAGGCGCTTGGCGAGTTGCACCTGGGGACTTTCACGCAAATCGTCAGTGGCGGCTTTGAAACTGAGACCGAGCAGTCCGATTTTTTTCTTGCCGGTGCTGAGCACCATCTCGACGGCCCGCTCCAGGTGCTCCTCGTTGCTCGGCATGATCGCTTGGAACAGCGGCAGGTTCAGGTCTAGCTCTTTGGCGCGGTAGTTCAGGGCACGCACATCTTTCGGAAGGCAGGACCCGCCGAACGCGAAGCCTGGCTTCAGATAGGTGGGTGAGATATTGAGCTTGGTGTCGGCCGTGAAGATTTCGACTACAGATTCGGCGTCGACGCCGAGCTCTTTCGCGAGCGTACCGATTTCGTTGGCGAAAGACACTTTCACAGCGTGCCAAGCGTTGCAGACATACTTCGTCATCTCGGCTGAGCGGAACGAAGTCTCGAAGATGCGCCCCGGCGCCCACTTGTAGATCTCGCGCAGCAGACCGCTGTGATAAGGATCGGCGGCGCCGATAATCGTCATGGCGGGTTCGAGGAAATCCGCCACCGCAGTGCCTTCGCGCATGAATTCCGGATTCACGCAGACGCCAAAGTCCTTGCCCATTTTTTTGCCGCTGGCCGTCTCAAGGGCGGGCACAACGATCGTCTCGGCCGTGCCGGGAAGAACCGTGCTGCGCAGCACGACCAGATGAAACGTATCTTTTTTCTTTAGCACCTCGCCGATGGCGCGGCAGACCGGTTCGATGCTCCCGAGGTCGAGTTTGCCATTGCGCAGGCTGGGCGTGCCCACGCAGAGGAAGGAGATCTCGGAATTCATCACAGCCGCATCGGAGTCGGAGGTCGCGCTCAATCCCTGCGCTTTGTGCGCATCGGAAATCAGCGTGCCCACGCGCGGCTCGACGATCGGGCTACGTCCTGCGGCCATCGCTTCGACCTTCGTGGGACTGAGGTCGACACCGATAACCTTGTGTCCCATATGGGCGAGGCACGCAGCGGTGACGGTGCCGACATATCCAAGACCGAAGACGCTAATCGAACGGCTCATGCGGATTGATGATCCTTTTCAGAAAACGGCCGAGGGGCGGCGGATTTCATTCGATTTCCGAGTCACCTGATTCCTCGGGCGCGAAGCCTCCGTGCCCTCCGGCGACTCTTGCCTAACATTCCATCCATGAATCACATACAAGGGCTCTCGGGGCAGCGTGATCGCGTTCTCTTCCGCACGGAGCCAGCCGCTACTATTTAACACGCAGGGGGTGAGCCTTGGAAAGGAGATTGCTCCACTCTTTAGTAACTAAGTCGAAGCTTTTCAATAGGATGACATCGGTACAATGGATGGGATGAGGGAAGCGCCAGAGGGGGACGTGGGAACGGCCGATGAACTTCGCGTGCCTGCATCTCTGCGCCCGCGGCGCAAAGTTTTCTACCTGCTGGACTCGCTCGAGATTGGCGGAACCGAGACCCAGGCGGTCGAGTTGGCCTTGCGCTTGCCGGCCGACGAATACGAAATCACGCTGGGTTGTTTGCGCTTGCAAGGTCCACTGCTCGGCCGGCTACGCGGGTCGGGGGTGAGGGTCCAGGAATTTCATCCCAAGGGCGGAATCGATTCGCCGGCGGGCCTTTACCAACTGTTGCGCCTCGCGGCGTTTCTGCGGCGGCAGAAGTTCGTTGTGGTGCACACCCACGACCTGTGGTCGAACGTGCTGGGGGTTCCGGCGGCGCGGCTGGCGGGCGTCCCGGCAATTATTTCAAGCCGCCGCGACCTGGCGCATTTTGACTGGTACGAGGGCAAGCGGCGATCGTGGCTGCGGCGGATTCAGAACCTCTCGAATGTGGTGCTCGCGAACGCAACGCCGATCCGCGACGCCCTGGTTACCGAAGATGGTTTCGCGCCCGAGAAGCTGCGGGTCATTCATAACGGCGTGGACAGCGCGAAATTCCAGCGCGGCAGACGTGATCGCGAGCGGCTGCTTCCGGGCGCCGGGGACGGGAAGCGGGTGGTGCTGGTCGGAAACATGCACAGCGATGTGAAGGGGCACCCATGGCTGATTGCGGCCGCGCCCGCAGTGGTGCGGGAGTTCCCCAAGACGCGATTTATCTTCGCGGGTGATGGAGAATCACGAGCAAGGTTCGAGCAACAGGTAGCCGCGTTGGGATTGCAGCAAAGCTTTATGTTTCTCGGACGGAGAGACGACATACCCGACCTGCTGGCCAGCTGCGACATCGCGGTGCTTCCGTCGAAAGCCGAAGGCCTGCCGAATGCCGTTCTGGAATACATGGCGGCCGGATTGCCGACCATCGCGAGCGGCGTGGGAGGCAACGCGGAGTTGGTGCAGGATGGCGTCACGGGATTGCTGGTGACGCCCCAGGATTCCGGGGCGCTGGCCGACGCCTTACTCAGGTTGCTGCGCGATCCGCAGTTGCTGCAGCAGATCGCGTCTGCCGGCCGACGGCTGGCTACCGAGGGCTTCAGCTTCGAGAAGCTGGTCCGGGAAACCGACGCCTTGTACACCGAACTTCTACAGCGCAAAGGACGGCAGTAATTGATAGCGAAGCCTTCACAATGGACGCGCCGCCTGGGCCGGTTGCGGACGATGAGTGGCGTGGAACTCTTCGACCGCGTGCGACAGCGGGTGATGGCCCGTGTCGATGCCCTCCGCTGTGCACGAGGCCATGACTTTGCCGGGGAACTTCCACAGGGGCTCGCCGCGAAGGGACGGTTCTTCTTCGCGTCGGCCGAGGTTGAAACCCAGTGTGGGATTCTCAAGCAGCAGTTCCCGTCCGTTGCTGCGGCCATCGTGGCACGCGCAGAGCGAGTTTGCGCGCACCGGTTCGATCTTTTGGGGTTCGAGGATCTGGATTACGGCTCGGCGATCGACTGGCATATCGACCTGGTCCACGGCAAGCGCGGCCCGGCAAAGCCGTGGTTCAGGGTGAAGTACCTCGACTTCGAGGAAGTCGGGGACGCGAAGATTACGTGGGAGCTGAACCGGCACCAGCATCTGGTGACGCTAGCCAAATCTTACCGGCTCACGGGCAATCCAAAGTTCGCGAACGAGCTGGTCGCGCAGTGGAAGCAATGGCAGTCGGCAAATCCCTATCCGATCGGGATGAACTGGGCGAGCAGCCTGGAGGTGGCATTCCGCAGCCTGTCGTGGCTATGGGTGTACTTCCTCCTCGACGAAAGCCCGCTGATGACGGCGGAATCGCGCCAGCAGTGGATACACGCGCTGGCCCTCAACGGACGCCACCTCGATACTTACCTCTCTACTTATTTCTCGCCCAACACCCACCTGCTGGGGGAGGCGGTCGCGCTATTCTTCCTGGGCACGCTGTTCCCACAATTGCCGAGAGCCGCGCGCTGGCGCCAGCGCGGATGGCGGATCGTGCTCGACTCGGCGGCCACCCAGGTCCGCGCAGACGGCTTCTACTTCGAGCATTCGACTTACTACCACGTGTACGCGCTGGACCTGTTCCTGCATGCGCGCACTCTTGCGGCCGCGAACAACCTTTCGATTCCCGCGGAGTTCGACGCCGTTCTCCTCAAGATGCTCGATGCCTTGCTGCTGCTGGGCCGAGGCGGACTCGTGCCGCGACTGGGCGACGACGACGGCGGCCGGGTCTTCGATGCCAGCCGCAATCGCAGCGAGCATCTGCTCGACCCGCTCAGCACGGGTGCGGTGTTGTTTGGCCGTGGCGACTACAAATTTTTCGCGGGCGGACTGCGCGAAGAAACCCTGTGGTTGCTCGGTACCCGCGGACTCCGCGCGTTTGAAGAACTCAAAAGCACCGAACCTTCCGACGCCTCGTCCGCGCTGCGGGACAGTGGCCTCTATCTGATGGCGGATGCCGAGACGGGGCAGCAGTTCACCATCGCTGCGGGGCCGCACGGTCCGGGCCACGCGCATGCCGACGCATTAAGTGTGACTCTGATTCGCAACGGAACTGTCGTGCTCATGGATCCAGGCACGTACGAATATGTGGGAGCGACGGAGGAAAGGTCGCAATACCGCGGAACCGGCGCGCACAACACCCTGCGCGTGGACGGGTTGGATCAAGCAGAAGGCGTAGGCCCATTCGGCTGGGTAAATCCACCGGCCGTTCACGCGGAACGCTGGGTCACGGGGCAACAGTTCGATCTGTTCATGGGGTGGCACGACGGGTACAAGCGCCTGGAACAACCGGTCGAGCACCAGCGCTGGGTCTTTCACCGCAAGGGTCAGTTCTGGCTGGTGCGTGACGTGGCAACCGGCCCAGGCAGGCATCAGTTGGAACTCATGTGGCACCTGGGGCCAACCCTGTCGCCGGTTTCCACCAAAGACAACCTGTTCGCCGATGGGCAAGATGGTCTGGGGCTGATCACGGTCGACGGACACGGTTGGTCACAGAGCGCTCATCGCGGCAACTGGTCGGCCGTCTACGGACGCGCGGAGCGTGCCACTGTGCTGACCTTCGGCTCGCTTACGGACCTTCCGGCTGAATTTGTAACCCTGCTGTTGACCCACGCGAGTTTGCACGCGGGCCTCGGCCGTTTGGAGCAACTGCCCGGCAGCGTCTCCGTGCACTGCTACCGCTATTGCCGCGAAGGGCAGGAACACCACTTCTTCTTTCCCAATGCAGAAGGTGCGTGGTCTTTCGGGAACTGGACCAGCGACGCGCATTTCCTATACTGGTCGTGGGATCGCGGACGAGATTTGCGCCTCCTCGTTATCTGCGGTGGTTCGTACGCGGAGATCGGGGGCACGCGCGTGCTCATGAGTGAGACGCCGGTGGACTATGCTGAAGTGGTGAACGCGGTCGGCAAGACGGAGTTTTTTTCCTCCCATCCCGAGCGCGTGGTCCTGCAGGAATCCCTGGATCGGATCGAAGTGGAACTCGCGGCAATGGGCAACGACCCCAAAGGGACGGGCAAGTAGTCATGTGTGGAATTTGCGGGATCTTCTATACGGACCGAACGCGACGGGTGGAGCGGCAGACGCTCGCAGAAATGAACCAGCGGATCGTGCACCGTGGCCCCGACGACGACGGCTTCCTGGTGGATGGCAACGTCGGGCTTGCCATGCGCCGGTTGAGCATCATCGACATTCGAACCGGGCATCAGCCCATCAGCAACGAGGACGAAAGCGTCTCGATCGTCTACAACGGCGAACTCTACAACCACCAGGACCTCAGAAAAGATCTGGAAGTCCGCGGGCATCGCTACCGCACCAAAAGCGACACCGAGACGATCGTCCACCTCTACGAGGACTACGGCCGCGACTGCGTGAAATACCTCCGCGGCATGTTCGCCTTCGCCATCTGGGACCGCCGGAAACGGCAGTTGCTCATCGCGCGCGACCGGTTGGGCATTAAGCCGCTGTACTACCGCTACGACGGCAATAGGCTTCTGTTCGGATCCGAAATCAAAACCATCCTCGCCCACCCCGGGGTAAAGGCCGAGTTCAATCGAGCTACGCTGGCGGAGCACCTGGCATTTGGGTATATCGCGGGCGGGGAGACGATGTATGCGGGAATCCAGAAGCTCTTGCCCGGAAACACGCTTGAACTCGATGAAGGCGGCCAACTGAAAATCTCCTCGTACTGGGATCTTCAGGTCAAAGCTGACCCGGGCGACAAGCCGCAAAGACATTACGTGGACCGGTACCGGGAGTTGCTGGAGCAGTGTGTCTCCAGCCATCTGATGAGCGATGTTCCCCTGGGCGTGTTCTTGAGCGGCGGCTTGGATTCGAGCGCAGTGGCGGCCTTGACGACCCGGGTCCGCAAAGAGCCAATCGAAACCTTCGCCGTGGGATACGGGGAAGAAGCGTTGAGTGAGCTTCCGTTTGCTCGCACCGTGGCCAACCACATCGGGTCGAAGCACCATGAAGTGCGGTTGAGCCGCGACGAGTTTTTCCAGGCGTTGCCGCGCTTGATCTGGCACGAGGACGAGCCCATCGTGTGGCCCTCAAGCGTTTCGCTGTATTTTGTTGCGCGGCTGGCTCGCGAGCGCGTGACCGTGGTGCTCACCGGTGAGGGCAGTGACGAGACGCTCGCCGGCTACACCCGCTATCCGTGGACCTTGCTCAACGCCCGCATGGACGCGGTCTATCGGGCACTCACGCCCAGTGCCCTGCGGAAGATCGTCCGGAGCGGCATTGCGGGTGGTCCTATACCGGCGGCCCTGCACCGAAAGCTGGAGCATACCTTCCTCGGCCGGGATGGGGCGTCGTGGCCTTCATTCTATTTCGACAATTTCTATTCGGCGTTTTCTGGCGCCGAGCAGGATGACCTGCTGACCGCCGAAGCGAAGGCAACCGCCCGCGATCCCTACGCCGCTTCGATGCAGCAATGGAATTTCTCGTCGGGAGATCTGCTGCACCGCCTTCTTTACACCGACATCAAGACCTATCTGGTCGAACTCCTGATGAAGCAGGACCAGATGAGCATGGCCGCTTCCATCGAGAGCCGGGTGCCGTTTCTGGATCACGAGCTCGTGGAATTTACGGCCAGCATTCCGGCGAAATACTCCACCGAAGGCCTCGCCGGGAAATTCATCCTCAAACGAGCGGTCGAAGACCTGCTGTCCCGTGACATCGTGTACCGGCGGAAGATGGGTTTCCCGACACCCTGGGCCTACTGGCTGGCTGGGCCGCAGCTGGAGACCCTGGAACACTTGCTGCTCGAGCCGCGAACGGCAGAGCGCGGCCAATTCCGCGCCGCGAGCGTAAGAAAACTCTTTGCCGAGCACCGGGCTGGGCATCGCGATCACGGAAATCGCATCTGGCGCTTATTGAACCTGGAACTCTGGCAGCGTGTTTGCCTGGAAGGCGATCCGATCGACGTGGGGGTATCTTCGCAAACCGCGGTCGCCCTGCGGTGAGCGCATTGACTGAACCCGTGAAAGCTGATTCCTGAAATTACCAATGCTCAGAAAAATCAAACAGGCAACGTTGCGTTCGCTGAAAGCCGCGGGCGTCTTCGATCGGGTCGCTGACAGCAAGTGGCGGCAGGAACGTCTGCTCGTCCTGTGCTATCACGGCACCTCGCTCGCGGACGAGCACCTGTGGAGGCCGGGTTTATACATCGACCCATCGCTGCTGGAACAACGCATGCAGATATTGAAGGCCGGCGGGCACTCCGTGCTGCCGCTAGGCGAAGCACTCGCGCGACTGCGAACCCGAAGCCTGCCTGCCCGCAGTGTTGCCCTGACCTTCGATGACGGCACCTACGACTTCTACAAGCAAGCGTACCCGCTGCTGCAACGTTACGGGTATCCGGCCACGGTCTACCAGACAACTTACTACACCGACTACCAGCGGCCGGTGTTCAACCTGATCACTTCCTACCTATTGTGGAAGAAGCGGGGAGAGATCATTCGAGACGGCCGGGACCTCGGCTTGGCGCAGCCGATGGACCTGCGCACCGAAGCCGGGCGTCACCAGGTCGTGCTCGGCATGATCGGGCTGGCTGCCCGGGAGCGGATGACGGGTGCGGACAAAGATGCCTTAGCAGCTCGCCTGGCAAAGTTCCTCGGACTCGATTTCGAGGCCCTGGCCGCGACCAGAATCGTGCAGCTGATGAACGCGCGCGAAGTGAAAGAAGTTGCCGCCAACGGCGTCGATATCCAGTTGCATACCCATCGCCATCGCACGCCCGTGGACGAAAACTTGTTCCGCAGGGAAATCCGCGACAACCGGGAGCGCATCGAAGCGCTGGTCTCGTCCAAGCCGGTGCACTTCTGCTATCCCAGTGGGGTCTATCGGCGGGAATTCTTTCAGTGGCTGGCCAAGGAGCAGGTAGTGTCAGCCACGACTTGCGACGCCGGACTGGTGACCCGCGACAGCGAGAGCTTCCTCATTCCCCGTTTCATCGACAACCAGCTCCAGACAGCGATCGATTTCGAGAGCTGGATTTCCGGCGTGGGCGACACGCTGGCCCTGCGCCGCGCAGCGACCCAGAAATATGTTCCGGTGGAAGTGTGAGTTGAGAGTAGCGCCCGGCATCTTGCCGGCTGTCCTGAGGGCATCCTGCCCTCAGCCGCGAGCGTCGCTCCCACGCGATTCGGACTGAATGTGGGAAGCGAGATGCTCCAGCAATTCCCGCCGCAAATTCGACCCGCACGCAATCAGTCCCGACAAAAGAGGATTGCGATTGTTGGCACGGAACGGAGCGTTATCAAGGGTGATGACCGAACCGCCGGAGCTCAATACCAGTGCAGCCCCCGCAGCCACGTCCCACTCGTGTTTGGGCGTTAGCGTGAAGGTCGCATCGGCGCGGCCCGCGGAAACCAGCGCCAGCTTGTAGGCGACCGAACCCATCGCCTTGATGCACATGGGCCCATTTTCGAACTGCTTCCATTCCCCGCGTTTGATCTCGCTGCGGCTCGCGAGTACGACGGCACCATCAAGGCTAGCGCGCCCGCTAGCCCGCGCCGGCTCGCCGTTGTAGCGCACCCCCGTGTCAACCGCCCCGAGGAAAGTCTCGCCCGTCGCGGGATTGCAAATGCCTCCGGCGACCAGGTGCCCCTGGTCGACGAATCCGATGGACACGCAAAATTCCGGAATGCCCTTCACGAACTCGCGCGTGCCATCCAGCGGATCGACCACCCACACCCGCGACTTGGTGAGACGCGAAAGGTCGTCCGCGCTCTCCTCCGAGAGCCAGCCTTCACCGTCGCGCACAAGGTTCTGGCGCAGTACAACATCGAGCGCGCGGTCGGCTTCTGTAACCGGGTCGTGGCCGGCCTTGAACTCGGCATCGATGGCGCCCGGCGTGAACCGGCTGAATACCTCGCGTGCGGACGCGAGTGCGGCTGCGATGCGGTCCAGTATTTCTGCGTATGAGGAGGTCATCGGTTCTGCGCGGCTAAGATGGCCAGAGCATTCTCACCCCGGTAACCAGGAGGACGAAACACAGAATCCGCCGCAGCCACAGCACCGGTACACGCGTGCTCAACTGCGATCCCAGCAGGCCGCCAGGGATGGAACCGATCAGCAGCGAGATCAACAGCTTGGGGTCCACGTTCCCGAGGCGGAAATGAAGGAATCCCGTGACACCGGTCAATACAACGGCGTGGACAATATCGGTTCCAACATTGACCTTGGGCGGGTAGCTGTAAAAAAGCAGCAGCATCATCATGATGATGCTGCCCGATCCAACGGAAGTCATGCCCACCAGGAATCCTGAGCACAGGCCGATGACGGTCATGCCCGCGAATGACTTGAGCGTGGGCGGTCGGTTGACCATGCGCTCTTCGATGCGGGTCTGAAACATCAGCAGTATCGGAATGCAAACCAGCAAGATCCCGATGATCAGCTTGATGAAGTGGTTGACGCCGTCCCCGTAAAGGCGGCGAAGATGAGTGAGGTAGGCGACCCCGGCGGCCGATCCCGGAACGCTCCCCACGGCGAGCGCCAGTACCACCTTGCGCCGTACCGTGCCCTTGTTGAGGTGCACGATGCTGGCCGGGATTTTCGTGAAGAAATTAAAAAGCGCGTCCGAGCCCACAGCGATGATCGCGGGGACCCTCAGACCGAAAATAAGGATGGGCAGCAACAGCACGCCGCCGCCCAGGCCGGTCAGGCCGATCAGAGTGCCGACGAGAAACCCCACTAGGATTTTGGCAGAAATTAAGCCCATGAAAATTGGTGCCCCACATGTAGCGCCGGCATCCTGCCGGCTGTCGTGAGCTTGCCCTGAGCTTGCCGAAGGGGCGTCCTCGCCCTCGCCACTGTTCGAGACAATATACGCGCGGAGCGACGCTGGGACCCGTTACCCGATAAAGCCCTGTTGCTCCAGGTGCAAGATGATTTCCTGGGCTGACTCTTCCGGGGACAGTTCCGCGGTGTTGATCACGACTTCCGCGTTCTGCGGGGCTTCGTAGGGATCCGAAATCCCCGTGAACTCCTTGATGATGCCCGCCCGCGCCTTCGCGTACAGACCCTTGCGGTCGCGCGCCTCGCAGGTCTCGATCGGAGTCGCCACATGAACCAGAACGAAGCCGCCCAGCGGCTCGATCATCTCGCGAAGCTGCTTGCGGACCGCATCATACGGAGCGATCGGAGCGCAAATGGCGATGCCGCCGTTCTTGGTGATTTCCGAAGCCACGTAGCCGATGCGCCGAATGTTGATGTCGCGATGTTCCTTCGAGAAGCCCAGCTCGGACGAGAGATGCTTGCGCACCAGGTCGCCGTCGAGAATCGTCACCGGACGCCCGCCCATTTCCAGGAACTTGGTGAGCAGCACGTTCGCGATCGTCGACTTGCCCGACCCCGAGAGTCCAGTGAAGAAGATCGTGACCCCTTGCTTGTGGCGGGGAGGATAGCTTCGCCGCAGCTCCTGGACGACTTCCGGATACGTAAACCAGCTTGGGATGTCGCGGCCGCCGTTGAGTCGCTCGCGCAACTCCGTGCCCGAAATGTTCAGGACCCGGGCGCCCGTCGGGACTTCGTTGTCAGGAACGTATTTGTCCTGATCCTCGAGGTACACCATCATGTTGAATGGCACCATCGTGACCCCGATGTCCGCCTCGTGTTTCTTGAAGAGTTCCTGCGCGTCGTAGGGACCGTAGAAGTTCTTTCCGTCGATGTCCTTGCCGGGTCCAGCATGATCGCGGCCCACAATAAAGTGCGTGGAGCCGTGATTCTTGCGGATGATGCCGTGCCATATTGCTTCGCGCGGCCCACCCATACGCATGGCCAGCGGGAGCATGGCAAGCTTCACGCTGCCGTGCGGATACTTGGAGAGCAGAAGTTCATAGCAGCGCACACGGGTGAAGTAGTCGACGTCTCCGGGCTTGGTCATTCCGACCGAGGGGTGGATGAGCAAGTTTGCCTCGACTTGCTTCGCGGCGCGGAACGTTAGTTCCTGGTGAGCGCGGTGCATGGGGTTGCGCGTCTGGAACGCCACCACGCGGCGCCACCCAAGGCGTGAGAATTCCGCGCGCAACTCCGCGGGAGTCTGCCGCAGCGGGCGGAAGTCGTAGTGCGCCGGCAACTGCAGACCTTCCAAAGTCCCGCCCACATACCAGGGATTCGCTTTGTTAACGGCAAAATCGGCGCCTGGGTGGGCTTTGCTGGTCGTGCCGAAAACACTCTTCGCCTCGGCAGCACGGTCGGGCTGCCATACGTCCCCGACGCTCAGCACGGCGAGCATCACGCCCTCGGCATCGCGCAGCGCGACTTTGCTGCTGCCCGGCTTAAGCGACTTGGCGAATTCCTCAGTAACGTCCAGCGTAATTGGCATGGGCCAGAGCACGCCGCCAGCCAGGCGCATGTTGTGACAAACGCCTTCATAGTCGGCGCGGTTCATGAACCCGCGCAGCGGAGAGAAGCCACCATTCAGCAGCAGTTCGACATCGCAGACCTGGCGCGGCGTGAGATTCCACGACGGCCACTCCTTCGAGTGGGCTTTCAGTTCGGCTGCCCGGCCGGGTTCTGCGATGAGGTGAATCAGTTCTCCGCCGTGCGGCGGAATCAGATGGCTTGTCAAAGTCAATTTCGTAGACCTCCTGGGGTCGATTGTCATTTACCGTTGCTGTAGCCAAATGCCGGAACCGCGAATCCGGGCAACGCCGGACTCAAACTTCGCTTTCTGCAATCAGCAGGAACGGGAGAGAAACAGAGCCACTACTTGCTCAGCCGAGGGTGGAAGGTGAGGGCAGAAATCGTACACCCGGTCCCCGCTGGCGCTCCCAGCTAAACACTTGATTTTTATGTGCTTATTATTGTCTGATGTTTGGCCCTTCCACACAAGAGCCAAGCCACGAATTCCTGTGTGTGCATTGGTTCCTGCTCATCTTTTGCAGGTGTCAGGCTCCATATTGATCTTGCGGCAATCGCTATGGATTCGAAAGGTTACGATGGTTTTGGCGTCGTCTCATGGCGCGGCGGACGTGGTCATTTAAACTGGCCCTCAGATTGGGATCATGATCAAGACCCTGGCAAAGCGGGTGCTGCTTGGCGCCGGAGTGCTGCGCCTTGCCGCAAAGCTGCACGGAAAGGCTGCCGCTATTCTGATGTACCACTCCGTGTTGGAGGATCCGAATCAAGAAGAAGACTCACTCGGCGGAATCGTTCACTCCCTCGAAGCGTTTCAGGGCCAGATGGAAACGCTGGCGAAGGAATATCGTCCTGTCCCTCTCGATCAAGTCGGACGCTTCGTAGAAGGCGAAGCCGACCTGCCCGAGCGCGCCGTAGTGGTCACTTTTGACGACGGCTACACCGACAACTACGAGATGGCGCTGCCGATTCTCGATCGCCTGGGCGTCCCGGCGACGTTTTACGTGACCGTCGATTGCATCGAAAACCGGAGACTCCCCTGGCCGAGCCGCCTCCGCTTTTCATTTCGCAAGACCGCGAAAACGACTTGGCCCGATGAAAGCGGCACAGTGTGGAATCTCGAAAGCGGCCAGGGGCGGGAGCAGGCCTACCTGGCAACCTGCGATCGCGTGTGTCAAATCGCCGGAGTAGCTCTAGAGAATGTCGTAAGCAGAATGGAAGAAGAACTTGATGCGAAGCTGCCCGACGATCGCGGCCGCCTCATGATGACGTGGGAGCAAGTCCGTGGATTGTCGCGTAACGGACACATCGTCGGTTCGCACAGCATGACCCATCCGAACCTGGCGTTTCTCAGTGTTGAAGATGCGCGCCGAGAACTGCTGCAGTCGAAGATCCAGATGGAACAACATCTCGATACCCGGGTCGAGCATTTTTCGTATCCCTGCCCCGCTTTGTTTCCAAACTGGACGGAGCAAACCACAGCCGAGAGCCGCAACGCCGGCTATAAAACGGCAGTCACCACCAGCAACGGGCTGGCGCGCAAGCAGGACAATCCCCTTTGCCTGAAGCGAGTGCTGCCAACGAAGTCGGTGGACGGCCTGCGCTGGAATCTCGAAAGCGCTTTTGCTCGACGGGCACGTTAACTGAGACGATCCTGAATTGGCAAGAATCCTGGTACTGGACGGGCACAGCGCGGCCGCCCTGGCCTTCACGCGGTCGGCGGGTCGCGCGGGACATTGGGTTGCCGTCGGCGCCAACCGCGGCATCTTCGCCGCGGCCAAGCTCTCGCGCTATTGCCAGTCGAGTTTCGATTACCCCGTCTCCACCGACGATGCCACCGCTTTCGTGGACCGCCTCCTCGAATTTGTAGCCAGCCAGTCGATCGACCTGGTCGTCCCTGTCACCGATTGGACTTTGCTCCCCCTATCTGAGCAGCGGAGCCGTCTGCACGGAAGTTGCTGGATCGCGCTGCCGCCGGACGCTGCGGTTAAGGCCGCGTCCGACAAATATCAAACCGTCGAAGTGGCGCGCTCCCTGGGGATCGGAGTTCCTGGAACCTGGCTGGTACGTTCGCCGGACGACCTGCGGGATTTACGCGGGATGGATTTCCCTGTTGTGGTGAAAGACCGATCGTCGGTCCGGTGGGTGAATGGCAAGGCTATCCTCGGCTCAGTCACCTATGCGTACGGAAAAGATGAACTCGAGGGCAAAGTCATGGATCGGTTGCAGGCCGCCAGTGCCGTGCTCATCCAGGAATTCGTTTCGGGCAAGGGCATCGGCTTTTCCTGCTTTGCCGCGCCCGACGGTGTCTACGTGCCCTTTGCCTGGGAGCGCATCCGCGAGGTCGATCCCCGCGGCTCTGCCGGCAGTTGCCGCAAGTCAATCCCGCTCGACGACCATTTCGCCGACCTCAGCGGCCAGTTGATTCGCGCCATCGGATTCCAGGGTCTCGCCATGGTGGAATACAAGCAGGCCGGGGAAGGGCCGCCAGTCATCATGGAAATCAACGGGCGTCCCTGGGGTTCGATTGCGCTGCCCATCGCGAATGGAATCGACTATCCCCGCTACCTGATCGACTGGTATCTGAGCCGCGCTCTACCGTAGAAACGCATCGACTACCGCCCCGGTACCGTCTGCCGCCGCATCGTCGGAGAGCTAACCCACCTAAACAACGTCCGCTGGGGGAATCCCGATCGCTGGCCCGGAGAGTATCCGAACTTCTGGAGCACGCTCGCGAAGATCGCCGTCCCGTGGTATCCGGGTATGCACTACGACGACCTCTGGCTCTCCGACCTGCGCCCCGCAGTGGCGGAGATCGCGCATTGGTTTCGAGTGCGCCTGCAGAGACGAATCGAAGCCGTCAAAGATGGCGGGCAAGCTGGCCAGTGAGATGAACGCCCGTCCAGCTTCACCCGCCGAAAATTCCTCTCCACCCCAATCGCGACCCATCCCCCATGTTGTCATTCCGACGCGCGAGCGCAGCGAGACAGGAGGAATCTGCTATCAGTCGGGATGCAACCGGCGAAGCTGGTTCTTCGCCGAGAAACTCGCAACCTCACTCCCGCTTCCCGCTACCCACCTCATACCCCAATTCCCGCATCACCGACCCCTACGCCGACTCCATCATCGCGACCGATGGTGGCGAGAGGCTCGTCTTTGAGCCTCCGGCAGTTGCCGTGCGGATGCAGAGTTTGTCCGCCCGCGTGTGCTTGGTCAGGACCCAGCCGCGGCCCTGTTTCTTCTCGAGTTCACGCATCCGTTCCGGCGAGCTGAGATCGATGGCATGCTCAAGCTTTTCCGGAGTGCTCTCGATGTTTCCGAATCCGCAGTTCTGCAGAAAGGCGGCAAGCCGTGCCGGTTCCCGCGCGGGATCGCGCTTCATATCCTCGTAGCGAAGCAGCACGAAGCCAGGACGGTCCCGCCGCAGCGTGAGCCAGCTGACCACGTGATCCGACCACGATCCCCACTTGGGATCAAACTCTGCCGCAATAAATCCTGCCGTGAACTGCTCCATCGGATGGCTGTCCGGAGTGTTCCCGGCTTTCACGTTGTGATGGTAGAACGACACGGCCACATCGCGTGGATCGCGCACGATGTAAATGACTCGGGGATAGTGCGGCTGGAAGCACTCGTGGCTTTTGAGGAGGCGCGGACTAGTCAGTCTAGGGCAGCATCCGCATACGGTGGTCGGAGTGGAAGTTGATTTCCGGGATACGCCGTTCGATGTTGGCAAAGGTAACCGGTTCGTCCTGAAAGGCCAGGTTGCCGATCAGAAAACGCAGCCAGGTATTCCCGGACCGAGGGTACGAGGTGAGGAGGACGTCGTCAGGAAACACGGTGACGTTCCGGCCGGCGATCTGTCGGCCTGTGACTACGCGGCCGACTTGCGCGACGGCGCGTTGCGCCCTGCGGAGAAGCTCTTTTGGGTCTTGTCTCATGGCGCTGCTGAACGAGGCAATGGAACTGGACCACCGCGGGTCCCAGCCGCGGTTACGTTATGACTGAACTCCAGTGGAGTTTGCCGACGCACGCTGCTTGAAAAACATTTGCAATTCTGTGGTCAGATTGCGGATGCAAGCCTGCAAAACCCCATAACAACGACGAGTGGCGGCGATGTCTCCAAAGTATGGATCGGGAATCTCGCGACAGCGAAACGAGCCGTCCGCATACGCGCTTAACATCAAAATCTTATTCTGGAACTCCGGAAAACCAGCCAGCAATTCCGCTTGGTTCTGGAAATCCATGGCGAATATGGCATCCGCCTGGGTCACCAGATCAGCGGTGACCGGTTGGGCGCGATGGTTGGTGAGGGGGAGCCCGATTTCCTGCGAAGCCGTCAACGCCCAGGGATGTGCTTCATTGCCGGGGATCGCGTGCAAACCGGCGGACGCTCCGTGGATCCCGCGCAGGCCCGCGTCGCCGACCGCTTTGCGAAAAAAAGCTTCCGCCATGGGACTGCGCATCCGGTTGCCGAAACACACGAACAGGAAAGAACGTGCAGCCGGACTGACTCCCTGCATGTTGGGCGATCGCACCCCGGCGAGGTCAAGCAAGCGCAGACGCGCGTAAATCGGGCCCGCTTTGGGTCCGAGGCGCAGGAAAGTTTCACGTTCCTGGAGTAAAGAATCCGATACGAAGCTGCGCAGCTTCCATCGGGACGTGGGTGTTGAGTCCTGGTTCACTGGATTGAGGCCGGTTCAAGCGGCGAGCGGCTTACTGTTCCTCCTGGTAGGTCTCGATCAAAGCCACGGCGACTTCGTCCATCTGCTGGTCCGAGAGGTCTCCCGTTTGCCATACCCGCTTGGTCCAGATGGCCCAGAGCACGCCCAGTCCGTAGGGTATCAGGCTGATCAGGATCTGAAACCCCACCTGCACATACGTGTGCGCGATAAACCAGTGGCGCATGAGGAGCAGGACCGCAACCTGCGGAACACACAACAGCAAGGGTAGTGTGTAGGCCTCGCGCAAGAAAGCCCGGACGGGCACATTCAGCAACCGGCAAAGATGACGCGGCATGAAGTACAGCGTGGTGCAGGTAAGCGGAATCGCCGTTCCCGCCGCGTCTCCCACAATGCCGAACCGGCGGATCAGCACGATGCTGAGAATCAAGTTCGCGATGCTTTCCATCAACGATACCCACGCGAGCGGTTTGTGTCTGGCCATCCCGTAAAGGATGCGGGGAGAAGCACCTTGCGCCAGCGAGAAGGTCATCGGGAACAGCAAGACGAGAAGGACCGGATAGCTGGCCGCGACATATCGCGCGCCCACCCAGGCTTCGATCACCGACTTGCCCAGGATCGCCAGCACCGCCGTTATCGGGAAGATCACCAGGGCGCAGGCGCGGTTCCCTGCGACCAGGATCTTGCGCAACTGCCTGGTATCGCCGCGCGCATCCGATTGGCCCGACATGGGCACAAAAATCTGGGCCAGGCTGCTCACCACTTCGGACGCGTAGTCGAGCAGCCGGTCGCCGATCGAGAAGTATGTGATCGCCGTGACCGACAGAAATGTTCCGATGACGATCTCGTCGGTCTTGAAGCGCAGCTTGTACGCGATCATCAGGATGAACGTGATCGCGCTGTAGTTGGCGATCTCGCGCAGCGCGCCCCGATCCACATATTTCCAGCCAAAGCGCAGCGGCAGGATGCGCAGAACGATGACCGCGCGCACCAGCGATCCCAGAATCGGCAACAGCACCGTGATGAGCGCCACCGTGAGCAGTCCGTAGCCGTGCTTCAAGGCCAGTACAATCAGAACGGCGCGCAGCAACGTCGCCACCAGGTTGGTCATGTTGACGAAATAGAAGCGCTGCATGCCCTCCAGAATTCCGCCAAAAATTCCGGTGGGGAATCCGACCGCCACCGCGGCGCCCACCATCAGAAAGAGCCAGCGCGCCGTGGTCAGGAAGTCGGTTGGTATACGGAACAGCGAGTCGACGAACAGGCTGCCCACTAAGGTGAGAGCCATGGCCATGGCGCCAATGGCCGTGTAGGTTGCCAGGCTGGTATTGATGAGCTTCGAGAGTCCCTCGTTGTTATTGGTCGCGGTGTAGGTTGAGACGTAGCGTATGACGGAAGACCGAATCCCCAGATCGAACAGGCCGTAGTAACCCGTGATGGAGAAAATCAGCACCCATATCCCGAAGGCCGTGTCTCCCAAACGGTGAAGGATGAAGGGAGAAAGAAATATCCCAACCAATACGCTGACGCCAAGGCTGAACCAGCTGGCGCCGACGTTCTTGATGATCTGGCGCTTGCTCATGGCTACGCGGCGGCCGCGTCCTTCGCAATGTCTGCCGGGAAGATGCTGAAAATGATGTTAAGGCCGTGCGGTTCCAGGTCGAACTCCGCCAGGCACTTCCGCTTGGCGAGGTCGTACAGGCTGATATGCGTCGGCTTTTCTCCCATGCCGTCGTGGAGCACGTTCTTGACCCAGAGAATGTTCTCCTGAAGGTTAGTCTTGCGGACGCGAGTGAACGCCACCCAGGCTCTATTCTCGTCCACCGGCAGCAGCCCGCGGCACCAGCCCAGAAGAGCCTTTTGGCCATCAATGAGCTTCAGATCAACGGCCTGCTCGACTCGCAGGGTGCGGCGGTTCGCAATTACTACATGCCCATCGACGGTTGTGAAATAGATGCGCTCCCCGCAGACGAGTCCATCGTGTGGCCTTTGTACCGCAACGTCGATGCGCTTGCCCGCGCTAGTCAGGCAGATGGCGTCGCGCTGGGTAAAGCGTGTGACCCAGACTTCGCCGTCGAGTTCGAAAACGAAATTCGGGTGGGACTTGTGCGGTTTTGTACTGGCGATTTTCCGGTAGTCGACCTCTCGTGAGAAGCGCGACCAGAGCGGCTCATCCAGTACCGGCCACTCGCGAATCACGTCGCCTTGGGGAGAGAACTTGATCACCATGTCGAGCCCGGTGCTGACGGCCACGAGATTCCCGTCGCTCGTCGGGGTGACGTGGTGTACATCATTGAAGGCGGGGAGAGAAACGTGTCCGATCCGCTCAAACTCGGGCAGGCGGAAAATCAGCACCTCGGTCGAAGTACAGGTGTACAGGATGTCGCCCTGCAGGGTGCCGGCCTTGAAAACATGAGAGGCCTTGTCGGTCGACCGCGCCTCCTCCGGGGTTTTGTACTCGACACGGGTTTCTACCTGGCCGGTTTCGATATCGAGTTCAAGGATCAGAGCAGTCTCATAGAGATTCCACTCTTCTTCTTTCCGTACCAGCAGCTTCTTCTGGCGCGCTCCTAAGATATAGAGGCGGGACATCTTAGGGGTTCTCCTGGCGGAGGTACGCAGCCGTTTCGGAAACCATTGACTCCTTCGTTCGCGTCATCCCAGATGGCCCGGCACACGACTGTTCCTGAATTGACGCAAGCCCTCAGCTTAAAGCCATCCGACCGGGCGCGCCAATGGCTAGTTCGGAACGTGGAAGGGGAGGGGATCTCACCACACAGTGTGGCTTTTTTGTACCCTGAGCCACGTTCTGAGCGGCAGCCTGATTGCAGTTGTAATTTCGCGCTCTGCCGCGGCGGACGCGGCGTTTGGACCAATTCTTTTATGGGCCATGCGCGTGTAATTGGTTCCACTCATTGGGACCGGATTGGCACTTTTATCCTAATGTATTCACCTTAGATAAATCTAAGGACCTGAGGTGATACCGGTCGGTCGTTTTTCGCTCCCGAGCAGGCAATTTCAAGGGGGATGGCTTTGCACCTTGCAACGAGACCGGTATGTTAGGGCGAGAAGCGCCCGCTCCGAGGACCGCGAGCGAGATTTGTAAACCATTGCTATTATTTTAGTTACGAGACAACCGGAGATCACCTGAGGTAAGTTTCGTGTGCCAACCCTTGGCCAAACTTGGGAGTTTGCCTTGCCGACAATTAAGGGTTTTGTTCGGAATCGAGCCCTCCGATCACCTGTGGAAAACGAGGCTGAAAAACCACAGCAAGAAAGTGCAGAAAATTGGAACTGCGAGTGCTATGGGATTTAGTAAGAACGCTCGTTTCAATCGATTGCAGTGGACGGACTGGCGGGGTTCGGTGAGCTTACGCGCTGAGCGCACCGGGGCCAGAATCGCTCACTTCACAAAAATTAGTCAGGGGGTATTGAATGAGCGAAAGACCTGTCCGTCTGGGGCAGCGCGAACAGCAAATCGTCGAACTGCTCTTGCAAGGTTGCGACAACGACGAAATCGCTCGACAACTCAATATGGCTCGTCGAACGGTGAAAGCCCATTTCAACCGTTTGTTCCTGCGATTTGGCATCACCAGCGGCATCAAGCGAGTAAAACTCGCGACACTTCTGTACCGGAGGCAGTTATGTTTGGAGGCGAACGCTACGGAAAACGGATACCCAGTGAACGAGAGAGCAGAGTTATTGAACTTGTTGCCCAGGGACTTAAGAACAAAGAAGTCGCCGACGAAATCGGAACCACTGAACACGTCGTCAAGAACTATCTCCGAGTCATCTACGACAAACTCGGACTCTGGAATCGAGTCGAACTCGCCCTCTGGTACGAAGCCCGCAGATTTGAGCAAATCGCCAGAGCTTGAACCACTGGAGGCTTGGGAACACGGCGTCGTGGGCCTGAGCCCGACTTCTCCTTCGGGGACACCACACCGGTAGGGTAAAACAAATCAGAAAAAGGTCTTAACGGGCTGCCCGGTCGTTCACGGGCAGCCCGACGTTCTAAGCTCCCGTAACCGCGTGACCGCTTCAGGGATCTGCTTGCGTGCGGCCGCCATCAACAATATCCGGGCCTGATCGCAATCCTTGGGCACGCCGTCCCCCGCCAGATACAACTCCGACAGCAAGAGCACGGCGGTGGTGTTTTCTTTCCGCACCGCTGCCCACAAAAAAGTTGCCGCCGC
>Ga0307479_10000490_pt1 | contig 35352 bp, 51 predicted proteins | sample atmos_gasesECM4C_FD_203743 | JGI IMG/M metagenome (GOLD analysis project Ga0307479, IMG submission 203743) | Hardwood forest soil microbial communities from Morgan-Monroe State Forest, Indiana, United States - atmos_gasesECM4C_515 | ecosystem: Environmental > Terrestrial > Soil > Temperate...
TGAAACGGCGAAGAGTCATCTCTATGCCTCGCGCGCGCGCGTAGAGAGTGGGAAAGTGGGCATTTAGAGCCTAACTCCAACGTGTACAGTAGGTTCCAAATGCCCACCCCCTGTGGGCATTTGGGCTTTTTGGGCATTTGTGGGCATTTAGGTGGGCATTTGGCAAGTGTGTGATTCTACGCCCCTTCGCTCACTTTTCCACAGCAAAGCCCACCGTTCTCTCCCGCACCCCCCGTGCGAGTGTACCGCGTAAGAATTACACGATAAAACAGAGGGGTCTGTGGAGAGCGCAGTTCACTAACTTTCTCTTTCTTTCTTTTTGAGCCTACAAGGGTTAGCCGACTTGTCCACAATAAGAAATAATAAGTATTGACAAGTTTTATTAACGCGCGTATTCTATCCCTGCCTGGCAAGAGAGAGTGAAAGGCTCCCGGTAAGGGGCGCTTTCACGGTGAATCTGACGAATGGCGAAGAAAGAGCAAACACCAAGAAAGACTCCGAGCGGCGAATGGATCTACATCACAATTTCGGCCACGCTGGCGGAACGGGAAGCCTACCGGCAAATTTCCGCGCTCGATTCGCGCTCAGTGTCGTGGTGGATCCGGGACGTGTTGAACCGGGAAGTAGCCAGGCGGAAAGCGAGCTCGAACAATGAAATCGAACCTGAGAGCGCGAATCCAACTGTGGGCGTGGAGGCAGTTTCTCCGGATCGGGCATGATCTCGTTTGGAAAGCGGACGAATGGTTTCAGGCCCAGGAAGTTGTATTACAAATTTCAGTGCAGCCTACGTCTGGAGCGCAAGGGATCGCTCGGCAAGCCAGACGTGCGGGCGCACTCGATCGCCTCGGCGTGAATTGGATCCGGGACGTGCTCAACCGGGAAGTGGCCCAGGCGGAAAGCGAGCTCGAACAATGAAATCCAACCTGAGAGCGCGAATCCAACTGTGGGCGTGGAGGCAGTTTCTCCGGATCGGGCATGATCTCGTTTGGAAGGCCGACGAGTGGTTCCAGGGCGAAGAAGTAAAACTGAGGGAAGCGCACATAGAGTGCGCGGGAGAATTTAGACATGAAAGCCACAATCGAGAGCACGAGCAAGACGCTGATCTGGCAAGGGCTGAATTTCCGCGTTTGGGAAGGCGTGAGCGCCAAGGGGATCAAATTTGTGGCGCTGGTGAACCGGCTGGAGACGGCGGACGCGGAGCAGATGCGTCTGTTGATCGCGGAGCTCGCGGGAGCGTCGAAAGACCCGGAATCCACGACGGCGGGCGCGCTCGATCGCCTCGGCGTGAATCCGCCGCCCGCCGACTACGCGCCAAAACCGGAGCCGCCGACTTCGACCGCCGCATAGTGGCCCGGCGCACTCAGTTCGCCGGGATGGTACTGGCTCGTTCACAGGAGACGATATGAGAGCAATTCACAACGTCAGAAAATTCTTTCCTCAAGTCGAAACCGTCAAGGATGCTTACAAACGGCTGACGATTGAGGTTACAAAGCGCGACGAGGCGAATTCACACCGCAAAAAACACAGTGAATGCGCCATGGCGGTCGCCTGTAAACGCGCCATGAAACTAGACGGCGTGATCGTGTCCGCCACAACTGCCTATCTGATCAAAGATACCGTCGCGACGCGCTATCAACTTTCGATGGCTGCCCAGAAAGAAGTGGTGGCATTCGATCGGGGGGGGGGATTCTGTCCCGGTGAATATCAGCTAGTCAAGCCACAGCAAAATCTCGGTCGCCAAGAAGGCGGAAAAGATAAACGCGCAAGGGGAACCAAGCCAAAGAAACGGCACCATTTCACCGAAGGCATTCGGGCGATTTTAGGATCACGCGAAATAAAGTGACTTTCGAGCGCGCCATCGTGCTCTATGCCGCGGTGAACACTGCCGTAATCGCGGCTCTCGCGTGGCGCGTGAATCGGCTGTGGCACTGGAGTTGCAAAATCGGGACGTGGCTCGGCAATTTCAATCGCCGTCTCGCGGACCTGGAAAGAGTGCCAAGCAAGTGGAAACCACGATGACGCACAAAGGCCGGCAATTGTTGTTACGTTTAGAAATACGAGTCGCTTCTGAATTTGCGTTGTCCGTGGCAAGGCAGGTACGAGTCAATCCCCCAGACGCGCATGCGCCGTTCGAATGTCATTGTTGGAGAGACGCTTGGGAGATTGTCGGTAAATTAAAGGGCGGGCCGCCGGTTCAGGTGGAATTCTCGTCGAGAGGCTGACAATGGAAAATCCTAATCGGCAAATTCTTCGCTCTATAGCCTTGGTTATGTTCGGCATCGTGATCGGCGTGATTCCGAAACAGATTCAGTTGGACCAGATTCGCCGCCAGGTGGACGCCGAACTCGCCGAAACCACGAGGCTGAACGAAGAATTACGCGCAGCTGTCGCGGACGAAAAACAGAAGCATGCGGCGGAACACGCGGACTGCCAGAACGCCATCCTGGGCGATTCCGGGCGCACTGTGCTCGTGGACGTGAACCATCCCTACGGCCCGGAGATTCAACAGCTACTCGGCGTGTCACTCACGTTGCCGCCGCGCGGCAATCCCGCGTTCGCCACCGGGCCGATCTGGGTGGTTCCGCGCACCATCACGCCGCACGTAGTGGACGGCGTGCTCGGCGGCCTGTACACGCACATCTGGCCCAACGGCCGCAACGACGGCTGGCACATGCCAAGCAGAGCGGAGTGATCGGTGGCAGATCTGATCAAATGCGTGGTGCAGTGTCCGGACTGCCGGATGATGTGGCCGAGCCTGATTACGCCGCGGGATACCATCGCAATTGATGTGGAATGCACTTGCGGAACAACGCTCGTACTTACTGTGGTGCGGCCAAAGCATCGCGTTGAAGGCGTACTCGTAAAGCGCATCCGCACGATGAAGGGATAAAGATGCATCCGACTGAGAAGGGTTTCACGCTTCCTACGTCAGCGCAAGCGAGTCACGCGGGCGAATCCGAGCCTGCCTGGATTCGAGACAATCAAATCCCGGGCGTGGCCTTCGCGCCGGAGCTGGACGCGCGCGTGCCGGCGAATTCCTGGATCGCGGAAATCTGCGAAGGGGAAACGTCCTACTGCGAGCATTGCGGCGCGGGCTTTCCCATGTGGCCCACGAAGGCTTGGGCGGACCATCTCATCACGGCGCACGGCGATGCGCTCACAATTCAGGCGCGCACCGGCTCGTCGCTCCTCTGCGCGGACGAGCTGAACGAGTGCCAAACACAATTCTTCGCCATGATGTTTCAATCCAGGGTAAGCCTGCGGCGCCGCGCCTGGCAGCTCGGCTACGCCAGCGTGAAGCAAGACGAACGGCGAATCCATATTCCGAATTGAGGGCTCGGTGAAGAGAAAAATAACAGCAGTAGAAGAAGTCAAGCGCGCGTGCGAATTTGAAGCAGAGCGCGTCCGTAACATCCTAGCTGATTTCTTATCGGAAACCGAAGTCTGTGCGGCGCAGGCTGAGTATGACGAGCAATTGGTCAAGACGGCATTCGCTGCATTTCAATTAAAATTGCCGTCTAGTAGTCTTGATAATCTTAGCAGCATCATCCTCATCCAGATTCTCGCTCGCCGTTTGAAACTAGATCTGAAACTTGGGCCGGCGGACATACAAAATATAGCAGAGCAAGCCGTTTCATTCATTTTAGGGCGCACATGACGAAATCCACCCCAGACCGGCACTACGAGAGTGCGCAAGAGGAATTTCAGCGGCGCGTGCGGGAACTGTATCAGCTCGCGGACAAAATGGGCTTACGCCTCGCAGTCACGGTAAAAAAGAAGAGCCCTACACCGCCGCCGCAAAGACAACCAGGGGAGAATTAAAATGGCTTTCGGATTCCCAGACATGGAAATTTCTTGGGACGGCGGGGATACCTGGTACGTCTACGCGAACGCCATCGGCACAGGCTGCCTTGGGCGAATCCGCACTCCGGACGGAAAGACAATCTGGACCGGCCGCGCCGAAGAATATCTGGAAACGTGCGGCGGCTGCGATGGGACAGGAAAATCGAAACGGCTGCGATTTGTGGCCAGCGAGCCGGGGGAAAAATGAGTCTCGATATTAGTCTCGAAACTCCGATGTCCTGCCCGCATTGCGGTGGAGATCTTCACGGCGGTACGGAAGTGTTCACCGCGAATATCACCCACAATCTAGGAAAGATGTGGCGGAAGGCGGGCGTTTGGGATGCGCTCTACGAAAGCGACGGGAGGCGCGCTTCCGATTACATCGAAGCCCTGCGGGCCGGCGTGGCTGACTTCGAAAAGAATTACGCCGAATACGAAAAGCTGAATTCCCCGAATGGTTGGGGACTTGCGGAACACGCGCTCCCGTGGCTCAGGCGAGTGCTCGCAGCGTTCGAGCAGAACCCTGAAGCGAATATCAGGGTGTCGCGCTAGGAGAGCAAAAGGCCCCGGCTCGCACGGCGAGTGCGACAAAAACGAGGCTCTTTTGCGGTAAACATGATCCTACTCGGCTGGGAAATCGGGACCGGCAAGCGGGTGGAAATCCCGGAGACGGGGCATCTGGCTTGGTTTGGCCAGACGCAGCTATCCGGGAAAACCACGGCGCTCGAGGCTATCGCCTATCGCGGTGAACTGAGGGCCGTCGCGTTCATCACGAAGCAGGGCGAGGGGGGATTCTTGACGGGACGCATGATCCCCCCATATTTCTCCGAACCGACCAACGACGAAGAGCAGCCGCTATGGCGCTGGGTCAAGTCCATCCTAGAAGCGTCCCAACAGCGGAAACTAAATTTTGAAGAGGCTTGGATAATTCGGTGCTGCGAGGATCCCCGTTCCGCCAAAACGCTCAAAGATGTGCACGAAAACATCAAGGCACTGCTCGGTGGCGAGGGCGGTTACGTCGAAAAGGGCCGCGGCAAGAAAAAGAAAAAAGAGTGGAAGTACACGCGCAAGCCTGTGAGCGGAATCAACGCCGGCGTCTACACGTCCCTGAAAGCGTATTTCGACATTGTGATGCCGCAACTCGCGCGCCTGCCGTACACGAAGCGGCTCGAGCTGGGCGACGGGCTGAACGTGATGGACCTGCGCGAATACGCCATGGAAACCCAGGCGCTCGTGATCCGCAGCGTGATGGAGTGGGTCTACCAACATGAAAAAGGCGTCCGCGTCATCGTCCCCGAAGCGCAGGATTTTGTCCCGCAAGGGAAAAACTCGCCGGTGAAGATGGCCTGCGAGACGCTGGTGCGCAAGGCCGGCGCGAACAAAAACTTCATGTGGCTCGATTCGCAGGATATGGCTGCGGTGGACAAGATCATGCTGCGCGCCTGCTCGATCGTGGGGATCGGCGTGCAGACCGAAGGCCATGAAATCGAGCGCAGCCTCGCCGGGCTCTTCACGCCGCAATTGAAACCCGTGGACATCGCGCGCCTGAAAATCGGCGAATTCTTTGTGCGCACGCCCGAAGCCAAAGTCTCCAAAGTCTACGTCCAGCCCGCCTGGATGGAGAGCGAGCTCCACGCCCAAGCCATCGCCAAGGGCGAGGAGCGAGTCGAAAGCGCAAGGCAAATGCTCCGCGCGTTCAAGGATGCCCGCAAAGCGCCCCCCGTTTACCCTGAGCGAGTTAAACGCGAAGGGCACCAACTGAAACAAATTCTCAGTCAGGAGTCACCCGCCGATGAAGAAGAATCAGCCGGTAAACGAACAGTTGCCACCGACGAGACAGAATCAATATTCACAAAAGAACGTCGAAGTCTGGACGGACAGCAACGGCAAAATGATTCTGATCTTCGCGATTCCGCGCGCCATGGTGATAGAGGGGATTCGTCGGTCCAAACGTCGGATGCTCGACTTCGAGATGGAATTTACGCGGATGGAGGCATTCGATCTACTCAGGGCCATCGCCTGCCATCCGTACACGATGGAGATGATGACCAATCCACCGATGACGCTAATCCATCACGCGAACAAGAAGAAATCGAAACCTCGTCCCAAATCCTAAAGGAGCCGCCCGATGTCGAAGAGAGTGAATCCCTTCCGCCAGTTGACGCCGAGACAACAGCGCGCGATCAAGGCGCGAATCGAGCGGATCGCCCCGGAGATACAGATGGGCATGTCGGCGCAGACGCTGATCGTGGCGCTGTTCGAGGATTTGGCAACCGTCCCGAGGATGCAGCCGAAACGGAATCGTCCCCGCAATCCCAACTAACACCCCTCGAAGCAATGCTTCTCGGGGTAAAGGAGCCTGGCAAACATGAAACCCAAATTGAGGACCCCGGCGATACCCGTATCGCCGGAAGTCCTGAACGAACTGAAAGCGCAAGCGAAACAGCACCTATACATGAGGCCGTACTTGGAACATCTGTTCGTTCCCAAAGAGGCGCGAATGCGCCAGGAAGTGAGAGCCAGATGCCGCAAGAAAAACAAACACCGTTTGAAATCGTAAAACAGTATTTCGTTGATTTTCCATCGCCGTCCGAAAATCCGCACGGCTTAGGATCAACGATATTTCTGATCGCGCTGCGTGATCTTTTGAAAGATCACGCAGCCCTGATCGAAGCCCACGACGCGCTCGCCGCCCGCGTGCAGAACTTGGAAGGGCAACTTGTCTCCGACGAGCAATTCGAGGATCGGCTGCGGCATCCCGTGCCCGATTTCACCCCGCCTAGATATACGGGCGTTGACTATCCGCATCCTGACGATCCGCCGACAAACGGCCACGGACTCCGCTTCACCGTGCCCGACCTCGACTACATCTACGGCTACGTGAAATCCCGCGCCGCGGTGGACCCCGGCATACTGGAAATCCTGACGCACCGCCCGGAGATTCGCGTAAAGGTGGAGCGCCAGGTGATCCGCGCGAACGGCAACACGCTGGACGGCCGCGTGGCCCTGCTCGTCCACGAAGGATTCTTCGACAAACCGAAAACCCGCGTCGACGTCGGCAACGAGCTGCGCCGCCGCGGCGTGATCGAAAAGAACGCCAACCTAAAAGTGCTCTCCCCGCGCCTATCGAGCCTAGCGGAAAAAGGTTTTCTGACGATCGAAGGCGACGCGTACAAGTCGGTCCAGGAAATGAAAGCGCAGATTGCGAAAGCCTAAGAGCAAAAGGCCCCGGTAAGCCTTCGGCAAGAAGGCTCAGGCTAAAGGGGCGCTTTTGCGGAAAAGAGGACGTATGGACTCACGACGTGGATTCGTTGGCAAGTTGGTGGCAGCCAGACTGCCAGCCCGCGCGGAGCAAAGGGACTTGTTCAACAAATGAAAATTTCCTCCATGACGAAACGACTTGACGAAATCATGCCGGATTACGAGGGCGTCTGCCCCTGCGGGCGCAAATTCTACATAGACTCGGCCCATTACGCCGTGATCCATGAGATGCCAACCTGCCAGGAATTCGACAAACGAGAACCGGACGAGTATCTGCGCTACGTCCGTCAGACGCTCACCGGGATTGTGGATAACTGATGACCAGACACCCCATTCCCGTTTACCCTGACGAAGGAAGGGCGATTCCCGCCAATACCAGCCCCGCAGGCGCACAAACCCGCCCGCCCCGCTATGCGAAGTCCAACCCAACCCCCAAAACGCCCCTTGCGGCGTCCTAGGGCCATGATTTTCGATCCCACGAAGGGCGATATGCAGTTGATCCAGGCCGACGCCCGGCACCTGCCCATCGAGGACGAATCCGTCCAGTGCATCGTCACATCGCCGCCATATTGGGGCTTGCGCAAGTACGCCGGCGAGCAGGAATCCATCTGGGGCACTCCGCATCCCGATAGACCAAACCATCCGGACGATTGCAGCGTATTCTCGGGCAAATTGATCAACAGCCCGATCGATGGATGGCATCACGTATGGGGCGAATCGATTTCCGTCAACGCCACAAACCACACTGATACCGCCCGATGGAACCACACGCGCAACGGACGCGACGAACTGCAGCCACCAGAAAAGCGCGTGGCGTGGCGACGCACGGAAGTGATCCAAGGGAAATTCTGCCAGAAGTGCGGAGCATGGCGCGGGGCGTACGGACTCGAGCCCACGATCGAGCTGTACATCTCTCACACGGTGGAAATTCTACGGGAGATGCGCCGCGTCCTGCGCGCCGATGGCGTCCTGTTCTGGAATATCGGGGACAGTTACAACTCGAGTCCAAATCAGCGCAAGTCTGGCGATGGCGATTGTCTCGGATATAAGCAGGCGACCAATATAGGCAGCCGCACAGTTGGAAGTCGCAGCGCGCCAAATCTAAAACCGAAAGATTTGTGTCTGATTCCTGCGCGCGTGGCCATCGCCGCGCAGCAAGATGGATGGTGGATCCGATCGCTGATTATCTGGGCCAAACCGAATCCCATGCCCGAATCCTGCACCGATCGCCCCACGGATGCCTACGAGCACATCCTGATGCTCACCAAATCGGAGCGATATTTCTGGGATGCCTACGCCGTGCGCGAGCCTGCGGCAACTGGCTGGAATGGTTCGCCGAAAGGCACGCATTCGCGCGGCAGGGGTGATGGTGGTCCGAAAGCACGGGCCCGGGCAGACGAAGGCGTGCACAAAGATTGGGCGGAGTCGACTCGCGACGTGCTCGGTTACCGCAATATCCGCAACGTCTGGATGTTTCCCACGCAGCCGTTTTCCGGCGCGCACTTCGCCACATTCCCCGAAGAGATTCCCCACCAGTGCATCCTGGCCGCCACGTCTGTGCGCGGCGCCTGCACGCAGTGCGGCGCCCCATGGGAGCGCGTGACGAGAGATCCCGCGACCAGTGGAAAAAGCTGGAATGATAATGCGCTGAAATCTCAGGGTATAAACCGGAATCAAAACAGCGATTTCGGCGGCACAAACTTCTACGAGAACTACCAACCCGGCGACACAATCGGCTGGCGTCCCACCTGCGAATGCCGCGGACAGCACGGCAAGACGCGCCCGTGCCTCGTACTCGATCCCTTTGCCGGCAGCGGCACCACGGGACGCGTAGCGCGCGCCCTGCGCCGCCACGCCGTGCTCGCCGATGTCGCCTACGGCGAAAAGGACGAATATCGCAAACTGGCCCTCGCCCGCCTTCGCAACGTCGACGTAGAACTCCCGTTTCTTGACTAAACTTTAGTACCAGACGAACGGTACCCCGGGACTATTACGCCCAGCCCGCTCCGCGCGCGATTCTCTATGCATGGACCCTTCACAGAAACAGTTCAGGGCAAGCACCGCGGAGAACTCTCCCTTACTGGCGCCGGAAGAGCATGCCTGGATCGAACAATTGACCGGGAAAACCCTTACCAATGAGGAAGCGCAGACCCTCTTGCGGGCGGCCAAGCTCACCGCTTCGTGGGAAGATATTTATGGGAAAAAGGGGCGGCCATGAACATCAATCGTATTCGCCTTGCCATTCAACTAGGTTGGTTTCTCGCGCTCTTTTTCGGTGTGCCGTGCTTCGCGGCGCCGGCGCCGAAAGACATTCTGCCGGACAAGCCGGAACCTCAAGCCCAAATGGTGGGCGACAAGGATTTCTGGATCGGAGTGGGAGCGGTCGGCGCCGCCTGGACGGTGGACGCCGTTTCGACGCACGAACTCTTTGCCGCGCATGCGAACGCCTACGAGGGCGGGGGACTGCTCAACGGTTCGCGGTCCACGGCCAAAGTGATGGCGGCGTGGGCGGGCGTTGACGCGGGCATGGGCTTCGCGGCCTACGAGTGGAAAAACCACGTACACAATCGCTATTTACATCCGTTGTGGCGGGCGTTCTTCGTCGCCCCGATCGTGTGGCACATTCAGGCCGCGCAACACAATTTCACGGTGAAACCGCCATCAACTTCGGGAGGAAATCCATGGCAAGCGCGGCGCTCACGTGGCTCGTTAACTTGATTTGTGCGCCGGTGGAAACGCGGACCGGGGAGATGTCGCGCAGATTGAGGGCGATTCGTTTACGTCACGCTGAAATAGTCAGGCGGAGCGAAAAGATCGCCAATCAACACGGCGAGAAATTCAGTGGGAATGTCGGGTTTACGTTCCAATTCCAAGATGCAAGTAAAGTACTCCATCGTTCGCAGCTTCGTCAGGATCGGCGTCTCTGTGTCCGCAAGTTCTAGAAAGCCCTTCGCATATGGATGCCGTGCTACGTGCGTGAGGGATCGCAAATGCGGGTTCTGAATATTCCGCGTCGGCAAATTTAGAACCACGTCGAGCCTTTGTTGCAGCTTTAGACTGCCGGGAAACGCATCGATGAATTCACCGCCCTGATAAAAGGCGCACTGAATTTCCCGCACGCCGAATTCTTCGGGAGCCGGTAAACAACCGCACATCTGCATGTTGGTGTGTTCCAACTCTTTGATCTTGCGTCCGGCGTAGCATCCCATCGGGATTGTGAACAGATGGGCTTTGTCGCCGGGCATGTTTTCGGGGAGGAAAAGCGTGTCGTACAGGTTATATTTCAGTCGAATGAGGGGCCATTGCGCATGTCCCTCCGATTTGAGGACTTCTGTCAAAGCGCTTACTCTCCAAAATCGTTCAGGATATCCGCAAAGGCGCTGGTGAAATTCTGGCAGTGCTGCGCGAAAAGCTCCGGGCTGGTGATGATCTTGTTGTGCCCGGGCAGGTTCGATTCCGCCCATAGCAGAATGGACTTCTGCACGAGGGGCGCGGCGGCCGTCAGTTTGGCCGAACCGGTCTTGGCCCCCGCGATCGAGGGATACATCGCCTCGGCGGCGGAGACGATTCCCGCGAAGGTATTCAGGTCGCCCGCCACGGTGGTCACCGTCTGCCCCAGCTTTCCGGGGATCAATCCGAGCAACTGGCTGATGAACGGAAACCCCATAATCTTCGTGATGTCCGAAGCCGCCCCCGCCAGAAAGATGCCGATCTTTTTCAGTACGCTCATCGTTCCCTCACGCGCATTCCATATGCGCTTAGCTGCTTGCCCTGAGACGTTTTCATCGAAGGGTCAAAAGGCTGCCGCGCTAGCCGGAATGTTAGCGCAGCAGCCTAGTTCTCCCCTCGTCAGTGGCACGATGCTACCACAGTTTTACCGCGAAAGTGCCCGACTGATTCATCCAAGGATTTGCATCGTGAGCCATTCGAGCGTGCCGAGGATCGTTACCGCCAGGAGCGCGCCCGCCGCCGCCATGGCCAACCCAAAAACCGCGCCAGCAAGCAAAACAGCGGCACCGCGTAAAGAAGCGCGGCGAAAAACAGAACGAGCGCGGCGAGGGCGTAAACGGACGGATCGTGCAGTACGTAGCGCGCGAATTGTCCGAGCGCGTGCACGGTTCAGCTTCCCAATGTGGGGATTCGCAGAAAATCCCATACGGCCGCAACTCCCTGTACTTTGCAAATCGTCTGTACTTCGCCGGGCGGCTCCGTGGGAATTTCCTGCAGCTCGAGGTGCGGCAGGTCGTGCCAGGATTTGCCGTCGCGCAGTCCGTACTGCGGCGCGAGGGCCACGATGCGCTGCCAGGCCGGGTGCGTGGCGTTCCAGTCCGGTTCCCGCGTGTCCACGTTCTCCACGAATACGTCCACGGCGCAGCCGATCACGTGATTCGATTGGTATAGATCGGCGTGCGTCACGATCGGGCCGGGCAGTTCTCGCCCTTTTACCCAGATGGCGTGCTGTTGCTCCGCGGTGCGGATCCCCGCGTCCACCTGGATCAAGATCAAGTCCGTGGCCAGCGCCTCGGCCAAGTTCTCCACGCGCCGCGCGAGCTCCGGATGCACCTTGGCCAGATACTCCCGCGAAGCCTGCGACAAAACCATTCCGGTGTCATCGGACATTTTATCCACCGCGCACTCCATGTGCGCTGCTACTCCGGGGAAGGGCAGCTCTAGAAGCTGAACGCCCCTTCCCCGTTTCGCTCTCGTCAGTTAAAAGAAACGAATCTCAAAGCGGATCGTCGCCTTCATCATCATCCGAACCCGAACCGAAACTGCAACCGATATCGTGATCTTCCTCCGGAGTTGCGCCACACTCCGAGCAGCACCGCTCACTTTCGTCACGTTGCGCGGATTCACCGGGCAACGTTTCTGTCAGCATCGGCGCTGCGGCCAGTTCCAAAAGAATTAGCGGCGGTTCGATGGATCGCTCGATCGCCATCATCGCCGTAGCTTCAGTGCACGGCGTCATCGCGTAGATGGCCGATGGCCCGACAAGTTTCGTACGCGCGGGAACCGCTTGCCGTTTTACTTTCGATCCCGCCGGGCACCATTTCGTCGTGCTGGCATTCTCCGTGGGCGGATGAAGATTCGCGTGGGCGGGGCGTTGGAGTGTGTATTCGCGTTCCGGCAGTTCGGGAGTATCAATCCTGAACAGAACCGCCGAACCAAAAATCTGCGTGGTGACAAATCCCACTTCGCGCTGATGGCCAAACAGTTCCACTACGGCCCATCCTTCAAAGTTGTTTGATTGTTGAGTTTCCATACTCACTCCAAGAAGCTGAATAGCGCCCATCCTACCAGAATCGCGCCGCCAATCCACAGGGCTGTGGATAAATTCCAGCCTTGCGGCAGCACACTCGCCTCGTCCACGGGCGTCCCGTCAGCGGCAGTCGCGCCCGGCAAGGGCGCGCTATTCAGAGCCACGCTGTACTGGCTCTGAATATTGGAAACGATCGTCTGCACGTAGTCCTGCGTTTCGAGCGGGGCGTAGTTCATCCAGCCGGCGCCATGCGCGGCGATGGCTTTGTCCATATTGCCCGGGCCCCAGTCGTACGCGCCCAGGGCTTCCGCCACGTTGTTCCCGTAGCGCGCCAGCATTTCGGAGAGATATTTCACGCCGCCCTGAATGTTTGCCGTGGTATCGGTGGGATCGACGCCCATGTCCGCCGCCGTCGCCGGCATGAGCTGGAACACTCCGATCGCGCCGGCCGGACTCACGGCGGATTCGTTCAAGCCCGATTCCTGCACGGCCACTTCCAGCGCCAGCCGAGGATCCACGCCGTACGCCGCAGCCGTGGAAAGAATCAGCGCGGAAATGTCTTGAGATGTCATAACCTGCCCGGCGGGATCAATCCAAGCAACGGTGCGTTTTGTAGAATTTCAGTGAGCGAGTTGGACGGTTTCCGAATCGCGTTTCGGCTCGTGATGGTTTGGAATCCATCCTCAAATTCTAAAAGGCAGGAATTCATTTTGCCGCGAACGAGCACCCGGCATCGCATTCCCTTACGGTTTGTTGGACGCATGAACGAGGGACCCCATGCGTAGATGTAGGGAAAATCACTCTTCGTCATCGTCGGTCCATTCCGGAATTTCGTCCACTTCCTCGGCCACTTCGATCACGCCTTTGTGGCCGCGTTTCAGGGCCGGGCCGAACGCCTGGCATCCCGCCCCGTGATCGTCGCGCAGCCGCTCGCATTCCTCTAGGGTATCCCCGAAAAAGACGTGCCGCACGCGGATGGTGCCGTCCGCTTCCAGCTTGTCAACAGTGAGACTAAAGGCCATGTGATTCGGTGACTCGTGATTAGTGACCGTGATTAGTGACTGGTGAAAACCGGAAATCATCGCGCTGCTTTGTCGTACTTGTCGTTCGTCGTGCGCATTTCTTCTACCTGAGTCCGCGCGCGATCTGTGCCGTACTCGGCGAGCCAGGCGTCAAGCTGGAAACCTTTGCAGACGCGGTACTCGTCCATTTTATCCAGGCCCAGCGATTCGATGCCCTTGCGCATCTGCGCTACTTTTTCGGCGAGCGGCATGCGGTGCGTGTGCCACGTGTAGACGCCTTTGTCTCCCGATTCGCGGATCATATCCAGCACGCATTTGTATTTCAGCCCGTAGCGCGCGATGTTCCGGGAGAGCACGTAATCGTCGATCAGGTGCGAAGCGTCGATATCCGCCTGCCGCTCGATCACGATGGGCCGAATTTGGCTGAGTACATTTTGTAATGGCGCATTCCCAAGCGTTCCGTCGAAATTGTCGATCGACCTCAGTGGGTGCCACAAATCCATGCACCAATCGCTTGCCGCGGCAAACCAGTTGCACGCGCCGATGTTGCGTCCGTCCCGGCGGAAATAGGCGTCCGCGCGGAAGCGGTTGTCCGCGAAGTCCCGGCCGTAGTGCGCCACGGTATCTTTGGGGATGCGCTCCGTGACGTCAAACATATCCGGAAAAACCATGGCGTCGGAATCGACGTACACGTTCCAATCGTTTCCGCGGCCCAGATAAAAGATTTGCAGCTTTTCGTAGGTGACGGGCATTTCCGGAAAGAGCCGCGCGTTGATGATCTGGAAATCCGCGCCCATTTTCCGCGCATAGGCCAGCAGCAGCGGATACGTCAGATCGCACAGTTCCGGAGCGTAGTTCCCGATGTTCAAAGTCCACAGCGTCTTGCGCATGTACGAGTCACCCTTCACTACGTTCAGGGCAAGCCAAGTCACCAATCTGTCGGAGATTTGCCCGCCGCCCAGCCGACTACCACGCGGTTCTGCGCTTCGGCGATCACGGTTTCGCGCAAGCCTTCGGGTAGCCGTCCGATTACCCATGCGATGCGCACGATGCGCTCCCCGGGCGTGGCTGCGGAATGGACTGCGCGCAGGATCATGCCGATATCGTGCAGCGCATCCTGAAAATGCTTTTCCACGAGTTGCGGAGGTTCGTGCGGTTCGGGTTTAGCGGAATCATCGCGAATGGGCATGCGCTTTTCTACCCTTTCGGCGGCGCGCCGTCAACCTTTGCGGCGGGCGCGGCTGTGGAATTCCCGTTCGTCAGTCCATTGCCGCCGGCCAGCGCCTTTCCGATGATCGAATCTCCGGGCAGGAAATTGCTAGCGATGCGCGGGATCGCGCCGGCCAGTGCGTGCAACACGCCAAACAGCCATTTGTAAAATCCCGAGGAAGCCGGTTCCGGCGGCGGCATGTACAGCACCATATTGCTGAACGCCCAGAGCGCTGCGATGCACGCGTAGGGATGCTGGTGAATGTACGAATTAATCTGCATCTTTTTTCTCCCTATCCCAAAATCTATCTTGGGTCAATCAAGTCCGCCAGGTGCATCAGCTTCCGCTTGTTAATCGGTTCATCCTCGGCCAGCGCGCGCAATTGAAACGCGATCGAGCGTCCGTACTTTCGTCCCAATCCGTTCACGTCCCCAGCGGTTTTGTTGATCCGAAACCGCATCACCGCCCATGCGCCGCCAGCTCCCGTGAGAGCTCCCGCTGCCGCGATCAGAAATTCCAGGGTTTCACGAGTCACGAATCACCAAGTCACGAATCACGAGGTCAGCTTTACCGCAAAAGCGCCCCTTACCGGGGCCTTTTGCTCAGTCATTCGACTCGCACTTCGTTCCCGGTATCACCGACGTCCGCCCGCACTGGCGATTGTATTCCTCCACGATGTCGATATGCTTGGCGTCGTGCGGCAGTTTATCCAGGCGCAACAGGCTGAGGGCGAATTCCTCGAAGTGCGTGCAGCACGCCTTCACCGGACCCCAGAAATGCGAAGCGGGCACGGGACAATCGGTTCCGTCCGCGCACCGGAAATCGCATTTCGGAGGAAACTGAAATCCTGTGTCACCCACATGGCCCCCAGCCCCAGTTTCGCCCTTGCCTATTTCGTTCCATCATTCTAACAGTAAATATGCTCCAGCGTATCTTAGAAGCATTTCCAAACGGTGCCATTTGAAAATGCCAGCGCGGTGTTCGTACTCCCGCCCACGCAGGTTTGGCCTTCTGCGGCCACTGCCGTTGAATCCGAAACCACTCTTTGCTGGCCGGCATTTCCCGCCGCCGCGGCTGGCAGTGCGCTCACCGTAGTCGCCGTCGTGGAGAAAAAACCCTGCACTGCCATAGCCGCCACACCGGATGATCCCGTGTGATTGATATTCAGAGTGGAACTCGGATTAGCTCCTGTTCCAAGTGTGTTTGTCGAAGTCCAACTATCAAAAGCGGTGGCTGAGCCTGTCCAGTATTGGCCTTTCAAGGAAAAGATGGGGGATGAACGATTCGCCCCACTCGTGGCGGCCGTTAGATTCGTTAGTTCATGGTTCCCGGCGAACCTGTTTTGCCCACCTGCGGAGTAAAAAGACCAATCGTTCGCGCCCGCGCCAGATTGATTCGCGTCGGCAGAATAGTACACCGCAGTCAAGGCTGCTTTGCCCACGTTCGTATGCCCCATGAAATCGTTGGTGGAACCAAAGTAGTTTGCCCAGATCCCGATGTTGTTGGAACCTGTTCCGAGAAATACTTCGCCGAGAAAGTCGGTCATTAATTGTATGGAGCTGGGTGTCGTAAAGTTCTGGGCTGTCCCGTACACGCCGATCAGTGTTTTGGTTATCCCCGGAGAAAAATTGATGCCTGCACCTGCGAAGCCTTGCACCCACGGAGCTCCGATCGTCGGAGACTGAATATCATTGATCGCGATGGCATATTCCCCGTTGATTCCGTTTGTAGGATTGTCCGTATCGCCGATCGCGATCAGGTTCAGGGCCGTCGGTGACCAGTTCGTTCCATGGCCGTAGGCGATAAACTGGCCTGCCGCGAATCCGTAATTGGCATAGGGCAAATTCCCCGATCCGGCTGGCTTGATGGTTTTTTCCACCAGCGTTGTGTTTGCGGAATCGAATGCCAGAGCCGCGCCATAATTATTGATATTGGGAATCGTCCACACATCGGCCCACGACATGTTCCCGACGTGCAGCCCCGGCTGAATCGAAGAATATCCGCTCTCGTTGAACGTCAGGAGGTTGGGGACGCTCACTGCTGGCGTTCCCGTGTCGGTATAGCTTGGCGATGTGACCGTAGCCAGGTATCCGATGGCCACCGGGCTGATTGAGACGAATACGTCATAGGCCGTCGCGTTGGGAACCGGAATCCATGCGATCACGTTTTTATTGATTGAACTGAGCGTGGCCGTTCCGGTTGCCGTTGTTCCCTGTGCCGAGGTTGCGATATCGACCGTTCCATTCCGCGCGATGATCGTGTATCCCCAAGTGCTACTTCCCGAAACAGCAGGCGTGACAGTAGGAGCTGCGAACGGAGGTCCGGCTACGCCCGTGAGCGCAATACCCCCACTCGCTAAAGCAAAGGTTGTTAGCTTGGGCGCCAAGACATTCAGCGATGCCGTAAGGTTCACGATCGAGCTACCGCTGATCGTGGTACCAGTGCTCGTGAATGTGAATGATTGCGGGCCAGTACCGAGCGGAGCTTGAATCGTGGCGGCTGCGGAATCGATGGTGATTTGCCATTGCGCGGATCCTGGAGTGATTTGCGCCACGTCTCCGAAATTCACGCTGAACTTTCCCGCAGAATCGAGCTGCACTGGGCCGACTTGGCCCGAATAGGGCGTTCCACCCAGCGTATAGCCGCCCGAAGATGCGGGCACGAGGATTGCGCTCATGATTGCGCCGGCGTAGGGGATGCCATTTGGATCAGTGACCGTGGCTGTGACGGTAGTGAACTGCGCAAACGCGGGCGAAGTCCAAGCGATTGCCAGAAACAAAAGCGGCACCCATCGTTTCATGCGAAATGGCCCTCAGTTCGTAATGTGATAACTGATGCACAAAGGATTCACTGCGGGGGTGGCGCCGCTGGTGATTTGAAAGCTGGTGCCCGCTGTTCTAGCCGTGATTGCCAAGCCTCCAATCAGTGTGGCCAGCGTGCTGTTGCACGTCACGCTCAATTTAGTGCCCAGGGTATCGTCAGGCGTCACATCGATTTGGCTGTTTGCGGTCGTGGCCGTAGTATTCACGGTAACCGTAGTGGCTCCTGCGGCTATGACCACGCTGCCTGCCGCCGCAGCAGCACAAACCGCAGGGCTGGCAGAACTGCTGCAGTTCGTTTTTGTGGCATACAGGGCCGAAGAAAATATCCCTTGGTCAGTTATGGTGGATGTCGCCGGCGTGTTCATGCCGGTGCCGATTAACACATCCATGATCGTCATCTGATTATTGGATGACCCCGTGATTCCGCTCACCGCATTTCCGATTACGAGATTTCCGCTGCCGGTCGTCAGGAGATTCGTGATGCCGAGGACGATGTTGGAGCTTCCTGTCGTCAGTCCCGATGCTGCAAGCTCTCCGACAAATGTGTTGTTGCCGCCTGTCGTCATTCCCTGTCCTGCACCAGTACCGATCAGTGTGTTGTTTCCCGTCGATGGTCCGGTGAACCCTGCATTTTGGCCAACAGCGACGTTGTTATCTGAGGTCGCATTCTGCAAAGCCCCGTTTCCTACAGCAGTGTTTTTTTGATTCGCTGCACCTAAGCTAAACAGAGCCCCTACGCCCACCGCTGTGTTGTCTTGACCCGTAGTTGTGAGATTCAAAGCGAAAGGGCCTACGGCCACATTGTTAGGCCCCGTCGTGAGAGCTGAAATGGTGCTAGGTCCTACTCCGAGGTTGTTATTTCCCGCCACTGGGCCGGGGCTGAGAAAGTTCGCACCGTTGATTTGATAGATCCCGTTGGTTGGGATCGTCATGTTCGGAGTGACAAAGGTGAACCCGGCATTGCCGCCGATGGTATTCGATGCCGTACCGAAAGCCACCTGAGTGTTGGCGATCGCGCCCGCGATCGTGGCGCCGCTGGTGTTGCATGTGGGGCAGGAAATCGTGCCCGTCGCGATAATCGGGCTGGGCGTGACTACTATGGGAGCCGACGCCGCGATGCTGGTAACAGTGCCCGACCCGCCGGTGGCGAAATTCGTGAGCTTTGGCGCGAGGGCATTCAGCGCTGTGGTAAGGCTTACGGGCGAGCTTCCGCTGATCGTGGTGCCCGTGCTCGTGTACGTGAACGATTGAGGGCCAGTGCCCAGCGGCCCGGCGATCGTGGCTGCGGTGGAATCGATGGTGATTTGCCACTGCGGGCTGCCGGGAGAAATCAGCGTCACGTCCCCGAAATTCACGGTGAATTTTCCGGCGGAATCGAGCGTCACCGGGCCAATGCGCCCGGAGTAGGGCTGTCCGCTGAGCGTGTATCCGCCGCCGGTGCTGGGCACCAGTACCGCATTCAGTACCGCGCCGGCGTAGGGGATGCCGTTGGGATCCTGCACCGAGGCCGCCGTGGTGGTGAACTGCGCTCGCGCTGCAGGCGCAAAAAGAAACGCCCCGGCAAGTACCAGGGCGACACTGAGAATTTTTCGCATAGCTTCCCTTTCAGTCTTACCGCGAAAGCGCCCCTTACCGGGGCCTTTCGCTTACTGGCTTGAAACCGTGATGTCCATAGCGGCGCTGGCCTTCACGCAGATTCCGTTGTTGAACAGCACGTCGTAAATTTCGGGCGCTGCGGGAAACGTGGTGGTCGCCGTAATCACGGAAACCACGTTCGTGGCGGGCGTGCCCGTGCAGCTTCCGGATGCCAGGTCAAACAAGCTGATCGTGCCCGCCGCGGGCGTGCCCACCACGACGGTATGCACCACGCCCGGGCCAGCCTTCACGACGGTGGCCGTCGTGCCCGTGATGTGCGTGTAGGAATTCGTCTGCGATGTGCCCGGCGTAAGCAAAACGTAATCGAAATCGTAATTCGCAGTTGAGGCTCCACCGCTGCCATAGGCAATGAAGAGCGTGGCGCATGGCGTCGGAGGCACAGCGAATGTTTGGAGTACGTTGATCGTGGTGGCGAGATTGAAACTAAATCCGGAACCTAGTCCGTTCGCATCCTGGCAGGTAACGCCGATCGTGGAACCTGCGGGTCCGGCAGCGGTCACAAATTCAAAATAAAGAGTGCCATAGGAATTTCCAAACGGCGGAACGAAGGAACTGGTGGTGTAGTTGGTATTCGCCGGCGCTACCGACGCGATCGTTTTATCGATCTGCGAGAACTGGTAACTGCCCGTCGTCGCGTTGAATGTCGCCTGCGATCCTGAATAACTTAGAAGGAAAGTTCCCGTCGATGCGGGCAGGCACGTGACCGAAACTTGAACTGTGGGAAAATATCCCGTACCGGAAAGCGCTGGTCGATTCCCTGCCACGGCGGGCGTCGGAATTGTGGACATATCCGAAATCACGAATACGTTGCCGGCAAAGTCCACGCCTTGAATCTGCATCTGCAGATTCGTCACGCTGGCGTTGGGCACTACGTACGCGTAATGCTGCGTTTGGTTTCGGTTCTGCACCACGAACGTCTGGGCAGTGCCCGTGCAGGCTGTGCCAGCGGGGGCTAGCGTTTGCTGCGTGGGCACGATCGAGACGGGATCTTGCGCATGAGCCGATGAAGCGACCAAGGCGAAAAGGATGCAGACCGTCAGCTTCGCCAGGCGCTTTTTCATCGAGGAGATGAATTGCCGCGGCGTCTTTTTATTCGCGAGTGCCTTGCGTAGTCCGCGAATCTGCGCCGCTTTGGGGATATTGAGTTTTCGTGCCATGACTTCCTTACCGCGAAAGCGCCCCTTACCGGGGCCTTTCGCTTGACTTCTTTACCGCGAAAGGCCTTTCGCTCACCACGCAACCGGGTTATCGGCCGCTTCGAACTGATCGTCCCAGCTTCGCGGATAGAAATAGCCGCTCAGTAGCGCGCCGGCATTGATGTTCGTGGGTAACGCGTTGTTTCTGAGCACCCAGGCGATCACGTCATTTTCAAAAATACGGATGCCGGAAATCAGCGAGGGCTGATTGATCAGCCCATACGAAGCCTGCACATTTTGGTAGTTTCGCTCGGCATAGCCGCCGGTATTCACGCCGGCGCCGGGATTGCGCACGATCTGCCACACGGCATCTCCGGAGAAATCCGCCCAGGCGCCGCCCACGATCACATTGGCGATCCACTTGATCACGCCATTGCGGCCTGGCGGACACGTGACGGACACCACCGTGGTGAACACGGTGGCGCTGATCGCGGGCACCGCAATGCCCGCCGCGTTGCGGAAGGATTCAGAGTCCGGCGGCTCGATCAGCCAGGGCGCAGCGATCAGCCGCGTACTGCGCTGCACCTGCTGCATCACGCCCTGCAAATCATTAACCGAGGAAATTAGCGGATCGTCCGTGGTCGCAGGCGCCGGCGGGGGACGCAGGAGAATCTTCGGGCCAAGGTTCACATCCGCGCGGCGGCTGTACGGCCACGTAGATGCGCGAATCGAAGAGGCTGCGGCGTCCGTCACGTTCGGTTCTCCAAATGCGTCCGAAGGATCGGCGAAAAGTTTGTCATACGACATAAGCTACTCCCGCCACCAGGTCGAGTATCCGAACATGCACAGGTCCACGATGTTCGTGTGGGTGCCGTCCAGATTTTGAATCTTGCACACCACGGGAGATCCCGCGGCGATGAAGTGCGGGAAGCGAATCAGTCCCGGCTCGAGCGCTGTGGGCGCGAAGTTGGCTTGATTCTGGCCGTACTTCGAATATTTGTAGGCGCCCACTTCCTCTGTGATTTGAAAGCGGAAACTGCCCTGGCCGTTGATCGAATCCCGCGATCCGCGGCCCATGATGGCCGTGACCCAGAAATCCTCGCTCACGGTCACGCGGGTCAAATCGGTTTGCCCGGAGGTGAGCGTGAGATCCGGGAACTGATACCAGTAGAGGTGCGCGCCCTGGAGCGAGAGACGCGCCCATTGCGGAATCGTCCACGCAGGCGAAGCCATCTTGCGCTTCACCAGCCAGCCGCCCAGCGTGGGATTCATCGGCACGCCGGGCACGCGACCCTGTGTCCACGGATTAATCATGTTTTCTTCCACACTTCAAATCGCATAAAGACGTAGACGAAACAACTTCCACCAATTAATGCGCCCCACTGTCCCCAGAACCGAACTACGAACGCGCTCCACATCGCGGCTATTACAATGGTCAGTATCCACGCCGCGATTTTGTCGCCACGAGTCACGACTCACGAATCACGCTTTCAGTTCTGGCTCGGCAGCGCGCCGAGCTGCGCGGCCATGGCTGCCGGGTACAGCTTGTAACCCCAGAAATCGATCTGCACGGTGTTGGCGGCGCCGCTCGAATCGACCGTGGTCACTTTGTACGATCGCTTTTTCGGCATGAGCTGCGGAATCATTCCCGCCGGGAAAGGATTCTGCGCCGTGCCGCAAAAGTTCAGGATGTTCACCGCGGCGCTCTGCCAGGCCAGGCCGCCGGCGCTGCCCTCCGTCACCTGAATGGAAAGCGCGCTGCTCGTGAACGTGGCCATCAGCATTAGGAGCTGGAAATCGGCGTCGGAGTCAATCTGGAACGATTGGTTTTGCGTGTCGTTCCCCGCGTGCGTCAGATTGACGATGTAGTGAAACAGCTTGGCGATATAAAGCTGCCCGCCGAGCTCCATGATTTGAGGGTCTTGCTGCAGCGAATTCAGTTGATCCTGCGTTAGTGCCGGCGCTTGCGTTGACATCGAAATTCCCCCACGTCGCGCCGAAGCGCCCGTTTTGTTGGGCGCGAAGGCGGATCGCCACCATCCGGTGTAATGCGTGCGGGCCGACACGCCTTCGCGTCAACGGCCCGCAATGTCGGAACATGAGTTGGGAATCGTAGCTGCTCGATCTGCCGGTTCCCCCGCCGCAACCCTCTCAAGTTGCGAAAAAGTCCGCTTCGAGACCGAACAGCTACGACTTCCAACTAGAGCACCGCACGCGCTTTCTGCCCCTCGAGATACACCCACGCGTTGATACCGGTGCCGATCGGCACGGTATTGTTCGCGTTGGTGGTGAAGCCCGTGGACTGCGCCCAGGCCGCCAGCGTCGGATCGACTTCCACTTTGAACGCCTGTTGCTGGGCGATCAAAATGCCGTCGATGTTCGGGAACTGGTCGATACCCGGAGTGCCGTCGCAACCGGGATCCGTGAGCCGGAATCCCTGATGCTCGCTCGGCATGCCGTTGCCCACCGGACCGATGATGGTATTGGCCGCCGTGGCGCCGAATTGCTGCGCCCAGATGCCGCCGCCCGCCGGAAGCTTGAGAAAGTGCGCGATCACAAAGAACGACTTCGTGGAGATGAAGAAGTTCACGATCGTCTGGCTTCCGAACTTGATGGCGTCCGTCTGGTTGCAGAGGTTATCCAGCACGCAGGTGATGCCCCGGACCAACATGCGTTCGGGAGCCTGCAACTGGTTCGGCTGCACCATGCTCGTCATCTGCAGGGTTTTGGCCACGGTGGCGCCGCCGGTGATGGTGAAGTTGTTGTTCTGCACGATCGAGAACAGCGTTTGCTTCACTACCGCCGTGGATACGGCCACGCCGTAGTAATCCCATTCCGGCTGAACCACGAAGTCGCCGAGCCCGGCCGCCAGCATGTTCCGCAGGCGGAACCGGGGACGTCCGATTTCGTGAGCCGAAATTTCCTGCAAATGCGCAAAGCGTTTTGTGTTCAGATTTCTTGCCATTTGCTTTGTACTTCCTTTCTCCCGGCCCTTAGCCGGGAACGTTGGCCGGCCAGTGTTCCGATTTCGGAACGCTGGCCGGGTTCTAGCTCACGAATTTCGAATAGTTGCGACGGGGACCGAGCATTCCCATCGCGGCTGCGGCCGCCGGCGTGACCGCGCCCTTGCTTCCGGATGTCTTGGAAGCGGACGCGGCGATCGCGGGCTGCGACTGATAGGCCGGCGTCGGGATCGTGAAGTTCAACGGCCCGTACTGGCCCATGGACGCGCTGACAAGCGTTCGGCCCGTGACGATGGTGATGGCACGGGAAACCGCCTGCACCGAACCGCCAATCAGGAAACCTTCGCTCGCGTTGCTGCTCATTTTGTTGAGCAGCCACGAACCGAGGAAGGCCACGCCGAAAGCCATGCCCACGCCCGCCCAGCCGGTCGAAAGCGACGGGCTGATCATGCTGGGAACGGCGGACGAGGCGACCAGTCCGCCGATGCCTCCGGCGACTTTCACCGCGAGGGCGTTGATGCTGCCCGCGGCAAAGGGATTGCGATGTCTGTGATGCGCCATAGAAATTCCTCCTTCCCCGCCGTGATTTTCCTTACGGACGCGACGCCGGCGAGCGTCGTACGTCGGATTGACAAGTCTGACGATCATTTCGCTGTCAGCCTTTCAAAATCTAGGCGCACTTGATTTGCAAAGTGCGCTGCGGGCCGATCACTTTGCCCGTTTTCTTCTGTTTCGTACGAAAATGAATTTCCATGAAACTGATCTGCGATTTTTGGATGATCTCGAACATCTTGACCATCGAAAGCGCCATCTGTTTCGGGTCTTTCGCAGAGAAGTTAAGAACCTTCACGTTTTTCTTCATGTTTCACCGTCCTGCATTTACTAGCGTTTCGACGGATGGATCACGCCGCACCGCGTCTAAATCGATCTCGTCGGAAATGTCATACCTTCCGCCCTTGAAAAACAGTTCCCCGGTGTAGGGATCAACGAGCAGCGCCATCTTCGTGCCGTCAAACGAACTGAGCGACGAAATCGGCATCTTGTAGCTGCCGAGCGCGCCCCATGTGGCTTTCCCCGTGGTACCTACCACGATGATTTGCGCCACGGGATGAATCACCAGAAAATTCTTGAACTTGGCCGAAGCAATTTCCTCGAGCAGTTGCGCAATTTTTGGCGCTTCGCGTTCCTTTTCGCCTTCGGCCAGGTGCGATTGTCCGTGTTGATCGACGAGGTACGGGTTCTGTTCCGGGCGATTCGGATCGGGCACGTCCGGCAGCGCGGCGAGTCCGCGGCGCAGTGGCAGGCGCGTGACGATCAGTAAATCCCCTTCCGGGATCGATCGCGCGATCACCGGGCCGTTTTCCGGCCAGTAGATGCGCCGGCCGACTTTCTCCGCTTTCCACAGCGGCAGCTTGCAATCCTTGTCCGGCTCGAAATAAATCGTTTCCGTGATTCCCTGCACCACATAGCCGCGGCCAGGCCCGGCGGCGATGCGCTCGCGCTTGATGCGCAGTGAGAAATCGAGATCCTTCGCAGCGCCCAGTACGATGTTGGCCTTGCTGATTCCGTGTTCAGTTCCCGCTAGCATTGACTTCCTTACCGCGAAAGCGCCCCTTACCGGGGCCTTTCGCTCCTAGTTCACGATTCCTTCCGGTTCGATCGTGTATTCCCCGCCCACCAGAAACAGGCGGCCCTGCGGGCCGCGGCGATCGTACATGAGCCGGGGACGGCGGCCCGTGACGTCGCCAAACTGGTGGTAGTAATTCGATTCGATCCCGTCGAAGTGCGCCTTTTTCGCGCGGTATTCGATTTCCATGCACTCGCCCAGGTCGATCATTTCCTTCGAATTGTCCACGCCCAGGTGCGTCAGTTGCCCGCGCGTCACTTTCTGATCCCCGCCCACGAAATAAAGCTGCGAGTGGCCGACGTTGCCCGCGACCTGCACATCCTTGCCGACGAAATCGAACTCGCCCCATTTCCATCCGCCGGTACGCTTCACCTGCAATTTTCGCAGCACGCCGAGCTGTCCCAGGTTCGCGGGGCGCGGCTCCGGTTCGATGTAGGTGTCCACGTGCTTGCCCGGCTCGCCGTGGAACTCTTCGTAAACTTGGGAAGCGCCAGCAAGACCGCTGGCATTTCGCCGGCGCTTCCGCCCTCTCGTACCCGGGTTGCCGCCCATCACCACGAGCTCCGCCGGATTGGCACCCATGAGCACCAGTTCCGCCGGATTTTTCTTTCGCGCTCGCATAGGAAGTCTCACTAGGCCGAAGCCGCTTGGTCTCCGTCTGGCTTCGATTCCAATCCGGCCACGTCCGGGCCGTCATCGTCGGTGGCGTCGTAGAGCGTTTCGGGTGCGCGCGCGACGATGCGGCAGTGATCGCGGTGCCCGGCTTCGTAGATTTTTACGTCCACCAGCTTTTTGCCGAGTTGGATCGATTCCACCGTGCCGTGAACCGTGATCCCGTCCAGGTCGAACACGACTTTCGTTCCGACCGGAAAATCCTCGATAGTTTTTGTGTTCTCCATTACTCTCCTCTTTCGTTTTCGGAAATCCTCGCATTCTGAAACTCTTTGCCCAAGGAAATCCAAGTTTTCCAAGCTTCATCGGCGTCTGCCTGTGAAATTGTTCACCAGCACCAAAGCCCCCACCGCCAGGCCGATATAGATGGCGTTGTTCTCGAGCCATGCGACCGCATCGTTCGCAGTCGCGGCCGCTGCCGCCGGCTGCCCGCTCGCCGTCGTTCCCGGCGCTACTAAGGTGAGCGACGAAGATTTCAGGCCGTTGTTCGTGATCTGCTGCATCAGGGCGTCGAGCACAGATTTCGCATCGCTGATCAGCGCGTGCCCTACACTATCCAGCACGGAAAGACTGAAAGACGCATCCGAAGACCACAATCCCGACGAGCTCACCTGTTGGCTCTCGATCGACATGCCATGCGAAGGCAGAAGCGGCGAAAGAGCCTGAATCGCAGCGGCCGAAGTTGTCCACGCTTTCAACGCGGCATAACTCGCCGTGTAAAGCAGCGTGCTTCCTGGCGGACTCTGGGCAGCCGGCGCGGATGCGGCTTGCCCTGACGAAGGAAGGGGCGGCGTGACGCTCGCCGATGCGGGAGTCGTAGGAACGACTCCACCGCCGCCGGGAATCGTTACGCCGTACTTTGCGTAGAGCGCGGTGAGCGTGACGTTTCCATTGATCAGGTCGGACAAATCCTGATCTGTCGCGCCCAGTGAATTCAGCAGCTCGATATCGTTGATGGAGATGCCGGCGTCCACGGCCGCGTTCTCCATCGATGCGGAGAAATCTCCCAGATCATGCGCCGGTGCGGCGTACCCCAGGAGCGCGTGCGCGCCGGGCTGGTAGCCCAGGTCGCCCATGCCGGCGCGAATCTCAGCGTACGCGGGATGATTCGGGAAAATCATGTCGGTTTCACCCTGAATCTTTCGATCGAGAGTTTCAGTTTCTCGATGTCTCCCATCAAATGCTCCGGCACTTCCTGTTCGCAAAACACTCTTCCCGTACCTTCACAAAACCGCAAAACTAAACGCCCTGAATCATTGAGAAGTAAAACCACTTCTGCCTGCAGGGGTACGCTGTGAATTATTTTCATCGGCGACCTTTCTTTCCGCCGAGAATCCATGAGGCAAACACGACACCGCCGGCGGCCAGAACTCCATTCGGCACGCCGCTCCATAGCGTTTCCTCCGTGAGCCAATTCATCAGGGAAGAAAAGAAATCCGTGGCCGCCGCCGCGGCCGCTGGTTGCGCTTGCGCAAATTGGGCCGGCGAGGGCGCGGGCGTGCCCTGAATCAAATCCCCCTGCGCGGCCAGTGCGGAGCCTTGCGGCGTCAACTGATTTCCGCCCGTCAAGAGCGAGCCGGACTGATACAGCGTTTGTGCGTCCTGCGTGAGATATCCCGCGTAGGTAATGCCCGTAACCGGATCGATGATGCTGGAAACGTGAATCGGTTCACCCTGAACGGGTTGTGTGAAGGGCAGCGAACCGGACGATGGAGCGGCGCTGGACGATTCGGTCACGCCCACTTCGATAGGAGGTTCAGGCGTTGGCGTAATCTGATTGGGTAGCGGCGCCGGTTTACCCTGAGCGGGAGCGATGGGCGTGACGGGAAAAGTCCTGATCGGTGGCATGATGCGATACAGGATCGGATTATTCCGAGCGGTCACATCGGAGATCGCTGCGCCGAGCGCGGGATGATTCGCTGCGATCATGTGCCCTGCCCCGCAACAAAATCGCCAGTAGGCGCGAAACATCGGCCAACTCTTTCGAGTTTCGGATCTGCCTCTAAATCCTGCATGCAGCCTTTCAAATGAAACCATTCCTCTGGCGTGAAAATAATTTCTTGATCCTTGTCCACGAGGATCACGCGAACTTGTAATTCGGTTCGCTCCACCGAAACCATCGCGCCGCACGTCATCGCCGCCTCTTTTTCGGGCGATCCTGGACCGCGATCGAAAGCCCGATCAGTCCCGCGATCACAACTGCTCCCACTACCATGTTCGGAACGCCTGGAATGAAAGTTGATCCGGACATCCATGACGAGAGCGAACTCATGGCGCCGGAAAAAGGATTCGTGCTTACCGGCGCGGGCTTGTACAGGTTCCCTTGATTCAAGAGCGCCTGGCCTTGCGCCGTCAGTTTCCCCGCCGCGTTCACGAGTTGGCCGGCGGCCTGCAGCGCCTGCGCGGCGACGGACAGATTGTTCGTGTTGATGGTCGACGTTGCGCCCGTGTTCGGATCGGTGATGTTTATATCTTGCCCCGTGGCAGTTGTGCCCACGCCCGCCGACGTCGCCGCGCCCGTGGTCGCAGCGGTAATCTGCTCCGCGATGTTGTACGGAACCGTTTGTCCCGTCTGAATGTTCGTGTAGGTGCCATCACCGTTGCTGGTGAACTCCGTGCCCACGCTGGCCGGATAGGATGAATACACCGAAGGCGAAAGCTGATTCGGCAGCGGCAAATCGATTGGTGGAGTCAGGTCAATGATGGGCGCGGGCTGATCGATTGCGCCGGGATCGATCAATCCGCCAGTGGGATCGGTAGACGTAGTATCGAAAATGACGGGATCGTCGCCCAGCATTCCGAGTAGCGCATGCGCGCCGGGCTGGTAGCCGCGCAGTCCGCAACACCGGTCGCCCGTGGGCGACACGGTGAGTCCAGGAAGTGGCGAATTGAGCGCGGCGTAACTCATTTCATGAGACCATCGATTTGGTCGGGACGCGGCTCACGTACACGTACCTCCGGGCTAGCGAAATACGCAGCTTGCGTACGCGATTTGAGATGCTCGACGGGACAAGGAGCGGATTTTCCCCCGCTACGGTTTCCGACCATCAGCGGCGCCTCCCACCGAAAACTTTTGCCAAGACGAATACGCCTGCGCCGATGGCGAAAATCGAATTGGGCATGCCGGGCCAGAGCGTCGACTGCCCCATCCACGTGAGTGCCTGATCCCACAGGCTCGTTTGCGTGGGCACCGTGGCCGTGCTGATGGCGAATTGCCCGCCCGGACCGAAAGAAATATTCGTAAGGGGCGCGTCACCCATCCCGCGCATTCCTGGCCGCAAGCCCGCATCTTCGCGCGTGGAAAGCGCGGCGTATGCGCCCATGCCACGCAGGTTCGGGTGCAGCGCGTTGATATTTCGCGTGTTGAGCCGCGCGTATGCCATTTTCCTATTGTTCACTCGATGCAGTGGCTTCTTTTGTCGTAAGCCACGGCTGTACAATCGCACTCAGCCGAAGAGATAGCTGAATAGTATCGATTTTTATGTTCACATAATCTGCGAGTATTTCCGCCATCTTGTCGGGATGCCTTGCACATGCACACCTAAAAGCCTGACGCAATGCTCTGTCATCCATCAGCTCACCGCCCAGGCGCCGATTGCTGCCAGTGCGAGCCATGCCCACGCGGGAATCGCGGAAAGACCGCTGCCCGCGGGAACGGGCGAGGAAACGAGACCTGGAACAGTTGACCCGCCCTGCGATGTGCCGCTCTGCGCGGCGGATTCCGCAGCTACCGCGGCCGCCTGCGCGGCTTGCGCCTGGAATTGCGCCGTCCAGTACAGCACCATGGCGTACACCACGAGGCTCAGCTCGCAATTGGAATTGCAGAACGGCGAATCGTTGATAGCTTTTCCGCCGCTGGGAATTCCGCCCGGACCCGACGCGCTGCCCGACGCCCCGCCCGCCGCCATGAACTGCGAGTAAACCGTCTGCAACGAATTCGCGGCGTCGGCGGGCAGGATATTTCCGGACTGTACGCCCTTGATAATCACGGCCATCGCGTTATTCACCGCGGGAATCGCGGAGCAGCCAAAAGCCAGGTCGCGCTTCACGGCCTGCGCGTGATGCTGGAAAATCGCTTCGATCATGCCGATGATCGCGCCGACGCCGGCGATCACCCATCCCACCACGGGCACCGCCGCCGCAGGAATTAAGCTGGTGGCAGCGAGGACTCCCGTGGTAGCGCCGGCCGCGCTCAATCCGATGCCGCTGGCCGTCTGCAAAAGATTCAGCGGCTGCGCGGTTTGTCCCTGGCAGTCCGGGCCGAAGCCGCCGGTCACGTCGATATTCGCATTGGTAACGGCGGATTCCGCCGCGGCGAGCCAGGCTTGATTTTGCGTTTGTGCGGGATTCATGTGTGCGCCGGAATAGGCCTTGATCGCGGCATTGATCGCGTCGGTGGGAGAAAGTGGCAGAGACGAATCACCGAGGAAACCGAGGCCGCGCAGTCCGGGAGTCATCCCGTTTTCGTTTCGAGTTGAGAGCGGTGCGTACATCAGATATTCACAAATAAACCACTCAATTCGGCATCGCTTTCGGCGCAAACGAACCACTCTTCATTCGCGCAGATGGTGAAAATCTGTATCCAACCGAAAGGTTTTTCTCGCACAAAGCGTTCAAATCGCGGATACGCACAATCTAATTTAAATCCCAGTTCTCGCACACGGGCCACGAAGTTGCCGTATTCCCTTGGGCTGTACAGCGTGCATCGCTCCTGGGTTTGCGGCATGTTTTTTCAGTCCTTCGTCAACAGCCAGAGGCCGCCGAGGATCGCGCCTACCACCAGTAATTCTCCAATGCCGCTCGAAAGAAAGGGCTGCGCGGCCGGCGGCGTCATCTGCGCGCTGCCGCCCGGGCCGATTGCCGGGCCGAGCACTTGCTGCACCGTCTGCCCGCCCACGGATTTCAACGCGCCGGAAGCGTCGAGCAACACCGTGCTCAGCTCGGAAGTGACTCCGTTCAGTCCGCGAACGCCTGCGGGGACGTATCCCGCCATTTGGCCATCGGAATCTTCCGGATATTCCGCGTGCGAGCCGTCAATCGTGCTCCACCATTCACGGCGAAAGAAAAAACGCGGTGCGACTCCGAACTGCGCGCCGGGATGCGCGGCATCGAGTGGATACCACGCGCCGTTCAGGTTTACTTCCACGTAGATGTGGCTGAACAGGTCGGGATGATTCGCGTCGGCGGCCACGGTCACAAATCGCGTTTCGTAACCGATCGTGCCGAGCAGTGCGGGAATCATATTGGCGTTGATATCGTCGCAGTCTCCCGCCATCAGTTTCAGTAATTCCGTTGTCGGGCGCACCGCTTCCTTGGTCACCGGATCATTCACGAAATAGAAATTCGTCAGAATCCAGTTGTAGATCGCGCGCACCTGCCCCCAGGAATCGTACGGAAGGACGCCCGCGTTACGAACGATATCGATGGCGGTGCGATTGACGAACGAATCTTTCCACGCATCGTCCAAGAGTCCGCGCAGTTTCCAAATCGTTTGCTCCGTGCCCGCATCGCCGCCGAGCAGCGGCGTGACGAACAACGCGGCCGAATCTTCTGTGGGGAAAATTCCCATGGGCGCGATTCTGCATGGGCTTTTTGAAACGCGAAAGAACAACTTCGTTGTTATCAACGGTTGACGCATCCGCTAAGACAACGCGTTGTAGCCGTGACAACGCGCCTTTCGCTGTGCTTTACTAGGCATCACGCACATGGAGTGCGGGACGTAAAAAACGCTTGGCAAGGGAAAAGAGGACTTTCGAGTGGCGACCATGACACAGCCCGCGCCCACGCGGACGAAAACCACAATTTTCAAAGAGACACTTCCGCCCGAAGATCGCGCGCCGGCGGATGCACAGCCTGGCCCGTTTTACGCGCGAGATTGGGAAATCGTCGTAAACGAACTATCGCCAGACCAATGGCAGGGCCATGTGATGCGCGTGTACCGCGCGGACGAGAAGTGGGACCGCAGCTCCTCCCCGATCGACAATACGTTCACCGCGCCTTTCAGCGAGGAAGATATCCGCGCGCGCTTCGGCGGTGGCCGCTATTTGTTGTGGCTCTACGGCCCGCCGAAGAAACACAATCTGGTCGGGAAATATCAGGTGACGCTGGACGGGCAACCGATTCTGAACGGCACACCGCGCAATGGGAACGGCGCGACCGGCTCGGACTCCGTGGCGATCGAGGCCATGCGCATGTACGCCAATCCGCAGTTCATGCAATTGCAGATGGACGCCATGCGCACGGCCATGATCACCGCGATCGAGATGGTCAAGGGCCAGATTCCCCAGGCGCAGAATCCGCTGGAGACGTTGCGCGCGGCGAAAGAAATCCTCGGCGGCGGAAATGCCGAGCACGGGCTGCTCGATACGATTCGCGTGCTCAAGGAACTGGGCATCGTCGGCTCGCCCGAAAAGAAAGGCGTGGAAGAAATCCTCTCCCTGATCACCACGCTGAAAACTTCCGGGCTGATCGCCAGCGGCGTGCCCAAGGCGGACTTGGCGTCGACGTTCGCGTCCAACCTGCCCATGCTGGTGGACCGCATGGTGCAGGGACTCAGCGAATTCCGAAAAACGTCCGAAGCGCAGGAGCGCACCATTCGCCTGCAGCGCGGCGAAATGAAGCCAGGAGATCCGAACGTGATCGATGTAGCGCCTTCTCCTGCCCCCCAGGCCGCGGCGGTCGCCAACGGTGCCAATTCCACCGTCGCCGCGGCTCCTGCCTCTTATTCCGATGCCGCCTCACCGGCGGCGTCCGGCACCGTAACTCCGGAAGTGGCGCAGGCGATCATTGCGCAGTCGCATCTGCACCGGCTGGTCATGGGGATTAAAAATCCCAAATCCACCGGGCAGGATATGTACGACTACCTGCGCAACGCCTGGCCGGAAATCCTGGACGAGCTGGTGAAGTTTTCCAAGGAACAGCTCCTCGCCTTCTTCAAGAGCCGCGAAGCGCAGATGCAATACTTCGGCGCCGCCCTGTTGACGGAAGTGGCCGACGATCCGCGCCTCCCCGCGATCATCGAGGAATTTCTAAAGATCGCCAAGGAAAACGCCGAACTGGAAAAAGCGGCCACGCCGAGCACGGGTGTGGTATAAGCACTCGAAGGGTAGGACTATTTTGCACCGACATAGACCGCCCCGCGCCCTAGGTGGTTCGACCATCGCGCGGGGCGCTTTGTTTCGTGATTCGTGATTCGTGATTACTAGGTGAACCGTGAAAAACTTAACTGTCGCGGAACTGATCGAACGATTGAAACTCTTGCCGCAGGACAAGCCTATTCAAATTATCGCCGACAACTTCGAATTCATCATCACGGAATACACGACCATCGAATACAACGCAGCCGACCAAATGATTTTTATACAGGACTAGTTTGTCCACTTCCCCACAGCTTTTCCACCCTTCGCAAAAACACTCAGGGCAAGCAAATTCCACAAATCCACATCTTTTCCTCAGACTCTTTAGACACACACGCCGATTTTTTCTTGACCGCCTACCGCGAATACCGTAGCTTCGTCGGCGTTCCCAACCGGAACACCCTGATGCCCTGCGCAATTTGCTAGGGCTAGAGAAAGAAGCTGGGGCGCTCAACCTTGCCAGGCGGCGCCCCGGTTTCGTCCTGGCAACCATGGAAAAACTTACCCTAGGCGAATTATCTTCCCGCGCATCGCTCCCCATTTGCTATAAGCCCGCACGAATCACGAATCACGAATCACAACTCACGGCGGTTCGGCCATGAGCCGCACGTCCGCCACCGCCGCGCAGACCGCTCCCGAACTGCCGCACAACATCGAAGCGGAACGCGCCATCCTCGGCGGCTTGATGCTGGACAACTCGGCACTCGATTCCGTGGCCGATAAGCTGGTCCCCGATTCTTTCTACCACGTCAACCATCGCAAGATTTACGAAGCCATCCTCGCGCTGCACGAGGATGAATTGCCGATGGACGAAATCCACGTGATCGATTGGATGTCTCAGGCCAAAACGCTGCATTTCCTTCCCGGCGGCCCGGCGGAAGTTTCCGCGCTCACGGACGGGCGCCCCACGATCGCCAACCTCGGCCACTACGCGGACATCGTGCAATCGAAGGCGCGGCTGCGCAAACTGATCAAGGAAACGGACTTCATACAGAAGCGCGCGTTCGACGGATCCTGGGACATCGAGAATCTGGAAGAGGAGCTGCGCAACTCGATCGAGCACAACGCCATCGTGCCGGCGAACGGCAATGGAAACGGCAACGGGCACCTCGGTTCGTCGCTGATGGAATTCCTGAAAATGGAATTCCCGCCGCAGGAGCATTTGATCGAGGGTTTAATTCCCCGCGGCGCTTCGGTGATGATCGTGGCGCTGCCGCACCGCATGAAAAGCTTTTTTACTACCGGGCTGGCCCTGGCCGCTTCCGTGGAGACGGACCGCGCCATGGGCAAACTGGAAGTGAAGAAAGCGATCCGCACCATGCTGGTGCAGGTCGAGGACCCCGAGCAAATCGTGCAGAAGCGCATCCGGGATTTCATGTCCACGTCGCAATTCCTGAACTGCAATCCGGACAACGTGTGGGTGGTGAAGCGTAAGGATTTTACCGGCTTCACGCCGCAGTGGTGTAAAAAGCTGGTGAAGCAGGCGCTGGAATTCAAGGCCGACCTGATCGTCCTGGACGTGCTGCGCCGCATTTTCGAGGGCCACGGGGATCTGAACAGCCCCACGGACACATCGAAATTCCTGGAAATGATCGACGCCATCCGGGACGTGACCGGCGCGGCCATCGTGCTCGTCCACCACGAAAACAAGAAAGACGCGGACCTGATGAACGCCGCCGCCGGCAGCTACAATTTCCCCGGCTGGGCCAACGTGATGATCCAGTTTAAGCGCAAGACCATGACGGGCAATATCTCCCACGTGGAAATCGAAGTGGACAACAAACTCGGCCCCAGCGTCGATCCTATGCGCATGATCCTGGATTTGGCGTCCACGAACCCCGTGCGGCTCGAGTCCCTGGAAGATGGCGACGGCCTGGCCAACGCGATCGAAGAAATGGACACGGAGTGGAATATCCGCACGCTGATGGAAGTGATGAACATCTCCCGCACCAGCGCCCAGCGGCGGATCAAGGCCTGGCTCCTGCAGCACCTGATCCGCAAAGTAAGCGGCGGAAAAAAAGGCCGCGGCGGCCTGGCGATGTACACCGCGTCCGGCATCTCGGAAGAACTGTGAGGCTGGCAATGTTGGAATCGATTTTGAATCGTCTCTTCGGCGAGCCGGAACAAATCAACGGGCACGAACGCTGCGAAACGTATCTTTGGCGCTGGACTGTCGCCAAATGGCGCGGGCGCGGCATTTACCTGCATCACTTCGTTGGCGACGATTGGTCGCGCGACCTACACGATCATCCAAAGCGGTTTATCTCGATCGGGCTCTGGGGCTGGTATATCGAGCAAACGCCGTGGCTCGCTGACGTTCCCGGCTCATGGCGTTTCAAAAAATATCAGGCACCGTGGATTCGTTCCTTCCCCGCTACACACATTCACAGACTCGCCGTCCCTTCGAAGAACTGCTGGACCCTCGTGATCGTGCTAAAGCCAGTCCGCGAATGGGGCTTCTGGCATGAGCGGAAATTCATCCCCTGGAAGCGTTACGTTGAGGGCCAGGACGGCATCGCCGACAAGATGAAAGCTTGCGACTGACTCGCCGTATTCCCACTATAATTTTTCTTGGCTCCGCGCGCAGTCTGAACATCGTCTAAATGCCCACCCCCGAAGAAACGGCGAAGAGTCATCTCTATGCCTCGCGCGCGCGCGTAGAGAGTGGGAAAGTGGGCATTTAGAGCCTAACTCCAACGTGTACAGTAGGTTCCAAATGCCCACCCCCTGTGGGCATTTGGGCT
>Ga0307479_10000491_pt1 | contig 35348 bp, 26 predicted proteins | sample atmos_gasesECM4C_FD_203743 | JGI IMG/M metagenome (GOLD analysis project Ga0307479, IMG submission 203743) | Hardwood forest soil microbial communities from Morgan-Monroe State Forest, Indiana, United States - atmos_gasesECM4C_515 | ecosystem: Environmental > Terrestrial > Soil > Temperate...
ATTTGCTGTCGCCGGACGGCTACGGTTATTCCTGGGGACGCAGCCTCGGGGCGATTAGTTATATGGATACGATGGAAATTGCCGCATTCGTCGCCAAATATCCAGAGTTTCGCCCAGCGCCGCTTCGGCAACTCGCTTCCGCGTACTACGCCGCCTGGCGCTGGCTGCGCAATGATTTCAACGATCAAACCCACCTCCTTTCTGTTTTCGCGTTTGGCCGCGGCGACTACAGCTATATCACCAAAGAACGGGAGTGGCAGCAAACTGCGGCCTTCCTGGGAAAGCTCATCAATTCGCACGCTGCTTTAGTACCGATTCTGGCGAAAGAAGGGGTGGCGGGCTTTCCCCCTCAGCCTGCGCTGCCCGAAATTGCTCGCTTTGAATTTTTCAAACGTGAGCCCCGGCGGCAATTCGGCGTATGGTTGGTGCGTCGCGATGGGTTACGCTTCGCGCTTCCCTTCGTGACCGGTCCTCGCGCCGCAACTTCGGACTACGAGCCCGCGCCGCATGGTCTCCCAGGCTTCGCAGTTCCCGTCGAGCAGATATATCCATGTTTCGTCCCGTTCTTGGAAATGGAAGATGGGAGAGTAATTGCCGCCGCCGATGGCGCGGACGAGATTCTCCCGGCGCTGGACGGTAGTAGCGTGACCGCAACATGGGAACGTTGGGTTGTACCCGGCGGCAGGGCGGGTGAGACGGTTGATCCGGGAATTACGAGCAGAGTGACTTGGTCCGTGGAGAAAGGAACATTAGCCAGAGACGAGATACTAACTGCCACGAACCCGGTCGGCGTGAAGCGATTGTGGATGGCCATTCCGAGCCGTGCTGACCATCTCACTACTTCTTTCTCTGACGCCGCGAGGTCAGATCTGCTGGCCACGGCCGAGGGCACTATCGAAATACGCGTGGCCGCCTCGAACCTGCCCATTTTCATCTCCGCTCTCGCTACCGGCGACTCTCAACTGGGTCGTGGCGCTCGTGGGGCAATCCCTTTGCATCTGGAATTGCGGTCCGGCCACACCATACTTGACCGGGATCATCCGTTGCGATGGAGAATTGAGGTCGCCACTCAAAAAGGGAACCGTTGAATTTGCTGATCTCCTTGGCTTCCCGAAGTAAGCGTCCGGGGCGTCAAGACGTCAGCGAGCCCAATGCGGCGGAGCAGCTCACCGCGGACCCGGTCTAACACCATGTTCACCACTTCCGCGCCGTCCTGCGTCGGATCCACGTGCACGCGGAACGGCCTCTTTCCAAAGGGGATATCCACCACCTTAACGATGGCCTCCGCGACGGCGGACACATCGGCCTCAGGAGGCACAATCGACGTGAAACCTTTCATGATGTCGTCGGCAAAGCCTTTATAAGGACCTGCTTCGTATTCGGCAACGCGCTCCTTATCGGAGGGAGAGCCTGCATTCGCGAAGTGATTCGTGCCGCCAGTGAATGCACCCGGAACGATGATGGAGGTCTCGATGCCCCAGCGTGTCAACTCCCTTGCATAGACCACGGCTAGGGCATCCATGCCCGCCTTCGCGGCGAAGTATGGCGCCAGATACGGCGGAGTTCCTCCCGCGGAACTGCTGCTGGACACCCACACCAACAGACCATTCTTCTGCTTACGCAACTGAGGCAGGGCTGCGCGGTTTACACGTTGCGTGCTGAGCACATTGATGTCGTACAGCTCCGCCAATTGCTCCGGCGTGAAGGCCTCTGCCGGGCCAAAGACCATATGGCCGGCGTTGTGGATCACGACATCTAATCTTTTGTTTTCATCGACAATCTTCTGAATCGCAGCGTTGACGGAAGCTTGGGATGTAACATCGAGCTCAATCGAGCGCAGATCGACCTTGTTTTCCTTGGCAAACTTTTTCACCTCTTCAACTTTCCGCGCATTCTGCCCGGTAGTGTCGCGCATGCTGGCGTACACGGTGTGTCCTGCTTTGGCCAGAGCCCGTGCGGTGAGAGCGCCAAAGCCGCTCGATGCTCCGGTGATAATGATAATTTTCACAACGATCTCCTTTTGATTTCTTTTCCAGGTCTTCGAGGCAATCCGGCACGCCTTAGGCGAAGCCGCCATTGGCGCGAACGACCTGGCTGTTTATCCATCCGCCGTCAGGGCCGGCTAAAAATGACACAACCCTGGCGATGTCCTCGGATTGGCCGAGCCGCTCCAGAGGAGGAATCTTTTTGAACTCATTGATCTGCGCCTCAGTTTTGCCCTTTAAGAACAACTCCGTGGCCACTGGACCAGGCGCTACCGCGTTCACGGTTATGTTTCGGCCGCGAAGCTCATTGGCAAGGACGTGAACCAGACCTTCTACGCCCGCTTTCGATGCAATGTACGGCCCGTAAGTGGGGAAAGACTTCGCCAAAACGCTGCTTGAAAAAGCGATAATCCTGCCGCCCGAAGCGATGTGTTGCGCCGCCTGCGCCAATACCAGGAAGGTTCCGCGCAGGTTGGTCGCGATTACTTTGTCAAACGTGGCAACATCGCCCCCAGCGATGGGAAGAAGAGGCATGATTCCTGCAGAATGGACAACTACGTCGATGCCGCCAAAGGCCGCGAGCGTCTTCTTGAAGAGATTCTCCACGTCCGCGGGCTTCGTGACGTCCGCTTGCACGGCGATGGCTCGTCCGCTTGCGGCTTTGAGTTCCGCCACTAACTTTTCAGCCGGGCTAGAGTTACCGGAATAGTTCACCGCGATTGCAAACCCGTCAGTTGCCAGTCTTCTTGCTACCGCACTTCCGAGTCCGCCAGATGCTCCTGTGATGATTGCTGCCTTACTCATGATTGTTCTCCTTCCACGGCTTTCCGATTTGTCCGAGTTCGTTCACATTTGGTTAGATACGCCGACGTGCCATTTTGTCCATGCATTGTTAGAATGTTTTCCATGCGTGAAGTGCATCTACGGAACCTTGATCTCAATTTGTTAGCCCCGCTCCACGCCCTGTTGGAGGAACGGCACGTCACACGCGCGGCGCAACGAAGTTTCTTGAGTCAGCCGGCCATGAGCCGAGCGCTTGAGCGGCTGCGCGAGATGTTAGGAGATCCCCTGCTGGTTCGGAGTGGCCGAAACTATGAGCGCACAGTTCGCGGCGAGCGTGTGCTGCGGGAGTTGGAGACGCTCATACCACGGCTTAAGGCTATGGTGGGAGGAGTCGAGTTCGATCCGGCCCGAAGCCAGGAACGATTTCGCGTGGCCTTGACCGACCACGGATCCACGATTCTGCTGCCATCGCTCGTGGCTCGTTTAAGGAAGGCGGCGGCTCACGTGAAATTGGATGTATCTGTTTGGCGAACCCAAGCCTATGAGGATATTGCGGCAGGACGACTCGATACGGCTCTCAGCGCAGAAGAAGTGCCTCCTGTCTTAGAGAATGAAGTGATCCTTAATTTAGACTTTGTTTGTCTTGTAGGCGCCGCCCTGCGGGTTCGCACGCGTCGTTTTACGCTGAAGCAATATCTGCAACTTCCGCACGCCTTGGTCAAAACGTTGGCTGGTCAACAAACCATGGTGGATCGCCCCCTGGCGCAGCTTGGCGCGAAGCGGCACGTTGTGCTGAGTCTTCCCTTCTTCCTGCCGGCAATTTTTGCCATTGCTCAAACCGATTTGGTCCTCACTGTGCCGCGCCGATTGGCAAAGATTACCGCTGGGGTGGCTGGTGTACGGGTCGTGGAACCGCCTCGCGAGATCAAGGCTTTTCCGTATTTCATGGCATGGCATCCACGACTCAGTGCGGAACCCGCTCACAGATGGTTCCGTGAACAACTGCGGATGGCTGCACGGACAATTTGAGTCCGCGAGGTTCGTGACATCCGCTCCCACAGCGATGGCTTGTGCGCCCACAGCCTTGAGTTCCGCCACTAACTTGTCAGCCGGGCCAGAGTTACCGGAATAGTTCACCGCGATTGCAAACCCGTCAGTTGCCAGTCTTCTTGCTACCGCACTCTCGAGTCCGCCAGATGCTCCTGTAATGATTGCTGCCTTACTCATGATTGTTCTCCTTCCAATTATTCCTGCCAGAACCTTCCGAACGGTGTCTCGCTCCTGCGGAGACAGTTTTTCGTAAGACTTCTTGAGCTGAACCAGAACCTCTACCCGCGCCCGTTCGGGACTGTGCACCTACATTTCCAGACCTTCTCTCTGATTAGACGAGAACCGCGCCGCCATCGATGAGAAATACCTGCCCTGTTGCAAATCCTTCTTGCATGAGAAAGATATAAGCCTGGGCAATATCACGAGCTTCACCCACCCGCCCAACCGGTAGACTGCTACTCACGCTCTCAAAAAACTTCTCCCGCTCGGTTGCACTCATACTCCGCCAAAGGTTCGTTCGCACCACACCCGGCGACACAGCGTTAACGCGAATCGGCGCCAACTCTATTGCCAAAGCACGCGTTAAGGCGTCAATCGTTCCGCAGACACTTGATGCGATCACCCATCCTTTCTGCGGTCGTTGGCTGGCAATGCCAGTAGTGAGGACGATAGAACCTGACTTACGAATATGCTTACTTCCATACTTAACGGAAGCAAGCGCCGACCAATAGCGAAGTTCGAAAGCGTGCCTGGCCTGCTGGAGATTCGTCGATGCCAACTCGCCCAGCTGCAAGGTGTCGCCGGCAGTGAACACCAGATGATCGAATGCGCCAAGCCTGGTGAAGAAAGTCTCGACAGATCGTTCGTCGGAAACGTCGACCACCTCACCTTGGGTTTTTCCGCCGATGGCACTCATGGCTTGCTGAATCCTGGCCTCTTGGCTCGAGGCGATCACCACCTCAGCTCCGTGCGTCGCCGATAATTCGGCGACTGCGAGCCCGATCCCCGATGAGCCTCCCATCACCACCACTCGCTTATTCTCTAAACCATTCTGTCGTTGCATCCATTTTCCTTTCTCTTGTGCTTGACTTACTCAGATAAAGATGCGGACCACCCGCTATCCGGATCATGCATAATAAACAACATGAGTATGCGCCTGGAGAAATTGCGGAAAGTGGATTTGAACCTCTTGGTCGCATTTGCCGCCATTGCAGAGGAGAAAAGCGTCACAGCAGCCGCAGCCCGGCTCTTCCTCAGCCAACCTGCGGTGAGCCGTGCACTGCAACGCGCACGGGCGATGTTCCAGGATGACCTTCTAGTCCGGTCGCCGCGCGGCTTTGAACTGACTTTGCGAGGCCGGGAAATCCTGCAAGACCTTGAAGCCTTGCTTCCAAAAATGGAGAATCTGGTGGCGCCAAATGTGTTCGATCCGACACAGGAGAGCAGCCTCTTCCGAATCTCAGGCCCGGATAACGTATGTACAGTTCTAATCCCACGCCTATGCCGGCGGTATGCGAACGGGGGCTATCAAGTGCAGTTTGAATTTCATCCCTGGCAAAGCGGCATCGCAGAGCTGGTGGAACGCGGGCAACTCGATCTTGTCTTGCACATTGACGACGGGCTCCTGCCGTCGCATTTTCACTCAGAAAGACTCTATCGGGAGGATTGGGTTTGCGCCGTGGCCAAGGAGAGCCGTTTTGGCGACCGGATGTCGCTGAAAGAGTACCTGGCCGCGAGCCACATCGTCGTGGGAACGTATGCGGGCGTGCAGACTATTCCAGACAAGCAGATGGCTGCGGTTGGCGGGAAGCGCAACTCATGCATTCGCGTGCCATATTTCGGAGTGGCATTGCATTGCCTTCCGGGCACAGAACTTGTCCTGACTGCGACCAGTGGTTTGATGCCGGCTGTCAAAGCAAACCGCAAATTGCGGTTGGTGAAGGCGCCACAGGAATTGCGGCCCTTTTTCTTCCTGATGGCCTGGCACCCCAGAGTGAATACAGATCCACGTCATCAATGGCTACGCGCCGCACTCCGAACAATAAGCGCAACGCTGGATAGGCAACGCGAGGCATTGTGAGCAGATAACGGATAAACCAGAATCTGGCGATCGACAACGATAAACGCCCTTGTACTGACTGGTCTGGCCAACTTCCGGGTTGTCGGCAATCCGGAAGTGATCCGAGATTGGCATCCCAAACTGATCTACTGCCCGCTGTTCTTTTCCCTTGACAGACTGTTAACTTTCTGATACTCTCCATACTAGGTAAAACTGTCGTTAATCCCGTGACCTCGGTCGAGGGTCCATCCCCTACGCTGTAAGCAGACAAGGGAATTGCACAATTTTGTGCAGCCTAAGTTCCTTAGAATCAACACTTACAGAAACCATGGAAGTGTTGATTCTAAGGAACTTAAAACCCTTTAGAATGAACACTCATGAAGAAACGGGCGGAAGAAGCCCATTTTGCACAATTTTGGTGCAATATAAGTCTCTTTAGAATCAACACTTATAGAAGTGTTCATTCTAAAGGACTTTAACCCCCTTTAGAATGAACACTTATGAAAAAACCAGGGGGGAGGGGGTGTACAGACCGGGCGCATCCCTGACAGATTAGGCCGGGAGCATTCCTGACACTGCGGAGCACACTAAAGTCCCGATGCCGGGGATGTCTGTCCTGCTCTCCACGCGCGACTCAATGACCCAGCCGCCGCGCACAATCTTGCAGAATCTCTGCTTCCCACTCCGGGCGCCTTGGATTCTTCGGATGCGTCAGATCGGAAGGGACTCTCCCAACAAAATGCAGAAACTTCGCAGCGGAATGTTTATACGCCGGGACCGGCTCGCGAAACGCCACGTTTCCCAGGTATTGCAGGGAATCAGAGAGCGCGTAATACGCGGGATCGCCCGTCTCCCATAAGCGGTCGCGCTCGGCGAATTTCTCCGGGGCGAACGTCGCCAGTCCAAGCAAATAGTCGGAGCCGTATTCGATCATGTCGATGCCCAAGTCGTTTCCCGTGTAAATGCGGAAATCCGGCCGGTGTGCGTCGCGAAGACCGAGCCGCTCCAGTTCGGTCAGCCGGTCGAGCGAAGAATGTTTCATTCCTTTGATTTCCGGAATATCCATCAATCGTCGGAAAGTTTCCTCATCGAAGATTTCGCCGTTCGGTGCGAACATTGGCCCCAGCTCGAAGGCCAGCACGTGCGGATATCCCCGGCATGTTGCCGCATAAGCCGCCGCCTTTTCGGCGGAAGATTTTCCATGCAGCCGGCTCGTCTGGAACAAAATTGGAATTCCACCATGGGCAACAATGATGTCCATCTGCTTTCGGTAGAGCTGGACGATGTCGCCCTGCTGAGCTTCGATGTAGGCGCCAGCTACAAATGGCACGCCAGTGCCCAAGGCCTCTCGCGTCCACCTCAGCACCTCAAGTTTCTCTGTTTCGCTCAGATAATTGATGTAGCCGGTGTCCATGTTTACGGCGTTCATTAATCCGGCGCGATGCGTGGCGCGCAGATGATTCTGAAAAGCCTCGGCCGCAATTCGGCCATCCGCTTCAAACGGCAAGAGCGCAGCCGCAATGCCTTGCACTTTGCGGCCGGGTTGTTGCCGTTGAACGATGGAGCTGATCTTCATCGCGCCGCCTTGGCCGATTTCAATTGCTGCGCCAGCTCGGAGTTTTTGTAGTAGCTGTCCAACGGATAGCAACCGGAAGGCAATCCCTTCCGCGGGGCGGTGGTGCAATCGCTGAACGTTCTGCAAATTCGCTTGTGCTGAATCTCGTTTCCTTCCGTCGCATCCCACAATATCTCGGGATAGGTCAATACCATCCGTCCGAGCCCGGCCAAGTCCGTCCATCCCCCGCGCACGGCAGCTTGCGCCACATGAGGCAGAAAATCCTGCAAGTAACTGTACGCCGTTCCCACAAAAATTAGTTTCGGGAACCGCTCTTTCAATTGACGCGTGACGTTCATGTGCAGCGCCACTCCAATCAGAGGATCTTCCGGAGGCTGATATCCATCCGACGGCGGATAGAGCGCGGGCCGTTGAATGTGCGGATTGTAATAAGGACTCCCCGCCGTGATATTCACCAGCCGGATCTCCAGTTCTTCGAGCTGGGATAAAAATCGAGTCGTCTCGCTCAAATCGATCTGTGTGGGGTCGCTCTGCTTCACGCCGAACCCCCAGCGGTATGGAATCAAATTGTCCCGAGTTTCCGGAATTCCCGGCCCCGGCTTTCCATTAACTGACAAAGCCGGATCCGGACGAAACGGCACCGAGTCAAACGCGGAAAACCGCACGCCGACGTGCATTCCCGGCGCCATCGATTGGATCCCTTGCGCCACTTCCCGCAAGAATCGCGTGCGATTCTCAAAACTCCCCCCGTACTTTCCTTCTCGCGTATGCGCGCTGAGAAATTCGTGCCCCAGATAGCCGTGGCAGTGTTTAACGTCCACGAAGTCGAAGCCTAATTCCTGCGCCACTTTCGCCGCACGATGAAAATCTTCAATGATCGCGCCAATTTCGCCGTCGCTCAGAATCGGATAGTCGCGAGGCAATCCCAATCGCTGATCCAGGATCGGGTGATGATAAAGAATGCGTGGCTCCGGCCTGTCCTGTGCATTCGGCCGGCAGAATCTTCCCGAGTGCGTTAACTGCAATCCGACGACTAACCCTTCATCCGAACCGGTCCTCCGCTTATGTTCTTCGATCAGGACTTCTCGCAACTGCGCGAGTCCCATCCGCGTGTGCTGCGCGGCAACGAGTTGATTCGGATTCGCGCGCCCTTCGTGTGAAACAGAAACCGCTTCCCCTCCCCAGATTAATTTCCCGCCGCTGTGGCCGAATCGTTTCCAGCGCCGGATGGTGTGCTCGCTGGGATTTCCGTCTGCGGTTCCGTCCCAGCCTTCCATGGGCTGAACGGCGATGCGGTTGCCGATCCTGATTCCTCCGCGTTCGATCGGCAATCGCAATGGCGAGTCTGCTCCGCTGAGCAACGTGTCATCGCAAGGGATCGTCAATTTCAAAGAATGCAGATGTTCCTGAAAACGATTTACGTCCCTCACGCTTCCGAGGCGCAAAATAGGAATCGCGCTCATTTTGAGTTTCTCTGTCTCGGCAGCGCCGCCACGGCAACTGCACCCAGCAATGCCATGCCAATCAGGGCGAGAAAACCCGCCGTGTAGCTGCCCGTGGTGTCCCTCAAGCGGCCGACAAGCCACGGGGACACCGCCTCCGCCACGCCGTCCGCGGTTAGGATCACTCCCAGCAGCCTGCCGAGTATTTGCACGCCGAAAATTTCCGCGGTCATCAAAGGTACGATCATGAAGTCGCCGCCAAGCCCAATTCCAAACACAACGGCGAAGGCATACTTCGCCACTTGCGATTGCCCCGCAAATAAGAGCGGAATTGCGCCCGCGACAAGAAAGTAAATCAGCAGCATCACGTACTTCTTGGGAATGCGATCCGCCAGCCAGCCCATCAGCAGCCGTCCGACCATGCTGAATCCCAGCACAAGCGACAAGACACGCGCGGCCGCACCCTGCGTGAAGTGAAGATCAAGGCTCAAAAAAAGCTTCAGATTTTGCGCCGTGCCACTCACCGCCGCGATGGAAAACATGCTGCCCATCATCAGCAGATAAAAAGGAAATCTGGCAAACGCGCTTCGCGGCTCCGGGGCTCCTTGCGCCGCGTCCGTCTCCTTTCGCCGTGGCGGCTCCTTCGCCATCAACGCGACCGGAAGAGCGATCAGGAGAATCAACAGGCCCAGCGCACGCAGGGCGTTCTGCCAGCCGAAGTGCTGCACGAGCAGGTGAGAAATCCACGGCACCATAGCTCCGCCCAATCCAATCCCCAGGTACGCGAAGCCCATCGCTTTTCCGCGCGACTTGTCAAACCAGAGCGACAACAGCACTTGATTTGGCAGTGGCCCGCCGCATACGTAGCCGAGCGCATTGAACAAATAGAAAAAATAAAACATGCCAAGCGTCGAAATGCTGCCGAGTCCGATCAACGCAGTGCCGGCCATCAGAATTCCTGCGATCATAAGCCGGCGTGGTCCAAAGCGATCCACCATCCATCCGGCAACAAATCCAAAAGCGGGTCCCACAATCAATTTGCTGAGCGCATTTCCAGAGGTCACCTGCGCGCGCGTCCATCCGAACTGCTGCACCATGAAATCGTAGTAAAACGGAAGTCCCCAAAGCGCCATGCCCACGATGCAAAACAAAACGATGAACGCCGCCACGGTGACTTGCAGCGATTCGCGGGTCATTTCCGTTTGCGGGATGGACTCGGGGCCGCGAGAAACTGTCTTGCTACCCCGCGTTTCAGTTTTGTCAGTTTTGATTTGTTCGATCACTCGGCGAACCGCCTGCATTTCAACGATGAACGCGAAGAGCGCGCTTGACAAACGAGGGCATGCTAATGATTCTTTGTCTCGAAGTCGAGGAGCTTCTCAAGTCCATTTGTTCGACTTCCCTAAACGATGCCTTCATGAGCTGCAAAAGGAGAAAGCCATGTCCGCGACCCGGCGTGAATTGTTTTCAATGCTTCCAGCGGTGCTGATCCCAGCTATCCTTCGACCCGAGGTTTCCGCCGCGCAGGAAAATCCGATGCCTTCGGCAACGTATCCGTTCGAAAAGTTGCCGATTCGAACGCCGAACAACGCGCAGATCCGCGACGTCTTGAAGGGCAAGCTCGCCACCGGCGAATCCCTGGAGGTTCACGAAACGACGCTGCCGCTCGGCGGCGCGCCTCATCCGCCACACCACCACGTACATTCCGAAATGTGGCTCATTCGGGAGGGGACCGTGGAACTCACCATTAATGGCACAAGCTACCGTCTTGGACCGGGCTCCGTCGGATTCGTGCATTCGAATGATGAACATGGAATCAAGAATGTCGGCACAACACCAGCAACCTATTTTGTCGTGGCCGTTGGCCCCGGAGCGAGTTAGAAACAAAAGGAGACTCCGCCAGCGGAACTCTTGATACGAAATCAACAGATCTGGACCTCAGAGAAAAGCAGATTCCTCGCTCCGTAGAAACCGATGTCCGCTCCTGATGTGAAGGTGTTGAAAGGCATTCAGCTGAACCTGGAAGGTCCAGACCGATTCTTGGAACTCCTACGCTGACTTCGATTCGCCTCTATAAGTACTTCTGGAGCCACGCCAACACTTCCTGCATGTGAATCCGGCTGTTCTCACCCTTCAGGATCCAGTGTCCTTCATCGGGAAAAACGACCAGGCGGGCGGGCACGCCGCGACGCTGAAGAATTTTGAAAGTGGTCATGCTCTCGTTGATCGGAACGCGATAGTCCAGTTCGCCCTGGGTCACCAGCGTAGGCGTTCGAAACGCATCCGAATAGCGAATCGGGCTCTGATCGTTCCATTGCCCGCCCTTCTCCCAAATCGGGACACCCATGCGGAGTTCCCGGTCGATGCCGCCGTCGTTGGCCCCATACTGCGACTCGTTATTGATCGCGCCCGCATGCGCGATGATGCATTTGAACTGATTGGTGTGGCCGTTGAACCAATTCATCAAATAGCCGCCATAGCTGGCGCCGGCGGCCGCCTGGCGGCGTTCATCGATAAAGGAATAACGGTGGGCCGCTTCGGTGATCGCTTCGAGAATTTCCTGGCCGGGCCCGCGCAGGACGTCGCGCTCGACGTCATCGGCGAATTTTTCGCCGAAGCCCGTCGAGCCAATGTAATCGGTTTCCAGGATGACATAGCCCGGCGACGCCAGCAGGTAGCTGTTCCATCTCGCAGAGAAAAGATCGGTAGACATGCCATTCGGTCCGCCGTGCGGAAAAATGAGCAGCGGATAACGCTTGCTGGGGTCGAATTTAGGCGGGAGAAACAGGATGTTGTGGAGGCGCCGGCCATCCTTTGCCGTAAACCAGAAGTGAATGGGGGCCGGAGCATCGATTTGCGAAACGGCTTCAGCATTGAAGTTGGTAAGCATGGTGTGTGAAGCGGCGGCGGGGTTGAGCCGCACGATCTCGGGAGGCTCGGCCGCTGTTTGATACAGTGCGATCAAGCCGTTTTCAACCGGGTTCACCCCGGTATAGCTGCCGCGCTCGACCTTGAATAACCGCTGTACCGCTCCACCCTGTGCGGCAAGCTGGAACAGTTGATTGAATCCGTCATCCTCTGCTGCGATGTAAACGGTCCGACCGTCATGCGAGAGCGAGAAACTCGACACCGAGCGATCCCAAGCCTCGGTGAGAACCGAGGGCTGCCCGACCGCCGGCCAGGAGAGCCGAACAAGCCTCGTCAGCGAATATAGGCGGCCTCCGGGAACCGCGCGACGGTCTTGTAGCGCAAACAAGGCCTCCCCCTGCAATGGGAATTTCGGCCGGTAATAACTCTGTCCTCGCGGCGTGATCTGCTGCGGCTCGCCGCCCGCAGCAGCAACGGAATACAGCGCCGCTTCACTTTCCGCCGACATCATTTCATTACGGTTCCAAAACGCCGCGAAAACGATGGACTTTCCCTCTGGCGCCCAGACGGCTTGCAACGATGTGTCGCTTCCTACCTCTCCAGCGATTCCTGCGAACCCAGGCGAGCCCGAGAGCTTCGAGCCCTTGAGCACATCGACTAGTTTTGCTCCTTCCGCCAGTTCCTGGATAAAAATGTGCGGCCTTTTTTCGTCGAGCCACACGTTCCAAAAACGCACGGGCATCGCGTCGTAGATGCGAGCGGTGTACTTGCGCTGTTTGCGCTCATCGGCGATGGGGTCGTAATTACTTTCAAACAGAATGGCATTGCCGTCCGGCCGCCATTGCGGGTTCGACGCGCCCGCCGGCAGGTCCGTGATGCGCCGCGCTTCACCGCCGTTCAAAGGAAGTACGTAGACCTGCCCGGCTTCGTCGCCTTCCCGACGCGTCACGAAAGCTAGCCGCGTGCTATCGGGAGACCAGGTGGGCGCCGACTCGGGCGCCTTCGTGTAAGTTAGGCGGCGCGGAGGCGCGCTTCCGTCGGCCGGCACAAGCCAAAGGTCCGCCGACTGTTTCGCGGGGTCGTAGCTCGGTTCGGTGAGCAGAAACACGATGGACTTGCCGTCTGGGCTGACTGCCACGTCGCTTACGCGTTTCATCAGCCAAATATCTTCGTGAGTGATGGGCCGTTTCTCCGCGAACACCGCCACGGCCCAAAAGAAAAGAAGCGCCAGCTTTTTCATTTGCGAATTCTCCACGGAAGGTCTAAACACGAATTTCCTTTTTGACCCCAAGAACGGCTGCAATGGTATCCCCAGTCCGCCTGTTCCCGTCAATGCGAAACAATTTTCATCTCGGATCGCCCGCCAACGAGCAATGTCGCGGAACCGGATTGCACGTTTCATTGGAGCGCGCGGGCACAAACGGAATTGCGAGCAGGGAGAAGGGTCTTATGGTTCGCGGCTCGCCGATTTTGGTCCGGATGGCAACAATTCCTAATCTACTTATTCCAAATTGATTGGATTCATAGGTCTAGCCGGATGCCTTCTTGCTTACCCATTTCGTGAGCGGGCGTCTATCGCTACGGGGGCGTACGGCCGGCGCGGGTCTGGCTGACTTACCTGAGAGATCCAATTTGAGAGAAGAGGTGTGATTATGCGCAAGGTGTCGAAGTGTGTTTTGGGTGTGTTCATGGGACTCAGCGTGTTGGCTGGGAACGCCGGCGCGCAATTCAAAAACGGAAGCCAGGCGACGGAGCTGAACATTCCGCGCGTCAGCCAGCGCGGGACGGTGTCGCAGCGGATTGGACTGACGGACATCACTATTGCGTATCACCGGCCCGAGGTCGGTGGGCGGGAGATCTGGGGCAAGACAGTGCCTTATGGAAAGGTGTGGCGCGCGGGCGCGAACGAGAATACCACCATCACTTTTTCCGACGATGTGAGCGTTGAAGGGAAACCACTGGCGGCAGGGACGTATGGGTTGCACACCATTCCGGACAAGGATCAGTGGACGATTATTTTTTCGAAGAACTCGACTTCCTGGGGCAGCTTCAGCTACGACGAAAAAGAGGACGCGTTGCGCGTGACCGCCAAACCGCAGGCGGCGGATTTCCGCGAGGCGCTTTCGTACACGTTCGAGGAAGTCAAACCGGATTCGACGGCTGCAACTCTTCGCTGGGAGAAGCTGGCGGTGCCTTTCCATGTCTCGGTGGACGTGAAAGCGGTGGTGCTGAAGAGCGTCAAGAACGAGCTGCGGAGTGTCGGCGGATTCTCCTGGGCGGGGTACGACGAGGCGGCGCAATGGTGCCTGGACAACAACTACAACCTGGAAGAAGCGCTGAAGTGGGAAGAGACTTCGATCCAGAATGAAGAGCGGTTTGAAAATTTGGAGACCAAATCGCGCATCCTGGACGCGCTGGGACGCAAGGATGAATCCGCCAAAGTGGTTTCCAAAGCGTTCGATAAAGCCACTGCGATACAACTGTACTCCTACGCCCGGGGCCTGCAACGATCGGGGAACGTCAAGCGCGCGTTCGAGATCTATCCCCAGGTCCCCAAGAAGGATGCGAATCATTGGACCAGCCACCTGGCGCTGGCGCGAATCTCGTCGAACACCGGAGATTTCCCGACCGCTGCCAAGGAAATGACACAGGCGATCAGCGTGGCGCCTGATACGACGAAGCCGTTTCTTCAGCCGCTGCTGAAGCGCTTGGAAGCGAAAGACGACATCAATAAGTAGCCGGGAATTGGAGCGTGATCCGTGACCCGTGATCCGTGAAGGCGGAATGAAGCCCACTCTAGGCGTGCTCCTCGGCACCCGCGTGATTCCTGCCAGCCACAACACACATGCAACGATCAACCCTGGCCGTGGCGATCAACTTCGTCCACTGATAGCGGCCAAGCCAAATCCATCAGAATATATTTTGTATATTTCGCAGCGACGCCAGCGGCTATTTGCCCAGGTGCATGTCGAAGAATCGAAATTGAGGGTTGAACGGTTATTGGGGCGAGTGAACGGTTTCTGTGTGCGTGGGACGAGCGCGGGAAAGCAAAGTCAAAAGTCCGCACACGCAAACCCAGCGTGATGGGGCACCCAAATTCATCTTAGTATCTAGTGTCCGGGCCGCCCGCCTGAAGTAAGGGAACTTCCCGTCTGTCCCCCTCGTCCGTCGCCCTCGTCCCCCGGTCCGTCCCCCTCGTCAAGTAAGAGAAGAAGATTTGTTTTATATGCGTTGCTGGGCGTATGGTAGACAGTTATCGGAAGCTTCTTCAACGGCGCGGAATGGATAAGCAGTTGATTCTAGAAGGGATAAAACCGGTTTTTAAAATGAGTTCTGGTGATCAGATGATTATGAAGAACATTTTTTCCCGGCGCGATTTCGTTCGCTCGGGGGCGCTTGTTGGGGCGGCATTGGCTGCTTCGAAGGATGTATTCGGAGCGGCGGCGGGACGGCCAGCGGGTGAGGAAGGATCGGGTATTCGTCTGGGCGTGGCCAGCTACACGTTCCGGAACTTCAGCCGGGCGCAGATGATCGGCTTCCTGAAGCAGCTCAACGTGCTGAAGCTGAATGCAAAGGACGTCAAAGATCATCTCCCGATGGAACCGCAGGAAGAGGCGGCTGCGCTGGCGGACTATGCCGCGGCGGGGATCAAGCTGCACGCTGCGGGAACCATCTATTTCCCGAAAGATGAAGATGCGGATATCCAGAGCAAGTTCGAATATTGCAAGCGGGCGGGGATTGGCGTGATTGTCGCGGGCGATCCCGCGCCGGAGACTTTGCCGCGGATAGAGAAATTCGTGAAGGAGTACGATATCCGTTTCGCGATCCACAATCACGGGCCGGAAGATAAATTGTGGCATTCGCCGCTGGATGTGTTGAAGGCGGTGAAGGGGATGGATCCGCGGATCGGGTGCTGCATTGATGTCGGGCATACGGTTCGTGCGGGCACGGATGTGATTTCGGCAATTCAAGTGGCAGGCGCACGGCTGTTTAACGTGCACATGAAAGATCTCGCGAACTCTGAGAAAAAGGATAGCCAGGTGGCAGTGGGAGAGGGCCTCATGCCGGTGAAGAGGATTTTTGAAGCGCTTAGCGCAATCAAGTACAAGGGGTTCGTTGATCTGGAGTACGAGATTCATGCCGACGATCCGCTGCCGGGAATTATCGAGAGCTTTGGTTATATGCGGGGCGTGCTGGCGGGAATGGGCTAGGCGGGACGGCGCTGAATGGCAAGAGTTGAGGGTTGGACTGCCCCAAGGCAAGCCCCCTGAAACGCTTGACGGCACGTTCTCATTGTGAGAACTTAAGATTTCATGCGCATCATAAAGCGAGGCGCTCTCGAGCAGTTCTGGCAACGACACCCGGACGCGAAGGCCAGCCTGGAAGCATGGTATGGAGTGGTGCGCAAGGCAAATTGGAAAACACCAGCGGAATTGAAACAGGTGTACCACAATGCCGACCTGGTTGGACGGAGAACGGTGTTCAACATTGCCGGCAACAAGTACCGGCTCATCGCGCGGGTGAACTATCTGACGCAAAGAGTCTTTGTGCTGTACCTGCTGACGCACGCGGAATATGACAAAGGGGCTTGGAAAGAATGAGCGCGACAACGATCGATCTCGACGAGAAAACTTACGGACGACTGCTGGGACGGGCGCTTCCCCGCGTGCTGCACACGGACGAAGAGTGCGAACGCCTCACCAACGAGCTGATGCGCCTTGACGAACGAGAAGACCTTTCGCCGGAGGAGGCGGAACTTGCCGAATTGCTGACCGTGCTGATTGACGAGTATGAGGAGCGCCGCTATCCAATCCGGAAAGCAAGCCCGCAGCAAACGCTTCAGCATTTAATGGAGGCACGGAAGCTGACACAGAAGGACCTCTGGAAGATTTTCCGCTCCAAAGGAATTACATCCGAGGTGTTTCACGGCAAGCGTTCCATAAGCAAAACACAGGCCAAGAAGCTCGCGGAGTTTTTTCACGTCAGCGCCGAGCTATTCATCTAGGACCAGCCGACCACTTCAGAACGCAAAGGCGGATCCCTCCCGAAAGGACTCGAGTGTCCACGCAGACTACACTAGCAGACTAGGCGTGGGAGAGCGCGGGTTGCTTGTGTTCGGCGACGGAGGCGAGGGCGGCTTCGATGACGGCGAGGCCTTCGTCGAGCTGCTCGTCGGTGACCACGAGCGGGACGAGGATGCGGATGACGTTGTTGAAGGTGCCGGCGGTGATGGTGATGAGGCCGTGCTCGTAGCAAAATTTGGCGATGGCTTTGGTTTCGGTGTCGGCGGGCTCGCGGGTTTGCGGGTCGCGCACCAGTTCGATGGCGCACATGCCGCCGAGGCCGCGAACGTCGCCGATTAGAGGCCACTTTTTTTGCCAGGCCTGGGCACGCCGTTCGAAATGCTTGCCGATGGCGGTGGAACGGGCGAGGAGGCCGTCTTTCTCGATGGTTTCGATGGCGCCGAGCGCGGCGGCGCAGGAAGCGGGATGGCCGCAAAAGGTTCCGCCGAGAGCGCCCACGCCGGGGGCGTCCATGATTTCGGCGCGGCCGGTGACCGCGGCGATGGGCATGCCGCCGCCGAGGGATTTGGCCATGGTGATCAGATCGGGCTCGATGCCGAAATGCTCGGAGGCGAACCATTTGCCGGTGCGGGCGAAGCCGGATTGCACTTCGTCGGCGATAAAGAGAATGCCGTGCTGGCGGCAGATATTTTGCAGCAGCTTGAAATAATCGCGCGGGGGAATGACGAAGCCGCCTTCGCCGAGAACGGGTTCGGCAATGACGGCGGCGACGGATTCGGGAGCGACGACACGCTTGAAGGCGTCCTCGAGATGATGCGCGAAGGTTTCGGCGGTGGCGCCTTTTTCGGCGCGGTAGGGATACGCGAACGGAATACGGTAGACGTCGCTGGCAAAGGGCTGGAAGCCGGCTTTATAAGGATGCGTCTTGCTGGTGAGCGACATGGTGAGGAGCGTGCGGCCGTGGAAGGCGTCTTCGAAACAGATGACGGCGGCGCGCTTGGTGTAGGCGCGGGCGATTTTGATGGAGTTTTCGATGGCTTCGGCGCCGGAGTTGAGGAGGATGGTTTTTTTGGGAAAATTGCCAGGCGCGAGAGCGTTGAGTTTTTCGGCGACAGCGACGTAGCTTTCGTAGGGAGTGACGGCGAAGCATAGATGTAAATGCTTCTCGAGTTGCGCGCGGATGGCGGAGAGCACGCGAGGAGAGCGATGGCCGACGTTGAGGCAGCCGATGCCGCCGGCAAAATCGAGATAGCGATTGCCGTCGACGTCCTCGATGGCGGCGCCTTCGGCGCTGGCGGCGAAAATCGGCGTGGCATTGGAAGGACCGCGGGGAATGGCGGCTTCGCGGCGAGCCATCAAGGCGCGGGACTGGGGGCCGGGTATTTCGGTGCGAATTTGAATTGTTGTCATTAGAACCTCTCCGTTAACGAGCAGCGGTCCGCCTCAGAAGGCGAACCCTACAAAAGCTAGTACCAGCCGATGGGGGTCTCGTCGAGATTGACGAATACTTGCTTGGTTTCGAGATATTCTTCCATGCCCCAGGGACCCAGCTCACGGCCGAAGCCGGATTGTTTGTAGCCGCCCCAAGGGGCTTCGACGTACGTCGGTTGCATGTGATTGACCCAGACGATTCCGGCGCGGAGCGACTTGACGACGCGGAAGGCTTTGTAAATGTCGCGCGTCCAGACGGCCGCCGCGAGGCCGTAGGGGGTGTCGTTGGCGATGCGAATGGCTTCCGGTTCGCCTTCGAACGGGATCACGGAAGCGACGGGGCCGAAAATTTCTTCGCGGGCGATGCGCGCGCTGTTATCCACGTCGTAGAAAATGGTGGGCTCGATGTAATAGCCCTTGCCAAATTGTTTGGGGCGCCCGCCGCCGATGGCGACCTTGGCTTCTTTCTTGCCGAGTTCGAGGTACCCGCTGACGCGGTCGTATTGCTCCTTGCTGACCAGCGGACCCATTTTGGTTTCGCGTTCGAGGGGCGCGCCGAGCTTAATGCGCTTGGCCTTTTCGGTCATGGCCTCCACGAACTTCGGGTAGATTTTCTTCTCGACGAGAATGCGGCTGCCCGCGGAGCAAACTTCGCCTTGATTAATGAAGATGCCGAAAAGGGCGCCGTCCACGGCGGCCTCCCAATCCGCGCCGTCAAAGAAAATGTTGGGAGACTTGCCGCCGAGTTCGAGCGTGACACGCTTGAGGGTGTCCGCGGCGCTCTTGACGATGATTTTTCCGACGGCGGCGCTGCCGGTGAAGGCGATTTTGTCCACGCCGGGATGTGCCACGAGCGCGGCTCCGGCGGTTTCGCCAAAACCGTTGACGATGTTGACGACGCCGGGGGGGAAGCCCAGTTCTTCAAACCAGTTGGCGACTTCCATCATGGTGAGCGGCGTTTGTTCGGCGGGCTTGAGGACGCACGCACAGCCGGCGGCGATGGCGGGAGCGAGCTTCCAGGAAGCCATCACCAGCGGATAGTTCCAGGGAATGATTTGTCCTGCGACGCCGACCGGTTCACGCAGGGTAAAGCTCAGGGCATTGGCGGGCACGGGATTGACGTGGCCGAGGACTTTGTTAGCGAGGCCGGCATAATATTCGAAACAGGTGGCGGCATCGGCGATGTCGTACTCCGCTTCGACAATGGGCTTGCCGGAATTGCGGCATTCCAGCTCGGCAAGCGGCGCAGCGTTGGCGCGAATTTTCTCGGCCAGTTTGTAGAGAAGGCGGCCGCGCTCGGCGGCACTGGTCTGCCGCCACGGGCCGGAGTCGAAGGCGGCGCGCGCGGCTTTCACGGCGCTATCAACGTCGGCCGCCGTGCCCGAGGCAACCTGCGCGATCACCTCTTCGGTGGAAGGGTCGTACACGGGAAACATCTCACCGGAAGAACTCTTGACCCACTGCCCATTAATGTAGTTTTGACAGGCTCGAACGATGGTTTTCGCGGTGCTGGACATAACGGCCTCCCCCATTCAAAGCGCGGGCACAGCCGCCAGCTTGCGCGCAGCTTTGCGGCGCCCGTAAATAAAGAAGAAAAACGCGGCCAGACCGACAAGAAGCAAAGTCCCGATGAACATCTTGATTTCAAACAATCGGATGGACTCGATTTGATGCGAGGGAATGAAAGCCACGCCAATCCCCAGCATGGTGGTGATCAGGCCGCAACTGCCCGCCAGAATCAGGGTGGACTTGCGGTAGTAGCCTTCGCCGGGCGTCGATTGCCTGGCGAGCCTGAGCAACGCCGCATGCATGTAAAGATAAGGCACGAGTTGAAGGACCACGGCCAAATCCAGCATGGTGACGAAGGCTTCCTTGACTCCGGCGCCGACAAAGCTCATGGCCAGGAAAATCGCGGAGAAACTGGCATGCACGATCAGCGCGACGTAAGGCGTCGCATACTTCTTGTGCAGCTTGCCCAAACCTTCTGGCAAGTAGAGATCGAGGCCGGCGACGAAAGGAATGCGCGCGGAACCGGCAAGCCAGGCCGAAGCGATGCCGGCGATGGAAATGCTGAGCACGAAGGCAAAGGGGGAAACGATCCAGGGCACATGGACGCGCTCGGCCATGTGACTTACGCCTTGAACGACGCCCTGGAGGACGCCGATATCCTGCTTGCCCACGGCCAGAAGCAGCGTCAGAGTCGCGCCGAAATACAGAGCTCCGGCGAGAAGACCGCCCCATCCAACGGCGCTGGGAAGGGTTCGCCGCGGATCTTGAATTTCGTCACCCATGATGGAGGCGAGTTCGAGGCCGACCAGGCCAAAGCAGATCACTCCGAAGGAGCCGATCAAACGAATGTCGCCGGTGATGCGGAAATCGGATGGGGTCATGGTGGTGCCGAAACGAAAGAGCACGACCAAGCCGAGGCCAATGAGCGTAGCGGCGGTGATGGCGGTACCCATTCCACCCAGGTTATTGACCCACCTGCCGACGCCCAGGCCGCGCACATTCAGGACCACGAGAAGAACGAGGAGGACCATGGAGGCGCCGAGCGCGAACCAAGGATTGTCGGCCAGGGTGCGGGCGCGCGGACCGGCGACGTAAACGGAGATGCCCACGAAATAGAGGAGAACGGTGGGGACGTAGAAAATATTGTTGGTCCAATAGCACCATCCGGAAAGAAAGCCGTGGAAGTCGCCGAAGACTTGCTTGGCCCAGAGGTAGACGCCGCCTTCACCAGGATAACGGTGGGCCAGTTCGATGACCGCGATGCCCTGCGGCCAGAAAAAAAACAGCAAAGCCAGAAACCAAAGCCAGATGGTAACGCCGCCGTTGGCCGCGATGGTCGGAACCACGTTGAGGTTGACGATGGCGACGACAAATAACAAAACGAGGTCCCACCGTCCCAGCACGCGGCGCAGGTGCGGCGTTTCTTGTGACACGGGCGCGGGCGGCTCAGTGATGACCTCGTTTGGCAACGATTTTCTCTCCTGATTTACGTTATGTACGGAAGCGGGCTAGTGTCCGGCCGCACCGACAAATGCCAGGCCACGTTCTTGCTGGGCCTTGGCGAGCGCGGGCGCGACTTCTTCAAACACCGCTAGATGCTTGTCAATATCCGCGCCGGTATGCTGAACGGAAATGGTCCACTGCTCGTCCCACCAATAGGGCTGGGGGAGGACGCCGCGGTTGACCATGGCGAACCAATAGTGGCGCCAGAGATCGATATCGATCTTGGTCCAGTCGCGGTAGTTCTGAATCTCTTTGGGATAGAGCATCAAGGCGCCGTTGACGCCGGCGCTGACGACGTAGGCTTGCAGGCCGGATTTCTTGACAATGGCGCGATAGCCTTCGCTGAGACTCTTGCTGAGCTTGCCGACGTGCGCATAATTCTCGCGTGTCAGGACTTCGCGAAAGGTTGCGAGACCGGCGGCCATGGCTACGCGATTGGTGTTGTAGGTGCCGCCGTGGAAGACTTTGTGCTGCGAGATCAGGTCCATCACCACGCGGCTGGCGCCAAAGGCTCCGAGCGGCAAGCCGCCGCCGATGGATTTGGCCAGGCAGATCATGTCCGGCTTCACGCCGAAGAATTCGCTGGCGCCGCCCCAGGCGAGCTTGGCGCCGGTCTTTACTTCGTCGAAGATCAGCAGCGCGCCATTCTTGGTGCAAATATCGCGCAGGCCCTGCAAGAAGCCGGGCTGGGGCATGCACAGTCCGACATTCATGAGGATCGGTTCGAGGATGATCGCAGCGATCTGTCCGGGATGCTGCTTGAAACGGTTTTCGACGCTCTTCAGATTGTTGAAGCTGGCGACGACGACATTTTCGAGCGAAGCCTTCGGCACGCCACCGCCTCCGGGAACGGAATTGGGCGCGTCCGGATCGCCGTAGTCTTCCGCCTTGGGCTTGACGCTGACGAGGGCGGTGTCATGCAGGCCGTGGTAGGCGCCTTCGAATTTCAGAATTTTGTCGCGGCCGGTGGCAGCGCGTGCGATGCGGCAGGCGTGCATGGTTACTTCGGTGCCGCTGGAACCGAAGCGCACCATCTCTACCGGATAGCGCTTGCAGATTTCTTCCGCGAGTTCCCATTCCTGCTCGTGCGGCATGCCGAAGGTCGTGCCTTCGTGCAGCTTCTGTTCGACGGCCTTCACGACGGCGGGATGGCAATGCCCGGCCATCAGCGCGCCGAAGCACAGGTTGTGGTCGATGTACTCGTTGCCGTCGAGATCGTGAATGCGGCTGCCCTTTCCATCCTTCACAAAGAGCGGATAGGGTTCGTAGTGGCGGTAGTTGCTGGCGACTCCGAGCGGGATGCGTTCCAACGCGCGCTTGTGAGCCACCGCCGATTTCGGCGTGCGCTTTTCGTAGGTAGCGATTTCTTTTTGCAGTGCGTCATGCATTGGAGTACTCCGTGATGGCAGGTCTGTTCCCTGCGGTCAGTGTGTGCTGGGAAATTCCTCGAGCTGGTGCTCAACGTCAATTTTATCAGACCTAGGAAGGCGCGGCCCTTGCGAGCCGTGTCGAAAATAGCTTGATTCTCCTGGACTGCTAAAAAATCACTTTCAACGCAAATTGGAACAGACGGGGGTCGCGAACCTTCTGCGGCTGGCCAAACGTCGGGTTAGCCGATCCGCCGTCTACTCCGTAGAATTGCGCATGATTGAAGATGTTGAATATCTCCGTCCGGAATTCCAGACGCATCTTTTCCCCAATCGCGGTGTCCTTAAACAATCCGACATCCCAATTGTTGATCGGCGGATTGCAACATAGTGTGCGGGGTGTATCGCCGATTTTTCCAAGAGCGCTATTCGTGAAAATGGTTGGATCGAATACGGTACCGTCGATCCTGGGATCATGGGTCTTGAAGGTACCGGTGAGGTCCGGCCTGCCCGGGCATTCAAAGCCCAGTGTGCTGCCTTGCAGTTCCTGGTCGTTGCAGTTGTTGATCAGAATCGGGAAACCACTCTGATACGTGTAAATCCCGGAGACCTGCCACCCGTTCAGCGCCCTTCCTTTAAACCCTTGGAACTTTGGAACGGGCAGCTCCCAGACGTAGTTGAAGACGAACCGATGACGCGCATCGAAAAGCGATGGTCCGTATGTAGCGTTGAAATTTGTCGGGTTCAGGATCTCTTCAAAGCTCGAAGCATTGTCCAGCGACTTGCTGAAGGTGTAAGACGCCTGGAACTGCAATCCATGGGAGAACCGTTTCTCGAAGAGCGCTTGTAACGAATTGTAATTGGAATGCGCCGCCGTATCTTCATTGAAAATACTTCCGAAAATGGGCGTCCCGTCAGCGGGGCATCCACTGGTCAGCGGGTTTTGACTTGTTGGCTGGCAATTCGGTGAAGAAAAGGGACGCAGACCAACTAAGGTGATCGCTGGATTTCCCGGCCCCACGCTCGGAACGGATCCATACGGCAAGTGAAGCGTGAATCCGGCTGGTACGGAGTTGGCCGGCAGGCTAAACGAGGAGTCTTCGAAGAATGGAGCACAGCTGTAAGCGGTGGAGAAAGCATCGTTCTCGTTTGGATTTGGTGGTCCTCCTAGTGCGGGGGGCGCGTAAAAAGCCGATATAGCCGACATATCTAGACAGGTCTGGGGATTCGCGGCATTCTGATCATGAATGGCAAGAAGCCGGTGTCCTTGAGACCCGACGTATCCAACTTGAAGAAGGATGTTGCCGGGCAGTTCGCGCTTGATCGTCAGATTGTACTGGGCAGAATACTGCGTGCGTAGTTTCGTCGGAAATTGCCCGAAGAGCACAATCGGACGATAGAGCGCCCAGTCCACCGGGTGATTGCGCGGCGGATTCAAGAAGGCGTCGGAGACGTTCGGCTTAGTGGTGCCTTCTTGCGTGACAAACGGCGTGGTGAAGAGTGGGTTTGACACGCCGTTACTGATGCCAAAAGGAGGCTCAGCGCTGAACTGCTCGAGCACCAGTTGCTCGATTGGATTGTAGAAAAGACCCCAGCCCATGCTGACTGTAGTCTTGTTCGGACCACCGGTAAGCTTGCCGAGCGCGCCATCTTTCCAACCGGGGCTCCAATTCAAGCCGATCCGCGGCGCAAAAGCCTTGTAGTAGGTACTGAAGAGTCCGCCAGGAACGCCTTTGTCTCCCGGCACCACTAGCCCTGTGGGCGTTGTTCCTGTGTTGATGCAATCGGGAGTTGCAGCGTTCGGTCCCTGGAATTGCGGAAAATTGGGATTCTGAAAGCTCGAAACGCTCGAGGATGGAAACCCCGTCGCCAGATCGCACGGGAAAATCGTCGAATTCTGGCCAGGATTGAACCGCTGAACCTTCTGGCCTATATCGGTCAGGGGCGTGTTCACCTCCCAGCGAATACCATAGTTCAGCGTCACGTTGGATCTAATTTTCCAACTGTCTTGCGCGAACAGATAAACGGAAGTGCTGCGAACCAGTTCCGTGTTGGCAGAGCCCTGCGAGTAGGAAACGGGCAGACCTAGGAGGTAATTCGCAAACGGATCGGCGGCCCCCGTATCATTGGCGCCGCCAGATCCGAAGATGTACTCTCCATTTACGTTGAAGTAAAGCTTTTGGTCGAACTTTTGATAACGGATATCTCCGCCAAACTTGAAGCTGTGTTTGCCGACAATCTTGCTGAAGTTGTCGTTAAACTGGAAGGTGTTGCCGGTCTGCGGCAACTGTCCTTCGAAGTTGTTTCCAAAGAGGCCGATTGTGCCGCCAATGGTGACAAACGGCACACCCTCAAACTTCGAACCAAGCCCCGGATGGATCCCACAACCGAACTGACCGGGACACACAGGCGTATTCGGGGCCGATGCCGTTCCAAGAGAGTTCCCGTTGGCATCAACCAGTGGTGTGTCGGTGTTCCCGCCAAAACACAGCGCGGCAGAAACGGCGCTACCGCAGGATGCTGTCACGGCATTGGTTACGGTCGGAGTGTAAAACTGCGGCTGAGCCTCTCGGAACAATGTGAATCGGGATTCATTCACTGCCGTGGAACCGATTGTCCACGAATGGCTGGCGTTGACCTGCTGCGCGTGAGTGATGATTCGCCCGGGGAAATTCCCAAGCGAGCCGCCAGCCAACTGGAAGATCGCGAACGGATCAAGAGTGTTGTCATTGTTATAGTAATAATAGACTGAGAGCTTCTGGTCTTTGTTCAGTATCTGGTCAAAACGGACCTGGGCCTGGTCGCCCCGGTCGGTGGATTTGACCACGTCCTGAGTCTCTGTGGTGTTACCTCCTCTGCCGGGCATGTAATTCAGAAGGCTCAGCGCCACCGGATCAAAACACGCCGGCGGGATAGAATTTCGGGCGTTGGCCACGTCGGTGAAGATTCCTGCGGTTTTAATGGTTGTGTCCGGGTTGAGTGTAGCCCCGTATGCGCTTCCGGCTGTAATCGACTGGCCGCTTTGCGCCATTACGGCGCTAGCACATCCCGGTCGGTTGTTAAGGATAGTCGCCACGGTATTGTCGACGAGGGTGCCTGAAAATGGTGTTCCTTGGAAACCACCCGGTATGCTTGGCCGGGCGGTATCAAAGATCCCATTTAAACCATTGGAATCTGGAACGGGCACAAGTTGCGAGACAATTCCCCGCACGATCCTTCGCCCTTCGTAAGATCCAAAGATGAAAGTCTTGTCTTTCTTAATCGGACCGCCAAGTGTTCCACCAAACTGGTTCTGCTTGAAAGGAGGCTTGGGCGTCGGACGAAAGGTAAATCCGTGGGCGTTGAGGACATCGTTGCGCAAGAATTCATAGGCGCTGCCATGGAGCTCGTTGGTGCCTGACTTGGTAACGACGTTGACCACCGCGCCGGAGTTCCGACCATATTCGGCGTCGAAGGAATTCGTGATGACGCGAAACTCTTCGATGCTGTCCGGCGACGGTTGCACGGCGGGAAGGTTGGCAAAGAGATCGTTGCCATCGCCGCCGTTGACGGAATAATTGTTCGAGCGGCCGCGGCCACCATTCACGGTTACGACACCCGGCTTGTCCGAGCCATAAAACAGATTGTTCCCAATCTGCGACTGTACTCCTGGCTGTAGTTGCAGCAATTGATAAACGTCGCGCGTGTTCAGGGGTAACTGTGTTGAGGACCGTTCGTTGACGACCGCGCCTAATTGGGTCGAGGTCGTATCCACGATGGGCGGCGCGCCGGTTACTTCGACGACGTCCGAGGCTGCGCCGATTTGTAGGGTAATGTCCACGGTGAGGACCTCGTTCAGATCGAGGACAATTCCTTTGCGCGCGTATTTCTTGAAACCCTTGCTGACGGCGTCGATCTCGTAGGCGCCGACGGGCACCTCAAGGAAAATGTATTCGCCGTTCGCGCCGGTTTGCACCTCGCGGGTGGCGTGCGTGCGCTCGTTGACCAATTGCAAGGTCCCCCCCGGGACCGCCCCGCCGCTGGGATCCGTCACCGTGCCGCGGATGCGTCCGCCGGTGCTCTGGGCGCCCACGAATGGCGCAGTGATCGGCATTATCAGTAAAAGAATTACGACGGACAAGATGCTGCGGCAACACAACGAACGCAGTCGCCTGAATCGTGCGTCAATCTTCATGAACCCACCCCTATGCCGCGAAGATTCTTTCGAGGATCGAATCTTCGTGGTTGCTTGTGCCCCTGAAACCTTACTATAATCCTGTAAACTTAGAGAAAGCCGGGTCCTGTGTCAAGCAGAAAGAATTTATCCGACGCATCGGCGGTGCGCAAGCCGCCGCGCACGCTGCGAATCAGCGAGGTGGCGCACCGCGTGGGCATTTCTTCCTCGGCGCTGCGCGCCTGGGAAGCCTTGGGCCTGGTCTCGCCGCAGCGCACGCGGAGCCGCTACCGGCTCTTTACCCAAGCTGACGTGCGCCTTTTGCAGCGCGCGATATTCCTGCGGCGCGCCCGCGGACTCAATCCCGCCGCCATCGTTCACGTGCTCAAACGCCAGGGAGTTGTCTCCACTCCTGCCGAGAACTCGCTTCTTCCCGGGCAGCGCTTCCGGCGCTTGCGGACACGCCGCGGGCTTTCGCTGGCTCAGGTGGCGCGCGCCACCGGCGTCTCCGTCGGTTTTCTCAGCGCGCTCGAGCGCGGCCAAATGCGCTCCACGATTGCCACGCTGCGCCGCATCGCCCGCTTCTACCGCACCAACATTCTCTCGCTCTTCGAAACCGCCGGCGATAATCCGCGGCTGGTGCGCCCGAATCAGAGAAAAGTCCTGGAAACCACGCCGGACGTGCGCATGGAACTGCTGGCCTGGGGAAACACGGTGATGGAGCCGCATCTATTCCGCATCAAACCCGGCGGCGGCAGCGGTGAATCCTACTCGCACGAAGGCGAGGAATTCCTGCATGTCCTGCGCGGAAATTTTGAGATCTGGCTCAATGCCAAGGAGCATTATCATCTAAAGCCTGGCGATAGCCTTTATTTTGAGAGTTCGACTCCGCACCGCTGGAAGAATCCCGGACGGACGGAGACGTGGCTGCTGTGGATCAACACGCCGCCGACATTCTGATTTTCAGGACCAGGTGCCAATGAAAACTCATCTACCGCGGGCCGTTCTTACATCGCTCGCGTTTCTGCTCTGCGCTGTCTCGATTTCGCGCGCGCAAGGCCGGGTCGTCGAACCGGCGGACATCATCGTCGTTCACGGCCGCGTTTACACGGAAAACCCGCAGCAGCCGTGGGCCCAGGCCGTAGCGATTTACCGCGGAAAGATCGTTGCCGTCGGCGACGATCCCGAAATCGAGCGTCGACGCGGCATGGGCACAAAAGTCATCAACGCCGGCGGGAAACTTGTGCTGCCGGGTTTCGTCGATTGCCACATTCACTTCATGGAGGGCTCAGCCAAGCTTGCATGGGTGCGCCTGGAAGGCGCCCAGAACCTTGCGGAGATTCGAGATAAGCTGAGTTCCTACGCGGCGCAGAATCCCGGCGAAGGCTGGATTCTCGGGCACGGTTGGAATTACGGGATGTTTGGCCCGGGAAAACTTCCCGACAAAAAAGACCTCGATGATCTTTTTCCAGATCGTGCGGTATCTCTCGAGGGGTTCGATGGCCATACTTACTGGGTGAATTCCAAGGCTTTGGCGCTAGCAGGAATCACGCACGATACACCTAATCCGCCAAACGGAACGATCGTGCGCGATCCGGCGACGGGAGAAACCACCGGCGCTCTGGAAGAGTCGGCCACCGATATGGTCGACCGCGTGCGTCCCCCGATGCCCCGGGTGGAAAAACTTCTGGCTCTGCGAGCGGGGATGAAATGGGCCAATCAAAACGGGCTGACGCGCATCCACGCCGCGGGCGGCCATTTCCTCTCCGGTGACTTTCAAGATTTGGAACTCTACGACGAAATGCGGAAACGTGGCGATCTCTCCCTCCGCGTGCAGATCGCGTATTTCCTCGATCCTCCTGCTCTGCGGCCCCAGGACATCGAGGCCATGGAGAATGCGAGGAAAAAGTATTCCAATGATTGGCTTTCCGCGAGCGTGGTCAAGCTGCGTTTGGATGGAGTGATCGAATCGCATACGGCGGCGATGCTCGAACCTTACACCGGCGACCCTTCCATCAAGGGTACGCTCTTCTGGGAACCAGATAAATATAAGGCCGCGGTGGCGGAGATCGACAAGCGCGGCTTTCAGATGTTTACGCACGCCATCGGAGACTATGCCGTGCGAACAGCGCTGGATGCCTACGAAAATGCCGAATCACGGAATCACAAGGGCGATCACCGGCCGCGCATTGAACACATTGAGACCATCGCGGCGTCCGACATTTCGCGATTCGGCAAGCTCGGGGTCATCGCCAGCATGCAGCCGCTCCACTCCTATCCGGACGCCGATGTCCTTGATGTGTGGGTGCACAATGTCGGCCCAGAGCGCGCTTCCCGCGCCTGGGTCTGGAAGAGCATCTCCGATGCCGGCGGCCACATCTGCTTCGGCAGTGATTGGCCCGTCGTGACTCTCAATCCGTGGGAAGGAATTCAGACCGCAGTGACTCGCCAGACTGCCGACGGCAAGCCGAAGACCGGTTTCGTTCCTGAGCAACGCTTAACCGTCGCGCAGGCGATCGATGGTTACACCCTTGGCGCAGCGTTTGCCGGCCGTCATGAAAAAACAGAAGGCTCGCTCGAACCAGGAAAATTCGCCGACCTGATTATTCTTTCTCAGAATATCTTGGACATCGATCCGCATAAGATTGGTGCCACAAAGGTGGTTACTACGATTGTGGGCGGACGGCTGGTCTATCAAGCGGATTCCAAGTAACCGGGAGGAGCGATGAGATCTCGCGCTATTCTTCTGGCAATTCTGGCGCTCGCATTGACGTGCGGCGCTTGCAGGAAAAAAGAAGCATCGCTGAGCCTGCTGGTTTGGGAAGGTTACGCCGATTCCTCGTTCGTGCAAGCCTTCGAGGAAAGTCATCATTGCAAGGTCAGTGCGTCCTACATGGGCTCGAGCGACGAGCTTGTGGCCAAGCTGCGCGGCGGCAGCGCGGGGAACTACGACGTCATCTCGCCTTCGAGCGACGTTGCCGCGTCCATCGCGCGCACGGGACTGGCTGCGCCGCTCGATCTATCCAAGCTGCCGTCCTACTCGCAGCTCTCGGCGAAACTCCGGGATCTGCCGCTCGTGAAGGCGAACGGGCAGGTGTACGGTGTCCCGTTCATGTGGGGACCGGACCCGCTGCTCTATGACACCACGGCGTTCGCGCAACCGCCGGATTCGTGGGCGGTTTTCTGGGACCCGAAATACAGGGGAAAGATGTCCGTGTGGGACGATCTATCCACTGTCTATATGGCGGCGCAAGTTCTTGGTTACGACAAACCCGACCCATCGCAACTCTACAACCTGACCGACGAGCAGCTTGCCGCCGTCAGGAAAAAACTGATCGAATTAAAGCCCAACATCCGCAAAATGTGGACGACCGGCGGCGAACTCACAAATCTCTTTCAAAACCATGAAGTGGTGGCCGCCATGGGCTGGCCGCTGATGACCAATCAACTCCGCCAGCTTCATTTTCCGGTCGGCGAGATTATTCCGAAAGAAAATACCACCGGCTGGATTGATCACCTGATGATCTCGGCCGCGAGTTCCCGGAAGGAGCTAGCCACGGAATTCCTGGAATTCATGATCGAAGCGCAAACACAGAAAAAGATCACCGACGTGACCCACTACACTCCCGCGAATCCCGGAGCGTCCCAGTTTCTGACTCCTGACCAGATCAAAGGTCTGCACCTCGATAATCCCGACGCCTACATGCAGCGGATCTATTTCTGGCAGGACGTTCCTCGCCGCGCGAAGTACAACGAAATCTGGAACGAGGTCAAAGCCGCGCAGTGAGTTCGCCCGCCGCCAACGCGCAGGACCAGCTCTCGGCCGCGCCGGAAGCACTCCTCGAAGTGCGCGAGGTAGCCAAGCGATTCGGCGCGCGTGAAGTGCTGAAAGACATTTCTTTGAACATCGCTGCGGGAGAATTCCTTACGCTGCTCGGCGAAAGCGGTTCCGGCAAAACCACGCTGCTTCGTTTGGTCGCCGGATTCGAACAACCCACGGCGGGAGAAATCTGGATGGGCGGGGAACGCTTGGACACGCTCCCGCCTTACAAGCGGCGAGTGAACACCGTGTTCCAGCACTACGCATTATTTCCGCATCTGAGTGTGCGGGAAAACGTCGCCTACGGTTTGCGCGTCAAGAAAACTTCCGCAACGGAGATCGGCAGCCGCGTCGACGAAGCGCTGCGCATGGTGAAGATCCAGGAATTCGCGGAGTCCCGTCCGTCCAAGCTGAGCGGCGGCCAGCAACAGCGCGTCGCCCTCGCGCGCGCTCTGGTCAATCGGCCTCTACTGCTATTGCTTGACGAACCTCTCTCCGCGCTCGACGCCAACTTGCGCAAGCAGATGCAAAGCGAATTGAAAGCCCTGCAGCGCGAGCTTGGCATTACTTTTCTTTTTGTCACCCACGACCAGGAAGAAGCCATGGCGCTCTCCGACCGTATTGCGCTGCTGCGCAATGGCGCGCTCGAGCAGGTCGCATCTCCGCGCGAGATTTACGCGCATCCTGCCACAGCGTACACCGCTCAGTTCATCGGCCAGACCAATTTATTGCGAGCCGAAACTATTGACGGCACCGCCAGGTGCGGCGCCCTGCAGTGGCCCACGAATGGCCCCAGCGGCCCGGCCATTTTCTCGCTGCGCCCGGAAGCCATTCGGCTCGCCTCAGATACCGCCGATCCGCCGGGGACCGCGCGGTTCCGCGCCAGACTGCAGCAGCAGTTCTTCAGCGGCGCGAGTGAAATGCTCGAAGTGAATTGCGCCGGCGGCCAGCTCTTGCGCGTGCGTATTTCCGCGCGAGGGCCGCTCTCCGGTGAACAAGAATTTGTTTTCTCGATTGCGGATGCCATCCGCGTCCAGGAGTAATCACCGTATCCCTGCCCATGTATTCGCGTGCGTACAAAACGCTCGTCTCTCTCCCCCCGCTCCTCTGGGTCGGCTTGTTCCTCCTGCTTCCCTACGCGCTGATGTTCGCGCACAGCTTCTGGGCCGTCCACGACGGAGTGATCGTCCACCAATGGAACCTGCACAATTACGAAACGCTTTTTTCCAAGCCCGTGTACCTCAAAGTCCTCCTGCGAACCATGCGCATCGCCGCCTCAGTGACGCTATGCTCCCTGTTGCTCGGCTACCCGCTGGCCTACTACCTCTCGTTCCACGCGGGCGTTCGCAAGGAGCTGCTCTATCAGCTCGTCATCGTGCCGCTGTGGGTGAGCTACCTGGTGCGCGGCTACGCGTGGAAAACCATTCTCGGCAGCGAAGGCGTGCTCAATGGTTTCTTGCAATATCTTCATCTCACCCATGAGCCCGTCGCGTTCCTTCTTTACAGCCCTTTCGCCGTCGTTCTGATGCTCACGCACATCTACACGCCTTTCGTTTTTCTGCCCATTTACGCGGCACTCGAGCACATTCCTCGCCCGCTTGTCGAAGCCTCCCACGACCTCGGCGCCGGATCGCTTCAAACATTTCTGCGCGTCATCCTGCCTCTTTCCATTCCCGGCCTGCTCGCCGGCGCAACTTTTGCCTTCGTTCTTTCTCTGGGCGATTTTCTTGCACCGCTCCTTGTTGGGGGCGCTTCCGGCACGATGATCGCCAACGTCGTACAGAGCCTCTTCGGCGCGGCGTTCGATTGGCCACTCGGCGCGGCGATTTCCGTTTGCATCCTTATCATCACCATCTCCTTGCTTTTCCTCAGCGAGCGGTTGGAGAGGCGGTGGTCGTTGAAATGAGCCGCCCCGCTACAAATCGTCGCGCCCCGTTGCTTACTGTTTACGCCGCTCTCGTTTTCATCTTTATTTATCTGCCGGTCGTCGTCCTCATTTTTTATTCCTTCAATCGTGATGGCGTCGGCGGTTTCCCTCCCCGCCATCTAACGCTCGATTGGTATCGCCAGCTTTTTGCAGATAGACCCATTTGGGATTCCCTCCAAAACAGCCTGATCGTCGCGTCTTGTAGCGTCGCGCTTTCGCTGACCCTGGGGTTGCTGGCCGCGCTTGCACTCGATCGCGCGAACTTTCCTGGAAAAGCTCTCTTCCGCCGCCTCGTTCTTCTCCCGCTGATTCTCCCCGGCATCATCACCGGCCTCTCCTTGCTGATGTTCGCCGTCTTCACCGGCGCACAACTCAGCCTTTTCACCGTTTTTCTCGGCCACGGCACGGCGCTGATCTCTGTCGCCGCCACCGAGCTCTTCGCCGGCCTTCAAAAAATGGACCGCGCCCAGGAAGAAGCGTCGCTCGATCTTGGCGCAACGCCGTGGCAAACTTTTTGGCTCGTCACGCTGCCGAATCTGAAGCTCTCTCTGATTGCCGCCGGCCTGCTCATCTTCACTCTCTCTATGGACGAGATCGCCGTCACCTTCTTTCTTCTCGGACGGGACAATACTTTGCCTCTCGAAATCTGGGGTCGCCTGCGCCGCGGCATCACCCCCGAAATTAACGCCGTCTCCACTCTGATCTTTGCCGTCTCCGTTGGCCTCATCGTCGTTTGGTATCGTGTGCGCACGCGCGGCCTCGGTGCCGATGCTCAAGATCTTCTCGAAAGACCCTAGGAGGTTGTATGGCGCCGTCACGCCGTGAATTCACCAAACTTCAACGATGGAACTCCGTGTTCCTGTCCATGCTGTTGCTTTTCAGCGTCGCTCCCCTCGAAGCCAGGGATTCAGCGCAATCCTTCGATATTGTCATCAGCAACGGCCACATCATCGACGGCACCGGTTCCCCCTGGTATTCCGCCGATGTCGGAATTCGCGACGGAAAGATTGCCGCCATTGGCAATCTCAGCGCCGCGCCGCGCGCTCACACCATCGACGCCCGCGGCAAAGTTGTTGCTCCGGGTTTCATCGACATGCTCGGTCAGTCCGAGTACACAATCCTCGTCGAGCCCCGCCTACCCTCCAAGATCTACCAGGGCATCACCACGGAAATTACCGGCGAGGGCGAATCGATTGCCCCTTTGAATGACGCCATTCTCCGCGCCGATCAAGAACAATACGATCACTATCACATTCAAGCCGACTGGCGGACGTTTCGCGAATATTTTTCCCGGCTGGAAAAGCAGCGCATCGGTATCAACATCGCCAGCTACGTCGGGGCTACGCGCGTCCGCCGTATCGTGGTCGGCGACCACGACGTGCAGCCCACGCCCGCCCAGCTTGAACAAATGAAAGACTTGGTAAGCCAGGCCATGCGCGACGGCGCTTTCGGTGTCTCCACTGCTCTCGAATACGCTCCCGCTCCCTACGCCAAAACCCAAGAGTTGATCGCCCTCGCCGCAGAAGCCTCCAAGTTCGGAGGCATTTACGCCACGCACATGCGCAACGAAGGCACCGGCATTTTGCCGGCCATCGACGAGGCGCTGCGCATCGGCCGCGAGGCTCGTATCCCCGTCGAAATATGGCATCTGAAGACCGGCGGCAAGCCCAGTTGGGGCCGCATGCCGGAAGTCGTCGCGAAAATCAACGCTGCAAGAGAGCAAGGAATCGATGTTAGCGCCAACACCTACGCGTACACCGCATGGTTCAACGATTTCTCCGCCTTCATTCCTGCCTGGGCGCACGACGGCGGCAACGTCAAGCTCATCGAACGCTTGAAAGATCCCGCAACTCGCGAACACATTCGCAAAGACATGCTCACGCCCTCGGACCAGTGGGACAACGAATGGCAGGAGATTCCCGGCCCCGAAGCGGTCCTCATCGGCGTTGTGCACAATCCCCAATTGCTTCCACTGCAAGGCAAGACGCTAGCCGAGATCGCAAAAACTTGGAAGAAAGACCCGATGGACGCCCTCTTCGATCTGTTGATCGAAGACCATGCCCTTACTTCCGTGGCCGTCTTCGGCATGTCCGAGCCGGACGTTGCCCTCGCGCTGCAGCAGCCCTGGGTCTCCGTCGACAACGACTCCTCCGGCACTTCGCCCGATGGCGTCCTCGGACAAGAACATCCCCACCCGCGCGCGTACGGCACGTTCCCCCGCATCCTGCGCAAGTACGTCCGTGAAGAACACAAGCTCACTCTTGAAGACGCCATCCGCAAATTTTCCGCGTTGCCATCGCAACGCATGCGCTTGACGGACCGCGGCGTCTTGAAGGCGGGCCTATGCGCCGACATCGTCATTTTCGATCCGGCAAAAATTCACGACGTCGCCACCTTCGAGAATCCCAACCAATTGTCGCAGGGCATGGAGTTCGTACTCGTGAACGGCGTGCCGGTCATCGACCATAGCGAGATGACCGGCGCGTTACCCGGCAAAGTGCTCCGTGGCCCGGGATACGTGCCATAAGGCGTCTCCTAACAGGATGGTCAAAGTCCGTTCATAATAGCGGCACGGTTGGTGCATTGAAGTATGTCCCCCGGAGGAACCATGGCCGATCGCTTGGAAGATTTTCAGAAATTTCGCACTGACCTGAACGAGGAAATCCTCGGTTGCGGCCACCTCGGCATCAAGCGTTTCTTCGCTCTCGACCACCAGGCTTACGAACCGGGCCCGCTCGGAACTAAAACAAAAGAATTACTCGGGCTGGTCGCCTCCGCGGTGCTGCGCTGCGATGATTGCATCACCTATCACTTGGTCCGCTGCGGCGAAGAAGGCTGGAAACGCGGGGAA
>Ga0307479_10000493_pt1 | contig 35287 bp, 31 predicted proteins | sample atmos_gasesECM4C_FD_203743 | JGI IMG/M metagenome (GOLD analysis project Ga0307479, IMG submission 203743) | Hardwood forest soil microbial communities from Morgan-Monroe State Forest, Indiana, United States - atmos_gasesECM4C_515 | ecosystem: Environmental > Terrestrial > Soil > Temperate...
CGAGGGGAAACGTCTTCTGGGAATCCTTTGCTTGTGGATTCTCGAAGTTCCACGGGCCATCGGGGTCCGAAGTCAAATTCAGGACCGGGTCCTCAACTACCAGCGACTTGATGGCCACCTGATGGCGCAGGAGCGCTCCAACGTTGAACACAGCATCGATGCGAGCCGCTTTGAAGATGTAACCGGCAGGAAATTGAGCGGGATTCTTCACGCCGAAATTATCAATCTGGATCGACAAAGGGAAAAAGGTGAGCCCCAGTCGCCCGATTTCGACCTGCTTTCCAGTTTTCTCTTGGAGATAGGAGATCACCTGGGGCCGGTAACGGTCCATCTTTATTAGTGCCGGGCCAATCAAAATAAGCGCGAGCAAAAGTATCGCGACGATGCCAAGCACCATAAGACAGGTTTTTCGGCGGTTCGCCATGGCGACCTCCAGAATACAGTTGTTTTTGCTGCGACGAGGAGGGCTGCAACAAGGTAAAGTTGCCTCCGCTTCGCAGCAATCAAATCTAATCGGTCGAGAAGAGCCACCGCTATCTACTCACGGAGTATGGGCTGTCCGCCACCGGGCGGTAATCCGAATAGGTGAAGATCCTGTCAATAGCGAGACTTTTTAAGAAAAAAATTCTGGCGCTTGCTCGTACTTCGAGACGTTTTGGCACCCAGACCGCGTCGCCGACATTCGTCTGCTCCAGAATAATGTGCGAGCCTCGCTGTACGCGGGCCACGAATAGTCCCATCGAAAACGACTGCGTTACCTGGCCGTCGACCTTGATCCACCCTAAGTCTTGTTTGTCGACCCAAAGCTTGCCTTCCACATTGGAGAACATCTTCCCGTACTTGCCGTGCGCGTGATATCCCGGGTGCGGCGTGGCTTGAAGCACGTAGGCCGGCCGGCCGTCGAGTACCTCTTCACCAACGAGATGAAAGTCGAAGGCCGCGAGCACGTCCCAGAGGAAAGACATGTTTTCCTGATCCTTGTGGAGCCGCGCAGCCCGCTCCTCGGATGATTCATGCTTCAGTTTTTCCAGCACGTCGTCTCGTTTCTTCTGCTCCTCAGCCGATGGAAGCTGCCCATTATGTTCTATAAGCTGCCCAAAACGAGCGCCGTTGACTAGAATCATTCTGGTGACGTCGATATTTTCCGATTTCACAAGCCCGAGCGAGTCCAGGCGCCGATCCTCATCACGCTCCATATATGTGTACTGGTCGCGCGCCTGCCAACTGCGTTCGCTGGCTGCGACCGACGGCCCCATGATCTGGCTGGCCTCCAGGACGCTTGCAGCATTCTGAGGTTTGTCCGGCCCGCTACTTTGAGCGAAAAGTGCGGTTGAGGCCGCGACCATCACTAGGAGCATTTTCACGCGGGATTTAGTCAGGATTTCCATTTTCGACTCGAGAGCAGCTGAAGCTGAGGACCCCGAAGAATCAGAATCCTTTAATAGAGTAACGCGTCGAAAATTGAGTGTCTGTGCGGAACAACACACTCCGTTATGTCTATCGGAGGCTGGGTGCGAGAGTGTCTCAAATGGAACAGACTTGCCTTTACTCATACTCCTAAACTCAGCCTACGCTGGGGTTCTTCGTTCCGCTGACAGGGGAGCGCGTCTCTTTCTGCTCCTCAGAAACAAAATGGAGAGAACATCATGAAAAGTAAATTGCTGTTGAGTATGGTCGTCGTATTCACCCTATTGATGGTTCCGGCGATTGCTTCCGCCCAGGACAAGAGCGCGGACGTTCGCACCTTGACTGGCTGTTTGTCGAAAGCCGAGGGCGCTCACGAGTATCTCCTGAAGGCCTCGGATGGCGGCACATGGGAGCTCCATAGCAAGTCAGTCAAGCTTTCGCCTCACGCGGGCCACACCGTAACGGTGACCGGCCTGGTGCGAAATGCCGACATGCATGGGGCCAAAGAGGAAGCCAAAGCTGAAATGAAAGAGCATGGCGTGGACAAAAATTCGACCGAGCACGGCCATCTCAACGTGACAAAAATTAGCATGGTAAGCGAGAGCTGCCACAAGTAACAGTTGCAGCTCGAACCACCTACGGAGGGTAAGATCTGCAAGGTCTTCCCTTCTGTCAGCTTTGCGGATGGCCAGACGCGACGACGTAAGGATTGCATCGAGCGAGTCTTGACCCAGCGGGACTAGGACTGGACCGCCTCGCATTGACTGGAAATGTCCTGCCTTTCGTTTCCTGACCAGTGGCAATCTCTGCCGACAAAAATCCGAAGGCGTGCAGGGGCAACACCAATCGGAGGCCCATGCTTTCGTCGAATTTCGCGTCTTCACACACCTGCGATTCGGGCCGCGCAGTTCCGCCGCGATCTGTATAATCCCGGGCAATGAGACTGGAATCTCTTGCGAAGAAACTGTTCCGAACACTGGCGAGGATCATCCCGCAATGCGGCATGGTTTCGCAGGCGGTAGCGTTCAATTTGTTCTTGGCGTTCTTTGCAGTCCTGCTGACTGCACTGAGCCTTATGAAGCGTTCCTTGGAAGGGGAAGGTGGCCAGGAGGTTGCCATGCGGATTGCGGCGATTCTCCCCCCAGGTAGCTGGCAACTCATATCCGCATACATGTTACCCCAGGAAGTGAACGCCTGGTACATGGCGCTTATCGGCTGGGTCGGTACGCTGCTAGTGGGCTCGCAGGTGATTAAGCTGATCATCAAAGGCATCGAGCTAATTTATGGTGACCACGGCACACATTCCTTTCTCGGTCGGCAGCTTCGTGGTTTGCTTTTGTTTTCCGCGACGATTGTCGCGTGGCTCGTAGCCGTCGCATTGAGTGTGTTTGGCCGGTCAGTACGCCCATGGATAACTCCCGGATTTGACCAGTCCCCGCTGATTCGCGGCCTCTGGTACGTCATCCTTCACGTCTTGGCGATGATCCTGGCAATGCTCGTCCTGGCCTTGATTTATCGCGTTGCGCGACTCGGCGCAACGACTTGGAGCTCTGTTCTGCCCGGAGCGGCTGCGGCCGCGATTCTGTGGTGGGGCGTCAATTTGCTCTTTGGAATTTACGTCCGGAAGATGAAGTATGGAATTGTCTTCGGTGGCCTGGCTGCGGCGATCGGCTTGATGGTGTGGATGGAGGTTTCCGCAATGATCGTCTTCCTTGGTGCAGCCTGGAACGCGCAAAGCGCTGCTCGGGACGAATGAGGTTACACCACCCGCAATCCGGCACCTGTACACTTTTGCACAGCGCACTTCAGACCAGCTTCTTAGACTTGTGCAGCGATCGCGTTCTCGAATTCACCCACCCTACGCATTTGTCAGGAGCGGAGCGACATATGAAACGCCTAAACCGGATGACTTCCCACCTTGGTCGCTTCTCTTCGGGAGCCCGCTTTGGCGGCACGGTCTCGCGCTATCGGGACAAACAAATCATTTACAAGCAAGGCGCGCCTGCTTTCACGCTTTTCTACATTCAAGCAGGCGGAGTGCGGCTCACCACCCGAACGAAACATCAACCATCAGCGGTTACCGCGATCCTGGGCGTGCATGATTTTTTTGGCGAGGTTTGCCTTGCAGGCTATCCCCTTCGTATGTCCACGGCCGTCGCGTTGACCGCCAGTTCCATACGTACCATCAAGAAAGAAAAGATGCTTCAACTGCTTCGCAAAAGGAATAAGACGTCAAATTCCCTGGTGGCTTATCTACTGTCTAGTCTCAAGAAGTACCGGGATCACGTCGCGGAACTCCTGACTTCCCCTGCGGAACAACGGCTTGCCCGCGTGCTTCTGCGGCTGGCGCACTTGGATAAAAGAGGCCCAGCGGTTGTTGAGATTCCCATTCTAAGTCACCAAGTTCTGGCCGAGATGGTTGGCACCACGCGCTCGCGAATCAATTTCTTTATGAATGGATTCAGAAAGAAGGGATTTATTGACTACGATGGGGGATTAGAGGTGCGCCAATCTTTGCGGAAAGTTCTCCGGAACCGCTAGGAGCCACCTGTAACCTCATTGAATCCTCAGGACGTGCTGGAGTTCAGCTTCAGACTGTGGAAGCTGTGCCGGTCGGCATGGACTGTTCAGTATTGGATACATAGCGGATTATGCTATTCTGCGTTATGGCATCTTCCGCAGTTCGGCGTGTCTCCCTCAAAGCCCCGCGCTCCTCTGAAAAAACGCAATTAAGAAACCCTGCTTTCGATGGCGAGATCCACTTCAACAATTCTCTCGTGCGTGTTGTCCTGTACGACTAGCGCCTCGAGAAGCGAAAGAATTGCTGCTTATCGCACTTCTGGTTTTGACCTTGAGGCGAATCACACACATTTCTGATTTCTCAAACGAACACCATCGGACGGTCAAACACTGAAGGAACCCGGCATGTTTATCGGATTCAGTGATACGCAATCACTGCTATCGGGCAGTTGTCCGCTTTTGCACAGTCCACCTCGGACGAGTCTGTTATGTTAGAGACGAACTCCGACTAACCAAAATGGCGATCGATGTGTGGTCTTGTAACTGCTGAATATTAGGGAGGAATCGAACTTTTGCGCGCTAACATACCTACTTTCTTTAGAACCGGACTTGCGGCGGTTTGCACTCTCGTCCTGGTTTTATCCTGGCCGGCGCGCTGCGCGGCCTACTCCGTCCTCTCTCATGAAGCCATCATCGACTCTGCTTGGGATACCAACATCAAGCCCGTCCTCCTCCAGCGCTTCCCAAATGCCACACCGGACGAACTGCGCCGAGCACACGGCTACGCCTACGGCGGCGCCATTATTCAAGACTTGGGCTACTACCCGCATGGCAGCGTCCTTTTCAGCGATCTCACCCACTATGTGAGAAGCGGTGATTTTGTTCTTGTGCTCCTCCGCGACGCGCGAGAATCAAAAGTGTTGAACGATTATGCTTTTGCGCTGGGCGCACTCGCGCACTACGCCGCGGATATCGCGGGTCATCCCATTGCAACCAACCGTGCCGTGGCCCTCCTCTATCCCGAGCTTAAGAAAAAATATGGCGACAGCGTAACCTACGAGGATAATCCCCTCGCGCATGTCAAAACGGAATTTGGCTTCGACGTCCTGGAAATAGCCCAGCAGCGCTACGCCCCAGACAGCTATCACGACTTTATCGGCTTCGAGGTGGCGACTCCTCTGCTGGAGCGGGCCTTCCAGGAAACCTACGGCCTGCCGCTGAAGGCGGTCCTTTCCGATGAAGAGAAAGTCCTGAATTCCTACCGCCGCGCCGTCAGCCAACAGATTCCAAAAGCCACGCGCATTGCCTGGACACTGAAGAAAGACGAAATCCAGAAAGATGCGCCCGGGATCACCAAAAGTAAATTTCTTTACAACATCTCTCGCGCAAGCTATGAAAAGCAGTGGGGCAAAAATTATCAGCCACCGACTTTTTGGGAGAAGTTTCTGGCGTTTCTCTCCAAACTGATACCTAAAATTGGACCTCTCCGAGTGCTGCAATTCCGCATGCCCACCCCGCAAGCGGAAAAATTGTTTGAGCAAAGCTTCAATGCCACACTGGATCGTTACCGTGCTCTTTTATCGGACGAAGCGGGTGGCCGCCTTGAATTGATCAACAACAATTTTGATACCGGCGTGTTGACCGGGCCCGGCAAATATCGCATGAATGACGATGCCCACGCCAAGCTCCTCGGCTTGTTGGCCGCGCATAAATTTGCCGGAGCCTCACCCGCGGTGCGCGAGGAGCTGCTCCACTTCTATTCCGAGCCTGATGCTTCCTATGCTACAAAGCGAAACGCCAAGGCCTGGGCCAAAGTGCAGGCACAACTCGAGCAGTTGAAGGCCGCACCCCCGCCGGAGGTTTTGCCAGCCTCCCAACCTGCGAAGGCACCTCTCTCCTCCGCCGAAGCGCCGCTTTTGCGTCCCGAATGAAACTGCGGGACCAACTCCGTTCTCCCTTATCTCTCGGCATCGGTAGCGGCGAGTTCATTTAGGCATCCCGCTTGCCCGCCCCTCACACTTCGGCTATCCAACAAATACCTGCCAATTGCGCCCTGTCAGAAAATCCCCGCTTGCAAGCATCAGTAAATATCACGCGCGAGTTTGGTGGTTAGCAAGATAGACGAGAAAAGATCATTTTTCACAGGGCCAACAATTCCATTGGCGAAAATCAAATTTCACATCTGACTGAGCAAAAAAGAAAGAGCCGGCCCTGGGACGAGCCGGCTCTTTTGTTGAGTTAGGACTACTGAGGAGAAGTGGCGGCAGCGACGGGCTGCAAGGTAACGGCAACAATCCTGGTTCCGATCACTTCGCCCGAGACGATCAACTCGACGCGGCGGTTCTGCTGACGGCCTTCGGATGTATCGTTGGACGCGACGGGCTGAGTCTTACCATAGCCCTTCGCGGTGGTCGAAGATTCCGGGACGCCCTGCTGGGTTAGATAGCTGCGGACGCCTTCGGCGCGTTGCTCGGAAAGCTGCTGATTGAAAGCTTCGGTGCCGACGCTGTCGGTGTTGCCTTCGATGGCCAGCTTCAGGGTCGGATACGCCAGTACGATTCCGGATATTTTGGCCAGCTTCTCGCGTGCCAGCGGGCGGAGAGTGAACTTGCCGGAGTCGAAGAGCACGTCCGACATGTTGACCACGAGGCCGCGAGCGGTGTCGCGAGTTTCCAGAATCAGGTTGAACTGTTGCAGGAGACGCGCACGAAGTTCTTCGCGGTCACGAAGAGCTTGTTGAAGTTGCGCATCGGAATTGGCTTGCGCACCGGCAGCCACGAGGGCGGCGGCCTGTGCATCGAGGTTTTTGCGGTCCGCCTCATCGCGCTGACGAATGGCATCGGCGGTAACGGCTTCGGCGTTGACCCGGCGCTGCGATTCCTCGCTGGCGCGAGCCTTTTCGTGGGCTTCACGCCCGGCTCCCGCGGCGCGTTCGGATTCGGCGCGTTCTTCGTCGATATGCTTCACGGCGATTTCACGAGCGTCTTCGGCGGTCTGCACGACTTCGCGCGACAAGGATACAAGCGATTTCTTGTTTTCATGCTTGCTGGTGGCGACGGCATCGGCCTCATTCATCTGGCCGACGGCCTTGGCGTAGCTCTCTGCGGCGTATCTTTCGGCGCCGGCAGATTGCGCTATGCGCACTGCATTGCGCGCTTCAAAAAATTCCAGCGGCAATTTGGCGTTCAGGATCACCGGGTCGAACTTATAGCCGGTAGGAATGTAGCCGCCGCGATCGATCAATTCATACTTGGCATCCACGGCTTCGGTGACGCCGACGGTGTCCGAGCGAATGGCGTTCTCGAGCACCACGACATTGCTGGGGCGGCGGACGGCATAATAAGGTTCCGCGGTTACGATCATCGCGAAAGCCTGAAGGTCAGTGGTCACGTCCAGCTTGCTGCGGTGGTTCTCGCCCACCAGAACTTCGCCGATGTTCACTGGCCGGCCTTCCGGCGAAATTGCCCACAATACATAAGTCAGATACTCGTTGCCAAAGGTCGTGGGCCTGTCCAGCCCGGAAAATTCCACTTCGACAGTCAGCGCCCCGCGCTTGCTATTGACCTTGGCCTCGCCTGCCGCGCCAGGCATCAAATCGGTCCCCTGGAAATTGATCTTTGTGGCCCCACTGCGGTGTTTATAGTTCACCGCCCGGGTCGTACGGCTCACCACGTTGATGCGGTAGGTCGGAGTCGGATTGCCGGAGTCTGCCGGCACTTGCGTTTGTGTCTGCGCTTGCGCCGCTGCGCCTAGCGCCATTACGGCTGAAAGCGTGATACCTAATGTCTTGAACATGAGTCTCCTTAAAATAGCTTCGAGACTCATAGTCTCAGGCCTCGTGAGGGCCAATACTGTCCCATTGCGTACGTTTCCCAAGAAAGAACGCTTTCATAAAACGCGCTTTTGAGAACGGATCGGTGGAGAAATACCGCGCAATGGCAGCAAAACGATCAGAGTAAAAATTCCCAGAGTGGTCCCAAACGGCGAATGTACCGCTCCCCCCATAGCCGGTAGGCTGTATTGCGGAGACCGTTAACCGCTGGCCTGCGGCGCCGGGCGGCCAATTCTCGCTGCGGCGACGGCTGGCAGGGCCGGCGGATTCAGGTTTCATTTTGGGCCTCGGTTTTTATGGGAGGGGGGATGCCCCCCTCCCCCTACTTTTTCATAAGTGTTCATTCTAAAGGGAGATAAAGTCCTTTGTTTTGCTACACTTTTACAAGTGTTCATTCTAAAGGGACTTACGTTGCACAGAAATTGTGCAGAATATGCAGTCTTTCTTGGGCGGGGATCCTGCGGGTAGTCCGAAGTGGGGGCTGATCGGGAGGTTGGCGTCCAGTTCATGTAGGAGTGTAGCACGACTTTGGCTAACTGTCAAGGAATATTATGGATTGTATATCATTCGAACGGCGAGAAATAAGGATTAGAGGATGGAAGTCAGAGATTTGAAAGAAGTTGCGGCCATAATCGGCGGAAATAATGCGCGAAACGTTCGAACGAATTCACACTTAGAAACCGAGGTGGGGCACCGGCAAGAGGAAGAAAATAAAGAGTTAAGAGAGTGACGCACAAGACATAAGTAAGGTGGAGATTGTTCGAATGATTCCCACTCCAAAAACCGGGAAGGAGAGCGCCGGGAAAAGGACCCCACTCGCAAACCCGGCGGATGGGCCACCCGCCAGGGCGCCAGGGGGCACTTGTCCTGTTATCCGACTTCTCAGGACCTAGCCCGCCTGGTCCGATTTCCTTGTGTCGCAAGCCTCAATTCAACATTAGCTGCACCTGCTCGCCCGACCACTATCATGTCATCGCGTGGGCTCTTAAACTGCTGACGAGATGAGTTTGAACAGACTAATACACGGTGCCAGGAGTGAAAATGTTGAGGCTTGATTATCTGTCCTGCTTTTTGACCATCCTCTCGACGGTCCTCATTGGGAAGAAGCTATGGCAAGGTTGGGTCATTGCGGGAGCAAACTCCATCATCCTATGTGTCATCGGAATGCGAACGGCGCAATTCGGATTCCTTCCTGCCAATCTTCTCTGCATCGGACTCTACGCAAGCAATCTGTGGAATTGGCGACCCAAAACCCAGATCGCGAACTCTCGCTCAACGCATAAACCGGAAAAGTGAAGCGCCACTTCAAATCTCCCGTTATGCGATTTATCAGATACGAGCAGGAGTTATGGGGTGACCCGAAGGTGAATTACTACGCTCGAGAGCGACCACACACAAGAACCCGTCTGCCCGCCGAGATCAGACTCTGGCTGTAAGTTAGCCGGCTAGCGCATCCGGAATTTTACGGTCACAGTGAGGTGCATCGGCACGGCGTTGCCGTTCAAAGTGGCCGGCTTATATTTCCACTGGCGAACAGCAGCCGCAGCGGCCTCTTGAAGCAGCTCAGGGCCAGAGATTGTCTTGATCTTGGTGACCCGGCCGGTCTCGTCAATCAGAGCATCGAGGGTAATGTCGCCTTCCACCCTCTGGGATCGGGCCAGCGTTGGGTAGGCTGGCGGAGCGGACGAGATGAGGCGTGCCGTCTTAACCTCGCCCGTTATGGACCGCTCCGGTTTCGACGCAGTGGACTGAAGACCCGACCCGGCTATTAGAGCGCTGAGGCCTTCGGCATACGCGCGTGAGGGAACCTCGGGAGCTAAATCAATGCCCTCCGCTGCCTCCGGAGCCTTGGCAAGAGACGACCTGCGCTTCGCATGCGGCCCGGAAAGGCGAAAGTGGGAAATGGCCGCTGGTTTTTTGTTCGCTGCATCCGGCGCTTCAAGGCTTTCAGCGGGTTTCTCGGCGGACCCCGAGGAGGGGCCGGAGGCTTCGGCGGTTTTCAAAGCTTCCGGCACGGGCGAAGATGCCAATGGGGCAGTCCCCGGATTCGCGGGAGGCGGCACACTGATGGAGGCAGCCACATTCGCCGACTGCGGAGAGAGATTGTGAGAGGTTGCGCGCACACGGTTATGCCACCAGTACCAGCCGCCGCCTGCCAGGACGATAAGAAGGAGCTCCGCGGCGATCAAGGTAATCATAGGCGAACGGCGGGGCGTTGCATGAGCCGATTCCGCCTCGGGCTCTTCGAACATTAAGTGGCTCATGAAAGCTGTTATCTCGTCCTGATCCGCGCGCCGCAAAGCCTCGCGAAGACGAGTCGCAGCTTCCCTTTCGCGGGAAACATCTACGAGCTTAGCGACCCTGGTGTGCTCTTCGGCTTGCGACAGAGGAACGGCCTTTGGCTGAATCAGCCCGGCATCTGGCGGTTCGGCAACTGATGTGTAAACGGATGCGGGCGCTGGGGGGCACTCCGTACCTAACGCTTTCGGAGAGGGCAGCCCTGGGGTTATCGAACGGGCTGCACTCGAGTGTGTTGAGACGACAGGCGGGGTTGTGTGGGACGCAGCCGGCGGCAACGGCTGAGACCCCGAGGGCACCTGCGAAGCGCCCCCCGTTCCTGGCGCGCCCTGCGATTCTGACCCATCGCCCGGAAAAAGTATGCCCCAGAAGCCGACCGTGGGCTCGGCGAACTGCAGTTCGATGTAGCCGGCAACATTCTGATAGCTCTTGGACTTCACCACCTGGCAGAGGACTTTCTTCCCGGTGTGCTCGTTGGTTAGAATGATCGACTGACCGGGATTGACGGCTGTTTTGAGACGCAGAACCGCTCCAGTGGAGAACACGATGATGGTCCGAGTGGACTCGGAAAAGGGCTCGCGCTTTCCGGAATCGGTCGAGAGACAGCCGCCATGCACCGTGACCGGCACTTCGATGCAGACCGGCTGCGGGCGAGAGGGCTTCTCGCCTTTTCCGCTGGGCCGCGGACGGCTGAGGTCTTGCGTGGTAATGGCCCCCATGGTGTCTTTCTCCAGCGGCCTGTTTCCGAAGAGGAAAGGTTCGGCCGGGCCGAGCCCCACGCTCGGGGGTACTATCAATCCTTAACAATGTTCTGGGACCTCGGCTATAGTACCGGCGTACTAACATGGAAAAGGGACGTTGGAGAGCGGTTGTGGAAGCCTATTGCTTGAGTCCTGATAAACGCGGTGATCTCAATGGGTCGACGCAACACTTAGCTCGAACCTACCTTGCATTGAAAACAGAAGCTAAAATCGCTCGCTAGGTTAGATCCGGCGGAACGCTACCCTGGCTAGGTTTTGACCGAGTGCACTCAAACAGAGCGGTTCTCCAGGAGAAGTATTGTCGGATCAACGGATTAGATGGTGTCGCGTCGACCGTCTGAGCCGGCAGCGCTAACTGGACAAATGGATGCTAGCGGCAACTTGTCCGGTAATCCGACTTACCAGGAGTTGGCAACTAAACTCCGGGCAAATCGGGCCCGGGATAAACTTCCGAGTACGCGACGATCCGTCCAGAACAGGCGCAACGTCGAAAGATCAGTGCGGTAGCGAAGCATCAGATATCTTACCTATACAACTTTTGCAGTTTTCCCTTCCACATTTTGCAGGATTCCATGGATTGCGTCGCCGCTCTAGGGCGTTAGATTCTGAATGACGAGGGGCCGAGTGACAGATGCGTGTTCAGAGCGGTCGAACTGAAAGACGGAGTTCATTGGCAGTGCCTGTGGAGCTGTCCCGCCTAGATCTATCACTTCCTGTGGAAACAACGGTCACGGAAAACGTCAGTCCTCGCGGTGCCAGGGTCGTGAGCAAGCAGCGGTGGCAAGAAGGGGACCGCGTGCTGGTTAAGGCTCTAAGGAGTGATCTACGGGGGCCGGCGCAAGTGGTCTACTGTGAGAACTTGCGGAGCAGCTCCTTTGCTATCGGGCTGAGGCTGCTTGCAACAGTGGGCTGCTGGGAGAGGGGGATTAACGGCAGGGCGACAGAGGGTAATAATCGTACAAGGAAGCGAGACTCCAGGTTTCAAGCCCCGGTCATTCGCTTCCCGCGGGTACCGCGTGCACTGACCTTCAAGAAGCGCCTCTGATATTTCGCTGCCACCAGGTGAGCTTCATTCGTGAGACTTGCCTTGCACCCCAAGAGTGGGCATCTCCACAGACGAAAGCTCCTTTTGCGTGGCTGAACTTCAGCTAGGAACATGCGCAGCCCATGGTGAGGGCAACGGGTCCGGGGTATCGAACTTACGACGAAGTATCCAACCCGGCCGTTGTAGTGGATAAAACAATCGGGTTTCGGACAGGCATAGACAAGCCCGGAAATACTTCTCTTCGGCTGATCACCAGGCGTCATCTGGAGGTGATGCTCATAGCAAAGCGGGTGCAGATCGGTTCTGATTTCTTTGACAGTCATATCCCCACCTCATTCGTAAGGTTGGCAAAGCGAGCCCCCCGCTCCAGCGCCTTAGAACAAGCTAACGCTTGGAGACCTTGGGTTCGCTCCTTATGATTGTCCACCCAACTACCGTCTAGACCTTGCGAGCAAGCAGGGTACCAGAACTGACTGGGCATCAGAAGAAAAAACCAACTGAGGAGTCTGGGTAGGGGAACCTGCCCTACTGACTTTAATGCTCGGACTCGCGAATAACTCCGCCTGAAAATTCAAGGGGGCGATAAGCAATGCACACATCGCACAGAAGGGTGGGGTGCCGAGCAGACAGAAGTCCTTAAGATACAGATATGTGGGGATAAGAACTGGGGCGGCCTTACATCCGCTGCGGCTCCCACCTAGAGGCTCCTCTCACTGCTAAACTGCAAGGCGTGGAAGTCGTCACCAGCTCCACCAGCCTAGTTCTGAGCGAAGAAATGAGTGCAGCGAGGGGCAGATGTTTTGGAGGCTCCACTACAGTTTTAGTACTCCTAGAAAATACCCAAAAATGTACGAGATTTACCCTCGTCTCCCAGTTAGTATTCTCCTGACCCTGATTGTCTTTTAATCCGACTAACCAGGAGTTAGCCCGTCCCTTGCTAGGCCGGATAGACGTTTCATCGCTGGCTCCCAAAAAGTTGTACTATCCGCTTTATATGCTAACCGCGCCATGGAGGGTCAAACATGGGCACTTCTAAGCCCGGGAAAAAGGGACCTGTCTCTATTCGATTGCAAGCCAGCACAGACGAGCTACTAGAACTCGAACAGCTCATCCAACCCAGTGACATCGATTCCAGTATGCTGCGCGACTTTCGCGGTGCCGTCGATCACATCCGCACAACTGTCTGGGCCGTACAGCAGTGGATCGAACTTCGAGACCGGGGCAGCGATCTCTATCCCACCTTGCCTGTCTTAGCTAGGGAGCGTGTCCGGCGTACCACTCAACTTTCGAAAGACTTGGACCTTGACCTTCAAACTGCCGAAATCAGCATTGAGACGGAAGGGTTGGGCGACCAGTTCAAAGCTGTCGATGGCTTGCATAGGCGCTTAGCACCCCTGTTCAAAGGCAAAGCATAGCCCGAGGCGGGCTACCTATCGGGAAGGGTGCCCAAACCTAAGGACAGGGCGGCAGAGACAGAAGTTTGTCTGGTTGTTCTCTATCCGCCATCGTTTTGAGATACTTGTTAAGGGACTTACCCTCAGCACTCACTGCGACGATTACGTCTATCCGGTGGCCCGCCGGTCTCTCGATGTAGAACACACAAGTTCCATCCTCGATGTCTGAAATGGCCTTGTCTTGCGTCAGTTTCCAATGACTTCCCTCCGGCTTGAGTCCACCCACCGAGTGGATGCGCTCATGTGCGCCCGTTCGGTCGGTCTTCACTACGCACCGTATGCGAAGGTGCTGAGCCATCTGCGCTTCCTCACTATTTCAATGTACAATGACCAAGGGAATTTGGACTGTGGCTGGTAGCTGGGTCGATATTTCACATGGACCGTCAAACCGAGAATCAGCCAGCGTTTACCGGGAACTTCCACCAGCGCTGCGCCTGCTCCGCTAGCTCTATCCCAATACAGAACTCGCCGCTCTCCACGCGTCGGCAGTAAACGATCCTTCCTTGAGACAAGACGTCATATTCTGGAAAGGTAATCAGCACGCGAAACCCAGGCTGCCAGGACCTCTCCGTGGTGACGCGTGCGCCGTGAGGGCTCACGTTCTCAGTGAATGCCCTTTCCTTAGGTAGGAATGCATCCGGGTGCGAAACCTCTGCGGCCAGTTTCTGCGGGATACGCCTTTCGGAGCGGCCGTAGGATCGACTAGTTGGGACTGACGCAGCCATGACCTCCAGAGACCTCCCGGACAGGTTAAAATAGCCCAAGTGCCCTCCAAGTCTACGTATAGGACTCTCAAGACCTAAGGTCAATCGGGCATCTACCTCAAAATGGAGCAATGGAACACCGCAGCGGCTACAGCGTGGGCGCGTAGTAGAATCCGCCGGAGGAGACTTTAACCGTGGCAAACAAATGTCCAGAGTGCCAGTCGGATATGATAAACGCTCAAGTTCTATTTCAGTTCCTTAGTTTTCATCGCCTGAAAGAGTGGAGGGAGTTTCCGGTGCTGGTGGGAATCTGCCGAAAGTGTGGTTGGATGAACTTCCATGCGGCCACACCGCCACAACTGGCTGCATGGATTGATTCTCAGAGGGGCCGGGAGGCACTGAGGAAATACGCTCTCAGCGACTTGTCCCCGGTCAGTGGTGGGCTCCTTGCTGGCCTTACTTTCACCTTCCCGGTTGGTCGGCAGCCAGGATACTTGCGCAGTTAGTGCTGGCAGCGCGGGTACAACCTCACCAGGACAATCAGGTCGGACAGCGTAAACAGCCACTGGTCCGCTTGCTTTCCCGCCGCCTCCGCCGCGCGCGCGATAAAGCCGACGTGCCGGGTGCGCGCCAAATCGTGGAGATGCTCGAGGCAGATGCCCGTCAGGCTGGTAATTTCCGTGTCCGTGAAGATCTTATGGCTTGACTTGACCTTGACCATGCCTTTGCCCTCAATCATCCATCTAATTCCCATCCTGAGTTCGCTCGACGAGCTGCGATGGAGGGTGTCCAATCGTTCGGCGTTGGCGGGGGCTACAGCGCGGGCCGTTCGTCCTGCATTCGTGGCCCATCTCGTCCAGTCTCGAACTATACGCGCTGTACCAGGGCTTTCAATCCGGTCAAGACAGCAATTGTTGCGCCGGCAGAAATTGAATTCCATGGTCAGGTAAAACCCTGAGACAAAGAAGCCGACTCAGGATTCATCTGAAGTCCGCAGGTGATTGCCAATCAACAGAAGATCCCAATGATGGGGTGCAGGTTCAGATGGCCCGAGTTCCCGAAAAAAGCTGCTGCATTCTTCCGGGAGTGATTTGCTTTATGCTTCGCGAACGGCTAGGTCCCGATTAACGCGCTAACCAGACAAGTGGATTCCACGGAAGTGTGCAAAACGCATGCAAGAGTAATTGTAGGACTCACATTTACAGCGGGATGAAGGTAAGCAACGGGCCCAGAGATCTCAGTTCACGGAGTGCGTCCTGCTTAATGCCACCTGCTCACTTCCCGCTGGCTTGCCCGTCCAAAACGTCTCGTGTACGCTGGCCTTATGCTGGAGGAAATAGATTTTCGGAAGAAAGCGGACGCCGCGTTCGAGGACCTCAAGCGGCGCCTGCTCACCGCGGGTGACGAGCACGGCTTCGACGTCGAAGGCGAAAGCGGCAAGCTCGAAGTTATTTTCGAGGAGCCCGAGGAGGCAAAATTCGTGGTCTCCCCCAACACCCCCGTGCGCGAAATCTGGATCTCCGCACTTTCGACCAGCTTCAAGCTCGGCTGGTCGGCCGAAAAAAATGCGTTCGTCCTGGAAAAAACCGGGGAGGATCTTCACGCCGTCATGGGCCGCGTCATTTCCCAGCAGCTCGGCACGCAGGTGACTTTGTGAGAATCGCAACAGTGATTCTCGCGAGCGTTCTGTTTTTTATAGGCGTCGCGGCTTTGCCCTCGGCTCCGCAAGTGCCCTCCGGCCGGGACGTGGTCGCGCCCAGCGCTTTCGTTTCGCTCGAACCCGTCGCGCGGGGAAGCGCGTTTCAGCTCGCCGTGGTCCTGAAAATTCGTCCGGGATTTCACATCAACGCGCGCGAAAAATCGGAAGAGTATCTCATCGCCACCGATCTGAAAGCCGACGTCCCCGCGGGATTCAAAATCGGCGAAGTCTCTTATCCCAAAGGAAAACTCCGCCCCTTCACCTTTTCCAAAAAGCCCCTCAACGTTTACGAGGGCACGGTGATTCTTCGCCTGCCGCTCACCGCGCTCGCGAACGCTCCGCTGGGCGCGCAGCAAATCCCGATGAAGCTGAGATATCAAGCATGCAGCACGGAAATCTGCCTTCCGCCTGTCACGCTCGATGTGAACGCGGGCTTCAATGTCGCCGCCGCGGCCTCCGACGCGCGCCCCGCGCATCCCGAGCTTTTTTCCGCAAATTAATTTTTCGATGCGCGTCAAACCCTTCCGAATCGAACATTATTTCGCGAAGCACGAATTCTCCGCGAAGTATTTACTCGCCAGCTCCGACGCGGAATCGCAAACCGTTCACGATGTGCTCGCTCTCGAACCGGGCGCGCACGAAAGATTTCTCGAGCAGTGGTGCGGCTACACGGAAGTTGCGGGAGCGCCTTCGCTGCGCGAAGTAATTTCTGGAATTTACAAGCGCATCCAGCCGGAGGATGTGCTGGTTCTCTCCTGCGCGGAAGAAGGAATTTTCGTCCTTTACCACGCGCTCGTGAATCCCGGCGATCATGTGATCGTCGAGACTCCGTGTTATGAAAGCGGCCTGGAGCTTGCGCGAAGCACTGGCGCTGAAGTGAGCGAGTGGCGCCGCCGCGCAGAAAAAAACTGGGCGCACGATTTTCACTGGCTCGAAAAATTGATCCGGCCGAACACGAAAGTCATCTACATCAATACGCCGCACAATCCCACCGGCTTGCTGATGCCGAAAAATATTTTTGAATCTGTGCTGCAACTCGCCGGAAAATACGGCATCACCGTTTTTTGCGATGAAGTGTACCGGGAACTCGAGCACGATCCGGCCGCGCGGCTGCCCGCCGCTTGCGACCTCTACGAACATGCGGTGAGCCTGGGCGCGATGAGCAAGCCCTACGGCCTGGCGGGCTTGCGGCTGGGCTGGTTCGCTTCGCGGGACGCGGAAATTTTGAGGCGCTGCGCGGAGTTCAAGATGTACACCACGATTTCAAGCAGCGCGCCGAGCGAATTTCTGAGCGGGGTCGCGCTGCGGCATCGCGATGTGCTGCTGAAGCGGAACCTCGGAATTGTGCAGAAAAATCTTGCGCTGCTCGATGCGTTTTTCACGAGGCGCGCCGAGCTGTTCGATTGGGTGCGGCCCAACGCCAGCACCATCGGTTTCGCGCGATTGAAGTTGCGGCGCGATGCGCAGGAATTCTGCGACGAGGTCGTAAACAAAGCCGGCGTGATGCTGCTTCCTGGAAGCGTCTACGACGAGCCGCGGCACATCCGCTTCGGGTACGGCCGCAAAAACATGCCCGAGGCCCTGGAGCACTTCGAGGAGTACTTGCAGAAGAATCTGTAGAACCATCTGGCCGCTGGCGAGATGCTGCAAGCGATTAAAACCTATCTCAGAAATAGTTGATTGTCCGCCCCACCGAACCTCAGGGGTTGAAACCCCTGACATCGGGGCACTTCTCGGCACGGCTGAAGCCGTGCCCTGACGAAACACATTTACGAGATAGCTTCTATGTGTGATGGGCTTGCGGGTGGGCTTTTCGCAGACGGCTAACGACGCGGTCGCGCCCCAAAGCGACCATGGTGTCGAAAAGCGGCGGAGCGACGGCTTGGCCGACGATGGCAACGCGCGTGGCATTGATGAGCAGGCCAGCCTTTACGCCGGCGGCTTCGGCGACGGCGCGCGTGGCGTGGTCGCAGGCATCATGATTCCAATCGGGAAGTTTTTCGAGCGCGGCGGCAAGATTCGCCAGCAGCTCGGGCACTTTCGGATCTTTCCAGAATTTCTCTATTGCCGCGGGGTCGATGGTAAAGTCGTCGCTGAAAAAAGCTTTCGACCAGGTGGAAAAATCGGGCAACAGGCGAATCCTCGGCCGCAACAGGTCCGTGGTTTTCGAAAACCATTCACGGCGAGCGCCCGCTGCCCACTCTTGCTTCCACAATCCACTGCGCTTCAGCTCGCCTTCCACTTCCGGCAGAAGCTCTTCGATAGGGAGCTTCTGCAGATACTGCGTGTTAAACCATTCAAGCTTCGCGCGGTCGAAGACGCCGTTGGTCCGGCTGACGCCTTCGAGCGAAAATTTTTGCAGCAAGTCTTTCGTCCGCAAGAATTCCTCGTCGTGGCCGGCAGACCAGCCCAGCAACGCAAGAAAATTCCGGAATGCTTCAGGCAGAAACCCTTCGGCGCGATACATGTTGACGTCGGTGGCCCCATGACGCTTCGAGAGCCGCTTCTTGTCGGGGCCGAGGATCAGCGGCACGTGGGCAAAAACCGGCGGCTCCGCCCCGAGCGCGCGGTAGAGCAACACCTGTTTCGGCGTGTTGGAAATGTGGTCAGCGCCGCGAATCACGTGGGTGATGCGCATGTCAATGTCGTCCACCACGACGCCGAGCTGGTACATGGACTGCCCGAACTCTTCGTCGCCGGTTCCGGATCGGAGCAGAACGAAATCCTCGATGTCGTCGTTCGAGAATTGGGTCTCGCCGAAGACCACGTCCGTGAAATTTGTGGTTCCACCCAGGGGAACCTTGAAGCGGATCGCGGGCTTTGCTCCCGGCGTGGAAGGCTTTCCGTCGCGGCAAGAGCAGCGGGTCACGCGACGCGGGCCGCCGCCCTTGGGCTCTTCGTCCTGGGCGGGTTCGGCGTGATCTCCGCCCGCATATTTTTCCGCCGGGCAATAGCACAAGAATGCGGCGCCGTTTGCGAGACACTTCTTCGCAGCCTGGCGATATAGCTCCGTCCTTTGTGACTGGTAGAAGGGGCCTTCGTCCCAGTCCACCCCAAGCCATTTCAACCCGTCCAGAATGCCCTGGACCAGCTCTGGCTTGTTGCGTTCCGCATCGGTGTCCTCGACGCGCAGGATCATCGTTCCGTGCTGGCGCCGGGCGAATAACCAGTTGAAGAGCGCGGTCCGGGCGCCGCCCACATGCAAATAGCCGGTCGGGGAGGGGGCAAACCTCACACGCACGGTGCCAGCAGTATTCTTGGGTGCCTTGGTCATCGACTAGCCGGTACGTTCAACCTAATTTCGAACGACCAGTCTAGCGAAACGCCCCGCGCCCCGTCCAATTGCTCCCAGAAACGATTACGGGGGCTGGGGCAGGTCTGGGTGCCTGGAGACCGTTACCTGCTGGACGCTGTCTTTTTGGCAACCAGTACCGCGGTACGCTTGCTTCCCGAAAATTTCATCATCCATAATTACACGTACTTTGACTTGTGCTTCGACGTGACATTTTCGTTACGGCGCAGTATTGTCTTCGTACGAACGGCATGGAATTGCGGGTCATCCTCGAAGCACATCTATTTTTGGCGTATTTTTGAGGCATAGCGCAGCCGTCCCAGCGGCGGGCGGAGAATTGACCGTGTCCTTGACACATCAGAGCTTCATCGACATTGCGCTGCTTGCCAGCACCACCGTGGTGGCTGGTTTTTACGCGTATATTTTCCACCTCAAGCGCCAGAACTACCTTCTCTTGTGGACCGCCGGCTGGAGCCTCTTCGCGCTTCACTACCTGGGTCCGGCGCTCTCCCAATGGATGCCGGACGGGCCAGTACAAAGTTCTCTCGATCAATGGCTTTACGCACTTGCCGGGCTTCTATTTCTGCTCGGGACTCAGCTCTATGCGCAGCGCAAACCTTCTTTTGTCGCCGCGGCAATCACCGCCGGCGTCCTTGGGTTGTGGGCGGCGGCCAACGCCGTGCATCTGCTCAACAGCGTTCCCGTCGCTGTTCCCGCGGCGCTGGTTTTTTTTAGCGTGGCCGTGGTTTTCTGGCAGGAAAGCCGCCGCCAGGAAACGCTTGCCGACGGGCTACTGTCTGTCTCTTTTGCTTTCTGGGCGATCGCGCGTCTCGTGTTTTTCTTGTTCCGTGATTCGCCGGAGATTCGCGGCCCCGGCCTGCAACCCATCGCCGCAGTGCCTGCCGCGATCGTAGCCATGCTCATGGTCATGGCGTTCTACGAAGAGGAAAAACGGCGCATCGAGCGCAGCATGCTGGCGCTCTCCAATCTCAATCTCGCCACTTCCAGCTTCATGGGCGGCGAAATCCAGCGCATGCTTTCGCAGGCGCTCGAGCGCGTGCTGGGCGTTGTGCGGCTTCCCGCAGGCGCCCTGTTCCTGCACCACGGCGATCCTCAGGGGCCCACATCTGTCGTCGCCGTGGGCTTAAATGACGACTTCTGCCGGGTGGCGCAAGAAGAAGGGCTCGACGACTACCTCGTGAATCTCGTCGCGCGCCTCGGCGGGCTGCTTGGATTCCGTGATCTGCGCGACGATTCTCTTTCCGCGCTCGAAAAGGAAGAATCCATCCGGCGATTCCGGCAGCTGGCGCTTGCGCAGGGACTTCGCAGCGTCGTGGCCATCAGCCTCCAGGCTAAAGAGCAGGCTTTCGGTGTGCTGCTGCTCGGGACACCCGACAATCGCCGGTTCACTCCCGCGGAACTGCGCCTGCTGCTGGCGCTTGGCCATCAGATCGGCATGGCGGTGGAGAACAGCTATCTGATCCGGCAGACATCGCGGCGCTCCGAAGAGCTCCACGTCCTGAACGAAATCGGGCGCGCACTCAGCTCCACGCTCAATAAGGAAGATTTGCTGCGCAAAATTTGGGAAGAGCTACGCCGTCTGTTCGACGTAGAAAATTTCTACATCGCCTCCGCAGACCCACTGCGGGATGAGATGCGCTTTGACCTGGATATGAGTGACGGCGTGCGCATGCCTCCCCGCAGCCGGCCCGTCGGGAATCACCTGACCGAATACATCATCCGCACGCGGCAGCCCGTGCTGATTCGCGATAATTACGTTGCGGAAGTCCGTAAACTCGGCGTGGAACCAATCCGCACGCGCGGCTGCTTCTGTGGGGTCCCACTCGTCGCTTACGACCACGCTATCGGAGCCATGGCCGTTTTCTCCGATCAAGAACGCGTTTTTGACGAAGGCCACCTCGAACTCCTGCGCGTCCTTGCCAGCGAAGCCAGTATCGCCATCGAAAATGCGCGCCTCTTCCACGAAGAGCGCACCAAGGCGCGCCACCTCGCGCTTCTTAACACCATCTCGCGCAATGCCATCGCAACACTGAATCCAGACGAGATGCTGACCAAAATCGCCGAGCAGCTCGAGGACGGCCTCAGCTACGACCACATTGGAATCGGCGTCTTGGACTATGCCACGCGCGAAATCATCGTCCAGGCCGAAGCCGGCCAACGCCGAGGCGCTCTAGGGCAGCGCATTCCGCTCGGCACCGGGCTTGTCGGCCAGGTCGCGCGCAACGGCCACATGGGGATCACGCGCTCCGCGGCCAGTTCGGATAATGCGTCGAAACCAATCCTGCCGGAATCCGTAGCCGCCATCGCGCTCCCTGTTTTTTACGCGGAGCAGCTTCACGGCATTCTTTACGCGGAATCCTCGCAACCTGCCGATTTCTCCGAAGAAGAAGTGCTGCTGCTGCGCACGCTGGCCGACCTGATTGCCGGGGCTTTGCACAATTCACTTTCATTCCAGAAAGCCCAGGAGCAGGCCATCACCGACGGTTTGACGGGCGTCAAGACGCACCGTTTCTTCATGGAATCGCTGTCCGCGGAATGGAAACGCTCCACGCGCGCCGGCCGCGCCTTCGCGCTCGTGCTGATGGACCTCGACCGCTTCAAGTTTGTAAACGATTTCTACGGCCACCTCGAAGGCGACCTGGTTCTCCAGCGCGTCGGACATATTTTGGAGACCAACTGCCGCCGCTCCGACGTCGTGGCGCGCTATGGCGGCGATGAATTCGTCATCCTCATGCCCGAAACGAACATGGAGCACGCCCGGCAATTGGCCCTCAAGCTCCGTGGCTGGGTCTCCGCCGATCCGCTACTGCGCGAAAAGAACATCAGCGCCAGCTTCGGAATCGCCTGCTACCCGCTCCACGGATCTTCGCCGCAGGAACTTATCCAGGTAGCCGATGCTTCCATGTATCTCTCGAAGCACCAGGGAGGCAACACGGTCTCGACCGCCGACCACTTCGACCCCAACGAAGCGAAGAAGTGGAAGCGCGACGTGCTGGAAGCTTATCTGGGAGTCACGCTCAAGCGGCTTTTCTCCACTGGGCCGGAGGCGTTCGAGGAAATTTATCAGCGGTTGACGCAGTTCACGGAATCGCTGGCGGCCACGGAAACTTCCGGGAGCAAGTCGCCGGCCGCCGCTCAGGGCCCCCAGGCGCTTCCCCAGGCGGTGCTGGATACCGTGACCTCGCTGGCATTCGCTATTGACGCAAAAGATCACTACACCCAGGGCCACTCGCAAAAGGTTTCCGCGTATGCCGTGCTTATCGCCGAAGCTCTGGGAATGCCCGAAGCGGAAGTCGAGGAAGTTCGGCTTGGAGCGGTGCTGCACGACATCGGGAAGGTCGGCATCCCCGAAAATATTCTGAACAAGAGCGGCCCGCTCAATCCGGATGAGTGGGAGACAATGAAGTCTCACGTTCAGTTTGGGGCGAAAATCCTCGAACCACTGACTCCGCTGGGGCACATCCGCAAAATGGTTCTGCACCACCACGAATTCTTCGACGGTTCGGGCTACCCGCATGGTCTTGTTGGCGAAAATATCCCTCTCGGGGCACGAATAATCGCCGTCGCGGACGCCTACGACACGATAACCAGCGACCGGACATACAAGAAAGGCCGGTTCGCCGCCGAGGCGCTCACCGAACTGGAGCGATGTGCCAATGCGCAGTTCGACGCGAAAATTGTGGAAGTATTCGTTCGCACGATGCGCCAGCTACCCAACCCCATCATAGAAGTTGCCACTACTCCCAGCAACTAGCCCGCAGGAAGCTTTCTGTTTTTGCTTGACATTTCCTTAAAATTCTAATATTGAACCGATTTAACTGGCAGTGCCCGATGGAGTCTCCCCGAGTCCCCGGGGGTGGTGCAGACTCAAGAGTTCAAATGTCATTCGCGGGACACACTCTGAGTGGAAAAATGGGAGGGCTACCGTGGGTCACCTCGTAAGATTTTTAAATTTTCCCGGCTTGAAAACCTCGCAAGAAAGCGCCGATGTCTCACGTACCGGGGCGATGCGCTGGCTAGCTGGGCTGCTGCTCGTCCTTTTCTTTTCTTCTGTTGCACACGCCCAGCTCTACACTGGTTCCGTGACCGGCGTGGTCACTGATCCATCGGGGGCAGCCGTGCCTTCCGCGAAAATAACGCTCACCGACCAGAACAAGGGGTATTCCTTCACCGCCACCACGGACCCGACTACCGGTAGGTATGTGCTGCGGTCGATTTCCCCCGGAACCTACAAGATTACGGCTGAAGCGCCGGGGTTCCAGGGCCAGACCCGGGAAGGGGTTACGCTGGACGTAAGCCAAAATATCACCGTTGATTTTTCTTTGAAGGTTGGAACCGCTACCGAAGTTGTGGAGGTAAAGGGCGCCGGCGTGCAGTTGCAAACCGAGGACGCAGTCACCGGCCAAGTGGTGAACCGCAGGTTTGTTAACGATTTGCCGCTGATTGACCGAAACTTCGCGAATCTTACATATTTGGCTCCAGGCATCACCGAGACGGACGCACCTGGGACGAAAAATTCGCAAGGGGGGATCAACTTCAATTCCAACGGCAGCCGCAACGCAACCGCCGATGTCCTGATCGATGGCGCGAGCGCGACAAATTTTGATCAAAACAGCGGCATTCAGAATGTGCTGTATACGCCCTCAGTGGATTCCATAGAAGAATTCAAGGTACAGCAAACCAATTTCACCGCGGAATACGGCTTCGCCGGCGGAACCATCATCAACGTAGTAACCCGCTCTGGCACCAATCAATTTCACGGCAGCGCTTATGAATTCTTCCGCAACTCGGTCATGGACGCCAACGATTGGTTCAACAATGCAAATAGCCAGAAAATTCCGGCTCTGAAGAGAAACAATTTCGGCGGCACTGTCGGCGGGCCAATCCGCAAGGACAAGACGTTCTTCTTTTTCGACTACGAGGGCGTTCGCGAGAGTACAGCCGCCACCTCTGGAAACATGAGCGTACCGACGTTGTGTATGAGAGGAGAAGGCGCTTGCCCTGTCGGTGCATCCGCGTTGGGAAACTTCAGCGAGCTGTGTTCTCTGTCGGATGATGGCACGATGACGAAGAATCTTGCCCATTGGGACACAACCGTTGGCAGCCCGACATTTGGCCAGTGTTTGGACCACTCCAACGCAATCTTCCCAGCCGGCCAGCTCTGGGATCCATTCACCGGTACTTTTAATAACAATCCGGACCCCACGAATGGAGCCGGGCCTGGCGCGGTCCGCTCCAAAATCATCCCGTTCAACAATCTCGCAACGTATCAGAGCCCCGGGAATCCGAAGCTCAACGGCACGCCGTTCCAGCCTGCGGCACAGGCAGGAAATCTGATCGATCCTGCGGCAGCGAACCTATTCTTGAAGTTTCCGCAACCAAATCTACCGTTCGCGACTGTTGGCGACATCCAAAGCGGCAATTTTTTTAGATCTGGAACTGATTCGGATTCCAACAATCAGTTTGATATTAAAATCGACCATCGATTCAGCGACCGCGACCTTCTCAGCGGAAGGTATTCTCAGCGTAAGCTAACCTCCACGAGTTTTAACGCCTTCGGCAATTTCGTCGATCCCCTCACCAGCGGACCTGGCACGATCAAGCAGTACCAATTTGCGCTCACGGAAACCCATACATTTAGCCCGACTCTACTGATGACGGTGACCTTCGGCTACCTTCGTGAATCTGACAAATTCCCGGGTATCGCTGGGGAGTTCCCGAATATAGGTTCCACTCTGTTTGCTCAGGCAGGGTTGCCCTCGTACTTGAATAACGGCTTTGGGACGATACCCGCTATTGCAATCAACGGTTACAGCTCCGGAAACGCCGGCCACAACTTAGGCACGGCAACCTTCAGCATCACCAAAGAGGGCCAGGATGCTTATCACCTGGGTGGTTCTGTCAGCTGGGTGCGCGGCAAGCATGAACTGAAATTCGGCGGCGAATGGCGCGCGCGTCGAATTAACCACGCCAACCCCGGCTGGCCTTCCGGCTTCTTCGGTTTTGACCAGAGCGGCACATCTCAAATCAGCTCGGAGACAGCTCAAACCAGTTCGGTGTCTACCGGCGGGGATGGTCTGGCCAGCTTCCTGACGGGAGTGGGGTCATTCAACGGCGGGACGGGTGGCTGCACACCTTGCCAACAAGGCTTTAACAACTTTGTCAGCACGCAGAGTTTTCAATTCGGCGAATTCATACAAGACAATTACAAAGTTAGCTCGAAGCTGACACTCAATCTGGGACTGCGGTACGAACTCAACACACCGCGGACGGAGCGCTTCAACCGAATGAACTGGCTGGATCCAAATGCGGCATCTCCGCTACAACTCACGCCGGCTCAACTGGCGATAGCACAATCGGACGGGCTATCAGCGCAAGCGGTTCAAGCACTTAACGCCGTGCGCGGAATCGAAGTGTTCGTGAGCCGGGGCCATCGCCAAAACTACTATACCGACTACAAGAATATTTCTCCGCGTTTTGGTCTGGCCTATCAGCTTCCGCACGACTTCGTAATCCGCGGCGGGTATGGCATCTATTTCTCGACGCCGCGGAGCGGTGCTGCGGGAACCGGTCCGTGGGGCTACCAGGGATACAACATCCAGCCTCCCTGGCTGACAACGCTCAATCTCGACGGCGCGACACCCTACAATCGGCTCAGCAATACATCCTGCCTGTTCGCGGCTCCATTCACCTGCAGCGTTGCTCCGCCGCCGGGAAATTCCTTGGGCGCCTTGAACGATATAGGGTCAGCTGCGGTTGGCCCCATCCCCAGCGTCAGCCAGAACACCCCCTACGAGCAGGCCTGGAGCCTTGGCTTCCAGAAGGAGCTGCCCGGCAAAATCCTCTTCGATGCCACCTACGTCGGCAAGAAAGGAACCCACCTCTACCTCGGTGGCTTCCGCGATCGCAACATTCTTCCTCAATCCGCTATTGCAGGGCTGACGCCAACTCAGATTGGAAATTTAAACAACAAGGTTACGAATCCGTTCTCTTTCAGCGGACCGGGAACGTGCGACCCAACCCACTTCATTTGCAATCCGGCCAGTAGTCTTGCAGCGTCGCAAGTCGCGGTCTTCCAGCTTCTACTGCCGTTCCCGCAATACACAAACTTCCAGGGCGATTCTCCACCCATCGCGAACTCCATTTACCACGCTCTGCAAATACGCGCCGAAAAGCAGTTCTCCGCGGGCTTGCAGTTCTTGATGACATATACGTGGTCAAAATCCATTGACGATGCATCGTCCACAGACGATAGCGTGGTATTTCTCGGCGGCGGCTTTTTGAATACGGGCACCATACTGTCCGTCCAAAACCCGTACGATCTGCGCGGAGAGAGGGCCGAATCCGTTTTCGACATTCCTCAGGTTTTCCAGTTCAGCTACATCTACGAGTTGCCGGTGGGCCGCGGAAGACACTTCGGGCGCCAGATGAGCCCCATCGCGGACGCCATCGTGGGAGGCTGGCAGACCAACGGCATCATCCGCATAGACGATGGCCGACCGATTCTTCCCTTGATCTTTTGCCAGATCAATTTCTGCAATTCAAATAATATTCCGACCTTCGGCCAGCGGCCGGAACTCCTTGGTCCGCTTACGCGCGCGTCGGGTTCTCCCGAGCAGGCGTCCGTAACGAATGCGGATCCGACCGTAAGCTACTTTGGAAACTCCAGTCAGGCCAACAACGGCGTACTGACACTTCCCACTAACTTCACGTTGGGCAACGCACCCAGAACGTTTTCGACGGTTCGGCAGCCGGGCGCGCGCGATGTCTCCATGTCGCTCTTCAAGGACTTTTCCTTGGCCAGACTGCATGAAGGGATGCGCCTGCAATTTCGCGCGGAGTCTTTCAATACTTTCAATCATCCGCATTTTGCGGGACCAGACTCGCTCGTGGGTTCGTCCACGTTCGGGAAAATTACTTCGACTATTAGTACTGGCGGCTCAGGTGGTAGCGGCGCCCGCGAGTTGCAGTTAGCCTTGAAGCTCTACTTTTAGCCGGCAGACAGTCCGAGTCCGGCACAAATAAAGCGGCGGCGCGATGTAAATTGCTCCGCCGTTTTCCATTTTCAGCTACATTTCAACGTGCTTCCAAGTCCACGTCCTTGACGGGAACGTCCCAGTGGCCGTCCAGAATCTCGAAGCGGCGCTGTTCTTCTTTTTTGTAGGATTCCTGATCCGGATAGAGCTGCTTGATCAGCGCGGCGCTGTCAAAGTTGTCGTTGGCGATGGCCGCGTTCTTGAAAACAATCGTCACGCGGTAATCCCAGCGCCCGTCTTCCGTGGCGTGCAGCCGAGGCGCAATCATGCTCACTTTCAAAATCCGGCCCAGTTCCGTCTCTTTCTTCAGGACGGGGTAGTGATTTTTCTTGAAGAGGGCGAGAAATTCGTCGGCGTGCCCCCATTTCGCTTTGTAGTAGTACTCCACAACGTAGGGCTGCTCTTTCCCCTCGGCCGCGGCGCTCTGCTCCGCGTGTACCGCGCCGTATCCGGCGAAGAGAATCGCTGTCGCGGCCAGCAATCCGCCAAGCCGCCGCATCGTTCTTTGATTCATGCTTCTCATCTCTCCCCTCCCTTATCGTTTCTCCGCATTGCTACACATTCGAACGCCCTCTATATATTTTCAGGAACGTCCCGCGGTGCGCCCCGCAAAAATGGTCAGAGGACGCGCCCCAGCCTCGGCGCCATGCGGCATGGCCGCTCCGCCATCCGTGATCGAGCGGCGAACGGCCGCTAATGGCGCGTCTTCCCTAAAGCGAAAGCCATCGGCGCCGCTCTCGACACCGAGCTCTTTCCAGAGCGCGGTCAAATCCACGTTCACCGGCTGATCCTTCATGTTTTCGTACTGTTTCAGCAACACATCCACGCCGGTGGCCTTGTCTCCCGCTTTCAGCGCATCTTCGAGTTTCCAATCCTCGCGAATGTCGCCGCCGGCATCGAGGATTCCGCGGAGGGCATCCTCGAGCCCTTTTTTATTTTTCGTCCTGCGCCGAATTTCGACATCGGCAACGAAGCAGAATAGCGCCCCGCCCCAGTAGGTCCTTCCCCATGTGTGCGTGTTATCCAGTCCCGCGTCGCCCTCTTTCGGAAGCCCTTTCGGCAAGTCACGAACCAGATCCATCCACATCTGCCGAGCCGTCCAGTGTCCCGCGCGAATGCGGGCGATCGGCTCGACATACGTGGAAAGTCCTTCTTCTATCCAGTGATGATTTCTCTCCACTGAAGGGAACGCGAGGTGCACCATCTCGTGGGTGAGCATCCAATCGTCCGCTAGTTCGGCGGGCGGCGTTTTATTTCCGACACTTATCGTGATCAAGCCGCCGTCCCGGCCGAAGGTCTGGCCGTGCCGCACGCCGGAGCCGTCAAAGCAACTGATTTGGAGGGAAAGGCGAGGGACGGGAAAGCGGCTGTAGTACGCGGTAACCGATTCCGCGGCGGACTTCACCCAGTGCATCAACTCTGCCTGGGACGCTGCGCATTTCCCGGCATCCATCGTTACATCAATCCGTGCGCCGCCAATCATGAAGGTTGAGGTCATTTCGTCGGCCGCCACCGCTTGCAATTGAAAAAGAAACAAAAGCGCCCCGAGCGGAATCAATCTGCCAAAAGCACGGAGGTACCCAGTTCGGGGCATAGGACGCAAAAACAAACTGTACTGCAAAACTGGAAGTACGTGCGCCTAATTCGAGGAGTCCGGCGCACCAGCCTCGGAAGCAGGGAACCACCGCGCGAGAAGCATGTCCACAGCAATCTTGCCCGGGCCAAAAATCAGAACGAGGAGGGAAGCGAACAAAAGCGTGAAGGGCGCGGCGGCCATGAATTTGTCGGGGTCGGAAAAAACGGAAAGTAGAGCTTCGCGGTCCGCGGTGATGTAAGCCATGGTCATATCAATTACAAAACCAAGAGCGGCGACACGCGAGAGCAGTCCAATTGCTAGCAGAATGCCACCTATGAATTCGAACGTAGCAACGAAGGTGGCGGTCGGCCCAGGCGCGGGGAGGCCGAGACTAGCGAAGAATTCGGTCACGTGTGGAAGGTTGTGAAGTTTGCCCCAGCCGTTTTGCGAAATCTGCCAGCCCCAATAGAGACGGACGACGAGCAAGAAGGGCGTCTGGGCGTAGGACACCAAGCTGAAAAATTTATCGTGCAGGATTTTGACGCGCAAGATCAGGTTTTTCATACCTACAGTGGATGCGCGCGGCGTTCGAAAGCTTCAGTGATTTTTTCCTTTTTTCTCCGCCCGGCAAAACCAGCCCAGCGCCGCCCAGTTCTGAAACCAGCCCTGGACGCTGGAAGCTTGTTCCCGCGGAGCGATTGAGCTTTTCCCGAACGCGATCTCGATCGCTTTTCCAAGGGGTTTCCCCTGGCGCAGCGCGCTCAGGATCAAATATTCCTCCCGGTCTACGCGGCGGAAATAAACGGAGTAGTCCACCCGATGCACAACCAGATAAATTTCCGCCGGCTTCAGCTTCGCGACCGCTTGCACGCGTTTGTGTTTCCTCCGTTCCTGGAACGCGTTGCTTGCAAAATCGGTGTCTTCGTCTTCCTTGCGGACTTCCAGAAGCAGGTCGTCCACGGGATAATGCAAATCGAGCAATTGGATGTAGGGCTGCAATTTGAGCCGCAGATTCGGCCCCGCGCCGGCGCTCAAATCCTCTGGACGTAGCGCTTCCTCAGCCTTGCCGTCGAACGCTTCGATGTCGGCCCATTCCAGCCTCACGATGTCGAGCGCCAGCTTCTGCTTTGCTGCCGCCCATTTCGGGTGCTTGCGGAGCCATGCTTCGAGACGCGAACCCAGATTTCTCAAGGTGAACGAACGCGAGGGATTCTCGCAGAGATACGCCTTGGACATTTCCTCGAAGTGCCGTTCACCCAATACGGCGCGAAGGCCGGGAAAGTCCTCGATCATGCTGGAGAGCACGCGGAACCAATACTGCCGGTTGTAAATCTCCAGGCGCTCAAACGACGTCAGCCGGTCGTTAGGCTTGATGAATCGCGATGCGTAGGCGCTCATCTTTCCGCCGCCGGGAGCCTTGCGCTGCATCCGCTCCGTAGGCGTGAGGGGCTGCATCACCGCGCGTGCCATCGTTCGTTGGAGTTCCATCAAGCTCATACGGCCTTCGCCAGCACGGTGGATTTCAGGAAACGGTTGGCCTTCAACGCTTCGTCGTGCACTTCCTGAAACGAGGGGATGCTGTCATCCCACTCGAGCAGCGTCGCGGTATGCCCAACGCGCTGAACCGCGCGCTCATACAGTTTCCAGACGGGATCGATGACCGGATGATCGTGCGTGTCGAGGATGTACTTCCGGTACTTCGAATGCCCGGCAATGTGAATCTGCGCGACCCGCTCCGCGGGAACGCTATTGACGTAGGTGAGGGCATCGAAGCTGTGATTCTGCGAGGAGACGTAAATGTTGTTCACGTCCAGCAGAATTCCGCAGTCGGCGCGCTCCACTACTTCATTCAAGAATTCCCACTCGGTCATTTCCGAAACGTGGTATTCGGCGTAACTGCTGACATTTTCGACCGCCACCGGGATTTCCAGAAAATCCTGCACTTCGCGCACTTTTTGCGCGGTGATCCGCGCGGCTTCAAACGTATAGGGCATCGGCAGCAGATCGTGCGTGTAGCGGCCGTCCACGCTGCCCCAGCACAGATGGTCGGAAAGCCAGGGTGTCTTGGTGCGCTTTACCAATTCCTTCAGGCGGCGCAAATGATCGCGGTTCGATTTTTCGGCGGAGCCGAAATACATTGAAACGCCGTGCTGGACCAGTTTGTATTGTTCAAGGATTTGATCGAGGATGTGCAGCGGCCGTCCGCCGTCAATCATGAAATTTTCGGAAATTATTTCGAACCAGTCCACCACCGGCTTGCGCGTCAAAATGTGGTCGTAATGCGGCGCGCGCAGCCCGATTCCAATCCCGTAATCCGTAAATCCATTAAACCGATTCGCAGGCATGGTCTGCTCCGACAGGGAAAATGAAGAGGGGCCGGCAAATTCTACCAGCCCCTCCACAGGTAGAACGCTTCACCAGGAAGCTGGCTTCACCCCGGCTTCTTGTCCTCGGCCGGCATCTTGGAGCCATCGGTCGCGCAGCCGCCCTTGCCCTTGCAAGAGTTCTTGCCTTTGCAACCGTTGTCGCTGGCCTTGCAGCCGCCCTTGCCCTTACAAGAGTTTTGGCCCTTACAGGCGTGCTTTTCTTTCTTGCTGTCCTTTGTAGCCGGCTTGTCTGCGCCTTGATCCTGAGCGCTGAACGACGACTTCACGCCCGGGAGCAGATTCGAAGCCTGAATGCTTGCGCTGGTTCCCGCGAGCAAGCCCGCGATCGCCGCACCCGCAATCAGGTACTTATTTGATTTCGTCATATCCCTCAATGACCTCCTGTTTTTTTTCGAATTGATCCTGCTGCTACCCTTCCGGCGGAACTCCCGCCGTGAAGATCTTGATTCCGGGAAGTATAACTCCCGCCCCCACCCGGTGCGCCACATGATTCTATTGTGGCTTCGTCGGGCCGCCCGGTTACCAGGCAGGGGAATCCCCAGTCATGGTTAGACTGTCGTATGTCGCGAAAGATTCAAAGATTTCTGATAATTTCTTTGTCACAAGTACTCGAACTCCCCCGTTGGCCACAAATTGTTCCACGGGAAGCCAGTCTTATTGGCCCACTCATGGATATACGCCACTCCATCCATTTCGGATGTGCTGTGGAGCCTAATTTCAGGTCGGAATGATCTCGGGCCGGGAGCCACCGTAACGCCCAGGTCATCACTACACTCGCAAGCAGTTGTGCCGCCAGACAGGCAAGCTGCATCCTGATACGAGCGGTCGGCACGCTTAAGGTGAACCAGCGTTCATGAGTCTGGTGGACTATCTGCTCGAACAGACCGCGGTTTACAGATTGTGGCAGGCACCGTTCGCCACTGCGAAGCTGGCGCCTATGCTGGCGCACAACGACATTGACAGCGTCCGGCGGGTGCTCGATGTGGGCTGCGGCCCGGCCACCAACACGCATCTTTTCGCACAAGCAGATTATTTGGGGATCGATGTCAACCCAGACTACATCAAGCACGCCCGGCGCAGACACAATCGCCGCTTTGTGGTTGCGGATGCGGCCACATATGATGACCCCGCCGGAGCGGGGTTCGATTTCATTCTAATCAATAGTTTTCTGCATCACATGGATACGCTCTCGACGAATAAAATTCTCAACCGGATGCAGTCCTGGCTTTCCCCGTGTGGACATATGCATCTTCTTGAACCGGCTTTGCCAGGGAAACGTTCGCTCGCGCAACTCATGGCTAACCTGGACCGCGGCAAGCATCTGCGGCCGCTGACAATATGGCGCGAGCTTTTCGGTCAACACCTGGACATTGTCGTTTTCGAGCCCTACCCGCTTGGGGTGCTGGGCGCGACCCTCTGGAACATGGTCTATTGCAAGGGAAGAGCAAAACGATGAATGCCGGGTTCCGACTTTCAGTGGCGATCGCGATCCACAATGAGGAAACAGTGTTGCTGGAATTGCTGCGCAGGACGCTCGATGTTCTTGACAGCTTGAAAGGGGGGCCGCACGAACTTCTTCTTGTGGATGACGGCAGCACGGACCGGACCGCGGCCCTGGTCGAGGAAGCGGCGAAGAAGGATGCGCGCATCGTGTTGCTCTCTCTTTCGCGGAATTTCGGGCACCAGGCTGCTCTAACCGCTGCGCTCGATCATGTGACCGGAGATGCAACCGTGGTCATGGACGGCGACTTGCAAGACGCCCCGGAATTCATTCCGCGGATGGTGGAGCGTTACCTCGAAGGCTGCGACGTGGTGTACGCGCAGCGCACCGGACGGAAGGAAGCGTGGCCGCTTCGCGTCTGCTATTTTGTTTTTTATCGAATGATGGCGATGCTTTCCGACATCCGTCTGCCGCTGGACTCCGGGGATTTCGGGTTGATGTCGCGGCGCGTGGTCGAGCAGCTTCGCCGCATGCCGGAGCACCACCGGTACCTGCGCGGGATGCGCAGCTGGGTGGGTTTCCGCCAGATCGGGATGCCCGTGGAGCGTTCCGAACGCCATTCCGGGGAGACAAAGTACAGCTTTCTGCGCCTTCTGAAACTCGCGGCGGACGGGATCTTTGCCTTCTCCATCGTCCCGATCCGCGCGGCGGCATTATTGGGAACGGCGGCCGTATCCATCTCCACCTTATTTGGGCTCTACGCGATGTTTGCAAAGATCGTTCTCCATAAGTCCCCGCAGGGTTTCACGGCGCTTCTCCTGCTGATCACGTTTCTCTCCGGTGTGCTCCTGTTTTTCCTCGGAGTGATCGGCGAATATGTAGGGAGAATTTACGAAGAGTCCAAAGGGCGTCCACTGTACGTCGTGAGCCGCATCGTCGGAAACACGTCCGAGCCACGGGGCGAACTCGAACAACGATCCGTGCGGCATGAAGCTGGCGACAGGCTGCGCACCGAGCGTTCTTAGGTTCGGCGCAAAACGCGCATCGGAACGAATGCAGGAGAAAGAATTTCCGCGCTCATGGTGAAGACTGCGGCCGCGCTTCCGGCGAATCATTCGCAGGAGAGTACTACCTTGCGAAACATAGAGTATCTGTCCAAGCCTGCCGCCGTCCGCATGGCCGATCAATGGTTTGAGATCGCGACGCTGGATCACTTCTGGATATGCCGTCGATTTGACGTATTCCAGCGGCTGGCAGGCCGGTTGATTGCTGGCGCGCGAGAGATGGCGGAGATCGGATGTGGCAACGGCCTGCTCCAGCGGCAGATCGAGGAAGCGTACGGGCGGGAGGTTACGGGATTCGACCTGAATGAATACGCCTTGAAGCAGAACCTGAGCCGAATCAGCAAGGTGTGTTGTTACGACATTTACCAGGAGAACGCGGAGCTTCGAGGACGATTCGATTTGATCTTCTTATTTGACGTCCTCGAGCACATTACAGATGAAGATCGATTTTTCAAGGCGCTGATGTTTCACCTTGCTCTGGGCGGGAAGCTGGTCGCGAATGTTCCCGCGGGTGAGTGGGCGTATTCCGCGTATGACGAAGCGGCGGGGCACGTGCGGCGCTATTCGATCGGGAGGCTGAGAGCCGCCGCGGGGCGTAACGATCTGGAGGTTACGGACTGGAGTTACTGGGGCTTGCCCTTAGTGCCGGCTTTGGCGATTAGGAAGCTGTGGCTCATGGGGAATCATGACCAGAAAAAGATCATTTCCGCTGGATTCGGCTCGCGGACGCAAGCCATCAATGGAATGCTCCGATTTCTTTCGCGGTGTGAAGCGATTCCACAGAAATTCCTGGGTACATCATTGATGGCCGTTCTTCAGGCAGGGCGCGGCTCGCGCTAACGCGGCGGATGGAACAGACAAAATGGAGCTCGACGATGGCCGTGCCGGAGGCGATTGCCCCGCAGAAGCGAAGCTGGCTGCTTGGCGGACTTCTGTTGCTGAGTTTCTTGCTTTACGCGAATGCCGTGGCGAATGGATTTGTGTACGATGACCATTCGCAAATAGAAAGGAATCCTTACGTCCACAGCTTCGAGTACATCGGGAAAATCTTTGGCAGCTCTTTGCTCGCGCAGCAGGGAAAACAAGCGGCACCAAACTTCTACCGGCCAATCGTAAATTTCAGCTTTTTGCTGTGTTACAAGCTCTTCGGTCTCTCGGCCTACGGATTTCATCTCATCAGCATTTTGCTGAACTGCGTCGTGGTATGGCTGGTCTTCGTTGTTTCCGTTGAACTTTTTTCCAGCGAGTGGTTGGGGCTCATCGCAGCTGCATTTTTCGCGCTGCATCCGATTCATACCGAGCCCGTGGCTTGGGTTGACGGAGTATCCGATCTCTACGTATCAGTTTTCTACTTGCTGGCTTTCGGGCTTTTTCTGCGCCAGGAATGCCAGCAAGGGCAGCGCGGAATCTGGGTTCGGACAGGAATGCTGGCGAGTTTTGTCCTCGCGTTGTTCTCCAAGGAAACGGCGATGACGTTTCCCATTCTGGTGACCGTTTATGAGCATCTCTGCCGTTCCGATCGCCTTGCCACCAGCTGGACGCAAAAATTGTCCCGCTATGGCTGGTTATGGGTGACGCTGTTCGTCTATCTTGCGGTACGAACCATTTCGGTAGGGAGGCTTGTGCCGGCTCGTCTGCACGCAGACATCAGCTCGCGCGAGGTCCTGTCCAGCGCACTGGCATTGATCGGGCAATATGCGGAAAAGCTGGTCTGGCCCGTGCCGCTCGTTGCTTTTTACCCCTTTCAGAA
>Ga0307479_10000494_pt1 | contig 35274 bp, 33 predicted proteins | sample atmos_gasesECM4C_FD_203743 | JGI IMG/M metagenome (GOLD analysis project Ga0307479, IMG submission 203743) | Hardwood forest soil microbial communities from Morgan-Monroe State Forest, Indiana, United States - atmos_gasesECM4C_515 | ecosystem: Environmental > Terrestrial > Soil > Temperate...
GTCCCCCAATCCGAAAGGCGCCGCCTTGCAGGCGGCTTCGAAGCGACGGAAAGGCGTGGATTGCGTCCATCACGGACCCTGTCAAGTCAACTCGCACCGAGTAAGCCCCCCGAACCGGATGGTGTAAATTACGAAATCCGGGCCCCTTGATTAGACGAAGCCTAATCGAGGGCTTGGCCATTTCTTGGCCATTTATTGTGCGGCGGGCGCTCATTGCCTGGGCTCCTCGCTCGAAAAAAGTCCAAGCCCGCGCGCCCAGCCGCGAGTGCTATTGATAGGGATCAAAACGCGCGCGTCCAATGCCGGCGATCGGGCGGTCGAGAAAGCTTCACGCCGTCTTAGCTTCCGTCTAACCACCAGCCACGATTTTCGTATTTTACCCGCGGCCCGAGAGCCCATACATCCCAGAGCCTGAGGCGATTGGGAATCACGGATGGACAACTTCGCTTTGATGCCTGACGAGCGCCAGCTTCGCATCGACCTTGCCGCCGCATTTCGCGCGGTGGCCAGGCTCGGCATGCATGAAGCCGTCGCAAACCACTTCAGCGCGGCGGTATCGCCGGACGGCCGCAAATTCCTGATGAATCCCAAGTGGCGCCACTTTTCGCGCATCAGGGCCAGCGACCTCGTTCTGTTCGACCTCGATGCCGCAGACGGCATCTCGGGCCGAACCGATGTCGATGCCACGGCCTGGGCCATCCACGGCCAGATGCACAAACTGCTGCCCCAGGCGCGGGTCGTGATGCATCTGCATCCGCCGTTCGCGACCACCATCGCCGCGCTCGCCGATCCGCAGATCAAGCCGATCGACCAGAACACGGCGCGCTATTTCAACCGGCTGGCGGTCGATTCTAGCTACGCTGGGATGGCCGACAGCGAGCAGGAAGGCGCACGTCTCGCCGGGTTGCTCGGCAACAAATCCCGGCTGTTGATGGGAAACCACGGCGTGCTGATCACGGCGAGCACGGTCGGGGAAGCCTTCGACGACATCTACACCATCGAGCGCGCTTGCCAGATCTTGGTCCAGGCCTACGCCACCGGCCAGCCGCTAAAAGTCCTCCCCGACGATATCGCCGAGCGGACCGCGCAGGATTGGGAGCAGATCACCGATTTTTCGAAGGCTCATTTCGAGGAGATGAAGCGCGTCCTGGACGCTGAAGATCCCTCCTATGCCCTCTGATCGCATGGGCGCGATGTGGGCTGTCGCACCGATCCGCAGGCTTGCCGCACTTCGAACCCGCCTAAGCAGAAAGCCGGAAAGTCCAATTTCCCTCTGGGAATGCGATGGGGGATAACGCGATGGGGGATAGTGATCCCGGGGATCACTGGCATCGAACCATTGAACAGGAGCGCAGATGATACGAACCGGTGAAGAATACAAAGCCTCCATTCGGGACGGCCGCGCCGTTTACATCAATGGCGAGCGCGTCAAGGACGTGACCGCACATCCCGCGTTCAAGCCGCTGGTCGATATCCGCGCCCGCATCTACGACCTGCAGCATGAACCGGCAACGCGCCACCTGATGACGTATCAGGAAGACGGCAACGTTCACGCCATCAACAACAAGCTTCCCCTGAGCCAGCATGACTGGTGGGACAAGCGGCGGGCTACCGACACGGTGTTGGAAGATATCGGCGGCGTGGTCACGCGCGTCGGCGACGAAACCGTCGGCGAAATGTGGTCGCTGTTCGACGGTCAGGATGTGCTCAATGAAGTCGATCCGAAGTTTTCGAAGAACATCCGCGATCATATCCTGAAGGTCGTCCACACCGATCCGTTTCACGTCTCCGCGAATACCGACCCCAAGGGCGACCGTTCGAAAGCCCCGCAGGACAAGGATCCCGACATGCTGCTGCATGTCGTCAGAGAGACCGACGCAGGCATCATCGTGCGCGGCGCCAAATATGAAACTGCGGCCGCCTATGCCAACCAGGCCTTCACCAAGCCGACGATCGCCGACTGGGGCGATTCCGCCTATTCCGACTATGCCGTCGGCTTCATCTGCGACCTCGGTTCACCCCGGCTCAAGTTCATCTGCCGCACGGGTTTTTCGGGCCGCGCGCCCGTCGAGGACTATCCGCTGTCCAACCGGTTCGACGAGGTCGACACCCTCGTCATCTTCGACGACGTCCTGATTCCCTGGGAGAACGTGCTGTTCTATCGGCACACCAAGGCCGCCGTGTTCATTCGCGCCACCCTGCATCGCTATTCGGCCTTCGCCTTCGTGCAGCGCAATCTCAAGCTTGCCGACATGCTGATCGGCGCTGCGCTGTTCAACGTCCGTCAAACCGGCCTGGAAAAACAGCAGGCCGTGCAGGAGAAGCTGACCCAGCTTGCGATCTATCGCGAAGGCATCAATGCCCATCTCACGGCGGCGATCGCGCTGCCCGAGCGCAGTCCGGGCGGCTTGATGATGCCCAATCAATCGCTGCTCTACGCCGGACGGGTGCTGGCCTGCTCGCAGCTCCACCACATGATGCACATCGCGCGCGAATTGTGCGGCGGACAGATCTGCGTCACGCCCGACAAGGCAGCGTTCGAGGACGCCGAGACCAAGCCGTGGCTCGATAAATTCTACACCATCAACGAGCGCTGGGGCGCCGAAGACAGGCGGCGCCTGCTCGCCTTCGCGCGCGACCTGCTGAACTCGGATTATGCCGGCCACCGCCTCACGTTTCAATTGTTCGCGCAGTCGGCGCCGTTTGCCCATCTTGCCGCGGTCTACCGCAATTTCGACTGGGACGGACCGCTCGATTTTGTCCGCAAGTCCGCCGGGTTGTCCGACAAGGTCATCGAGAAGACGCCGCGGCGTAGCGGCGATCGCGCCGTCAACCAATGGTTTGCACTCGGGCGCGTCCAGGACGCCGCGGAATAGCAAACCAGCATTTTGATTTCCTTGCGGCGAGACAGGAGCGCTTCGTGCCAGCCCTCAGCGTTCGACAAAACGAACCGGATATCCGGACGCAATTCATCGAAGGGATGAGCCGCGCCGCCTTTTGCGTCAATATCGTGACGACGGACGGTCCGGCCGGGCGAGCCGGCGTGACCATATCCGCCATGTCATCGGTATCCGCCGACGGAGGCAACCCGACGGTTCTGGTGTGCATCAACCAGCAAAGCCGGACGGCCGCCGCACTGCTCGAGAACCGTACATTCTGCATCAATGTTCTTCGCGACGATCATTCCGATATCGCCGACCGCTTCGGCGGCCGCGTCAACCATGAGGATGGCGACAGATTTGCCGGCGCGGGCTGGATCGAGGACGGAAGCCGGGCGCCGCGCCTGATCGACGCCGTGGTGGCGTTCGACTGCCGCCTGTTGTCGTCCGAGCTGGTCGGCACGCATCACGTGTTCATCGGCGCGGTCGAATCGGTCACAACGGGGTCGGGCACGGCCCTGGTTTATGCCGAACGGGCCTACGGCAGGACCCAGCGAATAGCGCCCGGCGCCGGAGCAAGGCCATCATCAGGAGGATCGATGATTCACAACCGAATCCGCAAGTTCAACACCAGGGACACCTATCCGGAGCAGAGCCTCGACAACGATCTATGCCAGGTCGTGGTCGCGAAGGGCAGCCTCGTATTCGTCCGTGGCCAGGTCGGGCAGGACCTCGACACGTCGTCGAGCGTCGCCGTCGGCGATCCGGCCGGCCAGGCCGATCGGGCGATGGCCAACATCAAGACCCTGCTCGAGGAAGCCGGCGCGAAGCTCGAGCACATTTGCAAGATCACCATCTATATTACCGATCCGCGCTTTCGCGAGCCGGTCTATCGCAAGGTCGGCGAATACCTGAAGGGCGTTTTTCCGGTCTCGACCGGCCTCGTCGTCTCGGCGCTGGCGCGGCCGGAATGGCTGGTGGAAATCGACGCCATGGCCGTCATCCCCGAGGCACCATGACATTCTCGCTGACCGCGCGCTGTCCCGAAACCGGCATGTTCGGGATCGTCATCTCGTCATCGTCGCCGGCCGTGGCAGCGCGGTGCGTGCATGTTCGCGCCAAGGTCGGCGCGGTCGCGAGCCAGAACATCACCGATCCCGGCCTTGGCCAGATCGGCCTCGATCTGCTCGCCCGCGGCCTCGGCGCGACCGAGGTCCGTGACGCCCTGGTCGCATCGACCCGCTTCATCGCATACCGGCAGCTCGCAATTGTCGATGGGACCGGCGGGGTGGCATCCTACTCCGGAAGCGGCACGCTCGGCATCCATGCCACCTGTATCGGCGAACAAGCGGTGGCGACCGGCAATCTGCTCGCGAACGACCAGGTGCCTGCCGCGATGATCGCGGCCTATCAAGCCGGCTCCGGATCACCATTCGCCGACCGGCTGCTGGCGGCTCTGGCGGCCGGGCTGGACCAGGGCGGAGAAGCCGGCCCGGTGCATTCGGCGGGCCTTTATGTGGTGCGGGAGATGAGCTGGCCGATTGCGGACCTGCGGGTGGATTGGAGCGATCGCCCGATCGCGGCGCTCGACGAGTTGTGGGCCGTTTACAAGCCCCAACTCGAAGACTACGTTCGGCGCGCGCGGCAACCGACCGACGCACCCGGCTTCGGGGTGGCAGGCGAGAGCGGGACCTGATCGACCGAAATCTCGGCTTTGCGCCTGCTGCATTCACGACCCGGAGCGAGACCGTGCAAGCCGGAAAAGTCCGTCGATTGGCGGATGTTTTTGTTTAGGGTTCCGCACTTGAAATACACGCTCCGCCAGATCGAGTACTTCATCGCGACAGCGGAAACCGGCAGCATTACGCTCGCCTCCGAGCGCGTCAACATCTCGCAACCCTCGATTTCGACGGCCATCACGCACCTGGAGGAGGAACTCGGCACCCAACTCTTCGTGCGACGGCATGCGCAGGGGCTCTCGCTGACATCCGCCGGCCGGGTTCTGCTGGTCGAGGCCAAGCGGCTGATCGAGCAGGCGGAGCACGTCTACTCCGTTGCATCCGAAGTCGGAGAGCACGTGCGCGGTCAGTTGTCGCTGGGCTGTTTCGTAACGCTGGCGCCGATGGTCATGCCGGAACTGTCGCATTCGTTCACCTCGACCTATGCGGAGACACGCATCGCCCAGATGGTCGGCGATCACGAGCAGTTGCTCGAGCGGCTGCAGCGCGCCGAGATCGACGTCGCGATCACCTATGATCTCCTGATTCCGGATGAGTTCGAATTCCTTCCTTTGGCCAGCCTTCCACCGCATGTGGTGGTCAGCGAATCCGGCCCGCTTGCACGCCACTCCGCCGTCAGCCTGCAGGAGCTGGTGCGCGAGCCGCTCATTCTTCTCGATCTGCCGATCAGCCGCGAATACTTCCTCGGCCTGTTCATGAAGGAGGGGCTGGAGCCGCACATCGCGTCGCGTTCGACCCATCCTGATGTGATCCGGACGATGGTCGCCAACGGCTACGGCTATACGCTCGCCAATGTTCGGCCGAGATGCGAGATCGCGCTGGACGGTCGACGGGTGGTCCGGGTCCGCCTGTCGGGCGACCACAAGCCGATGGTGATGGGAATCCTGACATTGGCGCAGGGACAAAAGTCCCGCCTGGTGGATGCCTTTGAACAGCATAGCCGCCGATTTGTGTCCGACGCCTACATACCCGGCATGGTTGCACCGGCCATGGAGCGCCGGATATTTCTGGGTCAGGTCACCGCCGAGACATCGCAGCCTGCCGATTCCGGCGACGGAAGCCTGTCCACTGACACGCTCTGACCGGCGCCTATCTGGCGGTAGATAGCTCCGTCGATATCAAGCCCTGGCCATCACGCGGCGCGTATGTTGCCAAGAAACTCGTCAACCTGGCTGCGCAGTTGCTGAGCCTGGACGCCCAGCACCTCTGCTGCGGATTTCACGTTCTTCGCCGCGGCACCGGCGGCGTCCGCACCGACACTGACGCCGTTGATGTTGTCGGAAACCACCTTCGTGCCCTGTGCCGCCTGCTGCGTGCTGCGGGTAATTTCCTGGGTCGCTGCGCCCTGCTGTTCGACGGCCGCGGCAATCGCGGAGGCGACTTCGTTCACTTCGCCGATGATTCCGCCAATTCCCTTGATCGCCTCGATGGCCTCCAAGGCGACTTTTTGAACCGCCGCGATTTGTTCGGATATCTCTTCGGTCGCATTTGCGGTCTGGCTGGCCAGCGACTTGACCTCGGATGCAACCACGGCAAATCCCTTCCCGGCCTGCCCCGCGCGTGCGGCCTCGATGGTCGCATTCAATGCCAGCAGGTTCGTCTGCGAAGCGATGTCGTTGATGAGGCCGACCACTTCGCCAATGCGGCTTGCCGTGCTCGAAAGCCCCTGGACCGTATCGTCGGTCTGCCGGGCCTTGTCGACGGCGCGGCTGGCGATGCTCGCAGCGTGCGCAACCTGCCGGGCTATGTCGTCGATCGATGTGCTCAACTCCTCCGAGGCGGAGGCAACGCTCTGCACGTTCGTCGAGGCCTCTCCCGCGGCCTTGGCTGCGGTGTGAACCTGCTTGTTGGTCTGATTGGATACCGACGTCATGTCATCCGAGGTCGTCCGCATTTGATCGGATGCGGTATCCAGCGCGTTGAGCGCAAGCCGCATCTGGTCCTCGAATGCGGCAATATGGGCTTCGATGGCCTGCTGTCTTGCACGCGCGCCGATATTTCGCTCCCGTTCCTGCTTCTCGATGCGCGCTTTCTCGATCGCCTGCTGCTTGAACACGGCAAGGGAGCTGGCCAGCGCCCCGATTTCGTCATGGCGTTCGGCATATCCGGCGTCGACGGAAAGATCGCCCGCCGCCACTTGCAGCATGGCGTCGCGAATGGCGTGCAGCGGATTGATGACGCGGCGGCTGAGCGTCATCATGCTGACCAAGGCGAGCGCGAGAGCGCCCGCCAGCAGCGACAGCTGGAAGATCAGCGATTCCTCCGCCGCCGACCGCAGCGCCGACGCCCTGCTCTTGGCCTCCTCGAGCGCGCGCTCGGCGACGACGACTGCGCTTCCCATGCGCCCGACCGTGATCGGGCTCCATTGGCTTGCGGTGAGCTCGGGCTTTTCGCCTGATACCAGCGCGTTCGCGATGCGGTCGCGCAGGGCCAGATACTGAGGATCGAAATTGGCGGTCTTCGCCAGCGCCAGCGCCTCGATCAGCCTGGTTGGCACGCTGCCCGCCGCCACCAGTTGTTCAACCCCGGTCCAGGCGGTTTCGATGCCGCCGACTAGCCGCGTGTAATTCATCCGCGCCTCCGGCGTCATATGCCCGACGGTGAGACCGCTCGCCAGCAGCAGGGACGCATCGCCGGACGTGCTGCGAAACAGCCAGGCGGCCTGTTTGATCGCCAGCATCTGGTCGATCATGGGATCATAATGGTTGACAGCGGCGGCAAGCCGCACCGACACGGCGTCCAGCGTCTGCAGCAACGTCTCCGAGGTCTCCATGTACTCCTTGACGAGGGTCGGACGGCGGGAGGCCTTGGGCTGGCTCATGGCCTCCCAGGACTCGGCATGCAGTTCCCGCAACGTCTGCATCAGTCGGGACAGCGCCGGAAGCAGCGTCTCCTTGTCGGCGAACTGGATCGCCGGAAGCAGTTCCGCAGCGGCCTGCATCGCCGAGGTCGCGTCGCCGCGGATGGTGCGGAGATAGTCGACCATGTCGGGCTGGATGACCTGATCAACCGTCAGGAGGCGGTTCGTGCTCGGCCGGTCGTTGCGCAAATTGTGCATCGCCTTGAAGGCGGTCGCCGAGGCATCCGCGATCACGGTGATCCGGCCGGCGGTTTGCAAGCGCTGCCAAGAGCTCCAGGCACTGACCGACAGCACCGCGACCACGCAGGCGGCCATCACAGCGATGACTGACTTGAGAAGGGCAGCTACGGTCAACCGATTGAGCATTCGATCCCCCATCCTGATATCCGTATAATTACGGGGGGAATCGTAAATTATTGAGTAACTGGATGCTTATTGCTTTAGACACGGCACGGTGGCAACGGCCGGCGATGCCCGCAAGGCGTCAGCACCATAATCGTTGTTACGAAGCCTTGTAGCTGGCGCCGAGCAGCGCGACCAAAGTACCCGCCAGCAGCATGGGCAAGGCGGCTGCGTAGAACAAGCTGTCCGCGCCGAGTTCGTAAGCCAGCAGCAGTCCGATCAGCAGTGGACCGCCGATGCCGCCCAGCCTGCCGATGCCGAGCGCCCAGCCGACTCCCGTCGAGCGGATCGGCGCCGGATAAAAAATAGCGGCGAGAGCGATCACGCTTTTCTGGCCGCCGCTGATGCAGAATCCCGCGCAAAATGCCGCAGCCACCAGAACCCATGGCGCCGCCGAAATGGCTGGCCCCATCAGCGCGACAAATGCCACACCGGCGAAATAGACCACGGCGAGCGAGCGATAGGGTCCAAGCTGGTCCATCGCCGGCCCAATCGCAAACGCCGCAACGATGCCGCCGACGGTCGTCATCGACGTTGCGAGCGCGACCACGTTCGGCGAAAAGCCATGCCCGGCCAGAATGGTCGGCAACCAGCTTTGCAGCGCGTAGAATTCGGCGAGGTTGAGAGCGAACACCAGCCAGAGCACGAGCGTCCCGAGCGTCCTTCCCGACTGAAACAGGCTGCCGACGGCGCTCCGGCTTGCTTCCGCTTCGGTTGCGAAGTGCTGCGGGCCCTGCTCTGGCAGCGCGCGATCCAGCCTTTGAACAATCCGCCAGACGCTCTGCGATTTTGCCTTGGTACGGACCAGAAAATCGAGCGACTCGGGCAAGAAGACATAAACGAACACCGCGAGCGTCAGCGGTGTGAGCGCGCCGATCCACAGCATCGAGCGCCAGCCATACAGCGGAATCATCGAGGCGGCGAGCCCGCCGGCGGCGACGAATCCCAATGAGAAGCCGCAATAGATGGCAAGGACGAACGTCGCCCGCAGGCGCCTCGGCATGTATTCGGTCGTCAGCGCGACCGCACTCGGTATAGCCGCGCCCAGGGCGATGCCGGTCAGAAATCGCAGGATCATCAATTCCGTGACGTTGGTCGCGAGCAGCGTCACCAATGTCAGCAAACCGAACGCCACCGTGCTGAACAGGATCAGCCGGCGATGCCCAAACTGGTCGGACAGCGGCGACAACAGCAGATAGCCGAACATCAGACCGGCGAGCGCGGAGGAAAAGATCGGTCCCAGCACTTCCTTCGAGAGTCCCCACTCCTTCGAGATCATCGGCGCCATATAGCTGATGGCCTGGGTATCCAGCCCGTCCAGGAACATCACCAGGGCGCACAGCGCGACGATGCCGTACTGGACTGCCCCGATCGGGCGGGAATTGATGAAGGCGGGAACATCGAACGCGTCCTCGGTCTTGCTCACGGCCATTCCTTTGATCTTGCCTCTGACATTGCTGGTGTCGCGTCGGATGGGCGGCTCATCCCGGGATCGCCGGATCGTTTCCTGACGGCACGAATGGATCGGCGAAGAAGTCGCTCTCGTGAAGACCTGCCGTCGACACGAAATCGCGGCGCGCCTGGCGGATCATCCCCGGATTGCCGCAGGCATAGACCTGCCGTCCCGACAGGTCGGCGAAATCCCGCAGCACGGCGTGATGCACGAGGCCGGTGGCCCCGTTCCAATCCGGATCTGGCTCCGACAACACCGGGATGAACCTGAACCAGTCAGCGCGAGCGGCCCACTTCTGCGGCAGATCGGCGAGGTACAAGTCCCGCCTGCGGCGGCCGCCCCAGTACAGGTGCAAAGGTCGTTGGTTGCCACGCTTGATCAGGTCTTCGACGATCGACTTCAGCGGCGCGAAACCGGTTCCGGTCGCCAGGCAAATCATCGGCTTCTCCGAGTCCGGGCGTAGATAAAAATCCCCGAACGGCAATTCGACGTCGAGCGTATCGCCTTTGCACAGCGCAGCCAGCGGGGCTTCCGAGAACCGTCCACCCGACACGCGCCGGACGTGCAACTGCACGCCGTCGCTCTCGTGCGGCGGGCTAGCCATCGAAAAATTGCGGGTGTCGCCATCGGCCATTTTGACGCGAAGATATTGCCCGGCCAGAAACTTCACGCGAATGCCCGCCGCAAAGCGCAACTGCAGGATCGCGACGTCCTCGACCGGCCGATCGATGCGATAGACCTTGGCCGTCACGGTCTTGCGGGCGTCGGGATCGCGGCGTTGAATTCGCTTCGGATGAATCAGGATGTCGGATCGAGGCCTGGCCTGGCAGAACAGAAGATTGCTGCCGGGACCCACGCGATCCTTCGAGCCGATGGCGACGTCGCCACAGAGAAGGTCTCCCTCGCAGGTCGAGCAAACGCCTTTCCTGCACGAATAGGGCAGCGAATAGCCGGCACGCTCGGCCGCATCCAGAACGGTTTCGCCGGGCTCGCAGGGAAATTCGATATCGCTCGCCTCGACCGCAACCTTGAACGTCATGACGTCGCCGCATCATCCAGGCGAGACGCGCCGCAAACCAGCCGGATCGATCGCAACACCGCGTCGGGCTCGGCCACGCCGCGGCCTGCGATGTCGAAGGCGCTGCCGTGGCCGACGCTCGAAAACACCAGCCCGGCCCCGATGGAGAGCGCGGCCGAGTTGCGGCCGGCCAAGAGCTTGACCGGAATGTGTCCCTGATCGTGGTACATCGCGACAAAGGCGTCGAAACCCGGCTTACCCAACATGAGATCGGCGCCGAGCGGTCCCTCGACATCGAGACCAGCTTCCTTGAGCCGCCTGACCGCGGGAACGGTGATCCTGTCGTCATCGTCGCCGAACAGCCCACCTTCCCCGGCGTGCGGATTGATGCCGCACAGTCCGATGCGCGGACGCTTGATGTCGAGCCGCTGCAAGGCCGCTGCCGCGGTCCGCGTCGCGCGCTCCACCAATTCCGGCGTGATCCTGGCCAGCGCCGTATGCAACCGCTCATGCAGCGTGACATGAACGATCCGAAGCCCGCCTCCCACCAGCATCAAGAACACCTCGTCCTCACTGAGGTTGATCAACCGCGCCAGCAGGCTCGGATATCCGGAGAAGGCAATGCCGGCCGCGTTGACATTGGTCTCCGAATGCGGACAAGCGACGATCGCGGTCGCATGGCCCTCGTCGACCAACTGCGTCGCCGCCGCGACATAGTCGACGGTCGCGCGCCCTCCCGCCGCCAGGGGTGTGCCGGGCCGAAAATCCTGCCGCGACAGCGCATCGACAGCAACGAACTGCAAGGCTCCGGGGCTTGCCGCCTGTGCATCGAACTCCGCAATCAATAGATCGCCGGCGCTAGCCGCGGAATAGTGCCGGATGACGAACTCGTCGCCGATCAGAACCACCGTCGGCCCGCCCTCACGCGCCAATTTGGCGGCCGCCTTGACCGCGATCTCCGGCCCGATGCCGTTCGGATCGCCGATGGTCAGCGCGATGGCGGTCGCGGTCACAACGGCAACGCCATCAACGTATCGACGCGCGAGCTGTCGCAGACCACGGTCCGCTCGTTCAGCTTCACCTCGCCGTCCTCGACCCTGTAGAGATCGAGATATCGTCCGGTCGCGAAGATGTCGGTGTCGCCGTCCTGTAGGATCCGCGCGACCAGAAACGGCGTTTCACTGCGCACCTCGCCATCCTGTTCGGACAGGATCGAGGGCTGCCCGAGGATGTGACGATAGGACTGACGCTCGTAGATGTTGGCCTCGCGCAGCGCCGAAACCCGATCCAGCAGCATGCCGCGGGAATTTGCAAAGATGATCCCCACCTCGAGGCCCTCGCGGTGATTGGCTGCGGTCGTCACTTTGTAGATGCATCGTCCGTGGAAATGATCGGGCCACTCTTCGAGCCGGTCGTCGTCGATGCATCGCGCGTATTCGGCCTGGGCGCGGGCGATCATTTGATACAGGTTGTTGCTCATGTCTGCGCCCCGCCTTCTATACGCCCATGTTGCTGCGATACGCCTTCCAGAATCCGCGAACCGAGGCTTCGGTGACGCGGCTCTCGCTGCTCGCCGCCTCGGCGCCACCCATTTCCAGAACCGCCTCCTGATCGGAGGCGCCGGCAATGCCGCGCTGCACGAAGCCGCCGACGCAGCCATCCTCCATGGAGATATAGCCGGCCGGCCCGACCAGGTTGCCTTGCTTGACGCGGGTCAAGCGCTGTTCGGGCGTGTCGTCGGCGAATCCGATATAGGTCCAGTTGAGATCGGTCTTGCCGATCCCGCGTGGAACGATCTGCCGCACCGCGATCGCGTTCTGGATCTGCTGCAGCACGAAGGTGGGAAACACCGTCAAGATCTGCAGCGTGACGCCATCGGGATATTCCTCGAACCCTTTCAGCAGCGAGGGATCGGCCAACCGGTACTGGCTATCCGAGCGCAGTTGCTGCTTGGAATATTCCGCATCCTTCTGCGCCTCGCGATCGATGGCGGAATAACTGACGTGATGGCCGCCGCTCTCGTCGACGATGATGGCCCCCTTCTGCGACAGCCTGTTCAATTCGAACGTCGTGAAGAACAGGTGAAGGATGCTGGCATGGTAGGAGTCCTTGACGTTCTCCATGTAGAGCTTCCAGTTGTTCGGCAGCGCCTGCGTGACGCGGCCGATGACAACCGGGGTTCGACCTCCCAGCACGCGTTCGATGCGCGATGAGATTTCCTCGCCGAGATATTCCTCGAGCGGGGGAACGTCTTCCGAGAACGATCCAAAGATCAGGCCGTGCAACGTGGCGATCCGCAGCTTGCGCGGACCGTGCTCTTCCATCCGGAAACTGTCGGGCATGCCGCCCTTGCCCTTCACGCCATCCTTGAACGCGACGCCCCTGAGGTTGCCCTGCCGGTCATAGGTCCAGGCGTGATAGACGCAGCTGAAATCCTTCTTGCCCTTGCCGTGGTTGTCCAGGCAGATCAAGGCGCCGCGATGCGCGCAGCGGTTCTCGAAGGCGTAGATCTCGCCGTCGCCGTCGCGGGTGACGATGACAGGCGTGTCGCCGACCCTGGTGGTGCGGAAATCGCCGGGCTCCGGCACCTCCACTTCAAGCGCAAGGTAGTGCCAGCTCGGCCCGTGAAAAATCAGCTTTTGCTCGGCCTTGTAGGCCTCATCGGCCCGGAACACGCGGTAGGGTATCCGCGTCAGCCCATCCCGCGGCCAGGCTTGCGCGGCGGTTTCGTTCGGCATCTCCTGACGTTGCGCCATGATCGAACGGCCCTCCTGCTCGGATTGGTTGCCTTGCCTGCTCGCAATGGTTGACTTGCGAACGACACGATGTTCGTATATCGAACATATGCTTTTAATTCGAACAGAGTTGACCCTTTCCAAATGGCTGTCAAGGGTAGTCCGATGCCGCAGAAAACCGAAGGTAGCGCGCGGAAGCCTGAGGGAATGGGCGGCCTCGCCAAGGGGCTGGCGATCGTCGAGGCATTTTCCGCCCATAGCGTCATGAGCGTCGCCGATGCGGCGCGCGCGGCGGGCGCGACCCGCGCCTCCGCGCGGCGTTGTCTGATCACGCTCACCGAGCTTGGCTATCTCGAACATTCCGGGCGGGAATTTCGTCCGTTGACGCGGCTTCGCAGGTTGGGCGGCCTTGCGTCGCGGCGCGATCAGCTCGCGCTGCTGGCGCAGCCATTGCTGGCGCGCGCGCGCGACGAATTGGCTGAGTCGATTTCACTCGCGGTGCTGGACAACGACACCTCGCTGTTCATCGCGCGCGCGGAAGCCGAACATATCGTCTCGACCGGGGTCCGCGTCGGGGCCCGCCTTCCCGTCTATTGCTCGGCCACCGGCCGCGTGCTGCTGAGTCAATTTCCGGACAAGGAAATCCTTGCGCGCATCGGCCGAAAACCACTGGCCCGCCGCACGCCGCATACGCTGACGACGGCATCCGAGTTGTTGACGGAGATCAGATCGGTTCGCGAAAGAAGTTATGCCGTCAGCGACGAAGAACTCGAGCTCGGCCTCCGCGCGCTCGCGGTCCCGGTGATGGGCGCAAACGACGAGATCATCGCCGCGGTCAGCGTCAGCGCCGCCTCCGCCCGCGTCCGCAGCACTGACCTGCGCAGGCGCTTCGTCCCGGTGTTGCAGTCATGCGCAAAACTTCTCGCAGAGGCCGTCGGGGAAGCGGGTTGAGGCGCTGCGGCGGATCCCGCGGGGAGCTTTTTGCGGGCGGTCGGGATCCATTGGGAAAGGAGCCTGGAGCGGGCGAAGGGAATCGAACCCTCGTATGCAGCTTGGGAAGCTGCCGTTCTACCATTGAACTACGCCCGCATGTCCCTTCATTTAGCCGAGACCGGACCGTCCGCCAAGATCAAACTGCAACGCTTTAGCGCGTAGGGCGGATTGGAGCCCACCGGGTCCGCGCCAAGCGCGGCCGGATGGGCGTAATCCGCCACTCCAAGCTCCGCAAGCGGTGAAGGCGGTCATCATGGGCGCTTACGTGCAGCAAAGGCTTTATCAGTTTCAAGGTCGCGCCCCTGCGTCATCCCAATGGGGCATACGTCAACGAATACCACGCCGTCCAATGTCTCCGAGCACATGGCCTTCAAGCGGGTGTAGCTGGGAGCGCTCGCATAGACGCACGCTTCTGTGTCATTCGCTGCAAGGCAAGCTTTCTTTGCGTTCGTGATTGAATTGGTCACGACGAAGTCGTCTGCCATGTAAGCGTCGATAGCGATGCTTCTGGCACTCCATGCCACAGTCACCACGGCAAGCGCCGCAGCTAGAGCGATCCAACCTTGTTTCTTCACGGCTGCCCTATTTCTCTCCGGCTGTCGCCATGGACCATCAAAGCTCGCCGGACGGCGGGCCGTGTTTTGTCATATCGCTTCCCCGTTGTGAGCCTCAACGTATCACCGGTCATGATTACACGGCAGAGTATCCGCCCGTATTTGCGCACGATTTCCACATGCTGGCATGGGCGAGATCGTCGGGCACTTAGCGCGTAGGGCGGTTCGGAGCTTCTCGAACTTGCGGCCTAGAGGCGGCGGATTACGCCCATCGGGCCGCGCTTCAGCGCGGTCCCGGTGGGCTCAATCCGCCCTACAAGCTACGAGCTAGTTTGAAAGATGAGCGGCCAGGAAGTCGTGCAATTCCGCGGTCGCACTCCGCGCTGCCTCGGCATCGTATTTCAGCCAATGCCCGAAACGCCACAGCCCGCCACCCAGTCCGGGAAAGTCGAAGGCATGATAAGCGCCGGGATAAACAACCAGCTTGACCGGAGCTCCCCTCGCTTTGCGCAGCGCCATCCATTGTTGGCAGTTCTGCGCCGGGGTCCAGTCGTCCAGCTCGCCGATCAGGATGAGGGTGGGAATCGCGAGTTGTTCGGAGGCGACGCCGCATCTCGGATAAAACGCGACGGCGATCTTCAGGTCCAGTCCGTCCGGAATATCGAACAGCTTGACGTCGCGCGTCGAAGCCAGGCGCAGCGCGACGATGCCGCCCTGCGATGATCCGACAACGGCAATCCGTCCCTGATCGACGAAGGGGAGTTTTGACAGATACAGCAGCGCGCCCCACGCGTCCGCCTGCCGGTCGGGCATCGGGCGATCACAGGCCTCCTCGAGGCCCCGCGTGGCGAAGCTGTCGACGGCGAGAGCGACGTAACCCCAGCCCGTCAACAGCTCGGAGAAGCGTTTGCGCGCGGCTGGATTCAGCCCACTGCAACCATGAAGGTAGATGACTGCCGGAAACGGGCCATCTCCATCGGGCTTTGACAGATAACCTTGGATGGCTCCGGTCGTGTCCACCGCCATCTCGCCGCGCTCGATGGCACGACGCTGCTGGATTTGTCCAACGATGTAAGGCGCAGTGTTGAATTTCACCAATTCATCAGCCGCACGGGCACAGGTGTTTTGGGCGCAAGCCGCCGCAGCCAGCATCGCGTAAACACCGAGCATTTTAAGTCTTGTGCCGCCCATCGGCGATATTCCTCACCGGCCGCCAAAATGTCACATCCCGTGAGCCCGGACAATGTTGGCGGGTTCTTCTTTTTCGCGTTCGCACCAGCGCAACGCCGAATGGTCCAACCACACCGCCAGCCGGTCCAAGACGAACATGGAAAACTGCGGCCTGATGCTCCAAATCTCGAAGGGTATCGCGATGACCTGTTTCGGAAGACCGGCACTTGCCGTCGCCGTCGTGCTGATGCTTGCGCCGCTCTCGAGCGAAGTCCGTAACGCCATGGCCGGAGCGGCGAGCGCGGGCGTCGAGCTGGCGCGCGGCGGCAAGCCGGCCTACACGCCCTGCGCATGGGCGAAGCCGGGCCGGACCTGCTACGTCGCGGGCGGGCTTTCCACCGCCCCAGGCCGTCGCCATCGCTGAAGCGTGGTGAGATCAGGTTGAGTTGTTGCGGTGCCGGAAGTGCGCTCCCTCGCCCCGCTCTTCGCGGGGAGAGGGTGGGGTGAGGGGCTCTATCCACGCGCACGGTCCGCGGAGAGAACCCCTCACCCGCCCGGCTCCGCTGTGCTTCGCCGGTCGACCTCTCCCCGCAAGCGGGGCGAGGTGGAGCAAGCGGCGCGTCCCCGATTCAATCAAAGCCCTTCCGAGGGTCTGGAGCTTGTGGAAGCTCCGTAGCGTGGGCAAAGCCACCGGGTCGCGCGAATGCGCACCCGATGACAGGCTCCGCGTGCCCACCATTTCAGCGTGAGGCCGCCGATAGGTGGTGGCACGGCGCGGTCGCGCCCTTGCCCACCGACTGTCATCGTCCGCGAAGGCGGACGTTCCAGTACGCCGAGGCGTTCGCGATGGAATCGAAAGGCCGCGGTGTACTGGATGCCCCGCATGCACGGGGCATGACGGCACATGCGGAGCACTGATTTGCCCGACGTCGGGCGACTCAGTTCAATTTTGCCCGATGCCGTGGCGCGCGAACGCCGCTCGGGGCGAAAAAACGCGTGCGCTAAAATTCTAATTTCGTGAGCCGATTCAAGCCGATTTGGGTTGTCAGTTCTCGCCGCACAAATATTTCTCTTTCTGAAAATCAGAAACTGTGTATGCTTCCCGCCGTCCCGCCTCGGCAAGAGGGGCGTACGCGTCGTCACGAACGTGGGGCGGGATGCGGTGGACGCTTTGGCGACGCAAGACGGGCGGCGCCTGAAGCGGACGGCGAAGGCGTGTGGTCCTGGCGCCCCGACGCTGGCGCTAAGGTCGTGGAGCGATCCACGAACGACGGGGGCAAAAGAGCCCGATCCCCGGGGAGAGCGCGATATAAGCCGTAAACCATCGTGCAGGGAATGCCGGTTGATTGGGGCGTACCTGTGGTTGCTAACGCGTGTGCTTTTTGTTGCACACGCGGCCGCGGGTGCACTGCGCACCCGGCATTCCCTGCGCCCTCTGTTCTCATCGAGGGTGGTTTCGCACAACAACTCGGGCGGATTCGCGTCGCGGGAATGCGACGCAGTGTTTGGAGCACACGCGCGCCGTTCTCTGGCCGTCATCGCCCGGCTTGACCGGGCGACCCAGTATTCCAGAGACGCTGGTGACAGAATCGAAAGGCCACGACGTACTGGATCGCCCGGTCCAGCCGGGCGATGTCGGGGGTGGAGGAGCGCCAGCGACGACGGAAGCGAGTTCCATCCTGAAACCAACAGCAAAGCGCGATTGTTTTTATGATGATCGTCATGTAACGTTCGCTGATGCCCGCTACCCCTCAAAGGAGCCCTGCGATGTCCGGTCCGGAATGGAAGAAGACGGCCTGCAATCTCTGCTATGTCAATTGCGGCATCGAGGTGTTGGTCGATAGTGGCCACATCGCCAAGGTGCGCGGCGATCGCGACAATCCTAAATCGCAAGGCTATCTCTGCAACAAGGCCGCCCGCATTCCCTATTACGCCCATCACAGGGACCGGCTGACGACGCCGCTGCGCCGCCGCGCCGACGGCTCCTTCGACGCAATCGACTGGGACACCGCGATGGAGGAAATCTCGGCCCGCCTGCGCGAGCTGGTCGATCGCCACGGCGGCAGCAGCCTCGCGCTCTATGGCGGCGGCGGCCAGGGCAATCATGCCGGCGGCGCCTATGCCAACGCGATGCTGCGCGCGCTCGGCTCGCGCCATGTCTTCAACGCGTTGTCGCAGGAGAAGACCGGCGACTTCTGGGTCAACGGTCACATGTTCGGCAGCCAGACCTGCCACACCGCCGAAGACGTCCATCATTGCGACCTGCTGTTCGTGATCGGCGCCAATCCCTGGATCGCCCACGGCTTTCCCAACGCGCGCGACCAGCTCAACCAGATCCGAAAAAATCCGGACCGGAAGATGATCGTGATCGATCCGCGCCGCACCGAGACGGCCGACATGGCCGACCTGCATCTCGCGGTGCGCCCGGGCGCGGACGCGTTCCTGCTCGGGGCGATCCTCGCCACGCTGGTGCGGCGCGACGCGATCGACCACGAATTTCTGGAGCAGCACACGGTCGGATTTGGCGAGGTGCGCGACGCCCTGCTGCGCATTCCCGTCGAGGCATGGGCTGAGGCGGCCGACATCCCGCTCGAGCAGATCGAGCAGTGCGTCGACATGATTTGCGCCGCCAAGGCCATGACGGTGCGGGTCGAGCTCGGCATTCAGCAGGGCGTCTATTCCACGCTCAATTCCTATCTCGAAAAGCTGCTGATCATGCTGACCGGAAGCTTTGGCCGCAAAGGCACCAACCAATTGCACAGCTGGCTGCAGCCGCTATGGGGCAACTCGCCCAACCAGAAATTCGCGCCGACCGATACCGAGGTGATCGCGGGCCTGTTGCCGCCCAACGTGTTTCCGCAAGCCGTGCTGTCGGATCGTCCCGACCGTTTGCGCGCGGTGTGGGTCGACAGCTCGAACCCGGCCAATACCGCGGCGAATACGGTCGAGGTCGAGAAGGCGCTACGCGCGCTCGACCTCTGCGTCGTGGTCGATGTCGCCATGACCGAGACGGCGCGGCTGGCGCATTACGTGCTGCCGGCCTCCTCGCAATATGAGAAGACCGAGTTCACGCTGTTCAACTTCGAATTCCCGAAAAACTTCTTTCAGGTGCGCGCGGGCGTGCTGCCGCCGCTGGAAGGTACCCTGCCCGAACCCGAGATCTACACGGGCCTTTCGCGGGCGCTGGGACTGTTGCCTGGCGACAACGCGCTGGCGCCGCTGCGGGATGCCGCCTTCCGCTCCCGGGCGGCTTTCGCCGCCGAATTTCGCGGCTTCATGAGCAAAAATCCTGCGGCCCAGGCGCTCGGCGCGCTGGTGCTCTACCATACGCTCGGCGCGACATTGCCTGATGGCACCGCCGCCGCGGCGCCGCTCTGGAACGCCGCGCTAGCGTGCGCGAAACGCGCGCCGGAGGCGGTTCGCCGCGCGCTCGGCGCAAACGGGCGCGTGCCGGAGGATCAGCTCGGCGACGCGCTGTTCGATGCCGTCGTCGCCGCCCGCAGCGGCGCTGCGATCACCGAGCACAGCTATGACGAGGTCTGGTCGCTGGTCAGCCATCCGGACAAGAAGATCCGGCTCGCGATCGCGCCGATGCTCGAATGGTTGGGAAGGCTCGACCCCGCGTCCGCGGCCGGGGCGAGCGATTATCCGTTCGTGCTCGCGGCCGGACAACGGCGGATGTTCAATGCCAACCAGATTTTCCGCGATCCGGCCTGGCGCCGCGACGATCCGGACGGCGCGCTATTGATCAACGCCGGCGACCTGGAACGCCTGGGTGCCAGCGACGGCGAGTGGATCGCGGTCAGCTCGCCGGCGGGGCGGCTCGTCGCCCGATGCAAGATCGACGACAGCCTGCGCCAGGGACAGTTGGCGTTGCCGCATGGCTATGGGCAATCCTATCCCGCGGAGGACAGCGAGCGCTTAAGCAACGGTCCGCGCATCAACCTTTTGACCGACAGCCAAAACTGCGATCCGATCGCGGCGACCCCCTACCACAAGCATGTCGCCGTTCGGCTCGAGCGGTTGCCGGCGTCGGAAGCGGCCGGCCATGAAGAACGCTCGCGGCGCATCCATCATGCGTGAGCGACGGCCTTGCTTCGTCGGCGACGCAAACGAACGGCGAGGCATGTCAGCAGGCCTGCCTCATTGCCGCGACGCGGCAAGCGCTCGAACAAGAACCAGGTCGTGACGCTGATGACTTCCCACACGCTTTGCTGGTAGTGTATTTCCAAGTTCGCTCCCGCGCGCTCCGGTCGCCACCAACCGAATCGGGGGGAAGCCATGTTTCAGTTTGGACGTAGCCGCTCGAGACGCGGCCTCGCGTCGGCTCTGATTGGAGAGATCGCAGCCGTCATCGACGGCATGGAGGGCTTTGAAGAAGTTCGCAAGCTTGAGGACATGGAGATCGGGGCCGACGAACATCTTGACGAGCTCGGCGCTTTCACACTGCCAAAATTCTCGGTTTTCGAATCCAATGCGGATCGATTGGACTTGTTCGACGCCTCGACGCAGCTGCAGATCGTCTATTTCTTCACGCGCGCCGGAAGCCTCGCCGGGCACCTGCATGCGCTGGCGTCGACCAATAAGGAATCAAGGGAGCTGTGCAAACAGCACGCCATCGACGCGCAAAGGGAAATCAACGGCCTTTGGGAACTGGGCAACGACTTGCTGCGCGATCTGCGAAAGCTCGTGTCCAAAAAGCAGCCTCTGACAATATCCAGGGCTTGACGGCACGCCGCTTGATCTTGCCATGGCTCGTTTCCTCGCTACAATCGAGCTCCTGATAAGGGGATGGAGTCCCCCGCAACCGCCGATGAGGCTGATGACTCCTACCGGACGCTTGGCGTCGGTAGGAGCTCGCCCGGTTCCCACGACACCAAGCAGCGATTTACCCGCGAGGCCGCGGGCATATCACGCGTGGTCGAATGAGGAGCACCGTTTGCGCGCACTGCTGGCAAATCACGGCTTCACGATCTCCGTTTTCGTCGCGGTCGCCATCACAGCCATGTTCGTGTTCGTCTTCGATGCATCTCAAGAGCTAGCCGCAACTCTGCTGGTCCTGGGCATTCTGACCGCGGTGGCGGAGTACGTCCTGGGGTCAGGTTCGGAGCACCAGCAGTGACCACCATGGCACCGCCTCAGCGTTTATCGAAAAGCGCGAGTAACGACGCAGACGGGCAGGAGATCTGCAGATGACCGGAGTTTGGGCGCTTGCGGCATTATGGTTGGGCCTCGCGCTGATCGCGAGCCTGCTCTCGATCTGGTTCCGGATTTCCACTGCTCTGTCCGAGATCGTTGTCGGGACGATCGCCCAGTTGATCATCGGCGCCGCCATCGGATCGGCCCTGTTGGGCACGGACGAGTCGTGGGTCAAGTTTCTCTCCGGCATCGGCGCGATCGTTCTGACCTTCCTCGCCGGAGCGGAACTCGATCCGGTGGTTTTTAGATTGAAGTGGAAGGAGGCCGCCGCGGTTGGGTTTGCAAGCTTCTTCGCACCGTTCCTGGGATGCACGGCGGCGGCTCATTATTTGCTCGGATGGGAGGTCATGCCGAGCTGGCTCGCCGGTGTGGCGATGTCGACGACTTCGGTCGCCGTCGTCTATGCCGTGATGATCGAGTTCGGCTTCAATAGCACCGAGTATGGCAAGACAATATTGGCCGCGTGCTTCGTGACCGACCTCGGCACGGTCGTGGCGCTGGGCCTGATCTTCGCGCCATTCACGATGAAAACACTGATCTTCCTCGGCGTCGGCGTGATGGTCTTCATTGTCCTGCCATGGCTCACGCCGCGTTTCTTCCGGTTGTATGGAGGTCGGCCCTCGGAACTGGAGACGAAGTTTCTGCTGCTCTGTTTGCTGGGAATGGGCGCGTTGGCAACCTGGGCCGACAGCGAGGCGGTGCTTCCCGCTTATCTGATAGGAATGGTGCTGGCAGGCACCGTCGGCAAGGATCATGCGCTGGTGCGGCGGTTGCGTACACTCACGTTCGGGCTGTTGACGCCATTTTATTTCATCCGCGCCGGCTCGTTCGTTTCCATACCTGCCCTTGTGGCGGCGCCCGCCGCCTTCGTCGTGTTTCTGGTGGTCAAGATCACGGCAAAAGTGATCGGTGTCTATCCGGTGACCAAATTCTTCGGATCGCCGAACAAGGAGGCCATGTACACGACGCTGCTGATGTCGACGGGACTGACATTCGGCACGATCTCGTCCCTGTTCGGCCTTTCCCATGGCATCATCGACCAAAGTCAATATTCGGCACTTGTCGCGGCGGTGATCGCCAGCGCCGTGATCCCAACGGTGATCGCCAATGCTTTCTATCTCCCGCACCACCTCCTGCCGGAAGCCGAGCCTGAGCAAGCCTCCGACGGTCACCGGGAAATCAAGCAGCTTCGACCGATTGCACGACAAGCCGAATGATGGGGAGCTGGTCAGTGTTCAGCAAGATTTTGCATGCAAATGACGGATCGGAACATGCCTTTCGGGCATTGGCGATGGCGCTCGCGATGGCAAGGCAGAACAATTCGGATCTTCACATGATTTGTGTGGAGGAGATCGACTACATGCCGGAATTGATCGAAGAGATTCGCGAGGAGACCGGGACGGCCGCGCGGCGTTTTCACAAGGTTCTGCAGCGAGCACGCGCAATGGCCGGCGAGAGTCGTGTCAAACTCGACACACACGTCATCGCCGGGCACCCGGTGCGAGACATCGTCGAGCTTGCAAAAGAGCTCAATGTCGAACTGCTTGTCATCGGAGCAACCGGCCATTCTGCGCTCTACGAGCGATTGATTGGCAGCCGGGCCGATCGAATCGTACAACTTGCCCACTGTCCGGTCCTCGTCGTGAAATGACAGGCGCCCTCTGTGCGCAACTGAATGTCGAGCGACGTCCGATCGCTGCTTGGGAAGCCGCCTTCCCCACGTCCGCCCTTAACCGAACCGAAAGATTCCGCGTGCGTCCGATTGTGGCAGTGTTATGATGCTTCCCGGGCGAGGGTAGCATGATGGCGGGGCGTGGTTACGCGGTCTTCGACACGGGCGTAGGTCGTTGCGGTATCGTCTGGAGCGACGCCGGCGTTGTGGGCGTGCAATTGCCCGAGGCGCGCGAGATCGACACGCGAAGGCGCCTGTTCCGCCACTTTCCCGAGGCGCGCGAGCTTCGCCCGCCAGTGAATATCGAACTCGCGATCGAAGGCATCGCCGCACTGTTGCGCGGTGGTGTGAGCGACTTTTCCGATGTCGAGCTCGACATGAGCGGCATCCCGGCGTTCAACCAGCGCGTCTATAACCTCACCCGGAGCATCCCGCGCGGCGAAACCCGCACCTATGGCGAGATCGCAAGCCAGCTTCGCGTCTCCGGTGCCGCGCGCTCGGTGGCGCAGGCGATCGCGAAAAACCCTTTCGTGATCATCGTGCCCTGCCACCGCGTGCTGGAGGCAGGCCAGACCGCCGACCAGATCTCGCCCTATGGCGGCACCATCTCCAAGCGCCATCTGCTGTCGATCGAGGGCGGGCGCACCTCGACCAACAAGACCCTGTTCGACGTGCTGCTCCCGGTTGCCCCGCCGCGCCCGCATAACTAGATTTGGGGCATGAGCTCGACCACCCTGTACCAACGCCCGTCGATCACGGTATCCGACTTCCGCTGCAGCGCCGTACCCGGCGACAAGCCGTTCGCGGAACAACACCGCTGCCACTCCATCTCCTATGTGCGCAAGGGCAGCTTTGGCTATCGCAGCCGTGGGCGGGCGCACGAGCTGGTGGCGGGTTCGGTCCTGGTCGGCTTTCCCGGCACCGAATTTATCTGCACCCACGATCACGTCTGCGGCGACGAATGCCTGTCGTTCTTCCTGAAGCCGGAGCTGGTCGAGGCGGCCGGCGAGCGCAGTGAGGCCTGGCAGATCGGCGCCGCGCCGCCGTTACCGGAACTGATGGTGCTCGGCGAGCTGGCGCAGGCTGCGGCCGATGGCTCCAGCGACATCGGCCTCGACGAGGTCGGACATCTCCTCGCCAACCGCTTGGTCGAGGTGGTCTCGGGAAAGGCACGCCAACCGGCCAAGGTCACGGCCCGGGACCGCCGCCGCGCGGTAGAATCGGCGCTGTGGATCGACGCGCATTCCGACCGGCCGATCGAACTGGAGGACGCCGCCGCGCAGGCCGGCGTCAGCCCGTTCCATTTCTTGCGGCTGTTTTCGAGCGTGCTCGGTGTCACCCCGCATCAATACCTGGTGCGCTCGAGGCTCCGCCATGCGGCCCGGCTATTGGCAGACGATGACAAAGCCGTGACCGATATCGCCTATGACGTCGGCTTCGGCGATCTCTCCAATTTCACCCGCACCTTCCACCGCGCCGCCGGCGTCTCGCCACTAAAATTCCGGCAGGCCTCGCGCGGGATGCGCAAGATTTTCCAAGAACGGCTCGGCCTCAATTGAGTAGGTGATCTCCATGCCCACGTGACATCAGCGCGTTCAGCCTGGAGACAACCATGTACGACCACATCGGACTAAAAGTCGGCAATCTCGACGCCGCCGTACGCTTCTATAACGCCGCCCTTGCGCCGCTCGGTTACGTCCTCTGCTCAAAGGACGAAAACGGCGCCGGCTTCGGGCCGAAGGGCGAGCCCGCGCTCTGGCTCTATCTGCACAAGGGTTTTAAGAGCCCCGGTGCCCATATTGCGTTCCGCGCGCCGGATCACGCCGCGATCAAGAAATTCCACAGCGAAGGCATCAAAGCCGGCGGCCGCGACAATGGCGGCGCGGGCCCGCGGGCCGATTACAGCCCGACCTACTTCGCGGCGTTCCTGATCGATCCCGACGGCAACAATGTCGAGGCGGTGTGCGCGTGAGTTAGTGCAGGCGTCATGCCGAGCTGCCGTAGGGTGCGCAAAGCGACAGCGTGCTCACCATTCGACTTCACGGATCGATAGATGGTGGGCACAGCGCCAAGGCGCCTTTGCCCACCCTACCCATCCCGTCACTTTCAAAGGAAACAATGTCATGGCTTCCATCCAAAAAGACATTCCGATCCAAGCGCCCGCGCATGAGGTGTGGGACGCAGTGCGCGATTTCGGCGCGCTGCATACGCGGCTGGTTCCAGGCTTTGTGGTCGACACCAAGCTCGACGGCGAAGCGCGCATCGTGACGTTCGCGAACGGCACGGTCGCGCGCGAGCTTCTGATCGACTGCGACGATGCGCGGCGGCGGCTCGCTTATGCGATCGTCAGCGAACGCATGAAGCATTACAGTGCCTCGGTAGAGGTGGTCGCCGACGGCAACACCAATAGCCGGGTGATCTGGATCGTCGACGTGCTGCCGCACGAGATCGTGCCCTATATCAGCGGTCAGATGGATCAGGGCGCGCTCGCCATGCAGAAGGCGCTGGATCGCGCCGCAGCCTGAAGGCAGAAGTGTGATCTTTCTCACAGAAGCCTCGGTGAGCTATCTCTAAGCCTTGGCGGGTGCGTCCGGTTGGCACCGCTTCCGCGGAGCAACGCACGCGAGGAGCAAACCATGAAGGGTGCTGACAAGGTAATTTGCCAAGCTGCCACGCTATTGGTGCTGTTTACGCTGACCTCTGCCCCGGCGAAGGCCCAGTTCGGCTTCGGCGGCGGAAGCGGAGGCGGCGGCGAGGACATGATGACCCAGATGGCGCCGATGCTGGAAATGATGAAGGCGAAGATGGGCAAGCGCCGTTTCGCCATGATGATGCAGACCATGGGGCCGATGATGAGCCAGATGATGGAAGGCGGCGGCGGCTTCGGCGGAACGATGGGCGGCGGCGGATTTGGCGGCATGATTCCCGGCGGCTACGGCGGAGGCATCCCTGGCGGCATGGGCGGCGGCGACATCACGGGCATGTTGGGCGGTGGCGGTGGCGACATCATGGGCATGATCGGGCCGTTGATGCGGATGGCCAATTTCAGCGGCGGCGGCCACCGGCGTCACCGGCGGCACGATTGATTCCGGCTTCCGCGCCCGCGAGCCTCAGGCTGACGAGTTCGACATCAGCGCCGGGCGAATCGGCGCGACCTCATCGCGCTTCGGTCCCCAGCGTGTCAGGATCACGCTGGAGCAGGACAGCGTGCCGAGCACCACCATCGAGGATGCCGCGAGCGCAAAGAAATTCGCAGCCGTGGCGTCGTGGGTCGAAAGATACCAGCCGCCGCAGGCGATGAACAGCAGCCGCGCACTCTGCGACAGCACCGGCCCCAAGACCTTGGCGGCGCCTTGCGAGGAGAAATACATCGAGCTCGCAAGACCGATGAACGCGTAAAAGGGCGCCGCCGTCGACAGATATTGCCGGCTCGCCTCGCGCACGTTTGGGTCATGGGTGAAGATGTCGACCCAGAGGTTGGGGAAGACCGCGACGATCGATCCGATGGCGCCGACCGAGACGAACGAGATCAGGCCCGCGGTCCAGGCGATGCGGCGCGCGCGTGCGATCTTTTCGGCGCCGATCGCCATGCCGATCATCGGCACCGAGGCGATGCCGACCGAAAACGCCACCGACGTCAGCATGAATTCGAGCCGCGCGCCGATGCCGTAGCCGGCGAGGATCGCCGTGCCAGATCTGGCGAGCATGTGGGTGAAGATCGAGATGGTCAGCACCGACTGCAGCGGCGAGAAGCAAGAGACCGCACCGACCTTCAGAATGTCGAAAAACATCGGCGCCTGGATCCGCAGCCCCCAGATCTTCGGAACGACGCGCGCGCGGCCGGAGAACAGGTACCAGCCCATCACGGAGATGCTGATCATGTAGGCGGTGAGCGAGCCGGCGGCGACGCCGCGCATGCCGAATTGCGGGATCGGACCGAGCCCCAGGCCGAGCGTGCCGCCGAGGATGATCTGGCACACCGCTGAACTCAGGATCATCAGCGACGGCAATTTCATGTTGCCGGTGCCGCGCAGGATTCCGGCCATCGAGTTCATCAGCCACGGCACGACCGCGCCGCCGAAGAAGATCTGCACATAGCCGACCGCCTGCGCCAGCACATTGCCGCGGCCACCGAGCACTTCCAAGAGATGCGGCCCGAGGATCAGCATGAATAGCATGAAGGTCGCGCCGAACGAGATGCTGATCAGGAGCGCGTGCGAGGCCAGTGTCGAGGCACGCTCAATGTCGCCGGCGCCGAGCGCCCGCGCCACCGCGGACGCCACGCCGCCGCCCATCGCGCCGCCCGACATGGTCATGGTCAGAATCACGAACGGAAACACCAGCGCCATCGCCGCCAGCGATTCCACGCCCAGCCTGCCGATGTACGAGGTCTCGGCGATCACCACGCAGGTACCGGCGCTGAGCGCGATCACGTTCGGCCAGGCCAGCCAGAGCAGCGTGCGCAGGATCGGACCGTCGACCAGCACGTTCTTTGCAGGCCACTCGGGGCGCGGAAGCGGACGCTCGTCCTCGTCTACGGGAACTCCGGCGATGCCGATATCGGACATTTCTGCTCCCGGCATGAACCGCCGGAAGTGATCGGCGATAACGACATGCGCAAAATTAATTCTTCTTCAAATTCAAACGCGTGCGGCACCCCGCGACGGCTTTGTTGTCATGGTCTAGCATGGCAGGGACTGATTCCACCTGCGCCAGGCGCAATGGGGGCCTGCCCGGAATGCAGGCGCGCGCTACCCCTTATCTGATCGACCACACAAAGGGCGGTTTGCCACCCGTTGCGGGCCGCATGCCAACGCCGATGTGACGGTCGCAGCCAGCGGCGAGACCTTCGAACAGGCCTTCCAGCACCTTTGCGCAGGCCGGGTGGTAATCGACGATATCCGCCATCAGCTTCCAGCTTTGTTGCCTGATCTCGAATGCGCCGCCGGTTTCGCCGATGCCAACGGCATCGTCCTGCGCTTCGAGCAATGCACACAGGAACGCGGCAAACTCCTTCGCTCCGCCGCGACGCTGCGCGAGCGCCTGCGCGACCTCGTCGAAATACTGCATGCCGATCAGCCTTCCCGTGAGATGCAGGAGATGGCCGGCGTCTTCGGGCCCGAACAATTGCACCATGACGGGCGCTGCGGTGCGGACATACTCCATCGCGTAGTTGCGGTAGGCTTTTTCCAACCGCGGCTTCGGCCAGCTTTCGACCGGCAGCGCCGGCGCCGTGGCAGGATCGAACAGCGGCGCCTCGAGATGACGCGCGAACACCAGCCGCGCGTCGAGCTCGAGCGGATGATCGTATTCGTAGTAGTAACCCTCGAGCCCGTCCTGGCCGTCCACGCTCTGCTTGGTGCAGACAAAGCCAAGGTTCGGATTGCCAAGCGCCACGCCGTTATTGGCGTGCCAGCCGCGCAGCATCGCGCGCGAGACCTCGCCGGGCACACCGCAGATCGCGGTGCCCTTCCAGATCCAGCGCGGCGGCGGATAGCGGATCCAGGCCTTGCGGTCGCTCTCGTACATGTATTCGACATGGACGCCGCCGATCCAGTTCGAGAGATAATGATACTGCGCCGCCGCCACCGCGGGCGGCAGGTGATCGATGCCGAGTTTCGCGAGGCCAGGCAGAAAGCGTTCCTGCTGCTGACGGCGAAACACCCGGAACACGAACTCGGCGGCATCCGCCGTGCCGCGCCGCGTCACCACGGTGAGAATGAGCCCGGTGAAAAAAGCGTGATAGAGATCGGCGACGCTGCGCCATTTCAACCATTGCGCTTGCTGTGTGCTCTCCGGCGCCGGGCTCATCGCAACGTCACACCCGAAAATGCTTCGACAGCTTCAGGCCCTGGGCCTGGTAGTTCGAGCCGATGCGCTGGCCGTACAGCGCGTGCGGCCGCGCCAGCATCTTCTCATAGACCAGGCGGCCGACGATCTGGCCGTGCTCGAGAATGAACGGCACCTCGCGCGAGCGCACTTCGAGCACGGCGCGCGATCCCTTGCCGCCGGCGCCGGCATAGCCAAAACCGGGATCGAAGAAGCCGGCATAGTGCACGCGGAATTCGCCGACCAGGGGATCGAACGGCACCATTTCGGCGGCGTAATCCGGCGGCACCTGCACGGCTTCTTTGGAGGCGAGAATGTAGAACTCGCCGGGATCGAGGATCAGGCTGCCGTCACCGCGCGCCGGGATAGCTTCCCAGAATTCGTCGACCGCATAGCCGCCGCGGCGATCGACATCGACCACGCCAGTATGGCGCTTGGCGCGGTAACCGACAAAACCGTTGGCATTCTCGCCGGAGAGATCAACCGAGAGCGCCACGCCACCCGTCAGGTCAGCATCGTCGATATCGACCAGCCGCTCCGCCGCGTGCAGCGCGTCAAGCTCGTCGGCGTCGAGGACGGCATCGCCGGTGCGGAAGCGCACCTGCGACAGCCGGGAGCCCTCACGCAACAGCACCGGAAACGTCTTCGGGCTGATCTCGGCATAGAGCGGGCCGTGATAGCCGGCGCCGATCATGTCGAAGCGCCGCGTGCCGTCGGCGATCACGCGGGTGAACACGTCGAGCCGCCCGGTCGAGCTTTTCGGATTGGCTGCAGCGACGATCTCCGGCGGCAGCGCCAGGCTTTCCAGGAGCGGCACGATGTAGACGCAGTTGGTCTCCAGCACCGCGCCATCGGAAAGATCGATCTCGTGCAGCTTCAACTCGTCGATGCGCTCGGCCACCGTCGCGCCCGGCCCGGGCAGGAAGCTCGCGCGCACCCGGTAGGCAATATCGCCAAGGCGCAAATCGAGGCTCGCCGGCTGGATCTGGCTCTCGACGAACGGATAGGCCGGCAGGATCAGGCCGGAATCCGCCATCGCCGCGATCATGCGATCGGGCAGGATGCCATTGGCGCCGGGTGCAAGCGTGAACGACAATTGCGCTTCCTTGTGCCCTTCCTTGCGGCCAGCCCCCTCCAAACGCTGAAAATAGGGCCTTTTACCGGTTATCCGATGCCCGCCTTGACGGAAAGGCCGCCAGCGAATATGAGCATGACTTATCCCGTGGTGATTTGAGCCGGCCGGCTTGCAGCCACGTTAAATAAATCGCTAAACAGGCCGGGGACCTTTGTGATCCCGGCCCGTGGAAATTTTTTCAGGCCGGTTTTTTTGTGACCATTTTCAACGGTGGTCACGACGGAGGTCACATGTCCAATTCTACCGCGCCCAAGTCCAAAGCGCCTGCTTCTCGCACTTCCCACTACCGCCCCGAAACCAGGCTGGTCCATTCCGGAACCATCCGCTCGGAGTTCGGTGAAACGTCCGAGGCGCTGTTTCTCACCCAGGGCTATGTCTACGACAGCGCCGAGCAATGCGAGGCGCGGTTCAAGGGCGAGGACCCCGGCTACATCTATTCGCGCTACTCCAATCCGACGATCGCGATGTTCGAGCGCCGCATGATCGAGCTTGAAGGCGCCGAAGCCGGCCGCTCGACCGCGACCGGCATGGCCGCGGTGACCACCGCAATGCTGGCGCCGCTGAAAGCCGGCGATCATGTAGTGGCCGCCAAGGCGCTGTTCGGATCGTGCCGCTATGTGGTCGAGGACCTGCTGCCGCGCTACGGCATCCAGTGCACCCTCGTCGACGGCCTCGACCTCGACCAGTGGCAACGCGCGATGCGGCCGAACACCAAAAGCTGTTTCATCGAGAGCCCGACCAATCCGACGCTCGACGTGCTGGATATTTGGGCCATCGCCGACATCGCGCATCAGGCCGGCGCGCGGCTGATCGTCGACAACGTGTTCGCCACCCCGATCTGGCAGAGCCCGCTGTCGCTCGGCGCCGACGTCGTGGTGTATTCCGCGACCAAGCATATCGACGGCCAGGGCCGTTGTCTCGGCGGCATGATCCTCAGCTCCGAGGCGTTCATTGCCGAGCATTTGCACAACTTCATGCGCCAGACCGGGCCGTCGCTGTCGCCGTTCAACGCCTGGGTGCTGCTCAAGGGACTGGAGACGCTGGCGGTGCGGGTCCGCGCCCAGACCGACACGGCCGCCAAGGTCGCGGACGCGCTGGCACAGCATGCGAAAATCTCGCGGCTGGTCTATCCCGGCCGCGAGGATCATCCGCAGGCCGCAACGGTGCGCAAGCAGATGCGCGCCGGCTCGACGCTGGTCGGCTTCGAGGTCAAGGGCGGCAAGGCGGCCGCCTTCCGTTGCCTCAACGCGCTGAAGCTGTCGCGGATATCGAACAATCTCGGCGACGCCAAGAGCCTCGTCACCCATCCAGCGACCACCACCCATCAACGATTGCCGCCAGAAGCGCGCGCCGAGCTCGGCATCGGCGAAGGCTTTGTGCGCTTCTCGGCTGGGCTCGAGCACGCGGATGATCTGATCGAGGATCTCTATGCCGCGCTGGAGAAGGCGTGAAAGGCGGCGAATGGCGAATAGCGAGTGGCGAATAGAGTTGATCCATTCGCTATTCGCCACTTCCCATTCTCCACAAATCACATCGGCCGGTAGGTCAGCACAGCCGACGGCACGTTGACGCCGAGCTTGACCTGGCCGACCGACTTGATGATGTCGTCGCCGAGCAGTTGCGCGAAGCAGGCGTAGCCCCAGTCGTTCATATGCAGCCCGTCATTGATGACAAAACTGTCGATCGGAAGCGCCTGCTTCTCGTGCCAGTCGCGCATCACCTCGAAGCGCGGAAAGATGCCGACGTGACGCAGCTGGGCAATTTTGCCGAGCAGCTTCACGATCCGGCTGGCGCTTTCGGGGCGCTCGGTGATGCGGGGCGAATATTGCGGATCGACCAGCACCACGTCCGCACCGGCGGCCTGGATTCGCGCGATCCCCTCCTCCACCTCCCTGGCGGTCTCGTTGGGATCGAGATCGCGCAGCACGGCGTTGGTGCCAACCTGCCAGATCACAAGATCCGGATGCATATCGATCACTGACCTCTGCAGCCGCTTCATCATTTCCGGCGCGTCTTCGCCGCCGACGCCGGCGTTGACGATGGTGATGTTGGCGGTGGGGTATTGCCGGCGCAACTGCGCCGCCAGCCGGCTCGGATAGGTGAACTCCGGCGAACTCGAGCCATAGCCGGCGGTCGAGGACGATCCGAAGGCGATGATCACCACGGGCTGGCCGGACGCGAGCTTGGCTGCGACATGCGGCAGGGAGCCGAGCGATTGCGCGCCGCCTTTCGGCGGCAGGCACGGCACGCGGCTGAAAATATCGCTGGCCGATTTCGCGACCTGTTTCACCTTGTCGACCGCCCGCGCGGCGAGGCTCTTCGGTGGCGGCGGGCTGGCTTGATCAGTGGCCGGGGCGCTGGCTGTCGGTGCGGCAACTGCAGGCGCGGCGGCGGCTTGCGGCGCCAGCGTATTGGCGTTGTCAGACGGCGCAGCGGGCTGCGACGGCGGCGCGGCGGGCGCGGCAGCGACCTGGTCGGACTGCGCGCGCGCACACGGGACCTGTGGCGCCGTCAGCAGCAACAGCGCCGCGATCACCGCCGGCCAAGCGAATCCGCAAAAAGGGCGGTGACAACTCACTGACGTCATAAACCCACAAACCCTCAATTCTGCTGCGGAGGACCGATATGCGCGGCGCCAACGATGAATTTCGCCAGCGCGCGGCCGATACAATCGTGAACGCGCTTCGCTAGCTCAATGCCATGCGACGAACTGAACAGGTCGAACTCTCCCTGGTCGTTCCAATTTTGCATCATCGCAAAGCGATCGAACAGCGGCACGTCGTGCTGCTGCGCAACCGCGCGCATGCTGTCCAGATACGGCGGCGCGGAAATCATCGTTTCCGTGCGCGGGCTATACTGGAGATTCATCAGCACCACATCGACTCCCGCATTCTGCAGCGCAACAACACCCTCGTCGACCGCGCCGCGAAAATCCTCCGGATCAGTCGATCGCATAGCATCGACGGTGCCGGTCTGCCAGATCACTAAAGTAGGCTTTTTGTCTTCCATCAGCTTGGCGAGGGAGCTGGCAACTTCTTCAGCGGACTTCCTGGGCTGTAGTTCTACGGAAAGGTTGACGGGGATCGACGGCAGCCTCTCCTTCAATGCGAGTTGCAGGCGCGCAGGATAGGCACTGCCTTCCGACGCGGTGATGGTCGACGAACGGCTTCCCACCACGAGAATATCCAGCGGATGGCCGGCTTTGAAGGCCTCCGCGACCTTGTTGAGCGAGCTCTCGGTTGCAAGCAGAGAGTCCGGGACCTCACAACTGGCAGGGACGTCTTCGGCGCGCGCCACGAAAGCGGTCGAAACAACCGTGAGCAGAGCCAGGCCCAGGATGACTCCCGACCGCATCAACCTCCTCCTGCCAGATCGGCATTGCTGCGGGCGCCTTTTCGTGGGCCGCCCTTGTCAGCAACATGCTTGTACCACGAAATCACCCAGGCAACGCCCCACATGATGAGGATTCCGCTGAGGCTGATCATCGCGTGCAGCGCAGCACCGCCGGACACTTCGGCCAGCACGAAATGCCCGGCGAAGGCCAGGAACACGCCGAGGCAGAAGATCTCGAGCGAATGCTGTCCGCACAGGATCAAGGGCTTGAGCCAGGGCGATTTCAACCCCGGCCACTCGCGCGGCAGGAAGCGTACCGTGATCGCCGCCAGCGCCAGGAAATGCGCGAACCGCAGCACATCGAGATCGGTCTTGTCGATCGGATAGATCCACTGTTCGAGCTGGCGCGGGATCAGATGTCCGAGCTGCGGCAGGTACCAGGTCAACGTCACGCAGAACGACGCGAACAGGTAGACGAAGCACACCCATAGCGTGACCGGCGAGGACAATATCCGCGACATCCGTTTGGCACCGCCCAGCGCGCACCACGCGCCGAACACGAACAGGAGCTGCCAGGCGAGCGGATTGAAGGCCCAGAAGCCGTTCGGATAGGCGCTGAAATACAGATCGAATTCCCAGGTGACGGCATAGAGCAGGACCGACAGCCCCAGCGTGACGTCGGGTTTCCACCGCATCGATAGCAGGATCAGCGGCAGCGATGCCATCAGCACGATGTAGAGCGGCAGCACGTCCATGTTGACGGGCCGGAAACGCAACAGCAGTGCCTGCACGATGGTGACGTCGGGCTGCTTGAGAAAATCCATGATCCCCATCTCTTCGGAATAGAGCGGGTTCTCGAAGCTGGTGGCGACGTAGGAAATCTCCGCGAGGAAGATCGTGAACAGGAACACATGCGCGACATAGATCTGCCAGGCCCGCCGCAGGATGCGTGCGGTCGCCACCACGAATCCGGACTCCAGCATCGCGCGGCCGTAAACGAACGCCGCGGTGTAACCGGAGATGAAAATGAAAATCTCGGTGGCGTCGGAAAACCCGTAATTGCGGATCGTGAACCAGGTCAGAAGATTGGGCGGCAGGTGATCGATGAAGATCAGCCACAGCGCGAGCCCGCGGAACAGATCGAGCCGCAGCTCGCGCTCGCCCACGGCGGGCAGCGAAATCGCGGACGCGGCGACGGCAGGCGCCGTCACCTTCTCGCGCACGGCGGTATCCGTGGCCCCTGCGAGGGGCGGGGAGGCAACTCGATCGGCAATGGACGTCATCGGGCACCGTCTTGCGGCCGGCGCCGCGCACCGGCACTATTGCCTTAAGATATTATCGGTCCGCGGCTTGCAAGCAAAATGCCAATATCTTGCCGGACATCAATTGTCAGGAATCACAGGCATCAATTGCCAGCAATCAGTTGTCAGGTCTCAATTGCCAGGCATCAAGGGCCGCACCCGACGCGGTCTTAATCCGAAAGTGTGTTAAAACGACGGTTGTTCCCCGGATTGGTTCCGGCCGGACTTTTCGATATGATGGGCGCATGTATCGCGCCGTCACCCGCCAGATCGAAGTCACCGTCGAGCCGAACTTTGTGCCGGAGCAATCCTCTGCGGAAAAATCCGAGTATTTCTGGTCCTATACCATCGTGATCACCAACACCGGCGGCGAGACGGTGCAGTTGCGCACCCGGTACTGGATGATCACGGACGCCTCGGGCCGGCAGAAGGAAGTCCGCGGCGAAGGCGTGGTCGGCGAGCAGCCGGTGCTCGCGCCTGGCGAGCGCTTCGAATATACCTCCGGCGTACCGCTTTCGACCGCCTCCGGCTTCATGACCGGCCGCTACCAGATGGTCAGCGAGAGCGGCGAAAATTTCGAGATCGAGGTGCCGACGTTTTCGCTCGATAGCCCGCACCTCAAGCGGGTGTTGAATTGACGGCAAGGCCGTCATACCGCGCCTCCGCTGTCATACTCCGCCACCGGGTCTCGCCTGCGGCGAGCCCGATGACAGGCTCCGGCGGAGTATCCAGTACGCCGCGGCCCAACTGCTCAATCACTGGTATCTCTGGAATACTGGATCGTCCGCCTTCGCGGACGATGACGATTGGGTTTGCAGCCACAGCCTCGCAATCTCGCAGTAGTGCGTAGATTCTATGGGGCGGTGAGCGTGCCCTTTCCGGTAGGTTTGGGTTTCCACACTCGAACCATCGGAGAGTCAGATGCAAGTATCGACCGTAGACAGGCCCACCGCCGGCTATTGTGGCACGATTTTCGTTACAATCGAACTGAGTCAGAAGACC
>Ga0307479_10000495_pt1 | contig 35212 bp, 35 predicted proteins | sample atmos_gasesECM4C_FD_203743 | JGI IMG/M metagenome (GOLD analysis project Ga0307479, IMG submission 203743) | Hardwood forest soil microbial communities from Morgan-Monroe State Forest, Indiana, United States - atmos_gasesECM4C_515 | ecosystem: Environmental > Terrestrial > Soil > Temperate...
TGGACCTCCCTCGACAGCGAATGACGCGCTAGAACATCAATGTTCGGGGGCCCCTTCCTTGGCGCTTTTCAAGCAATCATTGAGCCGTGATCCGTTTGTGATCCGTTAGCACTGCTCACTACTGCCTCTACTGGTTTACGGTGCCCGCCGTGCGCTCTATGTTGTTGAAACTACGTTTTCGAGTAAATTCGAATCCCACTCTCTCCGCCATTACTTTTGTTATCTAGCAGTTGCAAGATGGTGATACCTATACTGATTCCACTTTGAATCGGAGGCATCACCGGTGGCCCGCACACAGTCCAAAGAAGTAAACCTCACCAAACGCGTCCAGACCCCAAAAGGCATGCGGTATTGCCCTGTCGTCCTCTCGCCGAACGGGCGCGTCAAACCCGACCTAGTCCTCGTTAACGACAAGCCTGAGAAGCACCCAGAAGGGGCCTATTACCTCGAATGGCGCGAGAAAGGCAAGCGAGTCCGCCTGTCGGTCGGGAAAGACGCTCAGGACGCCGCCGCCCGCCGCCAGCGCAAGGAAGCTGAACTCAACGCGCTCAACAACGGCGTTCCTGTGTTGCCCAAGAACGATGACGAACACCGCTCCGTGGCCGCCGCTGTGACTCAGTTCCTGGAAGAGACAGAACTCACGAAAAAGCCGAAGACACTGGCTGCGTACACAACAGCCCTCAACTACTTCACCGAGTCCTGCCGCAGGCTCTACCTGCACGAGATCGAGCGGCACGATTTGCTTAAGTTCTCGGGCTTCCTTCGTGACCAGAAGAAGCAATCGCCTCGTTCCGTTTACAACAAGTTCGAAACGGTGATGACCTTTCTTAAGGCGAACGGGATTCGCGGACTGGTCGGCAAGAACGATCGGCCCCGCTATACGGAAGAAGAACCGGAGATATACGAGCAGGAAGAGTTGGACAAGCTGTTTCAGGCCTGCAACGAGGAAGAGCGGCTCTGGTTCGAGTTCTTCTTGATGACTGGTATGAGAGAACAAGAGGTGATGCACACGTATTGGTCGGATGTGAACTTCGCGGCGTCCACTGTTCGGGTGAGTCACAAGCCGGATCGGGGATGGACACCCAAGGCGTACAAGGAACGCGAGATTCCGATTCCGACGAAGCTGGTGAAGAAACTGAAAGCGCGGAAGGCGAAATCTGATAAGACCTGCGGGCTGGTCTTCCCAACCTCTGGCTGCAATCCCAAGCTGGATTTTCTCGATTGCCTCAAGGCATGTGCGGAACACGCGAAGCTCAATAAAGACGACTTCTGGCTTCACAAGTTCCGCTCAACGTTTGCGACGCGATGCCTGTGGGCTGGCGTCGATCTGCGTACCGTGCAGCAATGGCTCGGTCACTCGGACATGGAATCGACGATGCGGTATCTCAAGCCGTCTCGTAATCAGGCCGTGCGAGACAAAGTCAACGACATTTTCGCTTAGCCGTAGATCGGAGTAGTGCTGTCAGCAAATATTGATACCTCGAACGGAGGTGAGTCTTGAGTCTAAAGACAAGCTTCTAGGCGAGTCAAACCGTTGAGGGGAGAAGGGAAAGAGATGGTCCCAGAGCGCCCCCTCCCACCTGTAGACTTACTGCGTTATATTTCGCGTCTGTCTTTCGCTTTGGAATCAGGTGAACGACCGCGATGATCCGAGGCGCCCTCCGCAACACCCGGCGTGTTAGGAACCCGTTGCCGCTCGGCCCATTTTCCCGCCGGCTACCATGGCCTAAGCTGCCAGCCTCACTCAGGAGGTGCTGCTGCGGACTTCGGAGTCCTGGCATGATGTGTCACTTCGACGGCCCCGTTGACTTGAGTCCGCATTGAAAGAAACAGGACGCGCGCTCCTGCCTCTTCTGTAAACCCAGCGGCGCTTCGGTCAAAAGACAAACGAATGCCTTCGATGGAGCGCTCGCGCGGTACGTCTCCCAACGCGCAGTTGAGCTCTAGAGTGGCGGTTTTGGTTGCGCCGGTAGTGGATAGAAAGGAAATGCGGAGAGCCGCAAGACCTCCCATCGGCATCGGACGCAAGCCAATCGGCAGACGTTTGGGGCCAAATGGCAGGCGGCCGAGAGCCGGGCCTTTCTGTATGAGGGCACCTGGTACGATGCCGTAGGACTGGAAGGAAATCAGGTCAGTCGCGATCCAAACGCCCGTCTCGAGGACATTTCCGTTTGTGGACTTGTGAGTGAATGTTCCGGCTGCGTTGGCCGATTTTTTCCGCGAGTCAAAAGTCCCCGCGCCGCTGATCTCGTAGCGGCCGCCAGTTGGCGACTCCGCGACCGCCGGACAGGTGCCGGAGTCGCTGCCCTCACAGAGAAATCCCGACGCCACTGCGAAAGTGTAGGGAGCGGAGCCCGCTTGCGCTCTTGCTGATATGGCAAACAAGACGAGCATCACGCTGGTTGCGACAGTCCACGTCGTTACGAATTTCCCGAACACACAGTTCATCCGCATGGAGTTGCTCCGGTTGGGCCGCTGTCGGCAAGCTTCGCGGTCTTTGCGCACAAACTGAGCGTTGCCGACCAGCGGCCCGGTGTGGCGATCAGCGAGCTATTCGTCTGAAATCCTCACGAAGCCGTGGTACACGAAATTCGCGTCAACGTAAGTTCCGGTAATGACTCCGGCGTCGTTGATGCCGGCAGGCGACGTGAAGATCGTGCCGGCGGGATCGACGGTTACGATTTTGCCCTTCGGGCTGCGGAGATAACCGTGGTAGTTGTAGTTTGCGTCAATGTACGTTCCCGTGATTGCTCCCCAGTTGTTGAGGCTAACGGAGCAATCAGAAGGACAGCCCGTGCCTTGGCCGACATCCGTGCCTGCGCCGGGAACGTCGAAAGTCGTGATATTGCCGTCGGGACTGCGCAGAAATCCGTGGTTCACGCTATTGTCATCACTGTAGATTCCGGCAACCGCACCGAGCTGATTGAGGCCCGAGAAACAGCCAGGGCAGCCTGTTCCTTGATAGCTGCCAGTGCCCGCAGCGGGAACGTCAAACGTCTTCAACTTGCCGTCCGGAGTGCGGATGAAGTCGTGATGAACAAAGTTGCCGCCGTTGTCCTCAAATCCTCCTGTAACGATTCCGAATGCGTTGATGTTGGAGGCCCCTGAACCGAAACAACCTTGCGACCCGTCGGCCGTGCATGCGCCGGGGCCGATCCAGGTCGTGAGCTTTCCCTCAGGACTGCGCAAAAAAGCGTGGAAAGACCCGCTCGAGTCTCCATAGAACCCTACGACCGCTCCCTCAAGATTTATGGCGATGGGGAACGTTCCTGAACCGCCTACTTTGGGAACGTCGAAGCTTGTGAACTTTCCTTGAGGGCTGCGCACGAACCCATGGACGAAGCCGTTCGCGTCAGCGTAGTCTCCCGTGATCGCCCCGAGGTCGTTGATGGCTTGCGGCAGGGTGCCGTTGTAGGAACCGGCGGTCGTATCTGCGCCGGGAACTTCGAACGTGGTGAACTTGCCTCCGGGGCTGCGTACGAATCCATGGAATACAGTGTCGGCGCTCTGGTAGGCACCTGCGATGGTTCCCCAAGCGTTGATTCCGCCAGGATAAGTGCCATTGAAGTCCTGTGGCGTGGTATCGGCTCCGGGAGCGTCGAAAACAATCATTCGGGCCTCCTGGGCGCTTGTGGCGAGAACGAGTATGCCCATGCCGGTGAAAAAGCCGAGCGCTATCGCGAAAAGCAAACGGAATCGTGAAAAAGCAAATTGGCTCAACATGACTGTTTCCTCTCGTCTTGATTTTTCGTTGCTGAAATTTCCGCCTATATCGAGAATCAATCGAGCCCAAGTGCCGCAGCACACGCGGGTGCCGCCTGATCGATGCGGCGCGGCTGACCGGCCGCGAGCAGGTACGTCACGGTCAGGTGCACGTCCGCGGTTCCCACATTGCGGAAATAGTGCGTCGCGGTATTTTCGGTGAATGATTCGCCCGCGTTGTGAACAGTCTTGTTGCAGTTGGCGTCGTACCACTCAAGGCTACCGCTAACGACTGTCAGAACGAGCAGACCGGGATGGGAATGCCAACCGGTGTGGCCGCCCGAAAAAAAATCGACGTCTTGCACCAGAACGTTCGTGGGCCCGCTCAGGTAGAGCATACCCTTCCACTCATTGTCGTCCTCTCCCGGTTCTTGTCCGGCTGATGGCGGGAGCTTAACCGTTGAGTGGGTTGTGCCTCCGGTTGGTGTGTTGCCGTTGGAGAGAATGTTGGCAAAATTCAGTCCGACGATCGGGGTCCCAACTGCAATGCCCACGATGACGCAGGCAACTGTGATAGTTCCGATCAACATTCTTGTTCGGATCTTCATGGGAATCGTCTCCTCTCTTGCGATTCGCAAGGTGCCTAGTGGTTGTTGGGTCAGGCCGAGATTTGTGAAAGGCTCGAGCCCCAGAATCTGTCTCTCACTTCAAGACGCGACATTTCCGTTAGAACGGGGTCATTGACCAATTTTCAGAGATTGAACCAAAGCAAAGATCAGCGAAATAAAAGCGAAGATGAACCGCAAAGCAGCTCATGGGCAAACGGTGTAGAATTGCCGCCAATTTCTCCTGGGGCATCCCAGAGGTGGGTTGGATGGTTTCCGCGGAAGCAGATGCGAGCATACTCCTGGCTCAGGTGGCGAGTGGTAACCAGGGAGCTGCCGAGAAGCTCGTACCGCTAGTGTACGAGGAATTGAAGCGGCTGGCCCGTCGCCACATGCGACGGGAGCGGCCTGATCACACTCTGCAAACCACAGCGCTCGTCCACGAGGCCTATCTGAAGTTGGTCCGCCAGCAAGGTGTCAGCTGGCAGGGGCGTTCTCATTTTCTGGGTGTCGCGTCACAACTGATGAGACGCATTCTGATCGATCATGCCCGAGGCCAGTTGCGCGCGAAACGTGGCGCCGGAAAAGTGCTGCTGCCGCTCTCGGAAGAATTGGCATTTTCCCCGGAGCACTCCGAAGACCTTGTGAGACTGGATGAAGCACTCCAGCGTCTAGCAACGATCGATCCGCGCCAGGGCAGAATCGTCGAGCTGCGCTTCTTTGGCGGGTTAAGTGTCGACGAAACATCAGAATTCCTTGGGGTCTCTCCAAAAACAGTGAAACGGGACTGGGCGGTAGCAAAAGCATGGCTGCACGGTGAGATGAGACGCGCCAATGGAACTATCCCCGGAACAGTGGGAACGCGTTAAGGAGCTCTACGAGAACGCGCTGGAGCGCGACCGCAGTCAACGCGCCACCTTCTTGCAGCACTCCGAGAACGAGGAAGTCGTTTGCAAAGAAGTCAGCCGGCTTCTTGTCGAGCACGATCGTCTAGGTAGCTTCTTCTCGACCCCGCCGTTTGTTGACCGTCATATCGATCCCGCGAGGTCTTCGGCTCGTTTATCAGCTGGCGAGCTTCTGGCGGGACGGTTCCGCATCGTCGATTTCATCGCTGCGGGAGGCATGGGCGAGGTCTACAAAGCAGAAGACCTGCGACTCGACCGTACCGTCGTTCTCAAATTCCTTCCTGAGAAGGTGGCTGAAGACACTCAGTCCTTGGAACGATTTCGCCTTGAGGCGAAAGCCGCGTCCGCGCTAAGTCACCCGAATATCTGCACTGTGTATGACTTCGCTGAAGAGGCTGGCAGAGCCTTCATCACCATGGAGTATCTGGAAGGCCAGACTTTAAAGCACGCCATTGCGGGTCGGCCGATGGAAGTTGAGCGGCTACTCGGATTTGCCGTCGAGGTCGCAGACGCTCTCGATGCCGCCCACTCGAAAGGGATCATCCACCGGGACATCAAACCCGCAAACATCTTCATCACTGAACGTGGCCATGCCAAGATTCTTGATTTTGGATTGGCGAAGGTCAGTGACGGTGGAACCCCATATGCAGTTCCGGAAATGCCTCCCTCGAAGGAAGTGGACTCGCGCAGCCTAACAGGTCCTGGAGGCTTGCTCGGAACAATTGCCTATATGTCCCCCGAGCAGGTGCAGTCGGAAGACTTGGATGATCGGACTGATTTGTTTTCCTTTGGGACAGTGCTCTATGAGATGGCCACGGGCCAGTTACCCTTCCAAGGTGAACGTTCAGCGACCGTCTTTGACTCGATTCTTAACCACACCCCAGTCGCCCCTAGTCGTCTGAATCCGGAACTGCCGCCGGACCTTGAAAAAATCATCAGCAAAGCTCTGGAAAAAGACCGCAATCTTCGTTTTCGGCATGCCTCGGAATTGCGGACCGATTTGCAGCGGGTTAACCGCGCTACGGAGACGCGGCAGGCGAGGGCACAAGGTGTCCATCAAAAAGCAAATTCATCCCGCATTTCGTTATTCAGGAAGCTCGCCCTAGCTAGTTTCGCGCTATTGGTAGTCGGCTTTGCGGTGAGCAAATGGGGTTATTCGGGGCGAAGCGCGCCTGGCGTTAGCAAGAAGGAATCCGTCGTCATCGCAGAATTTTCGAACAACACAACCGACCCCGTCTTTGACGGAATTTTAAAGCAGGCGTTGGTGATGGGGTTGGCTCAATCTCCTTTCCTGGGAGTTCAGTCCGAGAGCAACGTTCGTCTCACTTTGCAGGAGATGACTCGTTCCGCCGACGAGCACCTGACACCCAACCTGGCGCGGGAAGTATGCCAGCGGACCGGGAGTAAAGCTTACATCGCGGGCAATATCGCCACCTTGGGAACGCAGTATGTGATCGGCCTGGAGGCGGTGAATTGTATCTCCGGTGAAGTGCTGGCGCGTGAGCAGTCAACTGCAAACGGAAAGGACGAGGTTCTTTCGGCACTAGGACGCGCCGCCTCAAATCTTCGCAACCAATTAGGCGAATCGCTTCCCTCTGTTCAAAGGTTTGACGTTCCGATGGCTCAGGCCACTACCAATTCTCTAGAGGCCCTCCAGGCTTTTACACTGGGCAGACAGGCGAGGAGCGAGAAAGGAGATATCGAGTCGATTCCGTTCTTCAAGCGCGCGGTGGAACTCGATCCTAACTTTGCACTCGCCCATCTCAGACTGGGAATTGCTTACGCTAATACGAGTCAACGCAAATTAGCCGCGGAACATTTGAAGAAGGCTTTCGACCTGCGCAGCCGCGTCACGGAACGCGAGAAATTCAGTATCACTGCGCTGTACTACCTGCTCGGTACCGGTGAGGTAAAGAAGGCGAACGAGGCATATGAGATGTGGTTGCAAGCTTATCCCCAGGATTCTGAAGCGCATTTTGATTTGGGCGCGAGCTACATGGTAGTTGGGTACTATGAAAAGGCCGCCAGTGAAATTGAGAAAGGGCTTCAACTGGAGCCGAACAATCTGGTTGCATATGAGAATCTTGGAGATATCTACCTCGACCTAGATCGTTTCGATGCTGCAGAAGCCACGGTTAAGGAAGCACTGCGGCGCAAGTTGGACGAAGTCACCCTTCGCTCCGTCTTCTACAAGCTTGCCTTCTTGCGCAGTGACACCGCTGGAATGAAAGAACAGGCGGATTGGGCCACCGGAATACCAAATGCTGAAGACGAGATGTTTGCAAATGAGGCAGAGACTGAAGCGTGGGCCGGACGATTGCGAAAAGCCCGAGACCTAACTCGAAAGGCTGTTGCGAATTCTTCGAGGTTCTACGGAGAAAGAGACCCTGCCGCACTTTGGCGGGCGAATGCAGCTATACGTGAAGCACTCTTTGGTAATTCAGACGCGGCACGCCGGAATGCGGCGACTGCAAACAAGATCGCACAGGTAAGCCGCGATACGGGTTCGAGAGCCGCTTTGGCCTACGCAATGGCGGGCGATGTCTCGCACGCCCAGTCGATTGCAGGTGACCTTGCTCGTCGTTTTCCGCTGGATACGATAGCTCAGTTCGTTTGGCTGCCCACAATCCGCGCGCAAATTGAAACGGTTCGCGGGAATCCGGACCGGAGCATCGAACTAATGAGGGATGCGGTGCCTTATGATCTGGGGACCCTTAGCGATAACGGTTTTGGGTGCTTGCTGCCGGTATACGTCAGAGGCCAAGCTTACTTGAGCGCCCGACAAGGGTTGCCCGCCATCGCCGAATTCCAGAAAATTCTGGGTCATCGAGGATTAGTCTGGAATTGCCCAACCTACCCGCTCGCGCAGCTCGGCTTAGCTCGCTCCTTCGCATTGTTGGGTGACAAGGCCAAATCGCGTACCGCTTATCAAGACTTCCTGTATCTGTGGAAAGATGGCGATCGCGGCATCCCCATCCTGAAGCAAGCGAAGTCGGAATACGCGAAGCTGCAGTAGTGACTGCGTCTTCCGCGGACGAATCTGCATATCCACTGCATAAATCGGAAACGCAATGTTAGTTCAATTCTTCAGCTGTCTGTTCTGCAGGCCATGGATCGCCTTTGTCAGCTTTCGCAGAGTAAGCGGCTTGATCGTGTTCTTCCCCTTCTTGAAATGTCTTATTGCGCACTCGGCAACCGTGGACTGGCGTGAGAGGAGTTTCGTAGAGAATTGCTTTGCCTGTGCCCGAATTTGATCCAGATATTTCGGATCGACCACTCTTTCGTACTCGCGGCACGTTTCATCCGCAGGGTCCAGTGCTACCGCTTCAGGCATCATAGAGAGCTCAACTCCGCCCGCCCAGCGCGCTCGCAATGGCCGCCGTTGTTGGCACCTTCTTCCCGACATCAAAGTGAGCCAACTTCCGAGCAGCACGCTCACGACAATCAATAGCACGCGCTTGCGGTCTTTCATCCCACCGCGTCGCCGAAGCAGATGCAGACGCTCGTCCAGATGTGTCGAAACCCTTGTGATGTTCGGGGTGACCTGATCTGTAATAATCCCTTCATGTGTGGCCGCGACCGACTCTCCCGGCGCAAGCAGATTATCGAAGAACACTTCGATAGTGTCTCCGGTGAGGAAGACTGGGCACCGCGCTACAATGTGGCTCCGACGCAACCCGTTCCAGTCGTACGTCAGCATCCCAAAGAACCACGCCGCGATCTCTCACTCGTCCGCTGGGGCCTCATCCCTTCGTGGGCGAAGGATGCGTCCGGCTCTGCCGGGATGATTAACGTGCGGTCGGAGTCAGCGGCCATCAAGCCCGCATTCCGCGATGCGCTGAAGTTGCGCCGGTGCCTGGTTCCTGCGGATGGCTTTTACGAGTGGTCGCGTGTTGGGAAAACCAGACAGCCATACTGCTTTGAAGTAAACGACGGCGAGCTGTTCGCGTTCGCTGGGCTGTGGGAGCGCTGGAAAGATCCGAGTGGCAACTGGATCAAGTCATGCTCGATTCTGACCACCACACCGAATGCTGTGACTTCAGCCGTCCACGACCGGATGCCGGTGATCCTGAATCCAGACACTACGACCTGTGGCTCGACTCTGGATTTACTGAAGTGGCTGCGGTGTCCGAGGTGCTGAAGCCCTACGATGCACGGCTCATGCGGTCATACCCGGTTAGCACGAGGATCAACCACGCCGCGAACGATGACCCAGAATGCAGCGCGCCTGTTACCGTCGAAGCACCTTCGCAGGGGCAATTTTTCTGATGGCCCTCGGTGCATCTGTACGCGATGCGACGTTGCGAGCAGGCGGCGTAAGCTTGAGACATCGGATTTCAACAACCATCGCGGATGCATTATTGTCGCTGCCAATCTATCTAGTTGCAGTCTGCACCAAAACCATACTCTCAAGCGAGAGGCTGGTTTGCGAGTCAGATGCACGCATACGGTGGGCATGGTTCGCCCTAAAACCCGCGTCCAGCAAGACCTTTCAAAGCGCTCTGTAGATGGAATGAGGATTTTCAAGCGCATGCACGCCACGCAAGAACGATCACGACAATCCACACCAGGGGCAGAAAGACAATAAAGGTGCCGTGCGGACCGTCCCTCGCATGGTCCTCAAAGTCACGTTCGCTAGAAGACGTGAACATCCTAAATGTGATTCTGTGCAGTTGAACTTCCCTTGCTGTCCTTCGGGGGCAGCCGATAACGTACCACCGCTTGAGAACTTCCGAGCTGGGTGCATTTGTTTTTGCCTTGTGCATGGCCAGCACCTCTGCGAGACGGCTGCGACCCAAACATTTTACAGGTCTTCTAGGTGCACGCGAACTTCCTAGCACTCCTTGTGGGACACTACTACAATTCTGGCACCAAAGGAGCCACATGCAGAAGAAGCAAAAGCCGATGTGCTTCGTCATTGCGCCGATCGGCCCCAAGGACAGCGAAGTAAGAAGGCGCTCCGACAAGGTCCTGAAACACATATTCAAAAAGGCCCTCGCTAACAAATATGACGTCAGGCGTGCCGATGAAATCGACGAACCCGGAATGATCACCTCGCAGGTTCTCGGTGCTGTGCAGGAGTGCCCGCTTGTAGTCGCAGACCTCACGACACACAACCCGAACGTTCTCTACGAACTTGCGGTACGCCACGCGATCGAAAAGCCCATCATCCACGCGATCGAGCCGAAGCTGTCGAAGATTCCCTTCGACATCGCAGGCTTCCGAACAATCGAGTTCGACCTCACCGATCCCGACAGCATCGAGAGCGCGGTGGAGCAGCTGAAGAAGCAAGCCGAGCAAGCCGAGAAAGGGAACTTCGGAGAGACCCCTGTGAGACTCGCCAACATCATGCGGCGGTCAAAAGAGGATTCGAATGACACCGTGCTCCTCAAACAGGCGGTCGAGGGAATAGCCGTGCTCAGCGCGAATGTCGCGCAGCTGAGCGGCCAGATAAGTGAGCAATTCAACAGAGTGGAAGGAACTCTCGGAGCCAGATACTATCCAGGCGGAGTTCCCGGCGTCGGTCCGGGCAAACTCGTCAGCCTGCGCGAGCTGGCAGGGGGATTGCACGGCCTCGACACACCCGACGGAGCAGTGTTCCAAGTCCCACCCGTCCCCGCCGAGTCCGAAACGTACGTGCAGATCCCACGACCGCAGCAAAACCACCCCGCCCTACGCCGTAAGCGCCCTGTCATCCCACCGCGTAGAAAACCGCCTCAGACGAAGGAGGGCGAGTCCTAGGTTATTTCTTGGTTGGGGATTGTAATGCCTTCTATAAGCATGGGTCCAATTCGTGATGACTCAAGCGTCGCGCCGATAGCGCTTCTCAGGCTGTCCTAGGGCAGGACCATGTTGACGTAACGGCATTCGCCTCGGTACAAACCCAACACGCTTTCCCCGTAGTGCGCCTTCACCGCCTCAAACACCTTCCCACATTTCGGGCACTTCATCTCGGTAAAGCTCACCCGCGAGATCTCTGCTGGGGTGATCGAGTAGCTGCAGGACAACTTCGAATTGGCGCACACTTAGTTCGAACCTTTGCTCCCATAACTTCGAATAGAATGCAATCAGAGAATTCGAAGATGCAATTCGCCATTCAATCAGTCGCGAGCGATCAGGCCGACCGGCTGGTCAGTTTCGATGAGGGGCAGTTTGGGGATGTGAAGGCCATCGAAGCCAAACCTGGCAAGCTCACCGAAGATATATCCGCGTTCGCCAATGCTGACGGTGGTGAATTGTTCATTGGGATTGACGGCGAAGACGCCATGACTGGAAAGCAAAGACAATGGCGCGGATTTTCGAACGTTGAAGCTGCGAACGCGCATCTTCAGGTATTCAACGAGCGCTATCCTGCGGGTGAAGATTTCCACTATGAATTTCTCAGAGCCCATCTGCCCGGTCTTGTACTACACATCACTGTCGGTAAGACTCGTGGTGTAACTCTCGCTTCGAATAACATCCCTTATCTGCGTGTTGGCGCGCAGAGCATTCCGCAGACGAGCAATGAAGCTCGCCGACGACTCGAATATGCAAAGGGCGTCCATTCCTTTGAAAGCGAGCCGACGAACGTTGCGCTGTCGCTTGTCACGGAATCTGTAATCGTTCAGCACTTCATTTTGAACGTGGTTCCTACCGCAAAACCAGAAGAGTATCTTAGAAAACAGGCGCTCATACGCGAAAATCGTGCGACCGTCGCGTCCGTCCTTTTGTTTGCTGACGAGCCACAGCCGATCCTGCCGAAACAATGCGGTATCAAAATCTATCGGTTCAAAACAACGGCTGCGGAGGGCTTCCGAGAGGCAGAGGCATTTATCCCCAAGACGATTGAAGGCTGCCTATACAAACAAATCAGAGCAGCCGTATCAACGGCACAAACAATCATTCAGGAAATCCCGAAGATGGGATCCGGGGCTGAGTTCGAACATATTCACTATCCGCCCGAAACTCTCCACGAGATTATCGCCAATGCCGTCATTCACCGAGACTACAGCATCAAAGACGACATCCATATCCGTATTTTTGATAACCGCGTCGAGGTTCAAAGTCCCGGTCGTCTGCCTGCGAACATGACGATTAAGAACCTCATCCACACAGCGCGCCGCAAGGAACGGTGCGATTCAGAGAATGCTGAATCGCTTCCCCGAACCACCCAACCGTGACGTCGGAGAGGGTATCAAGACCGCAACCGCAGCTATGACGGCCATCGGGCTTGAACCGCCAATCTTCGAAGAACGCGGCGACGCATTTTTGGTGACGATCAAACATGAAAAGCTCGCCACGGCTGAATTGACGATCATGGAGTACCTGGACACGCACGCGACCATTAACAACAAGCAGGCGCGGAAAGTTACGTTTATTCACGAGGACTGGAAGGTTAAGAGCATCTTCCGCGGCATGGAAGAGAAGAAAATGATTAAGCAGGTAGAGGGCACACGCACGAGCGCGACGAAATACCGGAAATGGACGCCAGAGGACAAGGAGCCGACGCTATTCTGAGCGATTCGAGGCCGCTAGCCTGCCGGAAGTGGCTTACTTATTGGCCTTCGCCTTTGCCCACCTGGCTCTCTGTGCCGCCGCGATGCGCCTGCGACCTGCCGCTGAGATCATCCTCTTCGGCTTGGTTGCCTTCTGCTTTGCCCATCGTGCTTTCTGCGCCAGGCTGATTCTCCGGCGAGCTGCGGGGGACAGAGTGCGAGACGCTCTGTTCGAGCTAACGCTGCCCAAGGCTTCGAGCGCGGCGTCTATACGTTCGAGCTGTTTCTATACGTGTTCTCGTTCCTTCTTCAACTGGTGGACTACGACGGACATGTGGTTCATTTGGGCTCCCGGCTGATCTTACAGGCGTGAGAAAAGAAGGGTCAAACAGAGTGGGGGATAGTATGTACGTGCTGCAACATTGTACACACCCCGCTTCGCACGTTTCGAAATCCCCTGTATTCATGCGGCTCGGCGTGCTACGACATGCGTTTCACCCGCGTCATTGCTGTGTTTTATCGATATCATATTTTCGACTGTGGGCGGCGTGGTCACCGGAGCAAGGCAAGGGACAGCTTAGAATTCAGAATGGACAAGCTATACGCTGAACGCCATCATGGCGATACGGCTTGCATCGTAAGCATAACGTGGCGACAGCGCTCCCTGAACTTGTTCACCGAATCGAAGGTCAACCGTCAAGTCGCCTCCTGGCTTCCTCGGCAGTCAAAGGGGGCACCGACTCCGGGACTCGAAAGGTAACGTAAATCTCCTTGTTCCCAGTCTCGGCGTCGACCGCTTGCAAATCTATGTGGTCCACCTCGGCCAAACCATCACGGTAATACTTGAGGAAAAAATGTTGAGCGTAATCTAGGCTGTTGCCGCTCATCACCACCTGGCTTCGGTCAGCGTGGAAGCTCACTCGATCAGTTCCGTTAACCTTCGACTCCTTGAGGAACTGCACCTTTGTGCCTTTTTCGCGTTGTTCGGTTACAGTCAGAGTCTCGATCAGTCCCTCCTTCAGCAGGGAGAGCCCGGCACACCAGTCACAAAGTGCCTCCCGATGAAATGAAAGACGCAGCACAGTCTGTCCCGGATGTTGAACTCGCTCGATATCGAGCGGAAGTCGCAGGTGTTTATTCATCGGCCTGACCCTTCCGGCCACCGCAAATGAAGATTCTGGATGACCTCGCCTGTTTGAGGATTCAATTGTTCGAGATGTATGTGGTTCTCGGAAACATCACCAGGCTTAGCACGGTACTGCCACTTTCCGTCCACGCTGCGCCACTTCCCAGCCTCGACCTCGACGGCGTCGCTCCCGAGCTTTGTCCGAGCAAACGCCCGAGCTTCCCCTTCGCTCTCGAAACTCGCACTCCAGTTAACAGTACCTTTGGTAGGAAAATCGACTGGGAATACAATCCCGCACGATACTCCCCGACCACAAGGATTCGTGGCTTCGGCTGTGAGGAATTCCAGAATAGACCGTTGCGCAATAAGCACCTGTTGGTTCGTTGCGCCTTTTAGAAAATCCTGCACCGTTTGGCCGTTGATCGTGATGTTCTTTGTCCCCGCAAGATTCGCTCGGGCTTGGTCAGCATCGCGCTTTTCGTCTTGATCTGAATAGTTCCAGAAGCACCACCACCCACTCTTCTCCTTACCACCTTTCGTGCAATGCCCGTTGGGATCGGTCAGGGTCGTCGGGTTGTTCTTGACGTAGCCGTAGAGATTAAGGCTCTGAGGGTTACGTAGGTCGGCGTACGGTACAGGATCAGGATTGCTCGATGCTGACCAATCTGGCGTCATGAAGCGGCCCATTGAGCTGGCGTAGTAGCGAGCGCCGAACATATCGAGGCCAGATTCGGCATCCCGTTCTTTGCCGGTGAACTTGTAGTGCTGCGCGACAGTGGGGCAGTGATCGCGAACAGCTCCACCGTATGGATAATAATCGATGTCTTGCTCGCAACTGCCTCCCGCGCTTGTAACCATTGTGTGCGACCCGAGATGATTCGAGAAGTAGTAGTGAACCGTCCCGCTGGGGCGATCCACACGAGCGATGCGCTCGCCGTTGAAATAGATGTACTCCTCGTTGATTGTGCCTGTCAGGTTAGTCTCGGCCAATGTTCCCGATGGGCCAGGCCAGTACATAGTTCCTGACGACCCCGTGGACTTCTCCATCCGCGTTCCGTCGGCATCGTAGGAATAGGTGAAGCCCGCATCCGTGACGATTCTGTTTTCCGCATCGTAGGTGGGCATGTTGCCGATGCCGTCATTGGTGATGTTGCCAGCAGCATCATACTGCGCACCATTGCCACTAAGCTGGTTCTTAGTGGTCGCGGTAGCGCTCAGGCCCTCTGTGGAGCAACTTCCCATGCCTGAAACACCCGCGCGGTTCGTAAGGTTGCCCCAGCTGTCGATTGTGTAAACCTCGCCCCAGCAGTTCGATCCTGTAGTGGTAATCGTGTTTGCCTGCGCGACTCGATTCAGAGCGTCATAAGCGTAGACCGCGCTGCGGGTCGAGTCAACGTTGTTAAGAACCTGAAAGACATTTCCGTTGTCGCCAGATGTGTAGGCCGAGAAGTTGCACGGTGAAGTGTTGATCGCGACATGTAGATGAAAATCGTAGCAGAGGCTGAAAAACGAGCTCTGGCCGCTCAATGCCGCCGAGAGCAAAATTGGCTGAAGGCGATCATTGTATGCGTTTGTGATGGCAGCAGGTCCTTGGACTCCCCCGGCTACCGAACCGTTTGGGGTGTAAGCTATGGAAGCGGCATAAATGTCTAGAGTGTCGTCTATCTGGGTAACACGGCCAGCCCCTCCGATTGTATAGTTGAGAACTTTCCCGCTCGGGTAAGCCAAGGTTTTCAGCGAACCATCCAAGTTGTAGAGATACTGGACTGTTTGAGTCTTGTTTGACGATCCCTGGTTCGTGCGTTTCTCAACAATTTCGCGACCCATGGGGTCGTAGCTCCATTTCGAAGCGCTTAGCCCTGCGCACATGGCGGACCTTTTGCCCACCAGATTAGTGGGGGAACTAATCGATGGCGGCGCAACGGTACACCCGGTCAGTGTATTCCCATCGTAGGCATACTGCGCCGTAGGTGTGGTCAGATTGACATAGCTCTTTTGAGTCAACCGATTCAAAACATCGTAGGAATAGTTGGTTGTGACAGTGCCCGTGCTGTTCGGATTGGGTTTGGGTGCGGTTTTGCTTGAAAGGTTGCTGTTGAGATCATATACGTAGGTGACGGTTCCAGACTCCGGATTGGCTGCGGATGTCAGTCGCGACATGGCGTCGTACGTAAATGAACGAGGCCTCCACGTTGCCGGAGCCGACGCACAATTCGTAAACGAGGTAGTGTCGGTACCCTTCTGCACGGCACACAGGAGGTTGCCTAGCGCATCGTAAGCATAGTCAGTTTCGTAGTTGAGGTGAGGCGAAGTTCCTGGGTCTTCCACGACCTTCGTCAGGCGGCCCACACCATCTGAACAGGACTGCCGTGCCTTGCCAGCCTCTTCTGTGACGGTAGTGCAATTGCCAGAATACGTAGTCGAAACACTCGAACCATCCGGCTCGGCAACTGACTTTATCCGGCTCAACGGATCGTAAGCAGTAGTGGTCGTACCGTCGGTCGGCAAGGTTTGGCCCGGACGATAGGGATTGCTAACGGTCACAGCGCGGCTCAGTGCGTCATAGCCCGTGTCCGTTTCTGTCGTTCCATCCGGATCAGTGGTGAGTTGCCCGTTGATCTCGCGCCCCAAGCCGTCTTTGGTGGAGACTGTCGTTTTGTTCACAGTGCTGGTAATTGCGGTTGAGGTTGTAACCGTCACGGGAGGGACATCGTTGTAGGTATTCGATGTAGTACCCCAGCTGGTATCGGTCGAGAGATGCGTATCCTGCTTCTGCGTCAGTCTTTGCCCCCAATCGTACGAGAAGAGCTCCCCAGTCCGGACAGCGTTCAGATCATTCTGGTCTTGATGAGCCTGCAACAGACCAGTGCACTGATACAGCGTTCGTTTCGCCTGATAGCCTTTAGCATCTGTGACGAGTGTCAGGTATGCCTGGCCGTTGTATCCGGTCGGTACAGGGCAACTGGACCCCGACCAGTTGTCCAGATATGAGTAGGTAGTTGTATTCAACGCGGGGTCCTGAACCGCACGAACATTCCCAAGATCGTCGTAGGTGTAGATTGTGGTCAGTGGCGTGGCACCGCTGGCCGTGCTTGGGTAGAGCTTTATGCGTGTGACGTTGCCGCGGTAGATGAATGTCGAAGGATAGTTCGTGTAGTTGTGCTGGGGCGCTGCATTAGGCGGGACATTCGTATTGATGAGCGCATTCACACCCGAAACGTAGTTATCGTATTCGTACTGAGTCTGAGCGCATGGCTGGGGCTGGCCGGCGCAAGTATTCGTGGTCGCGTCGTAGACGGTATCTTGCAGGACTTTACTAACGATATTGTACGTAATGTATGTGGAGTTTGAGTTGTGGAGATAGGTCTTGTCCGTGCGCCTAAGCAGCGCTCCGTGAGCGCCCTGGCCCCAATCGTACTCACGAATCTCGGTAACATTGCCGCGAGAAGTGGTGTATTGCTGGGATTGATTATTCGGCGTGGGCGTATCGCAGTGGTTGTAATAGTAGCTGTAGGTGAACGTTTCGTAGTCAAACTGCGTTTGTTTCTGTTTTTGCCCGTCTTCGAGGATCGTAGTGATGCTCGTTACGCGCTGGCCGACGGCCTCGATATTTGTTGCGTCATCTGGGTTCGGAAAATCCAGGCTGTAACAAGTTTCGTCGGCATGAGGGTCATGATCAGTCGTGTACCCAATAACGTACTCCCGAAGCGGCGTTCCCTGCACGCTTCCGGCGTAGATCTTCGCGTCGGTAATGGCTCCGTCTCCGGCTGTGCCCGGTGCTCCGCTCACAAAAACCGACTGATTGCGAACAGGAGGTGTACCAACCGGGGGGTAGGTGACCGTGTCGGAATAGGTCGGATAGGGCGGTGTCACAGCAAAATTCCACGTAGACTGAACTCCATTGACCGTTTCGGTCCTACTCGTCACGTAGCGGCGAGTCAGTCGGCAAAACTGCAACGTTCCCCATTGATACGTAATTACCCCTCCGCTCGGCAGATCAATTTCGTTAATCTCTCCGTAGCTACTATCGTATTTGAACGCGTACTGCTGCTGGTTCGGCAGGATTATTGTGGTGATCACGTTCCTTGTAGAGCCAAGGATTTCGTGAGCAGTTCCGGCCCAACAGGAACTGGCAGCAAAACTCGTGTTAATCGGCGTGAGCTGCCATTTCACCGTGTATGTCTGCAGGGTGCCGCCAGAGTCTGTGTAACTATAGGTCTGCTGAGTCACGTTCCCGTTGCCGTCTTTTGTAGTTTGAATGCTCCAAGGGGTCCTACCTAAAGTGTCAATGTCGCTTTCGTTGCTTTCCTGGTTTCCATTACTGTCCTTCAGATCCTCCACGCTCCCGTCAGCATTGGTGACAGTTGACCAAGAACCAGAAATGCCGTCCGTGATTGCCCACATGCCTTGCCCGGTCAGATCAGGATTCGCAGGATTGCCGGGCCCAGCGCAAGTCTGACCAGTGCCCCATTCCTTCTGAACCATGATTGGATGTTTGCTGCCACCGGGGTCCGTGTAAATGTAGTTCGTGTCAGCATCCCACTTGCCTGTTACTGGCAAGGTGCATGACAACATCTGGAAAGCTGCAGTATGGTTGGTGGTGTTGGTCTGCCAGCCTGATCCCAGCTCGAAGTTCCAAATGTAATACGCGCTACCCTGCCCATTAATTCTTGGTGCCATCGTGTAGAAATTGCTGTTCCAGCGCAGAGCAAGTTCGGAGTTCATTCCCCGTCCAGGAATCTTGATAAGCGGGATCGTGATGTTCAAGGCGGCGCTACCCACATCCACATGCTCAATTTGCGTACCAACGTAGGTGGAGAATGGAAGATCGCCGGCGCGATTTTGTGCAGTCACTTTGGTGGGAGTTTCGTCTTGGGCAAGCGTTGCGATTGACAAAGCACAGATGGTGATAATAAATAGTCCCGCGAAGCGCAGCTTCATGGAATTTGCTCCTCATTGGAAATCCGAATCAGGAATCGACGCGTTTAAGTTGATGCTGGTGATAACGATGTCTGAATCCTGCTGCCCAGATATGTAGGTAGTAGTGTGAAATGGAATCATCGCACTCCCTTGTTGTTGGTAATTCGTGAAATACGTTTCGACCGGAGTGCGATTTTGAGGAGTTTCAGGAGAGAAGTAGAAGCTGCGCGTCTTCAACACAAGAAATGATGTTGCATCTATCCAGACATGGAATTCGGAAATCCCATCCTCCACGGATGCCGGAGTAGTATCCGTTGGAACTCTTGATAGCCGAATGTGATGAGCAGAGCTTCCGTTGATCATCTCCAAACCGACATACTGCAACTGCAGATTCAAATCGAGGTAGTCGGAAAGAGCTGACAGGCTGGGAAGGTGCTCGGGACGTCGATATTTTGTTGTCCAGTAGGGAAGTTTGTGTCTCACTCCCTGCTGGTCGATTGTGAATCCGCTCCCCCCGTTGGTTACGAAGCTGTGGTTCGTACCGAGATTCACTCTCAGTCGATCAGTGCCAGCCGTCTCAATACTTAAGGAAAAGACGGCACCAGTACGATCGGTGAAATTCCCCTGCGCAACAGTCTCCAAGGTCGGCGTAGCTATTATGCCCATTGCCGCGAGCGACTGCGATATGACTGTTATCGCTTGTGCATCACGCGTGGCGGTAGTCGTTCCAAATGCCGTCCCAAAAAGGCTCAGAACGACACAAACAATTCGGGAGAGCTGTCGAAATCGCATAGTTGGATCCTCAACGGGAGAAACTAGTTTCAGGATGGACAGAATGAGAATTTTGGGTGATGCGGGCGAAACGTCCGAAACAGACATGCGGGTTCCTCTGGCCATCAGTACCAGACTCTGTCCGCATCGTGATCGCCCTGCGAATGAGCGATGCACGTAAAGCCATAACCTCGGGGAAGTGCGAATCAGGAAACCGGACGAAGCCTTTAACAGTCTGGGTGGCCCTGTCGAATCCCGCTCGCAGATTGCAGCCTACGTTACAAACAGCGACCTGTGAATGTCAACGACATTTTACATTTCGTGATGCAGGTCACTTTCAGCAATGACGCCCATCACCTTGCCGTGGAACTGGACTTGGGGAAAATGACCGAAACCAGGCGGGTACGTGAGTTTTCGCGATCCATCTGCAATCCGTTTGCAGGTTTAACATTGCCTCTGAACGCCTTTGGGTACCATCCGTGGCCTTGCATGTTGTTGAATTTATGTTTTCAGGCGGATTCGAATTCTTTTCTTTCATGTTCTCGCTTCGCCAGACAAAACTCGTCGAAACCCCGCCAGTTCCGCCAGCGCCTGCCAGTGTCTCGGATGCGGTCGATAGCCCTCGCGTATGCGGCCAGCGTACCAGCGCGAAATCGAGATGTGTCGCGCAATAACGGATGCTGATGTCGCGGTGATGACCGGTTGGATTTCTTCGGGATAGAATTTCTTAGTCAGCCAAGCGGGCTGGTCTGGTCGAGGGGGCGATGCCACTCCCCTTCCTTGGCCAAAACGTAAAGTAGTCGGTGGAAGTTCGCCCGCGGCTCGTTCGTCATCCCTCTCGCTATTTTTTCCGAACATCCTTTGAACAACAGAAAAACACCTTCCTGAATACTCTAGAAATGTAGTTCAAATGTCGCACTTACAACCGCATACACAGAATCGTCCGGAATCAAGGTTGTTCAGCTGTCGTACAAAATGATCGCCGCGTTGCGCGAGATGGCCGACGACTACGCTGGCAGCGGCGGATCGCGCGGTGAACATATCCAACCTGGGCCCTACGCCAAGCTGCGGCATGCCTACCTGCAGCGCATGGAACCCGCGGACCTGATGAACCTAGACCTCGAGATCGGGGAAGGCGAGCGGCACTACACGCTCATGTCACTCGCGGGATTGCTCCACGATGGGGAACGCACCGCGGAAGATATCGCCGACATTCTCGAGCAAGTGCAGGCCACTTACTTCACAGAAGGTAAAGGCGGCATGGAAGTTAGTAACATCGCCAACTACGCCATCCGCGGCGAGCCCTGCACCTTCGAGCCTCGCGAGCTGCCGGCCGTAGTCCATCGGGCTGGGAAACAACGCGATCATGATTCCCGGTATCAGTTTGGTATCACCTGCCGAATAAGCGCTGCGTTTTGATGGCGTAGCGTCGAGTGTTATATTCTCCTCCATCTCGTGGTGGGCGCCACTCACCGCGACAACGACCTCACGCGAGTCGAGAGGTAAATGTGGGGGACAGGGTGTTCGGATTGGTCGGCGGATCCGAGGCACATGTTCGCAAGTGGTTGAACGGCCGCTACTTACGAGAAGAGCAGATTTGCGCGTGTGACTGAGAAAAACTCGCTTTTGGCGATGGTCGTTGCGATCGCTAGTTTGGGTTTGCGTGAAGCCTGGCGCGAGGTACATGTCACCAATTCACCTCATCATGGACGGTGGCCGACTGCACTTCACTCTATTGCGCTAAGGAAATCGCTCGGGGCCTATATGAAGGGTGTTTGGAACGACTCTGCGGACCGGAAGTGCCGACCGTTGACGCCAGAATGTCCTTTTCAGACACCTATTTTCCTCTTTTGAGGTCATTGGCGCGGCCTTGTCAGCGCAGGTCTGAGAGAGGGTGCGCTGACTGCGCTCACTGCGCTGACTGCGCTGACTGGGAGTTCCACAGTGTGGATGAGAGTGTTTTATTCTCTCTACTCGGAGCGCTCCGTGTGGTCCACGCACTCCCAGCCTCGCATGCGCCAACTGGCCTACCATCCAGCCTCCGACACTGGCAGCCACCAGACAGTCGTCGCCGGCATGCCGATTCGCTCATGCTTGGCAAGCTTCCCCAACGCGCGCTTCAGTTGATCCTCGGAGAACCCCGCGAGCAGCCCGGCTTCATAGATCTCTTTCGCCGGCTTCTTCTGTCCCGTGGGCTGCATATACCCTTTGAGCCAGTCGACCGATCGATTCTGAGCCGTCTTGCCCTTGGGCGTCGTCAACTCGTCTGCGGTCACATCACTCTTCCCGGTCCACACGACACGGCCGACCTTCGTTAACCGAACGTGGCCATCCTCGACGACTGAATCCTCGAGCTTGAACGTCAAACTGCCGTCGTCCGCCCACAGGTTGTTCTTCAGGGACGACAGATGCAGGTTACCGCCTTCGTCCTTGCCGACCAGAAAATTCATGCGCGCCACGCCGATGAATCCCTTGGCACCCATCGTCCTGTGGATCGCGTCCAGGTCGCTCTTCTTATTAAGGTGATTGATCCCGACCACGCACAGCTCGCGCTTCTCGGCAAATTGCTTGAGCTTCGTCAGGGCGTCACGCACCTCGGCTTCGTGGTTCTGTTGTGCTTTCAGGAAATCGATCAAAGGATCGAAGATGATCAGCCGCGTGTCGCCGTCGAGGATCGAGTCTAAGTCGTCCAGCTGCTCCTCGAGCTTCAGGCTTGCGGTCTCGTCGCTGCCATCCAGAGCCACCGTGGCCAGCTTCTTCGGATTTCCGCCGGCTGCCAGAAAGCGTGGCTTTACAGTGTCAGCCAGCCCGTCCTCGCGGGTGAGAACGAGCACCGACGACGGTGGACACGGATTCGGCAGTCCGTCCGGCATGGCGCGTCCAGTGCTGATGCGCGCTGCAATGTCCAAACTGATAAAGCTCTTCTTAGTGCCGGGATCTCCGTTGAGCGTGGTCAGGTGTCCGTGGGCCAGTTTGCCGGGCCACAGCCAGTTGATCTCCTTCGTCTGGATGTCGGCAAAGCGCACGATGCGCAACCGCGGTTTGGCGACAACGGCCGGCTTGTCCTCTTGCTGCCACGCTGGCTTCCCGTTCTCCTCCCATCGCTCGATAGCCTTGTCCATTTCCTTCTCTCCCAATCGCTCCCATTTGTCGCCCCAGTCCTCACGCAGCTGTGAAGTCTCGAACTCTTCCTGAATAGCCTCGCGATCGCCGGCATGTTTGCGCGCAAGCAACTGCAGGACACCATGGACGGCAGAGCTGCGATCGTTTCCGTACTCGGTGAGATCGCCAGACAGCCCACGCTCGAGCTTGGTCTCGCGCTCGCTTGCGGACATCGGCTTGTGAACGATCAGACCGCCTGTCGTGGGCGCCGCCGCCGTGGGTTTGTTCAGCTTGTACGGGCGCAGCTGATCCTGTGCGATGTCGTCGCGGAGTTCTTCAAGATCCGCCCCCGGCATGGCGTTGACGTCAAACGGGGTCGACTCCACATGCTGGCCGGTCACCGTGAAAAACCGAGCCGCGCTGTAACATTCGCAACCGTTGATCTTCGAAGCCTTGGACACGGCGCCGAGCACGAAGATGTGCAGCCCGGTTCCAGAAGGGCTCAACTCCGCATAGCTGTTCGTGCGCGCCAGGATTCCGAGCGCCCACGGTTCGATCACGCCATCGGCGCCCAAGCATTTGTCGAGGTCGATGAACGTGTGGGAACCATCGGCGAAGATTCCGAGATGGAATTCATCCTGATCGCATACAGCGGCACATGCGTCGGAGAAGGACACCCACGTCTCTTGATTGTTGGATTGAGCTACAACCGGGGAGTATTTCCCGCCGTCGACCTGGATGGGACGGTAAGGAACCTTTGTCTGCTTGCCGGCACGCTCCTCGTATCGCCAGACGCACCAGATCGGCAGGGCTTTGAGTGACGAGGGAAATTGTGGAACGTGATCGTTAAAGCTATTTGGCGAGGGGCTGGTCATGTTCATCTCCATTCTTCAGGGCAACAGCGATCAAGTCAGCATCAGGCAATGAGCGCAGCACTTCGTTCTGTGCTCCAGTGGCTGTCATGCGGGTCGTGGATTCGAGTTCTTTCAAAGCGCGAATTTGTTGAAGTGCCCGCTCGGCATTGTTTCGGTTGCAGTTCAGTCATAGGGTTTTAAATTGGGGGAGGTATTCAGTAGAATTCACCCCTTCAGCGCTTCACGACCTTCCTGGTAAGTGCTGCCTTGCGGCAGGTCCACGTAGTCGCAAAGGTCACTCGGCATGATGTCGCCATCTCGACCGGTTGCAATCTGAACCGCCTCCTCGTCGGGATACTCTTCAAGCGTGATTTTCCAAAGTTGGTCCGCGGTCAACGGCTCGGCGGAAATTGCGTAAGTGGTCCTCCCGCGCTTATGGAAAACGCACTCAGCAACAGCGTTTGCAAAATCACACTTGTGATCGACGTCTCCCAGCGAGTACCAATAGGAAGGCTCGCCGTTATTGGTGTTTTCCATTACCGCGTCGCGCAGTTCGAAGGTGTCGTATCGCGAGCAGCTTTCACGAACATAGACCCATGGTTTTGTTGAGGTAGTCATAGCCTTTTCCTTTTATGTCAGGGACCCGTCTTTCACTTGGCGCCGGGTCGTGTCGCGCACTATTTCGATATCCAACGTCGTTGTTGCTCGAGAAGTCCTGTCAGCACTTCCAGGCAGTCTTCGTCACTTACGCCGTCATACACCTGAGCGCATTCAAGATCGTGATCAAGAATCGCCCAGAGTTTCTTCCCGTTCTCACTAAGTCCGCACATCGCTTTTCTTATGCTTTGCATTTCTTCTCCTTTCTCAAATCAATCTTCCAATTCCATTCGCAACGGCAGCATGCCGATGCGCTACAACTCTGGCGCAGAACCTCAGCCACTCGTCCGCCGCCATCGTTCCTTTGGCCCGATTGCATGGCCAGCAGCAAGCGACGGAATTATTAGCGCGATAAAACTTTTCGTTATTAAGGCGATCGATACCGGAGTAGGGACTCGCCGGCTTTCCGCACCAGTGACACGGCTGAGTCATTAAGACAAGCGCGCGCTGATAGCCCAGCAGCCATTTCAGCCCGCGCTTCTTCGCATCGCGCTTTGCGAACCAAAGCAGCGAACGGGGTCCACGCTTCCGCTTTGTCATCGTGCCTGCGGTCATAGCGCACCCCGATCACGCAGCCATTTCGCGACGGCTCGCGGATCGAACCTTACGCAAGTCCCCAGGCGAAAAGAGGGCAAGGTCCCGGCCTCCGCCAGGCGGTAGATGGTCAGCTTGTGAACGTTGAGGAGCCGCGACAGGTCGGCCGCGGTCAAACAATGCTCAAGTTGTTCGATGGAATCCGCAATAGCCACGCAAGTCTCCGAGTCGCCCTAGTTGGGCGTCGGAGATTCGCGTTAGGAGCACCGATTCGCGCTCCAAGGCCAGACCGCATTACTGCGTCTGTTAGACTACCTAGTCCTGTGTGACCACGCTATCTCGCACTTCACTGGTGTTACGCGCGCCGTGGGTCCCGAAGGGCCCGGTCGCTCCAGCATGTTTTTTCAACTGCCATACGGCGTCAGAAAAGCCGCCGGATGGCACAATCACTTTCGTCTGCCAAAGCCAACGTAACACAATTCGCACCTGTGCGGGCGTCAACTCCAAGCGCTCTGCAAGTTCGCTGGTACGCATCCCCGTCGTCCCTGCAGCGTCCAGCATCCCGTGTGCCTTCACCGTGACCTGCACCCGTTCGTTTTTGTCCGCCACCTTGTCCCGAGCCTTAGTAATGGGCTTGGATGGCTTGCTACTCTTCAGGGCTGTCACTATGAACGGCACGGGTGGAATCTTACCTCCCTAATGGCGTTTACTATACTGCTTAACACGATTAACTCACCATTACCGACCGCGAATACCAGTTGCAACCATCTTGCCAAAGACGAGGCCCTTTGTTCTCAACAGCGATACTAGACGGAATGGAAGTACCTTTCCACTGCCAGAGAACTTTCTTGCCCACTGTCGGCAGTCCGCTCCCATTTCCACTTCTCCGACCTTCTTCCATAACTACCAACGTCATGCCTTCGCCACAATGGCCTGTTCGTCTGGTTACCGAAGGAATCAAGGGCAGCCGTCATTCCGCGCAGCTCCCTCTCTTGCAGATGTTGCGCCCGCGTCATCCGCGCGGGCTAACGACGCCCACATCCGAGGCACTGGCGGGCTCTGGGGAGGGCACATGCACCAGCAACGCTGTCGGCCTGCTCGTACGGAGGCACATCCTGGCAGGTGAATTTCATTACATCGGCAAGGAGGCATCTACGCGTTGGGCGAGCGGACCGGATCCGTCCATGTTGGCTGACGCGGGAGCACTGGACCCGGCGGACGAGACTTGCCGCGAGTACGAAAGAGTAGTCGACCCGAAATATCTAGATCAAATCCGAACGGAGGCGAAGCAATTTTCCACAAAACTTCTTTCTCGACAGTCCAGCATAGCCGAGTGCGCAATTCGAAAGTTCAAAAACGGAAAGAACACGATCAAGCCGCGTACTTTACGAAAACTGACGAGGGGTATACACGAACTCCAGAACAACCAGACAAAAAACTGAGGTGCACAGATTTTTGTTGTCAAATTGTGGGATCGGAAGGCGCGAGGTGGGGAGGTTTCCTGCCCTCGGAATCAAGTGGCGTAGGGCCTCGCTGTCGGCAGTCCGGTCCTCGCCCTTCGCAAAATGCGCTAGGAGCGGGGCACCCACCTTCATGGTGGTATCGACAAGATCAAAAGCCGCGGGCCACCCGCCAACTTTTCGTCACATTTGTTGCTTAGAATTTCCGGTCTGTTCTCGAATTCTCGTCCCCGAAATTCTCCGCGTGCTTATCATAGATGTCCGGAGGCTTCAGTTTTTCGGTCTGCTCCAAGTGGTGCTCAGGGCACGCTTCCGAAAGGCCAAGCGTGGTGACTGAGGGCGAATCCCGAAGCTCCAATCGTGGCGGAACTAGATAGGGGACCACTCGGACCAAGGCCCACAGAACCAAGAGCCACATAGGTATCGCCCAAATAAAGAAGTCCAGAAGTCGAACGTGGACGGCCCAAAGGAAGGCTGCAACTAACACCATACTGAGTACGGACACGACCCGTAAATACATCACTGAAGCACCCACTATCGAGCCGCATCGGATGCATCGGTACTTGCTACTGAGTACACTCTTGGAAAGGGTGTTCGATCTATGGCATTTTGGGCATTGAATCGTCATCCGATCATCCTTGGCATAGGATGCAGTGCACAAACAACGGACGCTTCGCGACGCTGCTGGCTGCTCAGACACGCACCGGGAAGGAAACCGCGTTCCCGGGTCATTCCCCCTCCTACCACCTTATGTTCGCTGTACAGAACGAGTGAATCGCCTCCGCCGCGCGCCTTGCTGCCATGAAGCCGACCGTTAGGTTGCTGGGCCGTGGACCGAATGGATACATCCATCGGGTTACCGTATCGATTACCGTAGCGGGGTTCTCCAAGACAAAGTCTACCGCCGCCGGCCCCAGTACTGCCGGCGCTCCCAACATAGCAGAACCGGCGTAAAACCCTCCCGCGAAACATGGGTTCCTAATGGTCTGGACACCGGTCTTGTTGATCTCTTGTGCGAGTTGATTGACCCTGTCATCGACGGGGTCTACAAATTCCCACTTGCCGTTGCCGAAGCCGTCGCCGTGCCACACAAAACAGCCGGATCGAGCGCAGACCCTTTCTCCATCGTAGTCTCCCCGGAGGATGTGTTGATCATCTCCGTAGCAAATGACTCCAAGATCGCTACATTTCAACCCCTTTGGTTTGTCGACGATAGTGGCGGCTAAGGGCGAGCCAGCCCCAAACAAATCGTGCCAGGCATCACAATTTGAGGGACCAGCGTAGATGCAGATATTTAAGTCGTCAAAAAACGTCTGGCATGCGTCTGCCGTTGAGGCATTCATTATCAGACCAGCTTCTCCTGCCCCACGGCAGTTGGCGACCATGGCTGCGTTTCTCAACATGTTAAGGCAATTTGCATAGTCTGCTTCATTGCATTGGGGATTCAGCCCGAGCGGATCGGTGGCACTCAGCGGATTGTATGTCACATAGGCATACCGGTTCCAGTTCTGCGGGTCGCTTGTGTCCACTGCGCCCATCCCCGCCGGATCGGGGGACAGCCAGCGACCAACGTACGATAGCTCCCTGTTTGGCGTATCCCACATCGTGGGCGTAGTGGTGCCGGGAGCGAAATCACCCATCAGCGTAGCAAATACCCTGTCTTCGGAGCCACCTGAACCAAATACATTGTAAACTTCCCCGTACGGAGTGTAGGACTGGTCTGCTACGACTGTATTCGTACCAATGTTAGATGTAATTCTCGCGTTACCCAGCCAGTCAGGGTGCAAGTACTCATAGCTGCTGCTGTTTCCGTGGATCAGCGCTTTACCGTCTCCTGGGGCGGGCCAGTAGGCATAAGTAGCCGTTGCTCCGTTCATATACGCGGTCTCACCGAGCTGAGTAATCCATCGTTCGGTCCAGGTACTACCGTTGCTTTGTTCGACAGGACGACCAAAGGCATCGTATACTAGACACCTTCCGCTGGAGCCGCATGTAGGGGAGCCGGAAGATGCGGTCCACTTCAGCTTTGAGAACTCATCCCACCCGTAGACAGCACTGCCATCTCCAGTTACGTCACCATTGGAGTCATAGGTGCACCCATTGCAGCCGTTTGTGGTAGGGCTGTACCCCGGATTCCAGGTTGTCCCCGTCCTGCCAGAGATAACGGTCTTCGCTAGATTATCGTAGACATCATAGCTATACTGCTGCCCCCACTTCCCGGTGCCGCAGTCGAACTCGACCAGGCGGCCCCAGTCGTCATAACCGTAATGAAGAGGAAGAGCAGAAGAGTTGGAATAGCAGGTCTCTGTGCCGCCGGAGTAAAATCCATCAACAATCTGAACCTCTGCCAAGGTTCCGTTTGTATTCCAGGTAAGTGTGCCTGTGATATTCTTCGGCGTGTTGCCGACCTCGAATTCAAACGTCTTCATGCGTCCAGTGTTGGGGTCATAGGTATAGATGTCCTGATCCGGCGTTGTGCCCGTGAGTTTAACGTTAAGGACACGACCTGCCGCATCGTACATCGCACCTGGCGCGGTAGGCCCGCTGACTATCTCCTGGTTGGTCGTCGTGTCAGTTAGCGTATTCCAGCGACCCTCTCCGTCCAACGTGTACGTCATTGTGTAAAGCGCAGGCGAGCTGAGTTGAAGCGATGTGATTATGTTTGTTGTGTCATTTCCCTGGAACGTCGCGATGGAGTGGTAGTACTGCCCTGAATGCGGCGTCATTTGCCACATGTCGGTCATGCGCCCGTCTTTGTCGTAGCTGAACCACTCGTCTGTGATGAGGGTCGTGGAACAGTTGTAGGTGTAAGCCTCGATCATTCTATCCAATGCATAGGTCGGAGCTGTCACGCCGATCGGTATGGTGCCTGCGGCATCATACAAGAACCCGCGGCAGCTGGTACCATTCGCGTTCGTTCCTTTCACTCTATTCAAAGAGTCATATTGATAGCAGATCAGATTGTTATTTGGGTCTTTGACCGCGGCGAGTTGTCCGCTCATCCCCTGGAATCCGCTCGGACAGGAGCTATAGGAGTCGTAGAAGTAGTTCCACGTTTTGCCCTCTGGAGTCACAACTTGGGTCACACGGCCAAGTCCATCGTAGGCTGTGGTACGGCTTTGAACCCCGCGCGTCGATGTCACCACACTGATCTGCGTTCCGGAAGCGGGGTATGTGTAAGAGAATGAAGTGGTGACGCCATTGGCGGAGCCGGTACTCTGACCACAGGCAGTCGTGGAGCCATTTCCGATAGCGCAAGAGTTTGTCAGGCGTCCTAGCCCGTCATACTCTTTTTGAACCTGTTTGTTACTCTCGCCCGATGGTGCTGGGCCGACGACCGCCAAGTCGTCATTCTGGTTGTAGGAGTGACTTACGGTGCCACCTCCCCCGTCCGTGACGCTGAGTGTCCGGCGCAGGGCGTCTTCCTGCGTAGTTGTTACTGCACTCCCTCCGGGAATCGTCTGCGTTGTGCAAGCGCCAGTAGTAAAGGGGGGCTGTGAGGTGCAAGCTCCACTACCGGACTGCCAACCATAGGTGTATACCACCGTGTTGTCAAAAGTACCGGAACCGGGAGCTGTTCGTGTTTGCGACTTGATCACGCGGCTAAGACCATCCAGAGTGCGAAGGGTATCTTGTGTGGAGGTCGGATTCGTACTAGGGTAGTTCAGATAGGTCTCCACCATTTGCGGGAGCGTTCCACTAGGAGAATAGTCAGTCCAGGTCACGTTACCGAGCGGATCGGTTACGGAAAGCCGCCGCCAAAACGGATCAGCAGCGCCTTGCTCATTGACATAGCCGTATTGTGTGACCTGCCCGTTGGCATCAGTGGAAGAGGTAAGAGCTCCTCCGTTGCAGTTCCAGGCTTTGGAGGTGGACATTTGAGTTGATTCGCCGGAAATCAGAGGTAGAGTTGTGGTCTGGGCCAACATGCCATTGCACGCGAAATTACTGTAGCTTGTCGTCGCCCCGCTCACGTCCGTTGACGACGATAACACTCCGGGAGAGGCACCATTCGTGCCGTATACGGATGAAGAAGTCAGCCAACTTGAGCCGCTAGTCCACTTCTCTGTTGTCGTAGCATGGCCCGCGTTGTTGTAAGTAGTCTGCGTTTTCGCTATGTCCACTCCCGAGGAATTCGTGCTGTGGATGTAGCACGACGTATTGTTGATGTAGGTTCCCGAGGTATAGGCTGTACAAGAGGAACCGTTCCATGACTGGCCATAGAAGCTGAAAGTCTGTAGAGTCGGAGTGCTGGCCCCATAGTCATATCGCAGCTCAGAAGTTACATTCCCGATGGAGTCGTAGGTTGTCCTCATGTGATTGCTGGTTGAGGTCCCTAACGAGGAATAGGCGTCGGTCTGGGTGATCGGCAATGTCACCGATGAGGGATTAGCGCAATTCGTTGTGTTGCCGTTGTAGCACGTCAAAACAGTTTTGAGGGGCGTTCCAGTAGCGGAACCCTGATAGTATTGAACTTGAGTCTGAAATTCGCCGTAAAAGGTGTAAACAGTCTGATTGAGGGCCGGATCGGTTTTTGTAACCGTAAAACTGCTTGAATTAAATGCTGGAACAGAATGGACGTAAGTGTAAATGTTCGAGTTTCCATTGTTGTCATTGACCGTAACTGTGATCGTGGGAACAAACGGAAAAAGCTGATTGCTGCAATCCATCCCGTTGTGTCCGGTGCTGTCAGAGTATGTGTAAGAGATGGATCCGCCTGAGGGAAATGTGATCTGATGGACGCGCCCGGTGTAATAACCGCTGTATCCAGGCGTCGGCTCGTAACTGACCGTGTAACTTCCTCCTGATGGAATCTGGATAGAAGTGGGCAGGCTATAGCTTCCGCTATTCTCAACCCTCGGGGAGCAGCCGAAGTTCGTTCGCAGCGATAGCGACGTGTACAACATCGTGTACTGTTGTTGAGCGTTCCCGGATGGATCCGTATAGGATGCGGTTTTTAGGGCTCCTCCCCCGGTCCCTCCGCCGGTAAGCGTGAGAGCGGTCGTATTAAGCGTATCGGTAATGGCCCCGCCAAGTCGCCCGGAGATCGAAAAACCGCCCGAGATAGTCGCACCATCTGGGTCAGTAACCGTGCTTGCGAGTTCAGAAAATTTCTGACTGTTGCTAACGAAGCTGTCGAAAGGCACGGGGACGGTGTATGCATACCCCGTTTTGTCATAAACTATCGGTGATCCTGTGGTATTAACGTACAACGTATAGCCGCTATTGTCAGTGACGCCTGCAGACACGGGATTCGTCTGTTGGTGGTTAATACAGACTTGGCTGTTGTTATTCCGTATCCACGCTACTTGGTGCTGGAGCGGATGGCTCGCGCCTGTTGCATCGGTAATGGAAGTAACAGTGTAGGTGTCGTAATAATAAATGGGCGGGGTAGTGTTGCATTTTTGGGCGCTGAGTGTGCCGCTGAGGGAGGCTTGCCGTACAGTGTCGACGAAAGACGGGCCATAAAACGGATCCGGCCAAAGTGCCCAATAAGGAGTGCCATTGTTGACGACTACTGAGTAATAATTCGTCTCCTCAACACTTGAAGAATAGGGGATCTTGCCGGCTTTGGAGCGCAGTGGGAAACTCAAGTGTATGGCACTGTGTGCCAAGTCAATCCCCCACTCGTGCGTGGAGAATAACAAGATTCCGTCGTTAGGGCCGGGGGCTTGTGCCGTAGCCCATGAACAAACGAGCAAACAAAGGCTTGCTTTCCCGACGATCTTCATGAGCATTGTGATTTTCGCCATTTCTGATATCCCTCCCGAAGCAGAATGTTTTCCCATTCCGCCCGACATCGAAGTCCGACGAAAACAAATTGAGTAACCTCGGTAAAGTTCGGCCTTGCGCCGTGGTCTACCAACCAGCGTTGCCTCACCGGACACACACTTCTTAGGGAAGCAGCGAGGAAGGATCAACGGTACCGAGAATCCGCCGCTCTAACTGGCCGATCCTGTTCGCTGATGAGAACCGGGAACACTACTGTGGTCTCCTGTGAATATCAGGGAGCGAAGCGTCCTGTTACGAAACCCGGAATTCCTATTTTAAAATCATCGTTTTCTTGCTACTTACCGTTCGGAATTGAGTAGACGGTTTGTCCGTATTTCGTAACCGAGTTTGGAAGCGGAGTTTCTGCAGGCGCTCAGGACCGCGCTTGACACTCCGGCCCACCTCAAAATCCCCCCATCTCCACTCAGCGCCCCGGAGCGCCCCGCGCCCGACAACAAAGGGCCCGATCCAAACACAAATGAGTTGAGTTGCGATGAGCTGACTTGAGGGCTGAGGAGAGATGAGTTGCGCCAGTCCCCGTCCAAACACGATCATATCGACCAGGGGGCGCTCTGGGACCATGTCTTTCCCTTCTCCCTTCCTCGGCTTGATGCCTGTCTCGCTGGCCATTATCTTCGGCGAAAATAAGGCGAATCGACAACTTGCCGCCAGCCCGACTCGGTGCCGCAGCTCACCTGTGGAATTTCACGCGACACCCCATATCAGCGGCAGCGAAATGCGGTGACTGTGCCAGCGAGGTGATCCAGTCGGCGCTTAATCCAATTTTTACTGATACCACTGATACCGTTTTGCGCGGAACTCCAGCGAATTAGAGAAACTATAGAAACTGTAGCCGAAGATCCCATTCGCTTGTAACCATCTTAAATCAAGGGTATTATCGCGGAAGTCTAGAGATCACAGCTAGATAACAAAAACGGCGGCAGTAGAATCCCACTCTCTCCGCCATGTTATTCAAAATAAACAAGTTGCTTAGAATCCTAAACCCACTCTCAGGACCTGTTTCGTTTTTGGAATGAGTGACATGTAGTGTTGCAATGCGCAAGGGCGTGCCGTTAAGGCTAAAACCGACTGATTGGGAATCAGTTTTTCGATCGACGAAGGAGGGATTTTGCAGACCCAGGTCGGTGCGTCCGCTTCTGCAGCGCCGAACAAAAATCCATAACCGAACGTCGTGCCGATTGCGGCTCATGGCTTGCAGGGCTCGGGGCAGCGGCCGACAACGCGCCACTCCCACGCCAAGCGAGCGGGGTTTCAGTTCACGCGCCATCACGCGAACTGCTATTACTTACCCCTTACATGTAATGGCCGGCTTCATAAACTTCCGGGTGCTCGTTATCCAGAGTGCCTTCGAATCGATCCACACTAGCCGACTTATCAGGATCTATGTGACCCGACTGCCTCTGACGGTTTCCGATTTGCCGATAATGCTGAAGCGATTGTGGGGTGACTCGAATCGAGATAGTGGGTGCGTCGCGTCCGCTCTGTGGATTCTGACGAAAAAGGGAGAGAACGGCTGGGGTTGAACCGGAGATCCGGAGCTATTCCGCAGGGTCGTAATTCAGGTTTTGCCCGAGCCATCGCTCGATCTCAGCTACGCTCATTCCCTTGCGTTTGCTGTAGTCGACGACCTGGTCGCGGTCGATCTTGCCGAGGCTGAAATATCGCGATTCGGGATGGGCGAAGTAGAGTCCACTCACGCTCGAGCCGGGCCACATCGCAAACGACTCGGTGATCAGCATTCCTGTATTCGCCTGCACATCGAGCAAACGCCAAAGCGGACCCTTTTCCGTGTGATCCGGGCACGCTGGATAACCCGCAGCTGGCCTGATGCCGCGATATTTCTCTTGAATTAGATCAGCGGCGCTCAAGGCCTCCGCGCAACCATAACCCCATTCATCCCGCGCGCGTTTGTGCAAGCATTCGGCGAAAGCCTCAGCCAAGCGGTCGGCGATGGCCTCCGCCATGATCGCGTTGTAGTCGTCGTGCTTGGCCCTGTACAACTCGCACAGTTCTTTCAAGCCGATCCCGCTGGTTACCGCGAATGCGCCGATGTGATCGCGCAAACCCGTTTCCTTCGGTCCGATGAAGTCGGCGAGCGATCGGCAAGGCTCGTTGCCCTCCTTATTTGATTGTTGGCGGAGGAAGTGGAATCGTTGGAGCACGGTCCCGCGTGTGCTGTCCGTGTACAGTTCGACATCGTCCCCCACAGCGCTGGCGGGGAAGAAGCCGTATACGCCTCGGGCCGTGATCAGTTTCTTCTCAACGATGACATCAAGGAGAGCATTGCCTTCGCAGAAGACTTGGCGCGCCTGGGCGCCATGCTCTGGGTGTTCAAGAATCCGAGGATAAATTCCTTTCAGTCCCCAGGTATGGAAGAACGGGCTCCAGTCAATGAAATCGCGCAGTGTTGCCAGAGGAAAGTCATTCAGCACGCGCACACCCGTGAATGAAGGCGTGGGCAGGTCTTCCGCGCGCCATTCGATCGGAGTCCGCCTTTTCCGGGCATCCTCGAGCGAGACAACGCTTAGCTTCGGGGCGGAGTGGGCTTTGCGCAACGCTTCGTAATCGGCGCGATGCTGCGCCACGAACGCAGATTTACCTTCGTCGCTCAGAAGGCTGGTCGTAACGGGCACTGCTCGGCTGGCGTCGAGGATGTGGACTACCGGCTCACTATAATGTGGCGCGATTTTGACGGCCGTATGCGCCCGGCTCGTGGTTGCGCCGCCGATGAGCAGAGGTAGCTTGAAACCCTGACGCTCCATCTCGCGGGCCACATGCACCATCTCGTCGAGAGACGGAGTGATCAGGCCACTGAGTCCGATCATGTCGGCCTTTTCCGCCTTGGCGCGTTCGAGGATCTTTTCGCAGGGAACCATTACGCCCATGTCGATCACCTCGTAGTTGTTGCAGGCGAGGACGACCCCGACGATGTTTTTGCCAATGTCGTGAACGTCGCCCTTGACGGTCGCCAATACGATTTTTCCCTGAGCTTTGACCACTTCCCCCGCCGCAGCTCTAGCTTCTTTCTCGGCTGCCATGTAGGGAGTCAGGTGCGCCACGGCCTTCTTCATCACGCGGGCCGACTTGACGACCTGGGGCAAGAACATCTTGCCGGCCCCGAATAAGTCACCGACCACGCTCATGCCAGCCATCAACGGGCCTTCGATGACTAACAGAGGACGGCCCAGTTTGACGCGAGCTTCCTCGGCGTCGACCTCAATGTACGTGTCGATCCCTTTGACCAGCGCGTGAGAAAGACGCTCCTCGACCGTGCCGTTGCGCCACTCCTCGGCCTTCTTTTCATTGAC